>Ga0181537_10005071_pt1 | contig 10712 bp, 10 predicted proteins | sample PEATcosm2014_Bin_39_FD_119765 | JGI IMG/M metagenome (GOLD analysis project Ga0181537, IMG submission 119765) | Peatland microbial communities from MTU Mesocosm Facility, Houghton, MI, USA - PEATcosm2014_Bin23_10_metaG | ecosystem: Environmental > Terrestrial > Soil > Wetlands > Peat | place... | reverse complement strand
CGCTCGTCAAGCTCGGCGCCCAGAACATGCACTTCGAGCCGTCCGGCGCCTTCACGGGCGAGGTATCGGCCCCAATGATACGCGCGCTGTTCGCCACCCACGTGATCCTGGGGCACAGCGAGCGCAGGACGCTCTTCGGCGAGACCGACGAGTTGGTGAACAAGAAGGTCCTCGCGGCCCTCAAGAACCAGCTCCGGCCCATCCTTTGCGTGGGCGAGAGCCTGGCCGAGCGCGAGGCCGGCCTTACGCTCAAGGTCGTCCAGGCGCAGACCGAGAGGTCGCTCGAGGGCGTGGGCAAGGAGCAGGCGCCGGGCCTCGTCATAGCCTACGAGCCGGTGTGGGCCATCGGCACGGGCAAGGTTGCGACGTCCGACCAGGCCCAGGAGGTCCACGCGTTCATCCGGGAGCTCCTCACGAAGCTGTTCGGCGAGCCGGCCGCGCAGCGCGTCAGGATCCTCTACGGCGGGTCGATGAAGCCGGCTAACGCCCCGGAGCTCCTCGCCCAGCGCGACATCGACGGGGGCCTCATCGGCGGAGCGAGCCTCGAGGCGCGGAGCTTCCTCGAGCTCGTGAGGGCCGCCGCCGGGGCGCCCTGATCAGGGCTGCGAGGCCAGCGTCTTCTGGTCGTCCTTGGACTGCGCGACCGTGCGGTTGTCCCCGTACGCCTTGCGCAGCGCCTCGATCGAGCGGTGCTCGGCGTCGGCGGCGTAGGCCTCGAGGGACCCGTCCATCTGCCTTGCGAGGAGGGCCTCGACCTCGGGGATCTCGATCCCCTCGCGCATCTTCGCGATGCGGTAGACCCGGAGCATGGCGACCCAGCCGGGGTAGGGATTGGGGTCCTGCTTGCCGGAGAGGAGCTGCGCCTTGACGCCGCCCGACAGGTACGCCGCCAGGAGAAGCCCGCGACCCTGCGTGCCGGCGACCCCGGCCACGCCCTTTCTCAGGTCGCACCACGGCACCGCGTCGGCGCCCAGGTCGACCACGACCTCGTCGCTCTCGAGGGCGAACCGGGTGATCGTAGAGGTGGAGGCGGCCAGGGCATCGTCGATCTGCGCCGCCGGCTTCGAGGCCGTGAGGTTCGCCGACGCATTCGCCTCAAACGTGCGGATGGCGGCCATGACCTCGGCCTTGCTGATGGCCTCGGACGCGAGCGCAGGCGTGGCGAGCACCACGGCCGCGACACAGGCGCGCTTTAGGGATAGGGGCATTGGGGGCGCCCCAAAGCGGAGCCCCTTTCATGCGAAATTGCAATAATCAACGTTTGCGCCGGACGAGCCCCTCGGCGAGCGCCGCGAGGAACCTCGTGTCCCCGGGCAGCCGCAGCAGGGCGGCGATCGCGAGATCGGAGTGCTCGCCCGCGATCCGCTGGGCGGCCTCGATCCCGTGGACGGAGACGTAGGTGACCTTGCCGGCCCTCGCGTCCTTGCCGGCCGTCTTGCCGAGCGTGGCCGTGTCCGAGGTCGCGTCGAGGATGTCGTCGACGATCTGGAACGCGAGGCCCAGCTCCCGGCCGCCCGTCCGCAGGTCCTCGACCTGGGCGTCGGAGGCTCCGCCGCACAGGCCCCCCATGACGAGGGAGGCCTCGATCATCGCCGCCGTCTTGTTCAGGTGGATGAACCTCAGGCTTTCCGGGGTCTCCTGGAAGTTGCGCTCGGCCAAGAGGTCCTCCATCTGGCCGCCGATCAGCCGGCGGCTCCCGGCGGCCTCGGCCAGCTCGCCGACGAGCCTGGCGGCCAGCGCCGGCGTCCCGGCGTAGCCCTCCGCCAGGATCGCGAACGCCCGCGTCAGGAGCGCGTCGCCCGCGAGGAGCGCCGTGGCCTCGTCGAACGCCTTGTGGGCGGTGGGCCTGCCGCGCCTCAGGTCGTCATTGTCCATGCAAGGCAGGTCGTCGTGGACGAGGGAATACGTGTGCACGCACTCGACCGCGACCGCCGCCGCGAGCGGGTCGGCCGGCCGGGGCGCCTCGAAGAGCTCGCACGCCGACAGGACGAGGACCGGCCTCAGGCGCTTGCCTCCCGCCTTCATGGAGTAGCGCATCGCCGCATGGAGGCGCGTCGACGGCTCCGTCGCACCGGGCAGGAGGCTGTCGATGCCCGCCTCGATGCGCGACACCTGGAGTTGCAACGCTGGGGCAAGGTCCATCGGCGCAAATTGAGCTGCAACGCGGCGCCGCTGCCGAGAACAAACTCGCCAAACCCGGGGGCTTCTCCCATATCTGGGCGGCCCAACTGCGATGCCCACCTACGAGTACGTCTGTTCCAAGTGCGGTCACGAATTCGAGAAGTTCCAGTCCATGCGGGACGAGCCGCTGAGGAAGTGCCCGAAGTGCAAGAAGTCGGCGCTCAAGAGGCTCGTGGGAGGGGGCGCCGGGCTCATTTTCAAGGGGAGCGGATTCTACATCACCGACTACAAGAACAAGCCGCCGGCAAAGGCCGAGGGCGGCGGCGCGAAGCCGGATGCCGGCAAGGGCGCGGCCGAGGCGAAGCCCTCCAGCGCGCCCGCGGCGCCCCAGGCCGCGGCCGCGCCGGCCGCCCCCTCCACGAAATAAAGCTACCCCTATGATCTCTCGGTCCAAGAAGAAGCAGAGGGGCCCGACCTGGTTCGAGGTCGGCTTCGGGGCGTTCCTGAGCGTCATCCTCGGTCTCGCCCTGGGAGCGGCCTACATGGTCAACAGGCCCGTGACGAAGGTGACCGCGATCCCCAAGGATGCGCCTGCCGGCGCCATCTACTACATCGAGGGAGAGCGCGACTTCAACAAGGAGCCCGAAATTGATGAGATGCGAAAGACCTTCCTCACCGGGGGGTCCGTGTCGGTAAGCGAGGGCGAGCTCAACGAATTCCTGGGCGAAATGGGAAAGCTGGCCTCCTCCGACGATTCGCAGAAGGCCGCCGACAAGGCCCCGCCCCCATCGGGGTTCGTGACGCCCGGGACGCTCAACGCCCGGATGAAGGACGGCAAGATCACGCTGGCCTCCACGGTGACGTTCACCGTCCTGACCGTCAGCGTGCCCATTATCGTGCAGGCGACCGGCACCTTCTCCAAGCACGGGTCCAGCTTCGGCTTCGACCCCGAGACGTTCTACGTCGGCGGCTGCCCCATGATGAGGTTCCTCTTCCTCAGGGACTGGGCGCAGTCTAAGCTCCTCTTCGCGCAGGCGGTCCCGGGCGACCTGGCTGCGGCCTGGTCCAAGCTCGTTGGCGTGAGCATCGACAGCTCGGGCCTTCAGCTGAAGGGGCCGCAAGGCTGAGCCTGCGTGTCGAAGAGCCTCAAGAACATCGGGGTTCTCTCGTTTCTGACGGTTGTCTCCCGGGTCCTGGGCGTCCTGAGGGACTCGATCCAGCTCGCGGTCTTCGGGGCGGGGGAGGTCATGTCGGCCTTCACGACCGCGAACATCGCCCCCAACCTCTTCCGGAGGCTGCTGGCCGAGGGCTCGATGACCGCGGCCTTCATCCCGTCGCTCCAGGAGGAGCTGCACGCCAACGGTAAGGAGGGGACGTACGAGCTTCTCTCCAAGGTCGCGTCTTGGCTCGTCGTCATCACGGGCGCCCTCGTCGCCGTCGCGATGGCGCTCTTCGGCCACGCCCGCTCGCTCTTTCCCGGGTTCGAGCACAGGTGGTACGTCGCCGCCGACCTCACGGTCATCCTGTTCCCGTACCTTGCGCTGATAAGCCTGTCGGCGGCCTTCAGCGCGACGCTCAATGTCCACCAGCGCTTCTTCGAGCCGGCGCTCTCCCCCATCTGGCTCAACCTCTCCATCATCGCGGCCCTCGGGGGTGTGGGCCTCTTCTACTCGAAGAGCCCGATCGGCGGGATCCACCTGCTGTGTGCGGGCTGGCTGCTCGGCGGCTTCCTCCAGATGGCCGTGCCCGGGACGGTCCTCGTCCTTGACGGCTGGAGGCCGCGGTTCGACCTCGGGCTCTCGCCGCGGGTGCGCGAGATCGCCCGGCTGATGACGCCCGGCATCCTGGGGACGGCGATCTACCAGATCAACTTCTCGGTCTCGCGCCTCCTCGCGTTCTCGCTCGACGACGCGTCGGCGACCTATCTCTACAGCGTCAACCGCCTGATGGAGTTTCCGATCGGGGTCTTCGCGGTCGCGGTCACGACCGTCATCTACCCGCTCATCGCCAGGCACGCCGTCAAGGGGGACTTCGTCGCGATGGCCGGCGACTTCCAGAAGGGCATCCGCCTCATCCTCGTCATCAACATTCCGGCGGCCGTGGGGCTCGCGCTCCTGAGCAGGCCGATCATCCAGCTCGTGTTCCACCACGGCCTCGTGACGCAGGCCGACGCCCGGAGCATGGGCCTTCTCCTCGCGGTCATGGCCGTCGGCCTTCCCTTCTTCTCCGTCGTCAACCTCATGGTCCGGGCGTTCTACGCGGTGAAGGACCGGCGTACGCCGGTCCGCGTGGCGATGGTGGACTTCTTCATCAACATCGGAGTCACCCTTGCGCTGATCCCACTCCTCGGCGTCGTCGGGATCGTGATCGCGAGCACGACCTCGATCATCGCCCAGGCGATCCTCCTGGAGCGGGCGCTCGTCCGGCGCCTCCCGGACATGCACTTCGCGCCGCTTCTGCCGAGCCTGGCCAAGGTGGCGCTTGGAACCGCGGTGATGGCCGGCGTGGTCGAGGCCGGATGGATCGGGGCCGGGGCCCTCGGCCTCGGCGCCGCACCGACGGCCGCGATCGGCGTGTTCGGGCTCATCCCCGCCGGCGTCGCGGTCTACGGGATCGTCCTATGGTGGCTACGGATTGAAGGGCGCGGCGAGATCGAGGCGATGCTCGCCCGGATGCCGCTTGTCGGCCGGTTTTTCCGCCCGGCACTTTGACAATTGCCCGAACCGGGGCTGCATTCTGATTCAATGTCGATCACACCCATCTCCACGAAAACCCTCTCAGAGGCCCTCCACTGGCGCTATGCGACCAAGAAGTTCGACCCCTCGAGGACCATTCCGGAGGCGACCTGGGAGGCCCTCGAGCAGGCGCTCGTCCTCTCGCCGTCGACGTTCGGGCTCCAGCCTTGGAAATTCACCGTTGTTCGCGACAGGGCGACGCGCGAGAAGCTCTCGGCGGCGGCCCACAACCAGTCGCAGCCGCTCGATTGCTCGCACTTCGTCGTCTTTGCCGGGCGAAAGGGCCTGGGCGCGCCGGACGTCGACCACTACCTTGCGAGGATATCCCAGGTGCGGGGCGTGCCGGTCGACAGCCTGAAGGTCTACGGTGAAATCATGAAGGGCAGCGCCGAGCAGGCGCGCGCCGCCGGTTACCTCGACAGCTGGATGGCGCGGCAGGTCTACATCGCGCTCGGCACCTTCATGACGGCGGCCGCGCTCCTCGGGGTCGACGCCTGCCCGATGGAGGGGATCGAGCCCGCGAAGTTCGACGAGATCCTCGGGCTCACGCAGAAGGGCTACGGCGCCCTCTGCGCATGCGCGGCCGGGTACCGCTCGGCCGACGACAAATACGCCTCGGCTCCCAAGGTTCGCTACGACGCGAAGGACGTGGTCGCGCACGTCTGAGCGCGGGGGAGGTCCCGATGCGCGCGCTGCGAATCGAGTCCGTCGGCCGGGTCGCCCTCGCCGAGGTGCCGGATCCCGTCGCGGGGCCCGGCGAGGCCGTCGTCCAGCTGGAGGCGGCCGCGCTCAACCGGCGCGACCTCTGGATCAAGCTCGGCCAGTACGCGGGGCTCAGGTTTCCGTGCATCCCGGGCTCCGACGGGGCGGGCGTCGTGGCCTCGGTGGGGGCCGGCGCCGACGCCTCGTGGGTGGGCCGGCCGGTCGTGATCAACCCGGCGTTCGACTGGGGGCCGTCCGAGAGGGCGCAGGGACCGGATTTCTCGATCCTCGGCCTTCCGCGCGACGGGACGCTGGCGCAGAGGGTCGCCGTGCCCGTGCGCCAGCTTTTCCCCAAGCCCGGGCACCTGAGCATGCAGGAGGCCGCCGCGGTTCCGCTCGCCGGGCTCACCGCGTGGCGCGCGCTCATGAGCCGGGCCCGGATGCAGGGCGGCGAGCGCGTGCTGGTGACGGGCATCGGCAGCGGCGTCGCGCTCTTCGCCCTCCAGTTCGCCGTGGCCTCGGGCGCCGAGGCCTGGGTCACATCGAGCTCCGACGAGAAGCTGTCCCGGGCCGCCAAGCTGGGGGCCCGCGGGGGATTCAGGTACGACCGCGAGGGGTGGGCCGGCGCCGCCTCGAAGGAGGCGGGCCTCTTCGACGTCATCATCGACGGCGCCGGCGGGGCCGGATTCGGGAGCCTTCTCGATCTCGCGGCCCCGGGCTGCAGGATCGCGTTCTTCGGCGCGACGCGCGGGAGCGTCCCCGAGCTGGCCCTTCGCAGGGTGTTCTGGAAGCAGATTTCGCTCCTCGGCTCCACCATGGGGAGCCCGTCCGACTGGTCCGCCATGATGGCGTTCCTGGCTGAGCGCGCCCTGAAGCCCGTCATCAGCGAGGTCTTTCCCCTTGAGCGCGCGCCGGAGGCGTTCGACCTCATGGAGCGCGCGGGCCAGTTCGGCAAGATCGTCGTCCGGATCTAGGGAGCGCCGCGGAAAATCCGCGCAAGCGCCCCGTTCCGGCTTGGCGCGGGGCCGCCGGACGATGAATCTTGCGGCGAAAGATGAAAGCCGACCCCCGGTACCACGCCTGCATCATCGCGGGCGGAAGCGGCGAGCGCCTCTGGCCCATGAGCCGGTTGGGCGCGCCCAAGCACCTCCTGCGGCTCTTCTCGGAGAAGACCCTCCTCGAGGAGACGATCCTGCGGCTCAAAGGAGCCGTCCCGGACGACAACATCTGGATCATCACCGGTGACGCGCAGGTCCCGCTCATCAGGGCGGCGGTGCCGTGGTTTCCGGCCGACCACATCGTCGGAGAGCCCGCGAAGCGGGACACGGCCCCGGCGGCGGCGCTCGCAACCGGCCTGGTGCGCGCCCGCGATCCCGAGGGCGTCGTCGCGCTCCTGTCCGCCGATGCGCTGATCAACGACGCGAAGCGCTTTGGCGAGCAGCTTTCGCAGGCGCTCTCCTGGGCCGGGGGCGCGGGCGAGGGAGGATCCAGCCTGCTCACGTTCGCCATTCCCGCGACCCATCCCGCGACGGGCTACGGGTACCTCGAGATGGGCCCCGAGCTGGCCCGGGGTGGCGAGGGCAGCCGGCTCCTGCGCGTGAAGCGCTTTGTCGAGAAGCCCGACGAGGCGACCGCGCGCGGCTACCTGGCCGACGGGCATTATGCCTGGAACTCCGGGATATTCGTGTGGGGCGTGGGGCGGTTCCTCGCCGAGGCCGAGCGCGCGGCGCCCGAGCTCGCGGCATTCGTCAGGGATTTCCCGCCGGGCGATCCCGCGGGCTTCCTTGCCGCGAGGTTTGGCGCGCTGCCGAGGATCTCTGTCGACTACGCGGTCCTCGAGAAGGCCCGCTCGGTCGCGACCGTGATCGCTGACTTCGACTGGGACGATGTCGGGGCATGGACCTCGCTCGCGAAGCACCTTCCGGCCGGGGAGTCCGGAAACGTGTCCCGGGGCCCGGTCTTTTCCGTTGGAACCTCCAACACCATCTCCGTCAGCAACGGGCGCGTCATCGCGCTCTGCGGCGTAAGGGACCTCGTGGTGGTCGAGACCCCCGATGCGGTCCTCGTGTGCCACAGGGACTGCGTGCAGGGCATCAAGAGGCTCCTGCCGGAGCTCCCGAAGGAAGTGAAATAGGCGCCTCGCGCCCTCCAAGGGACCGACTCCCATGCTCCAGTCGCTTCGCATCCGCAACCTCGCCCTGCTCGACTACGTGTCGGTGGACTTTGAGCCGGGATTCACCGCGGTCACGGGGGAGACCGGCGCCGGGAAGAGCATCCTCATAGGCGCCCTCGGGCTCCTGGCAGGGGAGCGCGCGGACAAGTCGGTCATCCGCCAGGGGGCGCCGGCGTGCGAGGTCGAGGCCTCGCTCCACTTTCGGGCCCCCTCCGCCGTCGACGCCCTGCTTGCCGAGCTCGACCTGCCGGCGTGCGAGGACGGCCTTCTCCTGCTCAAGCGCAGCGTGGCCCGCGAGCGGCCCCCGAAGATCACGGTGAACGGGGGCCTGGCAACGCTCGCCGCGCTCCAGCGCATCGGGGAGCTCTGGATCGACTTCCACGGCCCGAGCGAACCCAGGAGGCTCCTCAGGGAGTCGTGCCAGCTTGAGCTCCTGGACCTCTTTGGGCGCGCGGGGCCCACGCTCGAGGCCTACGGCGCGAAGTACAGGGCGTGGTGCGACCTCCAGGCCGAGAGCGAGCGACTCTCGTCGGAAGCGAGGCTCTCTCCGGACGAGCTCGCGTTCATGGAGTCCCAGCTCGCCGGCCTTGACCGCCTCGACCTGTCGGAGGAGGCGATCGCGGCCCTCGAGCGCGATTTCCAGCGGATGAGTCGGGCGCAGGAGATTGCGGCCTTGGCCTCCGCGCTCGAGGACGGGCTCTCCGGCGACGAGGGCGCCGTCCCGCGCGTCGCGGCGCTCGTGAGGGAGGCCCGCCGGCTGGAATCAATAGACCCCGCGAGCAAGTCCCTGGCCGAGCGCATGGCGTCCGCGTCGGCGGAGCTCAGCGACCTCGCGGCCGAGTTCGGCTCCCTAGGGCGCGGGCTCCAGGCCGACCCCGAGGGGCTGGCTCCCCTCGAGGAGCGCATGAACGCGTGGCTGGAGGCCAGGCGGCGCCACGGGCCGGACGTGCGCATGGTGGCGGCGGCCCGCGAGGCGATCCGACTCCGGGTCTCTTCCCACGGCGACATAGAGGGGACCCTCGCGCGCCTGGACCGCCAGATCGAGGCGGCCGCGCGCGAGGCGAGAAAGGCGGCCGCCGCCCTGCGGCTCGCCCGCCAGAGGGCGGCCGGGGACCTCTCCAAGGCCGCGGCGGCGGGGATCGCCGAGCTCGGCTTCGCAAAGGCGGATTTCCGGATCGCGATCACGGACGCCCCCGGGCTCGGCCCGACGGGCGACTGCGGCTGCGAGTTTCTCTTCTCGCCCAACGTGGGCGAGGCCCCGCTGCCGCTCAGCCGCATCGCCTCCAGCGGCGAGCTCGCCCGGGTCATGCTCGCCCTGAAGGCGGTCCTCGCGGACCTGGACTCGGTGCCCGTCCTTGTCTTCGACGAGGTGGACGCAAACGTGGGCGGCGAGATCGGAAGCGTCGTCGGGGAGCGGATGGCGGAGATCGGGCGTCGCCACCAGGTGCTCTGCGTCACGCACCTTCCGCAGGTGGCCGCGCTGGCGGGCTCCCACCTGGTCGTGACGAAGGACCAGTCCGGGGAGCGCGCGGTCGTGGGGATCGCGGCCCTCCACGCCGACCGGAGGGCCCGGGTGGCCGAGCTCGCCCGGATGCTCGGCGATCGGAGCGCGAAGAGCGCGCTGGCCCACGCGGAGAAGCTGCTTCGCGCCGGCTGAGTGCGGCCGATGAAACTTGAGCCACTCGGCGATTCGGCGGTCGTCGCGACGCTTGGCTCGGAGATCCTTCCCGAGACGCTAGCCTCGGTCCTCGCCTGGTCCGAGGCGATCGCGGGGGCTCGCGGGCGGGGGGTCACCGACGTCGTCGCCGCCTACACGACGGTGACCGTCTTCTATGACCCCTCCCAGTTCGCGGCGCCGGCGGGGGACGCGTTTGCCCAGGTGTGCCAGTTCATTCGGTCCTGCGCGCCGCGGGCGGGCGCCCCGGGACACGGTCCCGAGGCGAGGCTCGTCGAGATTCCCGTCTGCTACGGGGGCGAGCTGGGCCCGGACCTGGAGACCGTTGCCGGGCGCGCTGGCTTGGCCGCCGCCGCCGCGGCGGCCCTCCACGCAGGCGCGGACTACCAGGTCTATGCCGTCGGATTCACGCCTGGGTTCCCCTACCTTGGGGGCCTGCCGGCCGCCCTGCACACCCCGAGGCGGGACACCCCTCGGCCGCGGGTTCCCGCGGGTTCGGTCGGGATCGGGGCCGCTCAGACCGGCGTCTATCCGCTGGCCTCGCCGGGCGGCTGGCAGATCATCGGGCGAACGCCCCTTTCGCTGTTTCGGCCCATGCATAATCCGGCCGCGCTCCTGAGGCCGGGGGACCGCGTGCGCTTCAGGCCCATCTCGCAGGCTGAATTTGAGTCATGGAGATAGCCGTCATCCGCGCCGGAATGCTGACCACGGTCCAGGACCTGGGCCGAAGGGGCCACCTTTGCGAGGGCGTGCCCAATGGCGGCGCGGCCGATCCCTTCGCCCTGCGCGTGGCCAACCTCCTCGTCGGCAATCCCGAGGATTCCCCGGGCCTCGAGGTCACGCTCACCGGTCCCGAGCTTGAATTCTCCGAGACCGCCTGGGTCGCGGTCTGCGGCGCGTGGTTTGAGGGCGTGCCGGCCTGGAAGCCTTTCCGCGTCGATGCCGGCGGCCGCCTCAGGCTCGGCAGGCGCCTGCAGGGATGCCGCGCATTCCTCTCGGTGTCGGGCGGGCTCGAGGCAGAGCCCGTCCTCGGCGGGCGGGGCACCTATGCGCCCGGCGGCTTTGGCGGATTCCAGGGCAGGGCGCTCCGGTCCGGCGACGTCCTGCGGCGCCTGCCCTCGGGGCGCGTCCCGACCGGCAACTGGAGCATCGACGAGCGGATCCTGCCCCATTACTCGGCTGAGCCGTCCGTTCGGGTGTTGCCGGGGCTCCATGCGGCCGAGTTTGGCGACGCCCTCCAAATGGGCCGGTTTGAGGTCACGGTTCAGTCCGACCGCATGGGCGTCCGCCTGAAGGGGCCGAGGCT
>Ga0181537_10005070_pt1 | contig 10718 bp, 8 predicted proteins | sample PEATcosm2014_Bin_39_FD_119765 | JGI IMG/M metagenome (GOLD analysis project Ga0181537, IMG submission 119765) | Peatland microbial communities from MTU Mesocosm Facility, Houghton, MI, USA - PEATcosm2014_Bin23_10_metaG | ecosystem: Environmental > Terrestrial > Soil > Wetlands > Peat | place... | reverse complement strand
GCTTGCGCTTGCTGGGCCCGCTGCATGGTGCCGTAGCCGTCCTTTGCGAGATCGGTGTAGCGATGGAAATCCTGCTGCGAATAGACGAGCGCCGCTTGATCCGAAGCGACCTGCTGGCGGTCCTGTTCGACCACGAGCTTTTGCTCGGCGATCTGCTGGTTCAAGGTGTCGATGTTCGCCTGCGCGGCGGCGGCATTGGCACGAGCCTGGTCGAGCGCGGTCTGGTAGTCCCGCGGGTCGATGCGGGCGATTACCTGGTCAGCCTTGACCGCCTGGTTGTCGTCGACCGGCACATCGGAGATATAGCCCGGCACTTTGGGGCTGATCAGAACCGAATGCGCCTCGACATAAGCGTCATCGGTGGACACTAGAAAGCGGCCAGTCGTCCAGTAATAGTGGCCATACACGGAAGCCGCCGCGAGAACCGCCAGCGCCCCGCCGGCGATCAGCAGACGCTTCAACGACCACAGGCTTTGCCGGGTCTTGGCTGTGGTTCGACGGGTAGGCTTTGCAATGCCGGCGAGCTGCAGACCGTCCATCACCCGACCTCAATCCTAGCCGTATAGATCATATTCATGACAACTATCTAGAGGCCAAGATGTAGTCTCCGTGGAGATCAAAACAAGACGGCGAAGGGTGGTGTCTTGGCCTGATTGGTCGCTCTATGCGCTCTGGTATACCTTCGTCCGCGCCCACAGGATGCTGTTGATGTACCCGATGGCCGCGAGGAGCGAAGCCTGTGGGAGCCTAATGGTCTGATGCAGATGGGGGGAGCGGCGGAATCTACTCAGGCGGCGTTTAGGTCGAGACGGCCCGGGGCACCAGCAGGCGGTCGAGTAGAGCGGCGAGAGTTTGTTTACCGTCGGCGTCTAACCGGCAGTCAAAAAAGCCAGCGTGAGCGGCACGCACCACGGGAGACCCCGCCAGTACCATTTCCTTGCCGGCGGTCGTAAGATGAAGCGCGTTGGCCCGGGGATCATCCGGGTGCGTGCTACGCTCAATGTAGGCTCGGCTTTCCAACAGCCTCAGAATTTTAGAGATCATCATCGGGTCGAGCTGCATTAGTCCGGCAATGCGAACCTGCGATGGCGTCTCGCCTCGCTCGCGGAATATCTCGATGGCGACGAGCGCAATGAATTGGAGATGGGTGACCCCGAATGGTCGCAGCGCGGCGTCCAGTTGACGCGTCCAGGCATGGAGCGCCAGCTTGAGCCGGTAGCCTACGCTCTCCTCGGGACGCCAAAGCGCATTATCAGCTTTTTGTTCACGCGCGGCCGGACGGCGAATGCGGGAGCGGGCGCGGGCAGCGGTTCTCATACATGCATAATGGTCGCAGATATTATAAGCGCAAGCACAGGTGAATGCGGGATTCGTTCGCCCTTACCGACCCCTTCAAGCCGAGCAGGGTTTTGGAGCCGGTCCGAATGACCGCCTGCCCCGGACTGCGACCTTGGGGCTGATGCCCGGTAATGACCGGAGCGGGGCATGAAGACCAGTTCCTGTCGCTGAGGCTGAGCGCCCGCTCTGTGATCGGGAACTCATATCGCGCCGAGAACGTTGATTGAACAGACGTTGCTGTTACGTGTGGTTGATCGGTGAGAACGCAGAAACGCCGGCGGCGCCGTGACCGCGGCGTCGGAGAGTGACCGATCCAGAACGCCGCGCGGCGGCGTCATCATCGGGACCGTCGGAAGGGTTGCCGCGGAAATTTGAGCGCGCGTGGTTGGGGGAGGGCGCCAAGTTGTTTTGCGAGGGCACAAACGCTACCTAAGAGCCGGAGAAACGCGTGCATCGCAGAACCTTCCTCCTCGCCGGCACCTCGCTTGCTCTCCTCGCTTCGGCCGAAGGCCAAGGTCGCGCGGCCGCGGCGCCCCAAGATGCCGCAGCATTCGATCCAGGCGCGCTGCGCCGCATGGCGCAGGAGTTGGCGCAAAAGCCGTTCCTAGCGCCGGACGGCAAGCTGCCAGAGCCGCTCGCGCACCTAACGTACGACCAATACCGGGATTTCCGCTTCGATCCGCAGCGCGCGCTGTGGCGGGACCAGGGGCTGTTGTTCACCCTGCAGCTTTTCCACCGCGGCTTCCTTTACACCAACAGGGTGGATTTATACGAAGTGGTGGACGGCAGCGCCCAGCCGATCCGCTACAGCCCAGACCTGTTCACCTTCGGCGCCAATCCCCGGCCACCCGAGGGCGATCTGGGGTTCGCAGGGTTCCGGATCCACACACCGCTCAACCGCCCCGACTATTTCGACGAGGTCGCCGCATTCCTTGGCGCGAGTTATTTTCGCGCCGTCGGCAAAGGCCAGGGCTACGGGTTATCGGCTCGCGGCCTCGCCATCCGCACCGCCGATCCGTCTGGGGAGGAGTTCCCCATATTCAAGACATTTTGGATCGAGCGCCCGCATCCGGGGGTCAACTCCATCGTGGTGAATGCCCTCCTGGATAGCCCAAGCACCGCCGGCGCTCTGCGCTTCACCATCCGGCCCGGCGAGGACACGGTATTCGACGTGGAAGCGACTCTCTATCCCCGCGCCGACATCGCCGAAGCTGGCATCGCGCCGTTGACCAGCATGTTCTACTTCGACGCTAACAATAGGGTGGGCGTGGATGATTATCGGCCGGCCGTCCATGATTCCGACGGGCTGCTGATGTGGACGGGCCGCGGCGAGCAGCTCTGGCGGCCGCTCGACAACCCGCGCGACCTGCAACTCAGCACCTTCTCCGACACCAATCCGCGCGGGTTCGGCTTGATCCAGCGCAAACGTAGCTTCGCCACCTATGACGATCTTGAGGCGCACTACGAGCGTCGCCCGAGCCTTTGGGTCGAGCCTATCGGCGACTGGGGCGAGGGTGCGGTGCGCCTGATAGAAATCCCGACCGCGCAGGAGATCCACGATAACGTCGTGGCATTCTGGCGTCCCGCGCAGCCGCTCAAGGCCAAAGGCGAGTATGGCTTCACCTACCGGCTGCACTGGGGTCCCGGCATTCCGCCCACTGGAGGAACGGCGGAGATTTTGGACACGCGAAGCGGCTCGTCCGGCCAAGACAAAAACCGACTTTTCGTGCTCGAAGCCGCGGGCGACAAGCTGAAGCAATTGCCCGCGGATGCGAAGCCACAACTGGAGGCCAACGCCGACCAGGGCAAGCTGCTGAATCCGGTGCTCATAGCGAACCCTGAAACGGGCGGCTGGCGTATCAGCTTCGAGCTTGCTCCCGGTGACGCCAAGGCGGTGGAGTTGCGTGCCCAAATTAAGCTCGGAGATACACCGCTGACCGAGATCTGGACCTATCGGTGGACGCCGTAGCTGCGGAGTCCATCGGCGTTTCATGGCCAGCACTGCCGGACGAGGCACCGCTGGAAATGCCTATCCAATCTCTTCGCCATCGCCCGAAGCCGGGCCGCGTCCGCCTGCCCTCCGCGCCGCGCTGCATGCCGCTTCGCCGCCTGCTCGTGATCGGCGGCGCCATGCTAATGACCGCGGTCGCCGCGAACGAGATGTACAAAGTGCTTACCGCCGGCACTCTGACCCTGCTGGCGGCGCTGGTGCTGATCTTGTTTGTCGTGCTGTTCGCGTGGATCGCGCTGGCCTTCACTAGCGCCGCGAGCGGCTTTGTTTGCCTGCTCACCGGCGGAGGGCGCCATCTCGGCGTCTCGCCGGATGGGCCGCTGCCGGCGCTGGCGGTGCGCACCGCACTACTGATGCCGACGTATAACGAATCAACCGCCCGCGTCATGGCCGGGCTGCAGGCGATCCACGACTCCCTCGCCATAACCGGCCAACTGGCCTGTTTCGACCTGTTCATCCTCAGCGACACCACCGACCCGGACATCTGGATCGCCGAGGAGGCGGCCTTCCTGGCATTACGTGTCCGCACCAGCGGCCATGACCGCATCTTCTACCGCCGCCGCCGCTTCAACACCGAGCGCAAGGCCGGCAACATCGGTGACTGGGTCCGCCGCTTCGGCGGCGCCTATCCGCAGATGTTGATCTTGGACGCGGATAGCGTCATGTCGGGCGAGGCGATCGTCCGGCTTGCTGCCGCGATGGCGGCGCATCCCGATGTCGGGCTGATCCAGACCCTGCCGATCATCGTCAACGGCACGTCGCTATTCGCGCGCATGCAGCAATTCGCCGGGCGAGTTTACGGGCCGCTGATCGCCCACGGCATCGCCTGGTGGCATGGGGCGGAGGGCAATTACTGGGGACACAATGCAATGATTCGCACGGCGGCGTTCGCATCTCAGGCGGGGCTGCCGATCTTACGCGGGCGCAAGCCGTTTGGCGGCCATATCCTCAGCCACGATTTTGTCGAGGCCGCGCTGATGCGCCGCGGTGGCTGGGCAATTCACATGATCCCCACCGTGATCGGCAGCTACGAGGAGAGTCCCCCCTCCCTGGCTGATCTCGCGGTGCGCGACCGGCGCTGGTGCCAAGGGAACCTGCAACATGCCGCAGTCCTGTCAGGGCGGGGACTGCACTGGGTCAGCAGGCTGCACCTGCTCATGGGAATAGGCTCCTACCTCACCGCACCGCTCTGGTTGATGTTCCTGATCGCCAGCATCCTGATCTCGGTGCAGGCGCGGTTCGTGCGGCCCGACTACTTTCCCGCCGGCCGCTCGCTGTTCCCGGACTGGCCGGTCATCGATCCGATACGAGCCATGTGGGTGTTCGGTGGCACGATGGGGGTGTTGCTGGCGCCGAAGCTGCTGAGTTACCTCGCCCTGCTGGCCCGCCCGGAGGAGCGGCGCGGTTGCGGCGGCGGCGTGCGCGCTTTCCTTAGTCTGTTGGCGGAGACGCTGATCGCCGGGCTGCTCGCGCCGGTCGCCATGCTGACGCAGAGCGCCCATGTCGCTGCCATCCTGCTGGGCCGCGATGCCGGCTGGCAACCGCAGCGGCGCGCTGACGGAGCGGTGCCGGTCGGTCAAGTCGTCCGGCTGTATTGGCGCCATACCTTACTCGGGCTGCTGCTCGGTGGCACTGCCTGGCTGGTCTCCCCGTACCTCGCCTTGTGGATGCTGCCCGTGGTGCTCGGTCTCACCCTCGCGATCCCGCTCGCTGCATTCACCGCGGCGACCGGGCCGGGCAGGGCGTTTCGCCGCCTTGGGCTGCTGCGCATTCCTGAGGAGGCACGGCCGCCTGCCACCCTTGCCGAGGCCAAAACCCTGTACAACGAGCTGACGCCGCTCGACGGCTTAGAGGAAAGCGGCCTTGCTCGACTCGCTCGCGACTCGGTACTGGCAGAACAGCACCGTCGCATGCTGCCGCCGCCACGTCGGAAAGGACAGGACCCCATCGATGTTCCCCTGCTAACCGCGCTTGCCCGCATCGAAGAGGCCGACACCGCTGTCGCGGCGTGGGCTGCGATGAGCCGAGACGAGCGTGTCGCCGCTCTCGGGGATGCGCAGGCGCTGGGCCGCCTGCTTGTAATGGGAGCTACCCTGAAAGCTAACGGCAGTTTTCCATCTGACTGAGCCGTCCGAAGTTACCGGCCCGAAGGTCCGCTTTGGGGGGCATGAGCAGAAGACCGGCATCGTCGCGACGTCGTCTGCTCAGCGCCGATTTCGGTCCCTCACATCGCTTAGAAGGGGTCGGACAGCGGCAATGATACCCCCGATTGCCTGGCGTCTCGTTGTCGCCGCCGAAGGGGCGATTGTGTAATACCCAAGAAGCATCGATCACGGCCGCTCTCGCACAGCACCTCATTGCCCGCTCATAAGGGCCGGCTTGCTGACGCGCGCTCGCTAGCATGAAAGCCCATCGCGGCGTCACGAAAGAATCACCGCGCTGAGACTCTTCGGCGAGCCGGCGTTCATCCATCAGACGCTGAGCTTCCGCTCCGCCCATTTGCTCAGGGAATCAAGACATGTCCCAGATCGATCTACGTCCGCGCCATCTGCTGCGTCGCGCCGGGCCGCCGGCGCCGGTCGCTGGCTTCCGTGGTGTCCAGATCGACGACGATCGGCTGGCGGAGGTGCTGCCGTCCTATGCTCCGCTGCTCAAGCTGCACGAGGGCACGATCCATGGCGAGGGACCTGCCTGGCAGGGGATGCAAGACCGGCTCGTCTGGTCCGACGTGCCCAATCGGCGGCTTCTCGGCTGGTATCCCGATGGTCATGTCGAGGTCGTGATCGACAGCACCTGGTTCATGAATGGCAACGCTGTCGAGGCCGACGGTGCAGTCGTTCATTGCGAACACGGCCGCCGCTGCATCAGCCGCGGCGGCGATTACGACCGCCAGCCGGAGCCGATCGTGACCCATTTCGAAGGCAAGCGGATCAACTCGCCCAATGATGTAGCGGTGGCGCCCGACGGGACGATCTGGTTTACCGATCCGACGTTCGGGATCATCATGCCCAACCAGGGCGCCCTCGCCGATCCCGAACTCGATCATCGCAGCGTCTACCGCTTCGATCCTGAGACCGGCAGTCTCGGCCGCATGGCTGATTTCGAGGAGCCAAACGGCCTCGCCTTCACCGCGGACGGGCGCGTTCTTTATGTTTCGGACACCTCGCTGTCCTTGGGCGAGGTGCCGGGCTTCGCGGCGGGATCCAAGCATGAGATCGTCGCGTTTGATGTCGGCGATGGCGGCGCGCTCTCCAATCGACGCTTTTTCTGCCACACCGATCATGGCTATCCCGATGGCTTCAAGGTTGATGCGCGCGGCTGGGTGTGGACAAGCGCGGCGGACGGAGTGCACGTCTGGTCCGCCGATCGCCGCAAGCTCGGCTTTATTCCAACACCCGCGGCTGCCTCGAACTGCGCATTCGGCGGTTCCGACGGGCGGCGGCTCTTTATCGCTGCTACTCAGTATTTGCTGGCGATCGATCTTGCCGCATGAGTTGCATGAGATGCCCGTCGGGATCGCGAACAAGCGCATCGCGGTCCGACGACCAGATAATGCGAGTGGCCGCAACGTCATTGGCAGCGAGCGGCTTGTGCGGCCGCCCGACCGGCTGGCGGTAGCCGAGCAACTCGACGTGTGGCGGTTTCGCTGAAGGGTACATCGGTTGAACATCTACCTCGACCCCATCGAGCCCGTCGAGCGCCACTTGCGTCGGCCCCTGATTCAGTGATCGCTTGCCCACCGTCAGTCCGTGCGCCTCGTAGAAGCGCTGGCTGGACGCGAGGTCGGCAGTCGAGATCGCGCTGTGATCGATGCCCATCACGCCCCGCCCTTGCCATTCCGGATTCGTGCCGGTGGGGAATTGGATCAGTTCGAGCGGGTGGCCCTCCGGATCGCGGAACTTAACGGCCGTCACGCTGCCCGACGATGGGGGAAGCGTCACAGGCTGGCCACGGGTTATTGGCGTAGCACCGGCGTTCCGCGCGGCCTGCCACGCCGAGTGGGCATTGTCGGTGACGAGCGCAAGATGCTGGAAGATGAGATCGGAACCGTTGGCGTGGTCGGGGTAAGGATTTCCGGAAAGTTCGAACCATTCGAGATCCAAGCTGCTCTTCCCTAGCGTCAGCGGGCGCCGCCAACCGCCGCCCGCAAGGGCGAGCAATGCCATCTCCGCAGCACAGATCGGCGCACTGGCGCCGGCAACGAAACCGATCGCTTGATAAAAGCCGGCCAACATTTCCGGCTCGGCCGTCACGAGCCGGAAGCCGGCGATCGCCCTAAACATCACGTCAGATGACATGGCCTGCGCTGTGGATCGACGTGCAGCTGAACGGTCATCAGGCAGCAAGGCTCGTCGCCGATTGTCCCGGACTTATGGCCTTTCTTGCCGCCGATCTCGTTACAACCCTGATCCTCGCCGAAGGAGAATTCCCCCGGGCCCTGCTGGATGCGCGTGCCGTCCATGCTCTCGATCCACCAGTGGCCGGATAAGACGATGATCCATTGAGGCGCTGGATTCTCGTGCCAGTCACCCACCCAGCCGACCGGCTGCACGGTGAAGACGACGGTCGCCTCGCCGCGCTCCATCTTGTCGTTCCACTGCGGATCGGCGGGGCCGACCGCTTTCAGCTCGTACTCGGTGAGCGCGCACTTGGTCAGGTGGCTGATGCCGTGGTCATCGACGTGCAGATGCCAGTAAGGGACCGATGGCTCGGGGCCGGGATCGCTCATGGGTAGATTCCGTAGGGATGGCTGGAAGTGAAGGGATGCGCGAGAAACGGCGCGAGCCCCGACCCGTCGGTGCCGACGACAATCAGCAAGAAGCCGGCGCCCAGCGATAGATTTTTGAGGAAATCCCAGAACAGGGTCCGTCCCTTGCTGTCCGGGTCTGACCAGAAATCGCCCTGCGCCCAGAATTGCTTGTAGAGCACCGCGGTCGCCGCGCAATAGCCCGCGATGACGAACGCCGCGGCGCGATCGGCGATGCCGGTGACGACGCCCATCGTGCAAAAAATCTCCAGGGCGACGCCGATCAGGATCATCGACACGGCGACCGAGCGCGCGCTGAACATCTGCTGCGCCTGGCGCACCGCGTGATCGAAAGCTAGGATTTTGTCGAGCGCGCTGAACGGCAGGAACAGAAGGACCAAGCCATACCGGACGATGAGGGCGGCAATGACTGCCGTCGTCACAGCCGGGCCTTGATGATGTCCGCGACGCGCAGGGCATTGGCGATGATCGTCAGCGTCGGGTTCACGGCCCCGATCGACGGAAAGAAGCTCGCATCGGCGATATACAGATTGTCGATTTCGTGGGCGCGGCAATCGAGGTTGAGCACGGAGGTCGCCGGGTCGGTGCCGAAGCGGCAGGTCCCCGCTTGGTGCGCGGTGCCCGATAGCGGGATGTCCTTGCCGAGATAGAGCGAGCGCTCGAGCAACGCCGCGGGCCAGCCGATGTCCGACAGCACATCCTTGAGCTTGCGCTTGAGCTGCTTGAGCGCTTCCGGATTGGTCTCCATGACATCGAGATGGACTTTCCCGTCGCAGTAATAAACCCGGTTGTCGGGGTGCGGCAGATCCTCCGCCTGAAGCCAGAAATCCATCGAGTGCCGCGCCATTTCCTCGAACGGCATCTCTGGAAGCCATTCAAGCCAGCTTGGGAGCGACTCGCCCTTGATCTGGTCGGCGCGGCTTTTCGCGCACATCTGGATGAGGCCGAGCGGATATTCCCAGTCGTCGCTGCCGAAATAGAAGTCGCTAAGCGCCAGCGTTTTTTGGAAGACCGTCTCGTTCGGGTGCCGCATCACCGCCATCACGATGCTCATCTCGTGGCGCATGTAATTGCGCCCGACCTGGTCCGAGCCGTTTGCCAGCCCGTTCGGGTGCTGCATGTTGGCGGATCGCAGCAGCAACAGCGCTGACGAGAGGGCGCCGCACGCGACCACGACCGTGTCGGCGGCGTAGATCTCCTCACGCCCGTTCCGCGTGACATGAACCGATTCGATGCGGCGGCCGGCCGGGTCGGTGCCGAGTTTTGAGACATAGGCGCCGGTGAGCACCGTCACATTGTCGTGCTCCGCCAGCATCGGATCGATGCAGACCACCTGGGCGTCGGCCTTGCCGTTGAGGAGACAGGGAAAGCCGTCGAAGGCGCTGCAGCGCATGCACACACTGGTCGGCGTCGCGAAGCCGTCCTCCTTCTGGTCGAGCAGGATGCCGAGCGGCAGGTGAAAGGGCTTGAGCCCGATGCCGATCAGCTTGTCAGAGAGCTCGGCGACCTTGGGCTCGTGCTTCACCGCGGCGAAAGGGTAGGGCTTGGCGCTCGGCGGCTCGCTGGGGTCCTCGCCGCGCGCGCCGTGGACATGGAACAGCGCCTCGGCCTCATCGTAATAGGGCGCAAAGGCGTCATATTTGAGCGGCCAGGCGGGGGAAATGCCGCCGGCATGGGTAACCTCGTCAAAATCACGCCTGCGCAGCCGGAACAGTGCCGCGCCATAAACCTTGGAATTGCCGCCGACCCAGTAATGCAGCGCGGGGCTGAAGCTGTCGCCCTTCGCGTTGGTCCAGGTCTCGTCGGCCTGATATTTCCCGTCGACGAAGACCGCTTGCGCGCTCCAGTTCGCCTCCTCGCGAGGGAGATATTCGCCGCGTTCGAGAATGAGGATGCGCTTGCCGGTCGGGGCGAGCCGATGCGCGAGCGAGGCGCCACCGGGCCCGCTGCCGATCACGATCAGGTCATAATGCTTGGTCACGCGGATTCCCGGATATGGCGACGGCGCTGATCCAGCGATAGCGAATAAGCCGACCATCGATGGCGAATAAACAATGGCGTGGCGCTTCCGTTTCATACCGCGTCGGAAATTCGGGAGCGCTCTGGAACTCACGGAGCGCCCTGCCCTTAGTCAGAGACATTCTCGGAGATTAAAAATGTCCAAGGTGGCCGTGATCACAGGTGCGGGCGCAGGCGTCGGCCGCGCGACCGCCGCGGAATTCGCGCGACACGGCTATGATGTGGCACTCCTGTCGCGCGATCCCCATCGGCTCGATCGGGCCGCCGACGAAGCGCGCTGTTATGGCGTGCGCGCGCTGGCGATCCCCACCGATGTCGCCGACGCCGATGCGGTCGACGCAGCCGCGGAGCGCACAGAAGCGGAGCTTGGACCGATTGACGTCTGGGCCAATGTGGCCATGGCGACGGTATTTGCACCGGTCGAAAAGCTGACGGCGGCGGAGGTCGAGCGCGGCACGCGCGTCACCTATCTCGGGCAGGTCCACGGCATGATGTCCGCGCTCAAGCGGATGCGCGTCCGTAACCATGGCACGATCGTCAATGTCGGCTCGGCGCTCGCCTATCGCTCGGTGCCGTTACAGT
>Ga0181537_10005069_pt1 | contig 10719 bp, 12 predicted proteins | sample PEATcosm2014_Bin_39_FD_119765 | JGI IMG/M metagenome (GOLD analysis project Ga0181537, IMG submission 119765) | Peatland microbial communities from MTU Mesocosm Facility, Houghton, MI, USA - PEATcosm2014_Bin23_10_metaG | ecosystem: Environmental > Terrestrial > Soil > Wetlands > Peat | place... | reverse complement strand
GCCGACGGCCAGTTCGACGTGGTGTGGAAGACCAAGGATCTGGTACCCGGCGCCGCCTGGTCGCCCTATCTTCCCGGATCGAAGGACTTGGTGGCGGATTGGGTGAAGCTCAACTGCGGCAATTATAATACCGTCACGAAATCTTGCGGCGGTTCTTAGCGGCCAATGTTCCACTCACGGCGGCGCGGATGCCGTGACTATGACTTCGGAAGGCGGCGCCGCCGCCTTTCCGTTACCGCACCGGGGATAATTGCGATGCATTTGAGCCGAGCTTGCCTCGTCGTGCTGCTTTTGGCCTTCGGCATTGCCGGAGGCGCGACGGCAGCGCGTGCCGCAAGTCTCGACGAGGCGGTCGCGCATTTTAACGCCGGCGATTTTGACGAAACACGGACCGGCGTCAGCGAGGTTGCCGCCAGCGGTAGCCCACGCGCAGAGGTTATTCTGCGCGCTTTGCAGGGCGGCCAGTTGATGTTCAGCGCCGCCAACAAGGCGGTCTATATCCAGGATGACGCCGGCAAGCTGACCGACGCCGCGACTGGAGACGCCGTCCCGGGCGATCCGCCAGCCGATCTCGATACCGTCAACATCAACAATCGGCTGCGCGGCGCGCTCGATGCCGCGCTTGGCGCGCTAACGCTGCTGTCACCCGATTCCGGCAAACGCTTCGATGCCGCCCAGGCTGTCTTTAAGTCGCGGGACGCGACCGCGCTGCCGGCGCTCGAAACGGCGATTGCCAAGGAGCAGGATGCCGGCGTGAAGCGCGCGCTTTTGCAAGCCCGGGCCGCAATCGTGCTCAACTCATCAGACGCCGCGGATGCCGACAAGCTTGCCGCGGTGGACATTATTCGCCAGCGCGGCGACCAGGATGCGCTGGGATTGTTGTCAAGCTTGCCCGCCGGAACTGCGGCGCCTGTGACTGCCGCGGCCGCCGCCGGCGTCGCCGCCATCCAGCAGCGGCTTACATTATGGGATACCGTTCAGAATGCCTGGTACGGCGTCTCGCTCGGCTCTGTCTTGCTGCTTGCCGCCATCGGACTAGCGATCACGTTCGGCGTCATGGGCGTGATCAATATGGCGCATGGCGAGATGGTAATGCTCGGCGCCTATGTCACCTATGTCGTCCAGGAGACGCTCCGCAACCATGCACCGGCGCTGTTCGATTATTCGCTGGCGATGGCCATTCCACTCGCCTTTCTATTCGCGGGCGGCGTCGGGATTTTGATCGAACGCTGCATCATCCGTTTCCTTTACGGGCGGCCGCTGGAGACGCTGTTGGCGACCTGGGGTCTATCGTTAATCCTGCAGCAAGCGGTGCGTTCCGCATTTGGGCCGAACAACCGGCAGGTCGGCAATCCGTCGTTCATGAGCGGCGCATTCGATCTCGGCGGCATCACCATCACCTACAATCGGCTCTGGATCATCTGCTTTGCGCTCGTCGTGTTCGTCGCCTTGCTGGGCCTGCTGCGCTATACGCGGTTCGGCCTCGAAATGCGCGCGGTTACGCAGAACCGCCCCATGGCGGCTTCGATGGGCATTCGCACCAATCGCGTCGACGCGCTGACCTTCGGGCTGGGCTCAGGGATTGCCGGCATTGCCGGTGTGGCGCTCTCGCAAATCGATAACGTCAGCCCCAATCTGGGCCAGGGCTACATAATCGACAGCTTTATGGTGGTGGTGTTCGGCGGCGTCGGCAATCTGTGGGGCACCTTCGTTGGCTCGTTTGTGCTGGGCATTGCCAACAAGTTCCTCGAACCCTTTGCCGGCGCGGTGCTCGGCAAGATCGCCATTCTTGTCTTGATCATCCTGTTCATCCAGAAGCGTCCGCGAGGCTTGTTCGCGCTTAAGGGAAGGGCGGTCGAGGCGTGAGTTCGCATCTCCTCATACGCTCGCTCGACCGCGGCGCGGCGATCTTTTTGATCGTGCTGGCCGCAATCGCGGTGGTGGTCCCTGTTCTTAATTTGGCGGTGCCGGAGACCTCGGCATTTTACATCCCGACCTATTTGGTCGCGTTGTTCGGAAAATATCTTTGCTACTCGCTGTTGGCTCTGTCGATCGATCTGATCTGGGGTTATTGCGGCATCCTCTCCCTCGGCCACGGCGCTTTTTTCGCGCTCGGTGGTTACGCCATGGGAATGTATCTGATGCGGCAAATCGGTACCCGCGGGGTTTATGCCGATCCGGTCCTGCCCGATTTCATGGTGTTCCTGAACTGGAAGGAACTGCCGATCGCCTGGTACGGTTTCCAGCATTTCGCCTATGCAGCGCTGATGGTGCTCGCTGTGCCCGGCGCGCTCGCTTTTGTGTTCGGATGGTTTGCGTTTCGCAGCCGCGTCACCGGGGTTTATCTGTCGATCATAACGCAAGCGCTCACCTACGCGCTGATGCTGGGATTTTTCCGCAACAATTTCGGTTTCGGCGGAAACAACGGGCTGACTGACTTCAAGGATATTCTTGGCTTCAACGTGCAGGCCGAATCCACGCGCGCGGCGTTATTCTCCATCACCTGCATCGCGCTCATGCTGGGCTTTTTGGTATGCCGGGCGATCGTCAGTTCGAAGCTCGGCAAGGTACTGATCGCGATCCGCGACGCCGAGTCGCGCACCCGCTTCCTCGGCTATCGCGTGGAATCTTACAAAGTGTTCGTATTCACATTGTCGGCCTGCATGGCGGGCATCGCCGGTGCGCTGTATGTGCCGCAAGTCGGCATCATCAATCCCGGTGAATTCGCACCCGGCAATTCGATCGAAGCCGTGATCTGGGTCGCGGTCGGCGGACGCGGCACGCTGATCGGCGCCGCAGTCGGAGCGCTTCTCGTCAATTACGCCAAGACTTATTTCACGTCAGGGATTCTCGCGCCATACTGGCTGTTCATGCTGGGCAGCTTGTTCATCGGCGTGACGCTGTTCATGCCGCGCGGCATCATCGGCAGCCTGCATCATTGGACCGCGCTGCGCCGGGCCCGGACCTCCGCCGCCGCTGAAGACGGCGTGACCGCGCCGCCGCCCGAGCCGCAAGCGGCGGAATGAGGGTCGGCCATGAAAATCCAAGAACGGCTGGCGATAGCGGAAGACCGGGCGAAGGAGGCTTTCGAACGCACTCTCCTCTATATCGAAGGCGTCAGTGTATCCTTCGATGGTTTCAAGGCGCTCAACAATCTTTCTTTCGCCATCGAACCGGGTGAGATGCGCGCGATCATCGGCCCGAACGGCGCCGGAAAAACGACAATGATGGACGTGATCACCGGGAAGACCAGGCCGGACACGGGGGCGGTGATTTTCGACCAGTCCTATGATTTGGCGCGGCTCGACGAAACCGAGATCGCCTTGCTTGGCATCGGCCGCAAATTCCAGAAGCCGACGGTGTTCGACAGCCACAGCGTCTACGACAATCTCGAATTGGCACTCAAAGCCAATCGCAAGGTGCGCACCACGCTATGGGCGCGTGATACGGCCGACGAACGCCGCCGCATCGAAGAGCTCCTTCAAATCATCCGCCTCACCGCTGTGCGCGACCGGCTCGCCGGCAATCTGTCGCACGGGCAAAAGCAATGGCTCGAAATTGGCATGCTACTGGCGCAGGACCCGAAGCTCCTGTTGGTAGATGAGCCAGTCGCCGGCATGACCGACGCGGAAACGCGACAAACGGCGGAACTCCTGAAAGAGATCAATCGCGAGCATACCGTGGTCGTGGTCGAGCATGACATGACCTTCGTGCGCGACCTTGGCGTCAAGGTTACGTGTCTGCACGAAGGCTCCGTGCTTGCCGAAGGCACGATCGATCAAGTTTCGGAAAACGAACGGGTCGTGGAAGTCTATTTGGGGCGCTAGCTCATGCTTGACGCAAATGCCATCGATCTCCACTACGGCGCGGCGCAGGCGCTGCGGGCAGTGTCGCTCCAAGCTGAGCCCGGCAAGGTGACTTGCGTGCTCGGCCGCAACGGAGTCGGCAAGACCAGCCTCCTCGACGCGCTAGCCGGCCAACATCCGGTGACGCGCGGTACGATCACATGGGAGGGTAACGACATCACCGCGCTGCGGCCACCGGATCGCGCCCGCCGCGGCATCGCCTATGTGCCGCAAGGCCGCGAGATTTTCCCGCTTCTGAGCGTCGAAGAGAATCTCAAAAGCGGCTTTGCGCCACTGCCGCGCGATCAGCGCAGCGTGCCGGACGACGTGTTCACGCTGTTCCCCGTGCTTCAGGGCATGCTGCGCCGGCGCGGCGGCGATCTGTCGGGAGGCCAGCAGCAGCAGCTCGCCATCGGCCGGGCGCTGGTGATGCGGCCGCGGCTTCTCTTGCTCGACGAGCCGACCGAGGGCATCCAGCCCTCGATCATCAAGGATATCGGCCGCGCCATCTCCTATTTGCGGTCGCTCGGTAAGATCGCCATCGTGCTAGTCGAGCAGTATCTCGACTTTGCCCGCGAACTCGGCGACCATTTCGCTGTCATGGACCGCGGCGCCGTGGTCTATTCGTGCAATCGCGACAATATCGACGAGGCGGCGCTGCGGCGGGCCATGGCGATCTAAGTGTGGCGATCTAGCCAGAGTCATTCGAGCTTGTTGTGATGACCGACGCGATACCGGCGAGCGGGCCGCTGAGAAGTGAAATCTTCGCCGCCAATCGCGCGGTCGGACGCCTCGCGCTCGCGGTCGGGGGCGGCCCCGGCGGCACCCGGCGCACGCGCGTACATGAAGCGGGATCGCTGCGGGCGCGCTTTCCGAATAGCAGCGGCCAAGCCCTGGACGCTGTCATCGTCAATGTCGCCGGGGGAATGACCGGCGGCGACCGCTTCGACATCGGGATTGAAGCCGGCTCCGGCGCCAGGCTTTGCGTGACAACGGCGGCGGCGGAGAAAATATACCGCTCGCTGGGGCCGGATACCAAAATCGCGGTGAAGCTCGGCGTCGGTCAAGGTGCCGCACTGGCGTGGCTGCCGCAGGAGACGATCCTGTTCGATCGGGCTCGGTTGCGGCGGCGGATCGACGTCGATCTTGCGCCCGGCGCCAGCCTGGTCATGGCCGAGACTACGATTTTCGGTCGCTCAGCCATGGGTGAGACAGTCGTAACTGGACATTTTTCCGATCACTGGCGTGTGCGCAGCGAGGGCGCCTTGGTTTTTGCCGAATCGGTCGAGCTCGGCGGCGGTATCGCGCAACAGCTCGCGGCGCGGGCGATTGCGGGCGGCGGCGCGGCGGTGGCGAGCGTGCTCAAGATTCCCGGCGATGAGGACAACGTCGCAGCGGTCCGCGCCATGCAGCAAGCTTTCGCCGGCGAAGTCGGCGTATCGGCCTGGAACGGTCTCGCTTTGGCGCGTTGCGTCGCCGCCGACGGGGCGGCGTTGCGTCACGATCTCACTAAGCTCCTCATCGCGCTTGGCACCGGCCCGCTGCCGCGACTATGGATGAACTGAGGCGACATGCTGCTGACCCCGCGTGAAAAGGATAAGCTGTTGATCGCCATGGCGGCGATTGTGGCGCGGCGCCGGCTTGAGCGCGGCGTCAAGCTCAACCATCCGGAGGCGGTGGCGCTGATTTCCGATTTCATTTTGGAAGGTGCCCGCGACGGCCGCACCGTGGCCGAGCTGATGGAGAACGGCGCTCACGTCCTCACGCGCAGCCAGGTGATGGATGGCATCGCCGAGATGATTCCTGACATTCAGGTTGAAGCAACGTTTCCGGATGGAACGAAGCTTGTCACGGTCCACGAGCCGATACGATGAAGGTCTAGGAGATATACATGATCCCCGGAGAATTCTTCATCAAGCCAGGCGAGATAGAGCTTAATAAGGGCCGCCGTAGCGTGACGATGACCGTTTCCAACACCGGCGACCGGCCAATCCAAGTCGGGTCGCACTATCATTTCTTCGAGACCAATCCAGCGCTGAAGTTCGACCGCGCCAAGGCACGCGGCATGCGGCTCGATATCGCCGCGGGGACGGCGGTGCGCTTCGAGCCGGGCCAGAGCCGCGACGTGAGCCTGGTCGCAGTGGTCGGCAAGCGCACGATCTATGGCTTCCGCAACGCCATTCGAGGGAAACTGTAGAGCCAGCCATGCCGGGAAAAATCAGCCGCAGTGTCTATGCCGACATGTTCGGTCCGACGACTGGAGACCGCGTCCGGCTCGCCGACACCGATCTCATCATTGAGGTCGAGAAGGATTTCACCGTTTACGGTGAAGAGGTGAAATTCGGTGGCGGCAAGGTGATCCGCGACGGCATGGGCCAATCGCAAATCACCAACCGAGCGGGAGCTGTCGACACTGTCATCACCAATGCGCTCATCGTCGACCATTGGGGCATCGTCAAAGCGGACGTCGGCATCAAGGACGGCAATATTTTCGCTATCGGCAAGGCCGGAAATCCCGACATTCAGCCTGCGGTGACCATCATCGTCGGACCGGGGACCGAAGTCATTGCCGGCGAGGGCAAAATCCTCACGGCCGGCGGCTTCGACACCCACATCCATTTCATCTGCCCGCAACAGGTCGACGAAGCCTTGATGTCGGGCGTCACCTCGATGCTCGGCGGCGGCACCGGCCCGGCGCATGGGACGTTCGCCACTACTTGCACGCCTGGCCCGTTCCATATCGCGCGCATGATACAGGCTGCCGACGAGTTCCCGGTCAATCTCGGCTTCGCGGGCAAGGGCAATGCGTCACGGCCAGCCGCCCTCGAGGAAATGATCAAAGCCGGTGCTTGCGCGCTGAAACTGCACGAGGATTGGGGCACCACGCCCGCGGCGATCGATTGCTGCCTGTCGGTCGCCGACGACTACGACATTCAAGTGATGATCCATACCGACACTTTGAACGAATCTGGTTTCGTCGAGGACACGATCAAGGCTTTCAAGGGCCGCACCATCCACGCCTTCCATACCGAGGGCGCCGGCGGTGGCCACGCTCCCGACATCATCAAAGTGGCGGGGCTGAAGAACGTGCTGCCGTCATCGACCAATCCGACGCGGCCTTACACGCGCAACACCATCGACGAGCATCTCGATATGCTGATGGTGTGCCATCACCTCGATCCGTCGATCGCCGAGGATTTGGCGTTTGCCGAAAGCCGGATCCGCAAGGAGACGATCGCGGCGGAGGACATTTTGCACGACATCGGCGCACTCTCGATGATGTCGTCGGATTCGCAAGCCATGGGCCGGCTCGGCGAGGTCATCATCCGCACTTGGCAGACCGCGGACAAGATGAAGAAGCAACGCGGTCGCCTGCCGCAAGAAAAAGGTGACAACGACAATGCCCGGGTCAAGCGTTACATCGCGAAATACACCGTCAATCCCGCGATCGCGCACGGCGTGTCGAAGCTCATTGGCTCCGTAGAAAAAGGCAAGCTTGCTGATCTCGTACTGTGGTCGCCGGCGTTCTTCGGCGTCAAACCCGATTGCATCATCAAGGGTGGCTCGATAGTGGCTGCGCAAATGGGCGACCCCAATGCCTCGATCCCGACGCCGCAACCGGTGCATTATCGGCCGATGTTCGGTGCCTTCGGTCGCGCCCGCACTGCTTCCTCCTTTGTGTTCTCGTCGAAGGCAGCGGTGCAGGCCGGTCTCGGCAAAAAACTCGGCATCGAAAAGAAGCTGGTCGCGGTGGAAAATACGCGCGGCAAGATTTCCAAGAAAAGCATGATCCACAACGACGCGACGCCTCAGATTGAAGTGGATCCCGAGACCTACGAGGTTCGCGCCGACGGGGAGTTGCTCACCTGCGCGCCGGCGGAAGTCCTGCCGATGACGCAACGCTATTTTTTGTTCTGAAGCAGGCCGAACCATGGCGATGCGCGCGATCTCGATCAAGGCGGCGGCAAGCTGGTCCGGCGAACCGGCCGATCGCGTCGTGCTCGATTACGATGATCGTCACCGCCGCCGCGTATCGATGCGCGGCAAGAAAGGCATACCCTTTTTACTCGACCTGCCTGCTGCCGCCGGATTGCACGGCGGCGACGCACTGGTGCTGGAAGACGGGCGGCTGATCGAGGTCGTGGCCGCGCCGGAGCCTCTGTTGGAAATACGCAGCACCGATCCGCTGCATCTCGCCCGGCTGGCCTGGCATTTGGGCAACCGGCATGTTCCAACGCAGCTTCTGGCGAACGGTCTGCGCATTCGCCGCGATCACGTCCTCGCCGATCTTGCTGCTCAACTGGGCGCCGAAGTGCTCGAGATCGAAGCGCCGTTCGATCCGGAGGGCGGCGCCTATGCCGTCGCGGTCGGCCACAGCCACGATCATGATCGCTCCTATGAAGAGAGTCATGATCATGGCCGGTGATAAGCGCATGTCACGAGGCGGGGCAGTTCGCGTCGCCGCGCCGGCTGCGGAGACATTGCTGCACGATGCGCTCTATCGGCTGATGACATGGCTGTCGCCTGCCTATCCGGTCGGCGCGTTTTCTTATTCAAGCGGCATTGAATGGGCCGTAGAAGCAGGCGATATCAGAGACGCCGAGACTCTACGCCAATGGCTTGAGGCCTCGCTCAATGTCGGGACGGGGATGAGCGACGGGATTTTCTTTTGCCACACGCACCGCGCGGTGGCGCGCGGCGACGACGCCGTCTTGACAGATATTGCCGAACTCGCGACGGCGTTCGTGCCGACGCGCGAGCGCTATCAAGAGACGACGACGCTGGGGCGCGCTTTCCTCGAAGTGACTTGCGCGGCTTGGCCGTGTCCCGCTCTGGACAATTTGCGACAGCTTTCCGACGGCCCGGTGGCTTATCCCATTGCGGTCGGCACCGCATGTGCCGGCCATGGCATACCGCTACCGTCGGCACTGCACGCCTTTCTGGCCGCGGTCACGTCAAACTGGCTCTCCGCGGGTGTCCGACTGATCCCGCTCGGCCACACCGACAGTCAGCGCTTATTGAAAGCGCTCGAACCCACGGTTGCCGCGACGGCGCAACGCGCATTGTCCGCATCGCTCGACGATCTCGGCAGTGCGACGTTTCGTGCCGACATCGCCAGCGCCAAGCATGAAACGCAATACACCCGCTTGTTCCGCAGTTAGGACGAGGCGATCGATGCAAAGCCCTAATGGTCCGCTACGCGTCGGTATCGGCGGCCCGGTCGGCTCCGGCAAAACCGCTTTGATGGATGCGCTCTGCAAATCGATGCGCGGCACCTACGACATCGCCGCCATCACCAACGACATCTATACCAAATGGGATGCCGAATTCCTGGTCCGGTCCGGCTCGCTCGAAGCGGAGCGCATCGTCGGCGTCGAGACCGGCGGCTGCCCTCATACCGCGATCCGCGAGGATGCCTCGATGAATCTCGCGGCGGTCGCCGACATGCGCGCGAAGTTTCCCAAGCTCGATCTGGTTCTGATCGAGTCCGGCGGCGACAACCTAGCGGCCACTTTCTCACCAGAGCTTGCGGATTTGACGATCTATGTGATCGATGTTGCCGCAGGCGATAAAATTCCCTCCAAAGGCGGACCGGGCATAACCCGCTCGGATCTATTGGTGATCAATAAGGTCGATCTCGCCCCTTATGTCGGCGCGTCGCTGCCAAAAATGGAAGCTGACGCCAAACGGATGCGCGGCACGCGTCCCTTCGTCATGACCAATCTACGCCAAGGCGATGGTCTCCAAACCATTGTGCATTTCATTGAAAAAACGGGCGGTCTTGCTCGCTAGTCGCGACAAAGCAAGTCGTATTTAGGCCTCGATTGCAGCCATTTTATTGGACACTGTAACGTGGTTAAATCCGGTATTGTTTTAGGTTCCGGATCAGGATGCAAAATGCTTCGCTGCTTGGGAAGCTTCATTCTTGCATTGTCGATGTCCGTCGCGGCCGCGTCGGCACAGACGCAGTTTCCGCCCGAAAGCCGTCTGCAAACGATCACCACGCAGAAATCCATTCGCATAGCCTATCGCACCGACGCCGCGCCATTTGCGTATGCAAACGACAAGAACGAAGCGATCGGTTATTCGATCGATATCTGTCGGCTGGTGACCAAGTCGATCGCGCAGCAATTCGGACTACCGGATCTTCAGATCGAATGGGTGCCGGTCAACGTGCAGACGCGGTTCTCAGCCGTATCAAGCGGCAAGGCCGATCTGGAATGTGGCTCCAGTACTGTCACGCTCGGCCGCATGAAAGACGTCGACTTCTCTAACGTTATATTTGTCGAATCGACTGGCGTCGTCGTGCCGCGGGCGTCGAACCTCAAGAATTTCGCCGATATGAACGGCAAGAAAATTGCAGTTATTTCCGGCACCACCAACGAGCGTGCGGTGCGGGACCAGAGTTTCAAAGATGGTCTCAACATCACGCTCGTCAGCGTGAACAATCGCGACGAGGGTGTCGCGGCGTTGGAGGCCGGAAAGGTCGACGGTTATGCCAGCGACAAATTGCTGCTGGTCGGCAATCAAATGAAAAACGCCTCGGCCTATATGATGCTTCCGGACGATCTTTCGATCGAATCCTACGCGATCGTGGTGCCGCGCGGCGATTGGGCGCTGCGACTGGCGGTCAACACCGGGCTGGCGCAGATTTATCGCGGCGGCCAAGTCGTAACCGTGTTCAAGCAATGGTTCGACCAGATCGGCTTGCAGCCCGGCGTTCTGATGCGCGCGGCCGTGGCGTTGGGAGCTCTGCCGAATTGACGCACCGCGCATTTATCGGGTCCGGCGGCGAATTTCCTCGATCACAATGCTGTTGTCCCGCTCGCTCTCGCCGTGGCCGATACAGGCTTGCAGCACCTCCGCGTGAATT
>Ga0181537_10005066_pt1 | contig 10721 bp, 14 predicted proteins | sample PEATcosm2014_Bin_39_FD_119765 | JGI IMG/M metagenome (GOLD analysis project Ga0181537, IMG submission 119765) | Peatland microbial communities from MTU Mesocosm Facility, Houghton, MI, USA - PEATcosm2014_Bin23_10_metaG | ecosystem: Environmental > Terrestrial > Soil > Wetlands > Peat | place... | reverse complement strand
TTGCCGGGGGCGCCGTGGTCGATCCTCGCATCGGGCGAATACGCATTGCCGCTAGCCGGCGACCAGCGGCCCTACGTGCGCCTCGATTACCAGGTGACGACCGCGCAGACTCGGCTTCTGCCTGATCAGGATTCCAGAAACCTGTCGTCGGATCCTACGTTGACGAGCCTGCCTGAAGTCAAACTGCTGGGGGCGCGCGCAGGTGTTCGTTGGAGCGGCTTCGACTGGTCGTTGTTCGGCGAGAATCTCACCAATGCGCACCCGGTGATGTTCAATTCGCGCGACACGACGAGCTCTCCCGTGTACTTCGCGCGCGGCATCCGCCCCCGCACCATAGGGCTCACCGCGACGCTTCGCTACCGATGACATCGACTCAGCTGGAGTTGACCGAGTCACCGGCAGGTAACGCTGATCTGCCGGTCGAGTTTTGGTCGTCAACGGATGATCGAGATCATCGATGATTACATTGCAGGACGGCGCGCACCTGGGTGTCCAAACTCACAAACGCCATAGGTAGAGGTTCAAACCGTCCCGACGCTCATGACGTCTTTGGCGGCGAATTGCGCCTTCGAGGCAGCCGGAACCGGCTGCGGCGTGCATTGATTGATTGTCGATATTGCCGCCGTTCGTTCCACTCCAGGTGCTACTTACGCGCGGAAGTCGAACCATCGTTCGATCGGGGAACGCAGCCAGCCCCGGGGACGGCGTACGGTCCATACACGTCCTCGGTGAGTTGGTGGGGCGCCGCGTACTCGAGAGCGAGATGCTGCCGAAGACCGTCGGTCGCTCGCGCTAGAGCCCGAGCAGCGTCTTCAGACGCGAGCGCGTGGCCAGGAGTGTCGCTCGCGGCACGCTGCAAAGCTTCTTGGAGTTACGCGCCTTCAAGTCGATCGTGCGCATTTGGTGAGGCAGCACAACGCCGTGCACTGGAAGCCCGGGCGGGATGGGGACTTCTAGATCGTTGCGCGCGCCCTCGGAGCGGCCCCCATGGGTCGTGATGGCACACACCATCGCGAGCCCCAAAACGCTCTGCAAAGCCTCGACCGACACGACCAGCGCCGGGCGGCGTCCCTGCTGCTCATGGCCGATCGCCGCCTCCGCATCGATTTCCACTATATCCCCATGCGCGATGGCCATCGGCGCGCCCTCTACAGAATTTCCCCGCCTCGCGGCGCGCCGAAGTCGACCTTTTCCTGGCGCTGTCGCTTGGCCCGCTTCAATGCCCTCATCAGATCGCGATGGCTGAAGGGGGAGACTTCGTCGGATTTTTCGATGATCAACTTCTCACCGTCGAAATGAAACTCCACTTGCTCTCCGACGCTCAAGGCCATTTGCTTGGCGATGGCGGCCGGGATGCGGAAAGCGAGACTGTTACCCCATTTCAAAACGGATTGTCCGGACATGATGTCCTCAAAACGCCGAATACTATGTATAGCCATAGTATATACATTTCCAGTGCCTTGGCAAGCGCGCGGCGCTAGGCTGATTGGAAACCGGCGCGCCAGCAACTGAAAGCGTTGCTGCTGCGTCACGGACATCGCTACACCGGGAAGAGTTCTTGGACGCAAGCGCACGAGCGCTATTTGGCCAAGGTCTCCTTCAGCCAGCCTGCGCATGCGCCCCGTGGTCGAGGCACTGAGCACACCACCGGTACCCGTCGCCGACAGGGACCCATCACCAACCGGCAACAGCCATGCTCGCCGCGTGCTCGCCGAAGCGGCTTGGAATTATCGCTTTCCCGCGCGTATCAGCCGAGTGCTCGAAGCGCGGCTTGGGGCGAGTTTGTGCCGTCAATTCGTCAATTCCACCCCCCAAAAACCTATTTAGTCCAGTTTTCAATTTTGAGATTTTGGACGCGACTGAACTCATCGGTGTTGTTGGTCACGAGCGTGACCTCGAGAGAACGGGCGTGTGCCGCGATGAAGAGATCGTTTGCGCCGATCATGTCTCCATGCACTTTGAGCGCCGCACGGATCTGTGCATAGTGAAGGGCTGCTTCGTCCGGAAAGTCCAATACCTCGACGTGCCGCAGATACTCATCAAGAGCAGCATGATCCTGTTGTCGCCGGGGAGACACTTCGACTCCAAACAGCAGCTCCGACTCTGTGATGACGGAGATGCAAACGGCGGCGATGGGCACCTTCTGAAGCCTTCTCAGAACCGCGTCATGGGAACGCTTCATGATGTATGAAGAGATATCCGTATCGAGCATGTACTCGGCCGTCAAACCTCGCGCTCCTGGACCGGCAGCTCATCGACCTCATCCATGAACTCCCTTGAGGCGACAGGCCCTGAGGCGAGATAGGCAGACCAATCCATCGGACGCGCGGAAAGAATGACATCGTCACCTTGCCTACGAATAAACACCTCAGGCGTATTGAACTGAAATTCCTTCGGAAGCCGGACCGCTTGGCTGCGGTTATTCATGAAAATCTTGGCTGTACGCTGCATGGATTATCTCCATAAGATTGGCATATACATAAGTATATGCCATCGTTAATTCCATTGCCAAGCGCCAATGGACGTAGCAGTCAGGTTCAAATCCTGTCACCCCGACCACTGATTTGATTGAATTTTTTCTACCCTATACCCTCTGCGGTTACAGACAGTTCGAGCTCGCGGTTCCAAAAACGGTTCCAGTTTTGGCACCGAAAGACAGCTCAGCGATTCGGCTGTTCTTGGACGCCTGCGGCCGGCCCAGCTCGAGGCCGAGGCCGAGACTGCGGATCGGGTCAACGGCGGTCATATACCTGCTGACGTTTGGATAGCGTTCGGGCAGAGAAACAATGAGCAGATACGCAAAACAGCAATGTCTTTGTTCGCGAAACCCACTGGCCACGTCGAGCTTGGCTCATCAGATTTTGCAGCACTTTCTCGATGACCAAGTCTTGGGTGACTGCGTTTTCAGCACTGACCAGGCCAGTCAAGGTGCGTACCGACAGTACGGCGGTGAGAATCAGCGCAGCGAACACCAGCACATGACACAATTGCCCGACCAGGAAGGACGGTGCCGCCTTTCAGGGTGACGCGTCCGGGGTAAACCTTCGGCCGTAATCGCTCAACAAAATCTGCACTCCAACATAACCAATGAGCTGCGGCTGACCATTGGAAACACCATTGATGCTGCGGCCAGCCATGAACAGGGCGATCACGCCCGTCCCAAGTTTGTATCGACCTCCGAAATCCAGCGCCGTCGAATGCTGCGAATCGCCGTAGACGCGATCATCGTAGAGTTCCACGTCCAGTTCGAGCCTGTCATTGACCGGGCGTCCCGCAACTAATCCAAATATCCGCTCCCTCGGGCCATTTCCCGGAAGATAGTAGCCCGCTTCAAAATCGACGTCGAGCGAGCCGATTTTTTTGGTGACCTCGAAAGGCAGAAGATAGCGCGGCCCGGCGACGGCGATTCCCTTCTGCCTCGCGAGCTGTGAACCTCCGGTTTCCATCTGGGGGAACATCGAGATCTGCCAGCCATCCTCGCCTTGATCCAGAAAGCGCCACTTGATCCCCGGATATCCATTGCCCCAGCCGCTTTGCACCACCCCTCCCTCGGACTGCAAGACATAGGGAACTTCGTAAGTCAGCTGAATGCGATCGCCGAGTCCGAAATTCAAATCGATCTGGGGAACTTGGTAGGACGAAGTGCGGTGGCTGATGGTTTGCATCGACCCCACATTGATCTCCCAATTGGCATTGCCCGGCGTGCCGGGGTCATTGGTGAGAAAAGGCGGCCCGGCTTGAGCATGCACCGCGCGCGCACTGTGCAGCGAGCAGACGATCGCACAAACGGCACGCCCCATCGCCCAGCGCCGGCTAATTTCCGACCACCAGGCACCTTGAAACTGCCACCGAGAATGGCGGGTCGCGGACAAAACCATTCATCGCCAAGTGGTTCGGAAGTCCTCGAGTGGAACGGCGTTCAATGGATCGATGCCACATAGAAGAAATATAGCCATTTGACATCCTGTGATCTAGCCCTTGCTCACGTGCGAGGAGGCACTGTCCGAAACGGCCTTCCATCTAGGCAGCTGCTCGGCGGTACTCAAGCTCATCAACCAGCAATTAGTGACGCTCGCCTTCGACTGCAACGATCACCTGCCGAGCAGCAGGCGAGACGTGGGGAATGTGTCTGACTTTATGAGAGCACGGCCAGGAAAGTATTTCGTGTTTCTTGAGGCGTCGATCTTGGGACCTGCATCAGTCCGTGCAGCGGAAACAGTGTTGCGGAGCGCCGCATACGGCGATTTCTACGCGATACATAAACAGGCGTTCAGTAACTTGCCATCGATTGCGGTAGCACCTGATCTTTGCGCTATCGAGCTGATGTCCCGACATCAACGACGGAGCAACTCGAGAATTTAGCCACTCATCAAGGCGTGACCGTGACTTCGACTTTGCGGTTCAGCCAGTCAAGGTCGCCTGTGCCGGGAATCGCGGCACTTTCCCAGCGGATGTGAATCCTGTCTTGCGCAATCCCGAGAGCGCTGACGATGCCGGCGATTTTTCGGGCCCGCGCCTCGGCCAACGATGCCTTCTCCACCAATTCGCCGCCATCGGTCAGCCGCGACACAGCCCGGTAGCCCACAATATCAACCCGTTTCGCGTGCGCGGCACTCGCGTACGCCGCGAGCTCTTTCAGCTTGACCATGTCGGGTCCCGGGCCTCGATCGCTATCGAACGGATAGGTGATCACGAGGGAGCGCGCATCGAATGGAGGTCGCGGTGGGGCAGAGACCGGCGGATCGAAGATCACCGGTTGCACGGAAAGAGTGGGATCCACCGCCGCACGGCGCGCCAGATCCTCGGCGGCGGCGCGCTGCTGCGGGGAGCCGCTGTTGAACACACCGCCGGCCGTACCTTTGGTGACGCCATCGAACGGCAACACCACGTTGCATGAGTCATCAATGTCCGGCAGCACGGATGCGCGGCCTTCGATGGTGGCGGCGCCGCAGAAACTTCCCTGCGTAACGCGGCCCTCCACCAACACCCGATGCTTGAGTTGCGGCACGCCCCAGTCGGCCGGATTGACCAGGGCGTAGCGTTTATCCGCATGCTCGGCGATGAAGCACAAGTCGGTGTCGGGGCCGGTGTCACGCGCGATCGGGCAGGCGACAAACGACACCGGAGTGCCGGCTGGCTCGGAGGCCAACGCCGCGCAACTTGCCAAGGCAATCATTGCGCACATTGCGCCGCGGACGCATCGCAATTCACCTGCGCTGCTCATAAGACGCTCAAAAAGTTCACCAAGTCCCGTTTTTCGACCTCCGTGTAGCCGATGTTGAAGCGCCGATCATAAAAGTCCACGAGCTCCCGCAAGTTGGCCGCAGATCCGTTCATGAAATACGGCGCCCGCGCGGCGAGACCTCGTGACTGCTGCGTCATGCTGGCGCCGACGTCGATGCATTTTCCGGTAATCAACGCCCTGCCGGGGTCATGTGTATAGATGACGCGCCCCAGATATGACTGCGCAGGGGCCGACGGATCACAAACGACTTTGAACAACGGCAGATCCGGCCGCGGGGTGGCCCAAGGAAGATTGTTCAGTCCCAGGTCCATATAGCCCGGAGCGAGGTCCATTCCCATCAGCAGCGTGTTGTGGCAGCCGCTGCCGCACGAGCGCTTGAAGGGATTGCCTACGCCTTTGTCGTTGTACTTGCCGACATCGCTGATGAGGAAGCGGCGCAGGTAGAAAATATCCGCGCCACGCGCCACCGATTCGCGAAACATCCTTTGCGCGCGTTGCGCTTCGGTCTCACTGCCGGGCGCGTCGAGCTTTTGCCACATCGCGAAGGAGCCGAAAATGCGGTTGATGGGATTGTTGCCGAGCCGAGCGGGCGCTCCTTTTTCGAGCGCCTCCGGACCCAGTCCGGGTGGCGCTCCGTCGCCGGTCAATTCGAGGCCCACACTGTCGAATGTCTGCGCCGCGTAGACGCTCTTCTCGAAATCTTCGATTTGCTGCGCCTGCTCCTGGCTTATGGGCTGTCGCGCTTGCAAGTGCGACCCGGCGGCATCTCGAGCTTGAAGTTTCGGGGTCAGATCGCGGCCATCCGACATCAGCTGCAGCGTGACAAAACCGCCGGTTTCCGGGTTCCTGGGCAGCAAGCTCTTGTCGTTGTAGAACAAGAATTCGGCGGGCGGGACGCCGTGCGGAAGCTCCAATAAATATTTGAGATTGGCGACCGGGCGCGGCCGCCGGAACACGGAAATGCTGGGTGCCTGGCTCTGCAAGCCATAAACCGGATCGTTGTTGCATCCGGTCGGATCGCTGACGACCTCGATCGTGAATTCCGGCGTCGAATCGGCCGAGGCACCCGCGAGTCGCGGCGGCCAGGGCAAGGGGATTCGGATCAAACCCCGGTCGAGAAGCAACGAGTGCGATGCACGCTCCTCCTGCGGCAGGCTTGGACAGTTGGAGCCGTCGATCGCGGCGAAAAGCGGATCCTTTCCTCCTGTCGCTCCCCAACGGCGACGTATGGTCTCCACCGACAGACTCATCGCATCGGACGGTTGATGGCAGGTCACGCAGGCGCGCCCGTTCGACCCGATCGGAGTGAAAAACGCATGCCCCTTCGTTTGGAAACTGCCGCCCTCGTGGATCACCGTCACGCGGCCAGACGCGTCTTGATAATCCACCCGAGCCGGCATGATGCGCGGCTCCCCGGCTTTCCACCACGGGTCAGGCGCGTCCGCAGCGCGGGACACCACCAGGGCGGCAAGCACGAAACCGAGGCATGCCGCCGACACCACCATGATTTTCGAATGTTTCATAACTCGGTGAAAAAAGCCGGTAAACGCGCGTCGGTTGCTCCGATGCGCCAGACAGACTTCGATGAGCTGCCGACATTATCCCCAAGATTCAGGACCCGGAATCCTTGCGGCGAGGAAAAGTCTGGGCAGCGGATATGACGAGATAATATTCGGCTGCACGCGACGCCCGATTCTCGAACCAGTGCTCGGCTTAGGCTGCGAATAAATGAGGCGCCGGCACCTGACGCACCGGCGGTGCCGTGAACGGTGCGCCGCACTGGTGGATGTGCCCAGACCGGCATTTGCCTCAAAGGCGACAGATCACTTCCACAATTCCACATTGAGGCCGGGCACGTTCGAGAAATGCTTGAGATTGTTTGTGACCACTGTCATTCCCTGTGCAACTGCGTGCGATGCGATGAGAAGGTCCATGTTACCGATAGGCCTTCCGGAACGCTCCAACTCTGAGCGGATCCGTGCATAGTGGGGCGTAACTTCGTCGGTCCAATCGAGAATCGCAAGTCGATCCAGGAACGCTTCGACCAATTCAGCGAGTTTAGGCCGAGCCGCCTTTTCCGCGCCAAAACGCAACTCCGCGGCGGTAATCACCGACACATTGAGCGTGTCGCCATGTTTCTCGAATTTATCAACCAGTGTCGCGGGTCGTCGCTTGATGATGTAGCTGGAGATATCGGTATCGAGCATGTACGCCGTCATAACGGATCGCGCGATTGCGGAGGTGAATCGCCGCGGTTCTCCAGAAAGTCATCTGGTACGTCCACCTGCATCGCGAAGAACGATGCCCAGTTTGGCTTGATTGGCGAAATGAGCAACCCATCCCCTAGCTTTCGAATCCGGACTTCCTTGACCTCTGCCGGAAAACGCAATTCCTGCGGGAGTCGCACGGCCTGGTTCGCGCCATTGCGAAATATGGACGCCCGCTTGGAGACGGCACTGGACATCGACTTCGCCGCCGCCTTCGACGTTACTGCCTTACCCTTTCCGGTTGTTGTGCGCTTCATTGCATGTTCTCCGACCACATGACCAGTTAGCATATGCTTAGCATATGTCGAGGTCAAGATGCGCCCATATCCCCTCCTCCGCTCTCTCGCCCATGTCACGAGTCAATCGAGAAGGAAACATCCAAGGTCTATAGAGGTAGCCGAATCGAAGGCGAACGAAGCAAGTCTCTAACAGCAGTCGGTGCGAACTCGCACCATTCGAGGCCAAAAGCGCCTTCTACATCGCGCGTGACACGCGCCATAACGCTGGCACAGCGCCCCGTTTCCGGGAGCTTAATGTTGACCTCAATACGAGCGTGCAGTCGCAACTCATGGTCGGCTTCTATGAGGGCGCCGCTCAGACTCAGGTTCTTCAAACGCCCGTGAATTGTCGGTGAGCCATTTGCTGCTACTCGCACCGGAATATCCAGCTCAATTCGTTGGCCCCAGCGGCGTCCATTTCCGGTCAGTTGGTTTGTCAACATAGACGAAGCCATCCTTTGATGAGCGGGCAAACATCGATTGGAACCGCTACGAATGCGAAAACCAGCTGTCCAGCACCTTTGAAAGCCGCGTTGCTGGACGCAAAGACTCCCATACATAATGCAAGCGCCTACTGTGTGCCGTAGCGGATCCGAATCACTGTTCGGAGGCCAACATAACGCGCGCTAAAACTGTGACGGACCGCACAGTGCGCAAAGCTTGGACGCCCCCATCATCGGGTGACCAGGGCCGCCGTTCCTCGCGTCCGTCAATTTTCCGCCCCGCCAATTTCCATATAGATTGCCGCGCAGCGCTTTCTGGCCCTGCGCTATCATCAGTTGCTGTTGGGATCCGTGTCGGACGTAGAGATCAAGTGGACCTTGGTGATCCACCCCGAGGGCCCCACGAGCACGGAAGCGCCGAACAAGCCCGGACGAATGGTCACGCTGTCGCCTGCCCGTAAGGGTACCCGGCCCTCTGGGCCGTACTGAGTCCAGATTTGCCCGTTGTCCAGCGTGACGTTCACCGCGCCGGACGATCGAAAACTGAGCACGGCAACCTTCGCACTGAACATCGGCATGTTGGCGGGCGGTTTCTTTGCAAGGGCTGTCGGGGCGGCTGAGGACGCTCGCGGTGCCGCTGACTCTGACGCGGCTTCCGCGGGCTGGCGCTCCGTCGAGGAAGCGCCCCGCGGCGACACGGGAACCGAATTCGCCTGGATCGAACTGTCCACCGCGGCGTCATAACAACGCAGCCTCTGAACCTCATCGACTTTTGATCGGCACACACGGACGGACTGCGGCATCGGTTCGCCGCACGCGGAGTCCGTCAGCACCCACGCGAGCACACCGATGAGCAGGCATTTGGCTTCCATCAAGAGTCCCTCGCTTTGGGATCTCGTGCCACGTGGATTTCAGTTTCCTGCGCTCATCGCCAGCGCCAAAGCGCCCAGAACTCCGGCACGGTCCCCTAAGCCAGGTGAAACTATGTAGTCATTTATTGCAGTCCCGATCTCGCGACGGTCAATGTAACCGCGCAGCCATTGACGGGCCTGTTCACGAATCATGGGCAGGAGCCGGGTTTGACCCATGACCCCCCCTCCCATGATGATGCGGCGCGGGGAAATCGTGAGAACCAATTGTGCGCATAGCTGGCCAAGATAGTCCGCCTCAATTTCCCATTGCGGATGAGAAATCGCCAGTTCATTCAGCGGAACCCCTGTCCGCGCGAGGATCGCCGTGCCCGATGCAAGCCCCTCGAGGCAATCGTCGTGGTAGGGACAAGTTCCCTTGAAGTTCGCATCGAGCGCGTGGCGACGCGGGAACACATGACCGATCTCCGGGTGCATCAATCCCGTGATCGTTTTTCCATGAACGATCGCTCCTCCACCGATTCCAGTGCCGACCGTGATGTAGACGAGATCTCCAATGTCCTGGGCGCAGCCCCATATATGCTCCGCCAGCGCCGCCCCGTTGACGTCGGTATCGAAGCCGATCGGACACGAGAATTCGCGGGCTATCGGCCCAACGATGTCCGTATCGCTCCAACCGGATTTTGGTGTACGGCGGATATGCCCGTAAAGAGTGGACGCAGCATCGAGCTCGATCGGACCGAAAGACCCTACGCCCACCGCGGCGTATGGCCCAAAAACATCTTGTTTCGCTCTTAGAAAATCGAGCATGGCCGCCAAGGTCGCTTGGGGTTCGCTGGTGGGAAATCTCGTTTGCGCCAGAATCTCGCCACGCGCATTACCCACGGCGCAGACAAATTTTGTACCGCCTGCTTCTACGGCGCCGAATATCCGGGTATCCGCTTTGCTCGTGGCTAGCAAGTGATGACCACGTTGTTTACGGAACTCGTGAGGATGACGCCGGTTCCATTGCTCACCGTGCAAGATTGACCCGTAGGTTGAGTCGATACCGTAACGGTGAAGGAAGTCGCACTCGCGAGCTTCGTGGGGAACGTGAAGGCAGTCGCGCCCGGCGCGGGGCTGGTGGTGTCAGTCCCGTCGGTAAGGACGAGGCCACTGCCGGTGAGACCGCTAATGGTGCCTCCGACGGAAAATGCGGCTGATGCGCACGTGACCGCGACGTCGATCACGTTGGCGCTGCCGACAACGCCACTGCCGCCCGCCACAGTACAGTTGTTGGCGTCCGGCTGCAGCTGAACCGACACGGCGTAAGCCGTGCCGGACACCACGGCCGTGGGAAAAACGAAGCTTGTGTCGCCGGCATTGGGCGTCGCAACATCGGTGCCATTCACCAAGATCAGTCCATCGCTCGTTAGCCCGCTGATGCTGCCACCGACAGTGTAGGTCGGCGCCGCGGCGACACTGTTTGCGGGGGTGCTGCTGCTGCTGCTGCCGCCTCCCCCACCTCCGCACGCTGACAGCAGCGTCATGATCGGCAAAAAGCCCGCGAAGCGCGAGCGCCGATCGTGCCGGATTCCCTGCTTGGTTTTCATTCTCACTCTCCGCTGCCTGAGGTCTCG
>Ga0181537_10005065_pt1 | contig 10722 bp, 5 predicted proteins | sample PEATcosm2014_Bin_39_FD_119765 | JGI IMG/M metagenome (GOLD analysis project Ga0181537, IMG submission 119765) | Peatland microbial communities from MTU Mesocosm Facility, Houghton, MI, USA - PEATcosm2014_Bin23_10_metaG | ecosystem: Environmental > Terrestrial > Soil > Wetlands > Peat | place... | reverse complement strand
TGGCCGCCGTCGGAAACCTCATCCAGAGCATGGCCGTAGGTGTAGTTTGCCTGGAATAAACCATTGCCGAAACCAGTAAATCGTCGCCGAAACGAAACAACCATCCCGTTGTAGTTTGAAATTCCGGGTGTCGTGTATTCAGTAACACCCGCGAACCGAAGGTCGGCGCAGGGCGGAACGGGCGGGCTCGCACAGACTGTGGCTGGAAATGGGCCGAATCCGGAAGCATTGGCTGAGGGATTTTGCACGAACTCATGAATTCCGTGATTGCCGTAGTATCCGAGAGTCACGGAAGTGTGGGTACCAAACGTCTGCTGCACTTCCAGGCTCCACTTCTGATACTGGGATGAACGGGGATTATTAGTCGCAACGATAATGCTGGGAGGGAAGAAGTGAGGATCAGGATCCGCGGCTTTGATCTGAGCAAGGTTTTCACCGGCTGCAAACCCCTCGACAAAGGCCGCATTCGAGGCTGCGGCTACCTTAAAAAGGCTGTTGGTTTCTTCCGGAGCGAGATTGTAGCTACCCAATACCGCCACATGGTTAACGAGCGGTGGATTGTCAGAGAAATAGGTCGCGAACCCGCCGACTAGCTCGTAAAACAAACCGAGACCGCCTCGTACCACGGTATTATGCGAAACTCCCAGCGGTTGCCAGGCGAAACTGAATCGCGGCGCCCAGTTAACAGGGTCCTTGTGAAAAAAAGCTTGCTTATATTTCGAGATCGCCTGATTGTAAGGCTGTGCGGGGTCGTGACTGACCGATTCAAACGGTCCAGATAATTCAGCAAAGCAATCCTGGGCACAGACCGGATTTGATTGATGTTCCACCCGCAGAGCGAGAGTAAGAGTCAGGTTGGATTTTACGTGCCACTCATCCTGCCCATAGCCCGCCAGAGTGTAGTTAGCGAAGCGCTGTGCTAGTTGCGTCGGAAAGGATTGACGCAAGCGTGTGGAATCACTCTGTGGAGATGCTGGGTCCACTCCTCCAGAATAAAATGCGTCGATGGTTTGTGGAACCGTATCTCCGACGGCATTTTGCGTGTAGGCTGAATTGCTCAAATATGCTCGCAGGAAGTCTCCACCGAATCCGAACTTGTGCTTGCCCCGCGTCTTCAGGAAATCATCGGCGATTTCGTACTGCGTGAGCCCTCGGCCGATGGGAGAACCATAGAGATTGTCAGATCCTCCCAGCTGCGCGAATGGCCCACCGGCGTTCGACCAATCCAGGGTGGTCGGAAAAGCAGCCAGGGTTTGCGCCGGGTTGACAACGCTCGTCACCCCATCCTGGTAAATACCCGCCAATAGGAACTGGTTCGCGGCGGTTGTTCCAAATGTGTGAGTTTCGTTCAACTGGGCTTGCCACCATGGCCCGCTGTAATAGACGTTGAAAAGTGAGCTTATGGGGTCGATGACAATGGGTTGACGGCCAGTGTCGTATTGGAGCAGGAAGAAAGCACGATCGTTGGCACGGACGTTCCAATCCATACGGCCGGACACAAGGGATTCACTCGTCGGCTGCCCAATTGTTTCCTGAAAATGGATTGCACACGGAAGGTTCACGCCGAGTTGCCCTTGGGGGATCCGCGGACCGATGAACACACCTCTCGGGCTAGCGTCGAGACAGCCAAGAGGGTCGGCGAAGCTCCCAGGAGTAGCCGCTGCTATTCCAGGGGTTTGGTTATACAGACTGAAGATTTGCTTATAGAAGGCATCGGAAGCGGACGCAGGGCCAAAGGTAGAATCTATTTTGGTGATGGTTGCCGCCTCGAACTGCGGACTCGGGAGCACCACTTGAACAGGGGCGGGAAGCAAGACCCGCAAGCCCTCGGTATCAAAAAAGAAAAACAACCTATTTTTCTCGATGGGCCCTCCCACCGCACCCGCCCACTGATTGGCGATATCGAACGGGCGAGGATTGCCGAATGCTTTCGTGATCCAGTCGGTAGCGTTCAACACGCTGCCATTCCAAAAGTACTCGGCGTTCCCATGGAAGTCATTTCCTCCGGATTTTGTAACGTAGTTCACATAAGAGCCGGGGGCATCTCCAAAATGTCCCGAGTAGCCATTACTCACCACAGTAGCTTCCTGAATTTGGTTCTGACCCAGAAGCATACCCGTAGCGCCAGTAAAGTTAAGATGACCCGAGTTGTCGTTCATGCCATTCAAGGTGAAGAGGTTTGAGGTCCCCGGCATGCCCAAGATTGAAAAGTTCCCGCCCCCGCCTCCAGTGAGCGCATTATCGGTGTTCATGATTGCGCCGGGAGCGGTCTGGGCAATGTAGGTGAGGTCGTTACCGGGATTGGGTAGTTCCGTGATCTGCCTCTGGCTCATGGTAATCGAAACGTCGCCGTTGTCTGCCTGAACGAGCGGAGCCTCTGCGGTCACGACCAGTTGCATGTTTGCTTTCGCAATCTCCAGCGTGATGTTGACGGTAACTGGTGTCCCTAACAATACGGTCACACTCCGGCTTTCCTTGCGAAAGCCGTCGTGTACTACGGTTAGCGTGTATTGGCTGGGAGAAAGAAAGAAGAAGCGGTACACGCCGTCGCGGTCTGTTTTGGTTGATTCTGTCGTGCCCTTGTTGACGTCCCTGATCTCGACATCGGCATTCGGCAGAACCGCAAGCCTCTGATCAGTAACGACGCCGGTCACTGCGCCCGAAGTGGTTGTTTGAGCATTCAGCCTATTTAGAAAGAAGGTAGTGAGGAAGCTTCCAACAAGAAGCGATACCGATATCGGACGCAAACTCATCGAACCGCCCCCAGGATTCGATTAGACAAGGCCCCCAGATCAGTCAAGGGGACATAATAGCCTTAATCGTCACGGAATTCCCTCTCGATTTTGAGGACGTGTACCTGTCACTCCTGATTTCGACCCTTGCCGATGGCGAGCGTCATGACCATCCCAAAGCGCAAAGTACAGACTGGCACGTGAACCCACACTGGCGCTCCGGTCGCCCAGCTTCTAAAGTCATGGGGTTGACGATAATCTCGAAAGGATGGTTGACGGGTGACGAAATTGTCGCATTTACTCCAACAACCATGTCGTCGAGTCTATGAATGCTGGTCGACCCAGGCCGCGGGGGTGAGTTCTGGGAGGCGCTTAATCTGCCCTCCGGTAGTTCGACGGAGCAGGAAATTAAAACGAACGACGCCCACTCCGAGACCTCTTCTCTCTGGCACTGCCCGCGCTGCCACGCATCGATGATCGTGATTCAGAGATTTACTGCTGCGGAACTATCAGCATGCATCTACCTCGATACTTCCTATCCCGTACCTCAGCCGCGATGCAAGGATGTGCTCCCGCACGCCGACGCATTCGTGTCCTCGCCGTAGCGAAACTGCCTTCTTTGCGGGTTTCCGATTCTTTCGCTTCCATGGGCCGCGACCATCTCAACTCCATTTTGACTGTTCTCGGCCTATCCTCCATCTCTCGACTCGATCCCAGACTGGCATTCAAATCCCATAGCACGCCGCATCCGCTGCAAACGCCAGCGGCTTCCTCCTAGTCTCCTTATCGAAAACGCCTCGGGTCCGCATTATCTTTCTCCGATGTATCCTGTCCGACGCGTTTCCGATCAAGGCTAGCGACAACACGCTCGGAATCGTCGCAGGTTCTCTAAGCAGCAGAGTCTATAATTGCGCTCACGGATGGCACTGACCGCTGGCACAAGACTCGGGCCTTATGAAATTCAATCGCCCTTGGGGACGGGCGGGATGGGCGAGGTGTACCGCGCTCGGGACACGCGGCTTGATAGGATAGTCGCGGTTAAGATCCTGCCCACACATCTTTGCGAAAATCCAGAGTTCAAACAGCGCTTCGAGCGTGAAGCACGCGCCATTTCCTCGTTGAATCATCCTCACATCTGTCATCTCTATGACATCGGCTCGCAGGAAGGTACCGATTTTCTGGTGATGGAGTTCCTGGATGGTCAGACGCTGGCTGAACGGCTACGAAAAGGTGCGTTGCCCCTTAATGAGTTGCTCAAGGTGGGAATCGAAGTCGCGGAGGCATTGGAGTTAGCGCATCGCGCCGGCATTGTGCACCGGGATCTCAAGCCCGGTAACATTATGCTGACCAAGTCTGGCGCTAAGCTGATGGACTTTGGCCTCGCGAAACCGACATCCCAAAGTGCATCTGCTGGGGGATCAGCGCCGCTCTTATCGGCGGCGCGGACTATGAGCGGGCCGACTCCGGCGAGTCCACTGACCACGGCGGGCAGCATCGTAGGGACCATCCAGTACATGTCTCCGGAACAGATTGAGGGGAAGGAAGCGGACGCGCGCTCCGATCTGTTTGCCTTCGGCGCCGTGCTCTACGAAATGGTAACCGGCAGCCGCGCGTTTGAGGGCAAGAGCCAGATCAGCGTAGCTTCGGCGATTCTGGAAAAAGATCCAGAACCCATCAGCGCAATCAAGCCACTCTCGCCGGCGGCACTCGACTATCTGGTGGCAATATGCCTCGCGAAAGACCGGGAAGAGCGGTTGCAGTCGGCACACGATCTGCGGCTGCAGTTGAAAGGCATTGCTCAATCTTTGTCATCCGCAACTGCAATCCCGGCAACTCAGCCCTCGCGCACGCGGAGTGTCGGCTTGTGGTTGGCAGCCGTGGCACTGCTGTTGGCGGGTGCTGGAATCAGCTATTTTTTGCGGCCTGGAAGTTCTCCCGCATCTTCGGTGCGGTCCTACATTCCCCCGCCGCCGGGAACGACATTCCCTTTGTCCGGGCTGGAGATTGGCCCAGTGGCCGTGTCCTCGGACGGCAAAACGCTGGCGTTCTCCGCAGTCGACGAACAAGGCGTGACCAAATTGTGGCTGCGCCCGCTGAGTGCACGGCAAGCGACCGTACTCGCTGGGACGGACGATGCCAGTAAGCCATTCTGGTCCCCTGATGGTCAGTATCTTGCCTTTGTGGCCGACGGAAAACTGAAGAAGGTCAGCGCCTCCGGAGGAGATTCGCAAATACTGGCGGATGGAGTGGCAAGCGAGAGCGGCGGCGGGACTTGGAGTGCGGATGGCACGATTCTATTCTGTAAAGAAAGAGCGGGCGCTATCTATCGCGTGGCGGCCTCTGGCGGAGACGTGTCGCCGGCGACAAAGCTCAAGGAAACGGAGATTTCCCATCACGAACCGTTTTTTCTGCCCGACGGCAAACACTTTCTTTATGGCGTCACCTCGTGGAGTTCCCCGCGCGAAATCAGAGTTGGTGAGCTCGGTAAACCTGAGCAGGATGGGGTGAAGGTGGTGGGCGGCCAGATGCCGCAATTTGCCTCAGGGCACCTGCTGTTTTCGCGCGGAGGTCACGTCATGGCGCAGGCCTTCGACCTCGGCACGTGGAAGGTCTCAGGCGAACCCCAGACTTTAGGGGATGCCAGATTCTTCTCAGTTTCGACGAATGGGGTACTTGCCTATCACGAAAGTTCCGCGGAATCAGAACTGAAGATCTTTGATCGCAACGGAAACGTTGTAGCCACGCCCGGGCCGCTCGCACTCTACGACGTTCCGCGGTTTTCCCCCGACGGAAAGTCGGTTGCAGTCACAGTAACAGACCCGAAATCGGGGGCCGATGATATATGGGTTTACCCCGTGGCCGGAGGGCAGCCCGCCCGGATTACATACGGACCGAATGTTTGGTTCGCGGTCTGGTCGCCGGACGGAAAAGAACTTGCCTACATGGTTATGGAGAATGGGAAGTTTTCGGTCCGGCGCCGACCGCTGGATGGCAGCCGTCCCGAAGAAACCATCTACGCGAACGACGCCTTTACCTTCTGTATTCCTATCGATTGGTCGCCCGATGGAAAGTACCTTTCGATGCATATGAGTACGAAGGAGCAGGCTTTCTCCAATTGGAGTTTGCCTCTGGCCGGCGGCAAAGCTTTTCGGCCAGCTGGCACGGCCGGACTGAAAGCCAGCGAATACGAGGGCCGATTCTCTTTCGACAGCCACTGGCTCACCTATTTTTCCTACGAAACCGGGCGGCCGGAGGTGTACGTGGTGCCGTTTCCAGGCGAGGGACCGAAATCCCAGGTTTCAACGACGGGAGGGTGGCTGGCACGGTTCAGCCGTAACGAGTTGTTCTATGTAACGATGGGAAACCGGTTGATGGCAGCACAGATTCATACCACGCCGACCTTCGGCGTCGATTCCATTCGCCCACTGTCCAACTGGATTTCCCGAATCCCCCGGATCGTACTTCACCTCTCTATGACGTGAGCGCCGATGGCCAGCGTTTCGCCGTGCTCACTGCGGACCGCACGAAGTCTTCATCCATTAGCCTGTTGACGAATTGGCCGGCGGAACTGAAGCAATGAGCTTGGATGCCCGGCACTGCCGCTTCTGCCCTACAAATTAGACATCTCCACTGGGCGGATGGCGCTAGTGGGATGAGAAGGTCGGCCCCCGATCACGGATGGCGTTAATTAAGCTACCGGTGATCAACGCACTCTAGGTGCAATTACTGCGGATAAGGAGATCGACATTGAACGAGCATAACAATTTCTGGAAAGAAGAGTGAACGGACAACGAAGCGGGCAAAGCCGCGAGACCCGATGCGGCGGGATACAAAGGAAGTGCTGGCGGAACTAGTGGAAAACTGAAGGAAAAGCTGGATCGGAAAAAGCCCGCAGCGACGAGCGTCGGAGAAAAGTCTAAGCGAGGTGAGCTTCACCCCAATCTCGATCCCCTTTGACGCCCCATCCGATTGTTTGTGCAATTTTGCACAGTTCGATGCATCGGATCTGGCTATTGTAGTTTAGGGCGAACGAATTAGGGTGAACGGATGTAATTGTTCAGAAGGAACTCAAGAAGGGCGCATCCAAGATGTTTCACAGAGGAAACGGATCAGCCTCTAGCCGGTTGGCCAACGCGGGACAGCAACACAAAGCGCCGACAGGTATAGTAGGTTTCGATGAAATCACCGGTGGAGGACTGCCCAACGGTCGCACGACGTTGCTGGTTGGCGGGCCGGGCTCGGGCAAGACAATTTTTGCAGTTCAGTTCCTGGTGCAAGGCGCACGTGTGTGCAAGGAACCCGGTATCTTTGTCGCGTTTGAGGAGGCCCCGAAACGCATCGTCAGCAATTTCGAGACCTTCGGTTGGAAACTCGCGGAGCTACTGAAACAAAAACTATTCTTTCTGGACGCCCACCCGACACCGGACCTGATTCAATCGGGATCATTCGACCTCAGTGGTATGTTGGCTGCGCTGGAGGCTAAGGCGAAGGAAATGGGGGCGCGTCGCATAGTCTTTGACGCCATGGATATCGTGTTGGCTTTGCTTCCAGACGCGGCGGCGAAGAGGCGGGAACTCTACCGCGTACATGAGTGGCTAGTGGCCAACAAACTGACGGGGCTGATTACCGCCAAGGCAGGCGGTGATGAGGAGGCTAGCCTGGGGCAGCAGCCATTCGGGTTCATGCAGTTCATGGTGGATTGCGCAGTAGTTCTGAACCATCGGGTTGAGCTGGGCGTGTCACAGCGTAATCTTCGCGTTCAGAAGTATCGCGGATCGAGCTTTGATGAGAATGAATCGCCTTTTGTGATCGGTAAACAGGGATTTGATGTCGCCGTTTCGCGCATGCTGGGTCGCGTGGACGCCAAAGTGACCAACGAACGTGTTACCAGCGGCGTGAAGAGACTGGATACCATGTTGGGCGGCGGCTACTACCGTGGTGCAAGTGTACTCATCACCGGCCTTCCTGGAACCGCCAAGACAACCTTGAGCGGAGCTTTTGCGGAGGCAGCCAGCAGACGCGGTGAACGCACTATGTTCGTCGGGTTTGACTCGGACGGCACCGAAGTAATCCGCAACTTGACCTCGGTAGGAATCCGCCTCGCTCCTTACGTTAAGAGCGGGATATTGCGAATGATCTCTGCCCGCACTATTGTTGGCAGTGCAGAGACACTGTTGGTGCGCATCAAGGCACTCGCGAATGAGCACAAGGCCCACTGCCTGGTGATCGATCCGGTGTCAACCTTGTCTAAAGCCGGAAATGAGTTGACCGCGCATGGAGTAGCGGAACGCCTGATCGACTGGTCCAAGGCTGACGGAATTACTCTGGTCTGCACGAGTCTGCTCGACGAAATGTCCACCAAGCTAGATGGCGGAACCCCCCTGCAAATTTCGACCCTCGCAGATACCTGGATCCACCTCAATTATTTGGTGCAGGCCGGGGAGCGCAACCGGGGCTTATCGATCATCAAATCTCGCGGGACGGCGCATTCCAACCAGGTGCGCGAACTAATCCTAAGTGAGACGGGCGTAACTCTTGCAGACATCTATACGGCAGGTGGCGAAGTGTTGATGGGAACGCTGCGTTGGGAAAGAGAGAGTGCCGAACGTGTTGCAAGGGAGGTCGCAGACGTCGCTGGGAAGCTCAAACGCGTCAGCCTGGATGCCGAGGAAGCTGTGCTTGAGGTGCGAGCGAAATCGTTGCAAACGGAGCTCGTGGCGAAGAAAGCCGAAAAGTCATTGCTGACGCGCACCACCGAGAGCCGGGTACGGGAACTCTCGCGAGGCCACTCTAGGATGCGGGAATTACGCGGTGGCGATGTGGCTGTCCCGCGCCGGAAGAAAGCAAAATGAGGTCGACCATATTCAGGTTCCGGCTTTATATCGCGGGCGATACACAGAACTCAATGATGGCGCTCGCCAACCTTTCGGCGCTCTGCGAGGCGCACCTACCGAAATGCCACAAGATCGAAGTGGTGGATGTACTTCGGGAGCCGAAGCGCGCCCTGGCGGAAGGCATCTTCATGACCCCTACTCTCGTCAAGCTCGCGCCGTCGCCGGTGCAGAAAATCGTCGGCACACTCGCAGAGCTAGGCCGAGTCTTGCAAGGTGTGGGGCTGAGGGCACCGATTGCGTGAAGCGAAAAAAATTAAAACCTTCAGACAACGCGCATACGGAATTACCCGCGTTGATGGGAACCTTGCGGAAGGTCGGACAACGATTAGAAAAACTGACGGCTGGCCAGGTAGATACGGTGGTGGACACCGACGGCCGCACACTCTTGTTGAGTGGCACCCAAGAACAGTTGAAGCAGAGCGAGAATGCGAAGCAGGCCGCAATCCTCAACGCGTTGCCTGCGCATATCGCGCTGCTCGATGCAAAGGGGATCATCATCTCAGTGAATGATGCGTGGGGGCGGTTCGATAGCGCGCATGTGTTGCAAGGAACTCCCGGATATGACGTCGGCCGCAATTACATTGAGATTTGCGATGCTGCCTGCACAGAGGGCTCATCGATCGCTGGGCAAGTCGCCGAAGGCATTCATTCGGTGTTGAGTGGCGTGAAAGCGAGCTTTGCAACCGAATATCAGTGTTATGTGCCAACGGAAAACCGGTGGTACCTCTTGACGGTGACACCACTGGCGGAGAACCGCCCAACTGGTGCCGTCCTGATGCACCTCAACATCACCGAACAAAAACTCGTAGCTTTACAGCTGGCCGAAGCGAACGAGCGCCTGACCATCCTCGATCGTGCTAAGGCGGAGTTCCTGGACATCATCTCTCACGAGTTCCGCGCGCCACTCTGTGGCCTTTTCACTGTCGGCGACCTCATTCTTGGGGGAATTGCCTCTCCCGAAGAAAACATTGAGCTCAAAGGTATGTTTCAACGATCTCGACGAAGAATTCTATCGATACTCGATGATGCATTGCTTCTGACTCGAATTGACGTCAAGAGGGACCAGTTCGGATCTGCTCCCGTCTCCTTGAGTACGGCACTAAGTAGCGCAATTGAGAGCACGACTGAATTAGCCGAATCCAGACATGTGACATTCGTCATGCCCCCCGCAAACCTGGACCTCGTCGTGGGAGATAAGGACTTGCTGGTACGAGCCTTTCACGCACTGCTCGAGACCGCTGTTAAGTTCTCCAAAGAGGGCGAAACTGTCCGCCTGACCCATGCGGTCACTGCCGATTCACTAACAGTTACCATCGAGAGTCATGGTCGGACAATCTCCCCTGCTGCCCTGCCGAAATTCTTTGATATCTTCTCGGTCGAGGAAACGCTCACGCCTGGCGGGGACCTGGGACTGGGCCCGCCCGTGGCACACCGTATTCTTTCTTTGTTCGGCGCTTCGGTCAGCGTAGCGAACCGGAATTCGTCTGGGATACGACTTACGATTTCGCTAAGGAAGGCAGCGCCGGGCAGTGCGGTGCAGGTTTGTTGAAACCGGAAACGATCCGATGGGATTTTCCAGGTGCGATACTCGGAGCAGAACGAGGGATAGATTCTTCCCTCCATCGCGCCGGGGACCGGCATTTGACAACGGTCGCCAAGCAGTTCGAGAAAGCCAGAAAGGAGGCCGGGGTGCCGAGTGACTTCTTCTCTATTGCGCGCGTCATTGCTTCAGAACTGAGATGTACCGGGCGACCAAAAACCTGTTTGCGGTCATGAACATGGGACACACGACTGTGAGCACAACTAGGAAGTACCAGTCAAAACATCGATGAAGTGGCCGCAGTGGCCAGCCATCGAGTGTCCTAAAAGAACACAAAAAGGACACAATCGGTGGGACGAGGTTCAGACCGAAGCTGCCAGGTGATTGAAAAGATGGTCAGCGCGGTAGGAATCGAACCTACAACCTACTGATTGAGAGTTGTTGCACCTCAACGGGTTCACCAGCAGCGATCACCACGTCCGATCAATCACTTACCCACTTTTCGCTCCGTCTCATCCAATCCAGCATGGGCCATGGATTAGCGGTTTCAGTTCTG
>Ga0181537_10005064_pt1 | contig 10723 bp, 9 predicted proteins | sample PEATcosm2014_Bin_39_FD_119765 | JGI IMG/M metagenome (GOLD analysis project Ga0181537, IMG submission 119765) | Peatland microbial communities from MTU Mesocosm Facility, Houghton, MI, USA - PEATcosm2014_Bin23_10_metaG | ecosystem: Environmental > Terrestrial > Soil > Wetlands > Peat | place... | reverse complement strand
GTTCAGCCCGGCTGCGCAACGGAAGCGCGAACGACCCGGCGTCGATCGAAGCAGCCAAGACACGAAAGGCCGAGTTGCGAGCCCGTCTGATCAGTCCGACGGCGTTAGAGAACGTGAAGAGGCGATACGGCCTGGACGACTGATCCAGCGGGAAGCCGAAGTCCGGTGCTGAGATCAAAGGAGTTGAGTCTGCGCGCGTCCCTATTCGAATTGAATTCGACTTTGTGGAAAACTATTTTTAGAGTTGAATAACTTTTGGCAACCTTTCCCCGGAAGGTAGCGTCCTATCAGTTACAAGCAGAGGCTTCCCCGATTTATGGCCCTTCCGAGAAAGGTTTACCTCTTTTGACGGTCCTGTTACTGGACCTCTTCTATTGACCCCTCAGGATTCCCTCCCTTTCAACGCCTCTCGAGCGGGCCTGCCGGAAGGCAGGCCCATTCGCTCTATCTACTGCGCCATCCTTAGAACACAATCCCGCTAAAATCAATTTGTGACGTCCTCGCATTCGCGCGAAAAATCTACTGAATCCAGTCTCCGCCAGGTGGACGCGCTTTTGTCTGGAGCAGATTTGGTGCGCAGTCGTGGCGCCAAATCTGCAAAGACTGCGCGGCTTCCTCGCTTGGATTGTGTAGTGCCTGAGGATTTGGCAGTTGCCGCGCCGGACGTTTTGATTGCGTCCAATGGAGTCCATCTGCTGCAAATTCCTGCGTGGACTGACCTGCCCTGGCTCTGGCATGGATTCAGCACTCGCAAAGGCGGAGTCAGCCGTGCTTACTGTGCGGACGGAGCTCCAGGCGAACTAAATCTCGGATTTACGGATGCCGATGATCGCGACCTGGTAGCCGCTAACCGGCGGCTGCTGGCGGAGGCAGTCACCAATGACGCTGCAACTCCAATGGTTACGGTGCGCCAATTTCACTCGAACCTTGTTGTCTTTACTCGCAGGACGAATGTGTCGCGCAAACCTTCCTCAGATGCCATTGCAGCCGCGAGCAAGAGCATCGCGCCGTCAGTGTGCAAAGGGGACGGCTTGATAACGGCTCAGCCTGGGTTGTTGCTTGCGATCCAGACCGCGGATTGTATTCCGGTTCTGGTTGCCGACCGAAAACAGCGCGTGGTTGCGGCTTTCCATGCCGGATGGCGCGGTACCGTTCAGCGCATCGTGGAATCGGGAGTGGGCAGGATGCGTCTGGAATTCGGCTCGAAGCCCGGGGACCTGATAGCCGCCATCGGTCCAGGCATCGGGGCCTGTTGCTATGCCATCGGAGAGGAAGTTTTTTCAGCCTTCGAGTCGCAGTTCGCTTATGGTCGCGAGCTATTTCGTGAGGTTTATGACACAGATCCGGTGCGGACGAAATATCCCATGCTTTTTCTGACCCAGCGCGCGCCTGGGCACTCGTCGATCGGCCCCAATCTACATCTCGATCTGATCGAGGCCAATCGGCGGCAATTGCTCGATGCAGGTGTGAAATCGCGCGCAATCCAGGTGGTGGGGGGATGTACGAGTTGCAGGCCTGATTTGTTTTTCTCGCACCGAGCCTCGCGAGGCCACGCCGGCCGCATGATGAGCGTGATCGGCATGCGGCCTCGGTAGGAGTTGTCAGTTTCTGAAATGAGACTCCGGCTCCGGGTGAGCAGTGCCAGGAAAAGCTCCGCTGCTACGAGGCCGAGGCGGCTCTGGCGGCCTCCGCCGGGTTCACCAGGTCGCGCAGTTCCTTTGATGGCTTGAAGTAAGGCACGCGCTTGGCGGGGACTTCGACGCGCTCGCCGGTCTTGGGATTGCGGCCGATGCGGGGATTGCGCTGGCGAATCCGGAACGAGCCAAAGCCGCGAATCTCGATCTTGTCGCCGCTCTGGAGGGCGGAAATCACCGAATCGAACACTGTTTCGACGATGACCTCCCCATCCCGGCGGGTCAGATCGCCCAGTTTGGTGACCTTTTCTACCAGATCTGCCTTTGTCATGTTGTTGAGACCTCCGCACATAGCATAATGGGATTGTCCGCGCACGAGGGCCAAAAATCAAGGCCCGCATGCGCTTGATCCTTTAGAGTCAGCGTTATGGCTGAAAAGTTGTAATTCGCCGAATTGGAAGAATCGCGCTCTCGAACTGCGTTATGATGGCGATTGTCTTCCTCAAAAAATTGAGGCTGAGGGGCAAAGGGGCGGGGGGCGTGTCACAGTATCCGAAGTACAGCATCGTGATTCCGGCTTTCAATGAGACCGCGCGTATTCCTGCGACTCTCGAAGCTGTGATCGCCTGTATCCGTGAAAATTCTTGGGATGCCGAAGTGATCGTGGTCAACGATGGCTCGACGGATTCAACCGCGCAGTTGGTTCTCGATATGGCCCGCGTGGCGCCCGAAATCAGGCTTCTCGAAAATCCCGGCAATCGCGGCAAGGGCTATGCGGTGCGCAACGGCATTCTGCACGCGCTGGGCGACATTGTGATGTTTACCGATTCCGATTTGTCCGCGCCTATGAACGAGGCCGAGCGCTTGTTCGCCGCAATTGATGGTGGTGCCGACATAGCGATTGGATCGCGATGGCTTGCAAGCAGCCGCCAGACCCATCGTCAGCCACTTTACCGGCAGTTTTTCGGCCGCTGCTTTAACGCGGTTTGCCGTATGGTGATGAGGCTTCCATTTGCGGATACGCAATGCGGCTTCAAGGCGTTTACCCGAGCCGCCGCGCAAACTATCTTTCAGCTACAAACCATTGAGCGCTGGGGCTTCGATCCAGAGATTCTCTTCATTGCCCTAAAACGCGGCTACAAGGTTCAGGAAGTCCCTGTGAGTTGGGCGCACGATGCACGCAGCCGCATGAGTTATTTAAGGGACGGTCTTCAAATGCTCAAAGAGCTTGTCATCGTCCGCTGGAACGCGCTTACGGGTCACTACAGCCGACGCATCGATGCGATTCTGCGTACGGGCGAGACGCGCTGAGGCACTCCTAAAAACTGATATTCATATTTGAAAAGTGCGGTAGCGGATCGGCGGCGCACATGCCCAGACGGCCAAGTCTCGCATGGCTACGATACACTGGCAATTCGATTTGAGAGGATCGGCAGTCCTCATTGTCGATGCGCTGCCTGCCAAAAGTGAACGCGAATGAAGCAGGGCCTCGAAGAGGAATTCCGATGACAGCGCCGAGTCTTCTCGTCCTTGCTGCCGGCAGGGGCAGCCGCTATGGCGGCCTGAAACAGATAGATCCCGTCGGCCCCGGCGGCGAGACGATCATGGACTACTCCATTTATGACGCGCTGCGTGCCGGCTTCGGCAAGATCGTCTTCGTCCTTCGTAGGGAGATTGAGGCCGCATTCCGGCAGACAATCGCGGCGCGCTTCGAGCATCGCGTTGCGATTGATTATGTCTTTCAGGAACTCGACGATCTTCCACCCGGATATTCGGTTCCCGATGGCCGCACCAAGCCGTGGGGCACTACGCAGGCTGTTCTGTCAGCAGATGGCGCGATCCGCGAACCCTTCGCGGTAATCAATGCCGACGATTTTTATGGGGTCGAAAGCTTTCGCGCCCTGGCGGCACATTTGCAATCTGCAACCGCTGAATATGCGATGGTCGGCTTTGTTCTCCGCAACACGCTTTCGGATTTCGGCGCAGTGGCGCGCGGCGTTTGCCAGGTGGATGAAAATGGCTTTCTCAAGAACATTGTTGAAATGACGAACATCGCGCGGGACGGATCGCAGGCGAAGAGCACGGATTCAAACGGAGGAGTCAGCCCGCTTTCCGGGGACGAAACCGTCTCGATGAATATGTGGGGTTTTACGCCCAGCGTATTCTCGCAACTGGAGCGGGTTTTTCAGGAGTTTCTTGACGCGGAGGGAACGGATCTGCGGGCCGAATCCTACTTGCCCCATGCGGTCAATCGCCTCATTGAGTCTGGACAGGCACGGGTTCGGGTGCTTCCCACGGCTGGCTCGTGGTTTGGCGTGACCTATCGCCAGGATCGCGAGCACGTCGAAGACAACATCGCGCGTCTTGTTCGGGCCGGGATATATCCGGAGAGGCTCTGGGCATGAGCGAGCAGCACGACCTAGCCGCGGTTATAAGCCGTTTTGAGATTCCCGGGGTCTTTGCAGGCGCAACGCCGTACGGCAGCGGTCACATCAACGATTCGTATTCTGTTATCGTTCTCACGGGCAGCCGGAAGGTGCGCTTTCTCGTCCAGCGCATGAATCACCATATATTCAAAGATCCGATCGCCGTGATGGAAAACATTCAGCGCGTCACTTCGCACCTGGCCGAGCAGCTGGCTGGCGCGCCGGACCGCGATCGGCGTGTTCTCGCGTTGGTTCCGGCCCGTGACGGCCGTGACTGGCATGCGGACGAATGCGGGAATTTTTGGCGGGCCTATCGCTTCATTGAAAAGGCAAGCTCATACGACGCTGTCCAATCGCCTCAGCAGGCGTATCAGGCGGGGAATGCGTTTGGGCGGTTTCAACAGATGCTTGCCACCATGCCGGCGCCTCGTTTGCACGAAACGATTCCGGACTTCCACAACACGCCCAGCCGGTTCGCCGCGTTGGAGCAGGCGATTTCAGAGGATGTCGCTAACCGCGCCGCGGGCGCCAAGGCAGAGATCGACTTTGCACTTGCGCATGAATCGATTGTGGGCATTCTGGTGAGCGCGAACCTGCCCGAGCGTGTTACCCACAACGACACCAAGTTCAACAACGTGCTTCTCGACGATGCTACTGGCGAGGGGATTTGTGTCATCGACCTTGATACTGTGATGCCGGGACTGGCTGCCTACGATTTTGGCGACATGGTGCGGACTACAACCAGCCCGGCCATTGAGGATGAGCAGGATCTTTCGAAGGTGTCGATGGAGTTCTCGATGTTTGAAGCGCTCACGCGGGGCTATCTCGATGCGGCCGGTGGATTTCTGACCAATGCCGAAAAGCAGCATCTCGCGATTGCCGGCAAGCTCATTACTCTCGAAGTCGGAATGCGGTTTCTTACCGACCACCTGGCCGGCGACACCTACTTCAAAGTTCATCGCGAAGGGCACAATCTCGATCGATGCCGCACTCAATTCAAACTTGTCGAGTCGATCGAACAGCAGGAAGAGAAGATGGGCCGGCTTGTAGAGAACCTCGCGTAACCCGGGTAATCGTGTCTCTCTTGCGCCTGAGATAGACTCGTCCCGAGGAAACCTGTGAAGACTCGCTTACGTTCGACCATACTTTTCGGTATAACTCTCGCTTCAACTCCGGTCTTCGCGCAGTCGGCGGCGGCCATCACGCCAGCGCCTTATCAAGTGGCATGGCAGGATCTGGAATTTGGTGTCATCCTTCATTTTTCGACTAATACATTTCTCAATCGCGAATGGGGCGACGGCACGGCGAGTCAGTCGGTCTTCAATCCCACGCAATTCGATCCCGATCAATGGATGCAGGCGATCCGTGCTTCCGGCGCGCGCTACGTTGTCCTGGTGGCCAAACATCACGATGGGTTTTGCCTGTGGCCGACCCAGCAAACCGACTACAGCGTGCGCAGCAGCCCGTGGAGAGACGGGAAAGGCGACGTGGTGGGGGACGTTGCGCAGGCAGCTCGGAAGTATGGTCTGGGTTTTGGAGTTTATTTATCTCCGTGGGATCGGCATGAGCCGAAGTACAAGGACTCTGTCGCCTACGATGGGTACTACAACGCCGAGTTAGAGGAGTTAGCGTCGAGTTATGGCGACCTTGTCGAGTTCTGGCTCGACGGCGCTGGATCAGCGGGGCACATCTATAACTTCCCGAAAATCATTGAGACTCTGAGAACTTATCAGCCGGATACGGTTGTTTTCGCGGATACCGGCTTGTTTGAGTATGGGGACGCGCGCTGGGTCGGCAACGAAGCCGGAGTTGTCGATTACGAAAACTGGAACGTGATTGACCGGCATGGGTATCTTCGCTGGCGGCCCGTCGAGGCCGATACGCCTCTGCGCAAACTGCATTGGTTCTGGCATCCCGACGACGAAGCGTCGCTCAAGAGTGTCGACGAGTTGCTTACTACTTATGACGCTACTGTTGGACGCGGTGCACAACTTATGCTTGGAGTCGCGCCCGATAAGCGCGGCCTGATTCCCGACTCCGATGTGAAGCGGCTTAGGGAGTTTGGCGCCGCGCTACGTCAACGGGAAGCGAATAATCTGGCGCTGCAGCATCGGCCTGTTTCGCCTGAAGTTGCGGCTGCCCTCGACGGCGATCCGGATACTTTCTGGTCGGCTCCTGCGGGTTCGCATCATTCTGAAATCGAGGTCGACTTTGATAAGCCTGTGACCTTTGACCACACGCTCACGATGGAATGGCTCAACGACGGTCAGCATGTGGAGAAATACGCAATTGAGATTTGGGATGGGAGATCGAGTAAGTGGGTGCGCGTTGCGGAAGCACAGGCTATTGGCCACAAGAAGATCGACGCCTTCGCGCCCGCAACGACGAACCGACTTCGTCTCAGGATTCTTTCGAGTACGGCGGCGGCGCATATTCGCGAATTTCAGATTTATGACTGGGGCGCTCTTCATGCGGAGAAGTCTGCCGGAAAGTGAAGAAGACGCGTGCGGCACGGCTGACTTGCAGGGATTGATGGTGGGCGCTGTAGGATTCGAACCTACGACTTCCACCGTGTGAAGGTGACACTCTACCGCTGAGTTAAGCGCCCGGACGAGGCCATCAAAGCCTCTTTTGAGGCCGTTGCGGCCTCCGTAAGGTAGAGTAACACCAGCGAGGGCGTGGGGCCAACGGCGCCGGTTGTTGGCGCTTGGAGCTCTTGACTCGCGCAATGCCACGCATGTTCTGGAAAACCAGACCGCCCAGATCCGCCGTCAGTTCCGCAGACGATCCCGTGTTGGACGGCGATGCATTTCTCCGTTTCCTTTCTGGCCTTTTTGGCCTCATTTTCGGACTCCCAAATCCCAGATTTCCGAGTCAAGAATCGAGCGGTTTTGTGCTGGTTGCGACCGGCCTGACGGGGTTGGTTCCTGTTGGTCCCAGGTTGTCCTACCGAGATGCGATGGCGGCCCTCCGGGCGGGTGGAAATCGGGCCGGTGATTCGGCTGAAAACCGGGCCGGCGGACAGGCTGGCGAGCGGGCCAGGTCGGACCCCGACGACGACGCTCCCGAAAGTGGGAATTCGGCTCACGAAGCCGGGCATTTAGCGCAACCTTCGCCGTCCAATGGGGTTGATGAAGATATGGCAACCCTGGTCCTGGACAAACCGGCGCTGGGAGCGGGCACTGGCTCACGGCCGGACCCCCGCATGGCCGCCGTTGGCGCGGTAAATTACGGCGCGGATGAGTCGAGTGACGCGGCGATTATGCTGCGCGTGGCGGCGGGCGACGAGTCGGGCTTCAATTATCTGGTGGAAAAGCATTACCGGGCCATGATTCACTTCCTTTTCAGGATGGTGCGCAACCAGGCAGTTGCCGAGGAATTAGCCCAGGAGGTGTTCTTGCGGGTGTACCGGTCGCGCGAGAGCTACCGGGCCGAGGCGAAGTTCACGACCTGGCTTTATCGGATTGCGACTAACCTGGCGGTGAATCACGCGCGGGACACCAAGCATGAGCGGGCGGCGTCGACGATTTATCTGGACTCGCCGGACGAGGAAACGGGTACGACGCCGGACGTGGCCGATGATGAGCCCAACGTGGAGCAAAATCTGCTTCGCGATGAACGGATGGCGGCGATTAAGAAGCATGTGATGGCATTGCCGGAGCGACAACGGATGGCGGTGCTGATGCACAAGTATCAGGGGATGGATTACAAGCAGATCGGGGACGTGCTGAAACTGAGCGAGTCGGCGACCAAGTCGCTGCTGTTTCGCGCCTACCAGACGCTGCGGGATAAGTTGAAGGAATTTGTGTAGAGAATTGAGGCCGGGCTGAAGGCGAGCTAAGACCGAGTAGGCCGGCAGGGAGTGGGTGGTAGCAATGGAATCGAAGATGAAAAAGTGCTCTGCGACGGAGACCAGGGTAGCCGATGTGCTGCTGGCTCCGGATGCTGTGCCTGCCAAGGTGACTGCTCATGTTGCGGAGTGTGAGCCGTGCACGGCTGAGTTGCAACAACTTCAGGCCACGATGGCGCTGCTGGATACATGGGAGGCGCCGGAGCCGAGCCCCTACTTTATGACTCGCCTGCATGCGCGCCTAAACGAGGAACGGCAGGCGGAGCCGGCTGGCTGGTTTGAGCGACTGAGAGTCCGCCTTACCTATGGACCCCATCTGCATACTCGCCCCGTGGCTGCCATGGCGTTGACGGTGGTTCTGCTGCTGGGCGGTGGAACGTATCTGGGCATGACGAACTGGGAACAGCCGGCTGCTCCGCCGCAGGCTGCGGTGGTGCATGATTTGCAGTTGCTTGACAACAACGCCCAGTTGCTCGATCAGCTTGAATCGATTTCGAGTACCGATAACAACGAGAACTAGAATGGGACTGCAATACTGGGTTCGCAACGCAGAGCGGGGCTGGGGTGTTTAGGTATTTGGAAGATTAATTTGATTGGTTGAGTTGAGAAGGCTTGGGGGAATCAAATGAAAGGGGCAGCCAATGCGGGCGTCGTAAGAGGGGCGCAGAGGACGGCTTCGACTTTGGCCGTTGCGCTGCTCCTTTGCCTGCCCTCGGCGTGGGGGCGCGGTCAACATGCCAGCGCGCCGCACGCTTCTTCATCGCCGCATTACTCGGCCCCGCGCGCGCCGGCGAATCGGAGCCAAGGCAGACCGCAGGGCCAACCGCAATCTCGACCGCAGGGTTACGGCAATCCGCAGTACCGTGGGGTTGGACCGCAGGGCGGTGGCTATAGGCCCATGCCGGGTGCGGTGCGGCCTGCAATTCCCGGTTCGGCATATCCTGCGTATCCCAATTCCGCATATCAGGGCCAGGGTTATGCGCGTCCTGCTTATTCGGGTGCCGGCTCGGCGTATGCGCCTCCGGGCCATCTAGGCGCATGGCTCAATGCGCATCGCGGGGTTCCGGCACAGGATCAGGAACGGATGTTGCACAACGATCCGAGCTTTAATCGGCTTCCCCAGGGTGAGCAGCAGAGGTTGACGCAGCAGCTGAATCGGGTGAATCAGATGCCTGAGGCGCAGCGCGAACGGACATTGGCGCGCAACGAGAACCTCGAGCGTCTATCGCCGCAGGAACGCGCGCAGGTGCAGGATTCCGCGCGGCGGTGGAAGACAATGCCCGCCGATCGCCAGGCCATGATGGGAAGTGCGTTCCGGGATCTGCGCTCGGTTCCGCCGGATCAACGGGGAACGGTGCTCAACTCTGCGCGGTATCAGAATGCGTTCAGTCCTGAGGAGCGCGGGATTCTATCGAACATGCTGCGGGTTGAGCCTTACGAGGCGCCACGGTAGCGATCTGTCCTATTGCTTGAATTCCAGTGGTGCTCGCAGCCGTATATCGCGTGACGACGATCCGACCTGAATCTCAAAAGCACCCGGATCGGCTCGCCAGTTCTTCGTCTTCGGATCCCAATACGAAAACGCGGCGCGGTCCAGTGCGAACTGAATCGCCTTGGTCTCCCTCGGTTGCAGTTCGACGCGCTGGAAGCTTTTGAGTTCATGCACGGGCCGGTCGATCTTCGCGTGGCCGTCGTGCACGTAGAGCTCGACGACTTCTGCACCCGCGCGCATGCCGGCGTTGCGAACTTTCAGTGAAACAAGCCAAGTTCGAGTGGGCTGCTGACCATTCCAGACGTCGATTTGCATGGTATTCAAATCGCTGTACTCAAACTTTGTGTAGCTCAGCCCGTAGCCGAAGGGAAATTGCGGCTCGACATTCTTCGTGTCGTAATAGCGATAGCCGACGTAGATGCCCTCGGCATAATTCACTTCGAGGTCTTTGCCGGGATAGTTCGCAGCGGCGGGATTGTCTTCGTAGTGCTTCGGCAGCGTCACTGGCAGCTTGCCCGATGGGTTCGCATCGCCGAAAAGAATTGCTGCGAGCGCGTGGCCGGCTTCCTGGCCACCGTACCACATGTCCAGCAGGGCAGGCGTCGCGTCAATCCACTTCGTCATGGTGACCGGGTCGCCTGTATTGAGTACCACGACTGTGCGCGGATTTGCTTTTTCGACGGCCTGGATCAGTTCATCTTGCCCGGCTGGCAGGTCCATCGTCTTGACGTCAAAGCCTTCGGACTCGAGCTTGTTGTAGCGGCCTACAACGATGACAGCGACATCGGCTTGTGCGGCGGCGTCAGAGGCCTCTTTTAGAGCCTTCGCGCGTGCTTCGGGCGTGTCCTGGGCGGGATCTTCGCCCTCCATGCCTACTCCGAGCGCGTAGGTTACTTGGATTTTGCTCCCAGCCTTTTCTTTGATCCCGTCGAGGGGGGCGATTGAATATTTGGGCCGCACCAGCGAACTTCCACCTCCGCCTGTGCGGGCGACTGCTGCATTGGGACCGATGACCGCGATCGAGTGAATCTTGTTCACGTCGAGTGGAAGGAGGGAACCCGCGTTCTTTAAAAGTACGATACCTTCTGTGGCTCCCTGCAATGCGACCGCGCGTTGCTCGGGCGTGTCTACTTCGCCGCCGCCAGTGTGGGGATGATCGAAGATGCCGCTGAGGAAGATGACGCGCAGGATGCGGCTGACATTGTCGTCGATTGCCGCCTCCGAGATGTGCCCGGCTTTTACTTCGGCTAACACCTTCTCTGGAACGAGGAAGCCGTCCCCATTGCCTGAGGCAACAGTGCGCGGATTCGCGATCCATGCT
>Ga0181537_10005063_pt1 | contig 10725 bp, 10 predicted proteins | sample PEATcosm2014_Bin_39_FD_119765 | JGI IMG/M metagenome (GOLD analysis project Ga0181537, IMG submission 119765) | Peatland microbial communities from MTU Mesocosm Facility, Houghton, MI, USA - PEATcosm2014_Bin23_10_metaG | ecosystem: Environmental > Terrestrial > Soil > Wetlands > Peat | place... | reverse complement strand
GACGGCGGCCTTGTCGCTAGCGCCCATGCCGGCGGTCGTTCTTTCTGCCGGCAAGCTCGGCGGACCTTCCAGCAGCGGCTGGGCGCAGGGCGGCATCGCGGCGGCTGTCGGATCTGACGATGCGCCCAATTTTCATGCCGAAGATACGATCAAAGCCGGCGCGGGATTATGCGATCCCGCCATCGTGCGTCTCGTCACGGAAGGCGCTCCCGCCGTGATCGAAAAACTAATCGCGCGTGGTGTCGTTTTCGACCGCGATGCAAACGGGAAATTGCAACTCGGCCTCGAAGGCGCGCATAGCCGGCGCCGCATCGTGCATGCCGGTGGCGACGGCGCCGGCCGCGCGGTCATGGACGTGATGATCGAGGTCGCGCGCGCCACGCCCTCGATCGAAATCATCGAACATGCCATGGCAACCGATCTTCTGACCGATGATAACGGCATCAGGGGTGTCGTTTTCATGCGCGACGGAAAACGCGCTACGCTTGATGCAAACCGCGTGGTGCTGGCGACCGGCGGCGCGGGGGCCTTATGGTACCATACGACCAATCCACCGGGCGCGCAGGGGCAGGGCCTCGCGCTTGCCGCGCGCGCGGGCGCGGCATTCGCCGATCTCGAATTCGTGCAATTTCATCCGACGGCGATCGATATCGGGCGCGATCCGATGCCGCTCGCCAGCGAAGCCTTGCGCGGAGAAGGGGCCGTGCTGATCGACGATAAAGGCGCGCGCTTCATGGCTCATTTTCCGCGCGCCGAGCTTGAGCCGCGCGATGTTGTCAGCCGCGCCATTCACGCTCATATGAATAAAGGTCATCGCGTTTTTCTCGATGCGCGGATCATCGATGAAAAGTTCGCCGCGCGTTTTCCTGCCATTCACGCGGCTTGCGCGGTGGCCGGCATCGATCCCGCGCGCACACCAATCCCCGTGCGTCCAGCCGCGCATTATCACATGGGTGGCGTCGCCGTCGATGCATGGGGACGTAGCTCGGTCGCGGGATTATGGGCTTGTGGCGAGGCCGCCTGCACCGGCCTTCACGGCGCCAATCGCCTGGCCAGCAATTCATTGCTCGAAGCCGCGTTTTTCGGAGAGAGAGTGGCTCAGGATATTTGTTCTCGGCAAGAGTGGCCGAATGCCGCCCATGGCAAGATAGACGTAATCAGTCAGGCATCTATCATTTCGCCAAACATTCGCAACATCATGTCCACCCATGTCGGTGTCCTGCGCAACGAAGCAGGGCTGCAATCAGCCGTGCAGCAACTGCTGCCCTTGGCGGAGCATTCCGATGCGGCGCTGGTTGCCCTCATGATCGCCGCGTCCGCCTTGATGCGCGAGGAAAGCCGTGGCAGCCACGCGCGCACCGATTTTCCCGCCGCATCGCCCGCGCAACGGCGGATTTTATCGCTGGACGACATACGCGCCTATGCGCAAAATCTGGAAGAACCCGCATTGGCAATGGCCGGAGCCTGACATGCCTTTGATACCGCTTCCCGATCTGATGCTCGAGCCTCTCGTGCGCAACGCGCTTTTGGAGGATCTCGGCCGCGCGGGCGATATCACGACCAACGCCGTCATTCCGGCGCATCATAAATGGCGTGGTGCTTTGGCCGCCCGGCAGCCGGGCCTCGTCGCGGGGATTGATCTCGCGCGGCTCACCTTTCGTTTGCTCGATCCGACGATTGTTTTCGAACCGGAAGTGCCAGACGGCGCTGCCGTCAAACTCGGCGGCGTGATCGCTCGCGTGCACGGGCCTGCGCGCGCAATTTTGTCGGCCGAGCGCACAGCGCTCAATTTTCTTTGCCATCTTAGCGGCATCGCCACGGCGACCCATGTGCTGGTGGAGGCGGTCAAGCCGCACAAGGCGCGCATCGGCTGCACGCGCAAGACAACGCCCGGCTTGCGGATGGTGGAAAAATACGCGGTGCGCGCCGGCGGTGGGGCCAATCACCGGTTCGGTCTCGATGACGCCGTGCTGATCAAGGACAATCACATTCGCGCCGCAGGAGGCATCACGGCGGCCGTGCGGCACGCGCGCGAGGCGGTTGGCCATCTCGTTAAGATCGAGCTTGAAGTCGACACGCTCGATCAATTGGGCGAGGCGATCGGGCTGCCGATCGACGCCGTGATGCTGGATAATATGGAGCCGGACATGCTCAAAAAAGCAGTCGATCTGGTGGCGGGGCGTTTCGTCACCGAAGCTTCGGGGCGGGTGACGGCGGCGAATGTAGGCGCGATTGCCGCCAGCGGTGTCGATGTCATTTCCACCGGCTCGATCACGCACAGCGCGCCGATCCTCGATATCGGCCTCGATGAGCGGGCTTAAGTCAAAAGCGCACGCAGCTCCTTAATCTCTGCGTTCTTTTCCTTTTGCCGCGTGACCGCCACAATCGGCAAGCGCGTCCAGCGCGAAAATTCCTCGACCGTCGCGGCGAGCGATACGGTGCTTTCGGGTGTTTCGTTCACGATCACGGCAAAGACCGGAATTCTTCGCATCACCAGAACGGAAAGCGCCGTCAACGTGTGGCTGATCGTGCCGAGATAGCTGCCGGTCACCAGCACGGCCTCGATGCCGAGCTCTTGAATCAAATCGACAATCGTATGCTGGTCGGCCAGCGGCGCCATCACGCCACCCACCCCTTCGATCAATACGGTATCCTGCGGCCCTTGCATCGCCAATTGCCCGTGCGCGAGGATTTCGTTGAATTTTAATTCCCGCTTTTCCAAGCGCGCGGCCATGGTGGGCGCGAGCGGCGCCGCAAAGCGCCACGGTGAAACATGCTGGATATTGTCCGGCGTTAGCGGCAAATCAAGCGCGCGCAGCAAAACGCCAGCATCACTTTCCCCCGGCTTCAAAGGATCGAAGCCGCTGATGACCGGCTTAAACGCCGCCACGCTTTTACCGAGCGCCTTTGCTTGCCGCGCCAGCGCCGCGGTGATAAAAGTTTTGCCGATGCCAGTGCCGGTCGAAGTGATGAACGTACGCTGATGCATCGCATACTCATAACATGAACAAAACATCCATAAAACACGCTAATGAGACGCCCTCGGCCGAGGATGAATGGTTTGCCTTGGGCGGCGCCAATATCTGGCTACCCTATGAGCAAATGAAAAACGCGCCCGTGCCGGTGATGGCCGAACGCACGCAAGGCAGTCGCATTACCCTCAAAGACGGACACGAGTTGATCGATGGCATCGCGTCCTGGTGGACGGCCTGCCATGGCTACAATCATCCACATATCGTCATGGCGATGCAGGGTCAGCTCATGCGCATGCCGCATGTGATGTTCGGTGGAATGAATCACGAGCCGGCTTTGCGATTGGCGAAACGATTGGCCGCGCTTACGCCCGGCGATCTCAATCGCGTGTTTTTTTCCGATTCAGGGTCGGTCGCGGTCGAAGTCGCACTCAAAATGGCCGTGCAATGCTGGATCAACAAAGGCGAGAAGGGGCGCAGCAAATTCGTTTCCTTCCGCCACGCCTATCACGGCGACACGATGGCTTGCATGGCACTCGCCGATCCCGAAGATGGCATGCATGAACGGTTCAAGGGTTATTTGTCGGAGCAGTTCATTGCCGATCTGCCGCGCGACGAGAAAAGCGCCGAAATATTCAATGAATTGCTAAATAAGAACCGCAATCGCATCGCCGCCGTGATCATCGAGCCCTTAGTGCAAGGTGCTGGCGGCATGAAATTCCATGATGCCATCACGCTCAAGCGCGTCGCCGAGATTTGCAAAAAACACGGCGTGCTTCTGATCGCCGACGAGATCTTCACCGGTTTCGGCCGCACAGGATCAATGTTCGCCTGTGAGCAAGCCGGCGTCATGCCCGATATCATGTGTGTCGGCAAGGCGCTGACCGGCGGCGCGATCGGATTGGCCGCGACCATCGCGCGCGACCATGTGTTCGCGGCCTTCTGGTCGGACGATCCGAAAGAAGCCCTCATGCACGGGCCAACTTATATGGCCAATCCCTTGGCCTGCGCCGCCGCCAACGCTTCGCTGGATTTATTCGAGCGCGAGCCGCGCCTCGAACAGGCAAAAAAAATTGAAACTATGCTGCGCGAAGGTTTGAAACCGTGCCGGAATTTACCGGGCGTCATTGATGTGCGCGTGAAGGGCGCGATTGGAGTGGTGCAACTCAAAAAAATCCGCGATCGGAATGCGCTCAAGCAGGAATTCATCACGCGCGGCGTCTGGATACGCCCGTTTGGAGACATCATCTATCTCACGCCAGCGTTTACGATTGATAATGATGAATTGGAACGATTGACGGATTCAGTCTGTGCCGTGGTGAAAGGTTAGCGTCATCCCGGAAAATTTTCTCTTCGCGTAGCGAAGAAAAATTTATCCGGGATCCAGTCAGAAGTTCAGCCGGCGCTTTTTCTGAAATAAAGCACTTGATCCGAACACCAACCGGATCTCGGATAAGCTTTCTTTCGTCTCGCTGCGCGATCCGAAAAGAAAGTTTTCCAGGATGACGCGTGGTTTAAGCCGCCTCCGCCTTATCCTGCCCCACAATCCTCAATCCCAAACTTTCGATCATCGCGCGGTCTTCGGCGGCATCGTTGTTCGCCGTGGTCAATAATTTTTCGCCGTAGAAAATCGAATTGGCTCCGGCCAGCAAACATAAAGCCTGCGCCTCACGCGAAAGTTCGGCGCGGCCTGCCGATAATCTCACGCGCGCCTTCGGCATCGTAATGCGCGCGACGGCGACCATTCGTACCAAATCCAACGGATCGATCTTTGGCCGGTCTTCCAGCGGCGTGCCTTTCACGGCGACCAAAGCATTGATCGGCACGCTTTCGGGATGCGGATTCATGCTCGCCAGAATTTGCAGCATTTCAGCGCGGTCATGCGCGCTTTCGCCCATGCCGATGATGCCGCCGCAGCAAACCGTGATGCCGGCCTTTCTTACATGCGCAAGCGTTTCAAGCCGCTCCTCATAACAGCGTGTCGAAATAATCTCGCCGTAAAATTCCGGCCCGGTGTCAAGATTGTGATTGTAAGCCGTCAATCCCGCTTCGGCCAAACGCTGCGCCTGATGTTCCTGCAGCATGCCGAGTGTCACGCAAGCTTCCATGCCGAGCTTGCGCACGCCCCGCACCATCTCCACCACATTGTCGAAATCTTTACCGTCTTTCACCTCGCGCCACGCCGCACCCATGCAAAAACGCGAAGCGCCCGCCTTCCGTGCCACGCGCGCCTTGGCCAGCACATCGTCGACTTCCATCAACGGTTCCTTGGCGACGCCGGTTTCTTTCGCGTAATGCGCGCTTTGCGGGCAATAGGCACAATCTTCCGGGCAGCCGCCGGTCTTAATCGAAAGGAGACTCGCGAGTTGTACTGTATCGTCCTGATGGCGCCGGTGTACATTCTGCGCGCGCCAGACAAGATCGAGCAGCGGCGTGGCCAGCAGCGCTTCGATCTCTTGTACGGTCCAGTCGCGGCGGATTTCGTCCTGCGAGGCGCTCATACGGGAACCCCTTAATCACATGCGAATTCTATGCTATTCGGTTTTCTCTCTCTAGCCAAGCGGTAAGGAATTCAGGTGAGCGCAGAAACGCCCCCCAAACGGCTTTCGACCGGCGATTTCAAAAAAAGCCAAACGCCCATCGTCTGCCTTACGGCTTACACGGCGCCCGTGGCGCGGCTGCTCGACCCTATCGTCGATATTCTCCTCGTCGGCGATTCGGTCGGCATGGCTCTCTACGGATTTCCGGATACGCTTTCCGTCACGCTCGATATGATGATTGCGCATGGCGCGGCTGTCGCGCGCAGCACGAAGCACGCGCTGGTGGTGGTCGATATGCCGGTCGGCACGTACGAAAAATCGCCCGATGAAGCGCGGCGCAACGCACGCCGCGTCATGAACGAAACCGGCTGTGCCGCCGTCAAGCTCGAAGGCGGGCAGGAGATGGAAGCGACCATCCGCCATCTTGTCCAGAGCGCCGTGCCGGTGATGGGCCATGTGGGGCTTTTGCCGCAATCGGTGAAGCAAATGGGTGGCTATAAAATTCAAGGCCGCGACGAGGAAGGCGCACAAAAGGTAATGGCCGATGCCAAAGCCGTCGCTAATGCCGGTGCTTTTTGCATGGTGATCGAGGGTACGATCGAGCCGGTTGCGCGCGCCATCACCGAAGCCGTCTCCATTCCAACCATCGGCATCGGCGCCTCGTCGGCTTGCGACGGGCAAGTGCTCGTGATCAACGATTTGCTCGGCCTCACCGAAAAACCGCCACGCTTTGCCAAAGCCTATGCCACACTCGCACCGGTTATCACGGCAGCGGTAAAATCTTACGCCGACGATGTGCGTGCGCGACGTTTTCCCGATCCGGAGCATGTCTATGGCGAAAAACGATAATCCCTATCGCACCTATTGCGAACAACGCGCGGCGGCGCATCAGCTGCGCCGTCTGCAAGACACGCAGATTTTGCCGCATGGTTATGCTGTGCGCGGCGGCAAAAAACTTCTCAATTTTGGCGGCAACGATTATTTGGGCTTGAGCCAGCATCCGCTGCTCATCCAACGCGCACGGGAATTCGCGGAGAAATTCGGTGCGGGTTCGACCGCCTCGCGCCTGATCACTGGCAACGCGCCTGTCTATGCCGAAATCGAGCAACGCCTCGCGCGCGGCAAGGGATACGAGGCCGCGCTCGTCATGAGCAGCGGCTATCAGGCCAATCTAACCGTTCTCGCCGCGTTGGCGGATGCGGAAGTGATCGGCAGACCCGTGACCGTGCTGGCGGATCGTCTCTGCCACAATTCCATCCTCCAAGGCATCATGCTGAGCGGCGCGCGGCTGATGCGCTTTCATCATAATGATACGGATCATCTCGAAAATCTTTTGCGCGCGCAGGCAGGAAAAGACGCGCATCTCATCATCGTCAGCGAAAGCGTTTTTGGCATGGATGGAGATTGCGGCGATATCAAAGCGCTCGGCGCACTCGCGCAAAAATACGAGGCGATGCTTTATATCGACGAGGCGCACGCAACCGGCGCTCTCGGGCCCGATGGATTCGGCCTCTGCGCCGCGCATAAAGGTACAGTCGATATCGCGATGGGTACCTTCGGCAAGGGGCTTGGCAGTTTCGGTGCTTATATCGCCTGCAGCCATACGATCCGCGATTATCTGATCCAGCGCTGCGGTGGCTTGATCTATAGCACGGCCTTGCCGCCGCCGGTTTTGGGCGCGATCGAGGCCGCGCTCGCGCTTTTGCCGCAATTGCAGAACGAACGCGTTTATCTGCAAGCGCAATCCGCGCGCCTGCGACGAGCTTTGCAAAATCAGGGCTGGAATTGCGGTGCCAGCGCGACGCATATCATCCCTATCATTCTTGGCGATGAGCAAGCCGCGACCACGCTTGCCGAAATCCTGTTCGAGGCCGGCCTTTTCGCGCCCGCCATCCGGCCGCCGACCGTGCCGCGCGGCTCCAGCCGCTTGCGGCTTTCCTTAAGCGCGGTGCATAAAGCGCAAGATATCGACCGGCTTATTGCCGCGATGCAAACGCAGGCCGAAAATTTCGCCGCACCGCGGGCTTTGGCTTCGTGATCCAGCTTGTCTTCATCCATGGCTGGGGTTTCGATGCGCGTTTTTGGGATCCGTTAAGCACACTCCTCCCGCAATTTCCACAAGAGCGGATCGATCTGGGATTTTTCGAGAAAAATTGTCTTTCCCTTGAGGGATCAAATCCAAAGGGATTTGATGCCCGAAGGGATTGGTCGACTTCGCGAAGCGAATTCGGGGAGGGGTCAATTCTCATCGGCCACTCGCTTGGCTTTGTGCACGGATTAAAACAGCGGCAGGATTGGCGTGGCTGGATTGCGATCAACAGCTTTGCGCGTTTCGTGCAAACACCGTCGCAATCGGGCTGCGTGCCGGCGGCATCTCTGCGTGAGATGCGCATGCGTTTTCAAAACAATCCCGCCGCTGCCCTGCAGAATTTTTACCAGATGATCGAGGCCGTGCCACCCGCCGGTACGCCGAACGCCCAACGTCTGCGCGAAGGCCTCGACGAATTGAGCGATAGCGATGTCGTGGATCGTCTGCAAAAGCTCGATGTCCCGGGTCTGGCGCTTGCCGGCCGCAAGGATCCGCTGGTGCCCGTGCCGATCAGCGAGACGCTCGGCCGCATGGCGAAAGACGGCTTGATGATGCATGACAAAGCGGGGCATCTTTTGGCGCAGAGCCATCCCGGTTGGTGCGCTGAAGCGATTGCCGGTTTTATCGCGAAAAATTTTGGTTGAACGATGAACGCAACAAATCTTGCAATCGCCCGTCGCTTCGACCGCGCCGCTGAAAATTACGATGAAGTCGCTTCGGTGCAGGCACAAATCGCAAAGCATCTCGTAGAAAAAGCGATCCGGCATATGCCCAGTTCTCCTGCCACCGTGCTCGATATCGGCTGCGGCACCGGTTTTGTCGCCGAAGCTGTCGCGCACCGTTGGCCGCAGGCGCATATCACGGCCATCGATCAAGCACCTTCGATGTTGGCGCAAGCGCAACGCAAAATACCGGACTTACAAGTCATCGCGGGCGATATCGCGACAGCGCAGTTCGCTCCTTCCTTCGATCTCATCCTTTCCAGTATGGCGCTGCATTGGCTCGCCGATCCGCCTGCGGCGCTCATCCGTTGGCAAAAATGGCTGAAGCCCCAAGGCCGACTTTTCGTTGCCTTGCTGATCGAAGGCAGTTTTCAGGAATGGCGCGATCTCTGCGCGGCTTCAGGTATCGCCGATTCCCTATGGCCGTTCCCGCGTGCCGATTTTGCCAAGGGGCTTGCCGCTAAAACCGACTTGCAGGAAATGTCCATCGCCTATGCTTCGGCTGAAAATTTTCTGCATCGTCTTAAGGCCATTGGCGCTTGCTCGCCAAAGCCGGGCGCAAAACCGCTCGCAACATCCCTCATGCGCCGGTTGCTTGATGACGCGCCGCAGCCTTTCGCGGTCACCTATCGGGTGCTTTATCTGGGGATGTGATTTTCAGCCTTTTTTAGCCGTTGCCTGGCGGTAAAAAAGAAGCGCCGGCGTAAGGGCTTATCCGATACGGAGACAGTATTTCGAATTTCGAACTTTCTAAACAAAGCTCAAATGCCGCCCATCTTTAACACCCCATAAAACCGGCAATGGGATAATATTTTTTGGGAATCGTTCCGTCCCCGCGGATTCCATCCGCAGGGTGATAAAGCGCGGAATTTTCAGAGAAATTTAATAACGGCTTTGCAAGAAGCCGCCCCGTTTTTTGTCGTCATGAATTTGCATTTCAGGTGATCTATGAGATTTGCCGCCAGATTGATTAAAGGACGGCTGAGTGGTCAGGCCGCGCGCGTGCGGAGCGGTACGGCCGCCGTCGAGTTCGCCCTGGTCGGACCACTCTTCGTGTTTTTGATGGCCGTCGCCTTCGATCTCGGTTTGCTTCTTTTCACGCAGTCGGTACTCAATGCGGCCACGCTTACAGCGTCACGAATTATCATGACCAATCAGACAGGAGGATCCTCGACCTCCTTCACGACCGCGCTTTGCAACAACATGGAGGGATTGGTTCCCTGCGCCGACTTGCAATATTACGTGCAGTCCGCGAGCTCATTCAGCGCCATGAATCCCATAGGGACATCCGGCGGCAATCTCAAGAATGCCGGTACCTTTTCGCCGGGCTCTGCCGGCGCGGATGTCGTGGTGCAGGTGGCCTATAGCCGGCCAACCCTCATCCCCTGGGCGCTGATTTATGTGGGCGGACACGATTCCGTGATTTCAAACAGTTCCAATTTATTGGTATCGGTCGTTTCCTTTCAGAACGAGCCTTAACCATGATGCAGCGGATTTATACTTTTGCTCGCGATCAGAGCGGCGCTGCCGCGATTGAGTTCGCTTTCGTGCTGCCGATCATGCTCACGCTTTGTCTTGGCATGTTCGAGGCCGCTGGTCTCGTCAGCGCCAATATGAAAGTCGGCAACGCGGCGCAACTGCTCGGCGATCTGGTCGCGCAGCAAACCAACGAAACCAACAGTCTGACGTCCAATTTTTGCGCGGGCGCCCAGATCGCGCTTACGCCGTTGTCTCCCTCATCCCTTAAGGCCGACATCGTCAGCGTCACGCATTACAGCGCCGGCATCTCGGTCGATTGGCAGGATACCACTTGCGGTGGCGCCGCCACCATTTCGAACGGCGCTTCTCTTGCGTCGTCTCTGATCCCCAATGTGGGCGACAGCGTTATCATTGTGGTGGCGACGTATAACTACGCGTCGCCCGTGTCTTATGTGCTAAAGTCGAGCTATTCGCTCGGGCAGACGACCTATTCGCGCCCGCGCAACGTGCCGAATATAACGCATAGCTAAAGGATGGCGGAGATTGGCATGATGCGTCCGCTTAAATGTTTGATCGCTGTGATCCGCCGCCTGGCGCGGGATCGCCGCGGCAACGTCGCGATGATGTTCGGCTTAATGCTCATGCCGCTCGTCCTGGCGGCGGGGGTGGGGTCCGACTACGCCCAAGCCCTTAATTTCAAAAGCCAGCTGCAGGCCGCCGCCGATGACGCGGCGCTGGCCGGCGCCAGCATCTATACGCCGACCTCGAGCACCGGCCAGGTGACGCAGGTCGCCGACAATTACATGAGCAACGCGATCAAGAGCTTGCCGGCCAATAAAGGCGTCACCTATACAGCGACGCCGGCGATCGTCACCTCAGGGGCCACCACGACCGGCTATACCGTAGCAGTGACCGCGACGGCG
>Ga0181537_10005062_pt1 | contig 10726 bp, 12 predicted proteins | sample PEATcosm2014_Bin_39_FD_119765 | JGI IMG/M metagenome (GOLD analysis project Ga0181537, IMG submission 119765) | Peatland microbial communities from MTU Mesocosm Facility, Houghton, MI, USA - PEATcosm2014_Bin23_10_metaG | ecosystem: Environmental > Terrestrial > Soil > Wetlands > Peat | place... | reverse complement strand
GGTCACCCCGGCGGCCTCGGCGACCCCGGCGGGAGTCGGGCCCGTGCAGATCGGCGGCAAGAACACGTATGCAGTTAGCTTCGGCGCCTCGACCAATCAGACCGCGATCGCCTCGCAAGATCGCGCCCCGCGCGGCACCTTCTTCATCGCCACGCCGGGGACGCTGTGCGTGGGAGCGGTCACGGTAACCGGCAGCTCGCAGTCGCTTCCGGGGAGTCCCATCACCTCGACCGGCCAGTTTACGTTCACACGCGCCGGGAGCCCGGTTGGCTGCGCCGTCACGATCACATCGAGCGCCGGTGGCCGATCCGCCACCATCCTCTTCCAATAAGCGTTAATTGACCGGACGCAGAGGCGCTGCTATAATCCCGTGGTTGCGGCCCCACCCGTCGGTGTGGCCACTTTTGTGTTGTGCTAGGGAGCAAGGTTGCCGACCATAAGTCAGCTGGTCCGTAAGGGCCGTTCAAAAATCGCAAAAAAGGTCAAGACCCGCGCGTTTCGCGTGATCCAAACGGGTCCGAAACCCGGGCACCCCGATTTGCCGACGCGCAGCTTCGAAGTTGCCGGCAACCCGCAACGTCGCGGCGTGTGCACGCAAGTGAAAACTGTCACCCCGAAGAAGCCGAACTCTGCCCTTCGCAAAGTTGCGCGCGTTCGTCTCACCAACGGTGAGGAAGTGACCGCGTACATTCCGGGCATCGGGCACAACCTTCAAGAGCACAGTGTGGTTCTTGTACGAGGCGGCCGCGTCAAGGATCTTCCTGGCGTGCGCTACCACATTATTCGCGGAACGCTCGACACGTCGGGGACTGCGAATCGTAAACAAGGCCGCTCCAAGTACGGCGCAAAGCGCCCGAAGTAGCGAAAGTAGAAAAAAAGAGATGCCCCGCAAAGGACCCTCGCCCAAGCGACCGATCCTACCGGATCCGAAATTCAATTCCAAAGTGCTGGCGCGCTTCATTAATAAAGTGATGACGCGCGGCAAGAAGTCCGTTGCAGAACGGATCACGTACGGAGCGCTCAACATCGTTGGGGAAAAGACCGGACGCGATCCGATGGACATCTTCACGCAAGCGCTCGGGAATGCGATGCCGCTGGTTGAGGTTCGTCCTCGCCGCGTTGGCGGCGCAACGTATCAAGTTCCGATGGAAGTGCGTCCGGATCGCCGTCAGGCGATGGCGATGCGCTGGCTGATCGGTTATGCTCGGCAACGCCCTGGACACACGATGCAAGAGAAGCTTGCAAACGAGCTCATGGACGCGGCTAACAACGTCGGGGCTTCCGTGAAGAAGCGCGACGACACTCACAAAATGGCAGAGGCCAACAAAGCCTTCGCACACTATCGCTGGTAGATTTTAAATGGCCCGGGAGTTTCCACTCGAGCGGACGCGTAACATCGGCATTGCCGCGCACATTGATGCCGGCAAGACGACCGCGACCGAACGCATTCTTTTTTACACCGGCCGGACGCATCGGCTAGGTGAAGTTCATGACGGCTCCGCGACGATGGACTGGATGGTCCAAGAGCAGGAGCGCGGCATCACGATCACCTCGGCTGCGACGGCTTGCACGTGGCGCGATACGCGTATCAACATAATCGATACGCCTGGCCACGTTGACTTCACGGTCGAGGTCGAGCGTTCGCTCCGCGTTCTCGACGGCTTGGTCGCACTGTTCGACTCGGTCGCCGCAGTGCAGCCGCAGTCTGAGACGGTTTGGCGTCAGGCCAACAAGTATAACGTCCCGCGGATCATCTTCGTCAACAAGATGGACCGCATGGGCGCGGATTTCTTCAACTGCGTCAGCAAGATTCGCGAGCGTCTCGGCGCGCACGCCGTTCCGATCCAAGTGCCGATCGGCGCCGAAGACAAATTCCTCGGCGTCGTCGATCTCTTCACGATGAAGAAGGTCATCTACACGGACGATCTCGGTTCGACGATGGAACACGAGGAAGTCGAGCCGGGCGAGCTGCGCGATCTTGCCGAGAAGTGGCGCTTTCAGCTGATCGAAGCCATTGCCGAGCAAGACGACGAGCTCACCGAGATGTATCTCGAGGGCAAAACGATTCCGGAGGAGCGTCTCAAGCGCGCCCTGCGTCTTGCGACGATCGCCGGGACGGTTCTGCCGATGCTGTGCGGCTCGGCCTTCAAGAACAAAGGCGTGCAGCCGCTGCTGGATGCCGTCGTCGACTTCTTGCCCTCGCCGCTCGAAGCAAAAACGATCGTGGGCAAGGATCCGAAGACGGGCGCAGAGATCACGCGCAAGCCCGACGACAAAGAGCCGTTTGCCGCGCTTGCGTTCAAGATCGCGACCGATCCGTACGGCAATCTCACGTACTTCCGCGTGTATTCGGGCGTGCTCGAAAAAGGCACGTACCTTTATAATGCGCGCTCGGGGCGCAAAGAGCGCATCGGACGCATTCTGCGGATGCACGCGAACCATCGCGAGGACATCGATTGGATAGGCGCGGGCGACATCGCCGCTGCCGTCGGTTTGGGTGACACGCGCACCGGCGACACGCTCTGCGACGAGAAGAACCCGATCATCCTCGAGACGATCACCTTCCCCGAACCGGTCATCTCGCAGGCCATCGAGCCGAAGACAAAAGCCGATCAAGATAAGCTCGGTCAGGCTCTGACGCGTCTTGCGCAGGAAGACCCGACCTTCAAGATGCGCACCGATGAGGAGACGCAGCAAACGATCATCGCCGGCATGGGCGAGCTGCATCTGGAGATCATTCTCGACCGTCTCAAGCGCGAGTTTAAAGTCGAAGCCAACGTCGGCAAGCCGCAAGTCGCATATCGCGAATGGATCACGAAATCCGTCGAGCGCGAAGGGCGCTTCATTCGTCAGACCGGCGGCAAAGGCCAATACGGCGACGTTTGGATTCGCATCGAACCGGGTGAGACCGGCAGCGGCTTCGTCTTCGAGTGGAAGATCGTCGGCGGCGCGGTTCCCAAAGAGTTCGCGAAACCAGTTCAGGAAGGCATCAGGGAGGCCGCTGAAAACGGCGTCTTGGCCGGTTATCCGGTGCTTGATTTCAAGGCCACGGCCTTCGACGGCTCGTACCACGACGTCGACTCGTCGGAAATCGCGTTTAAGATTGCCGCATCGATGGCATTTCGGGAGGCGAACAGAGCTGCAGGACCGATCTTGCTCGAGCCGATCATGGGCGTTGAGGTAACGACGCCGAAAGACTACTTGGGAGCCGTTAACGGCGATCTGATGCGGCGCCGGGGCACAATTCAATCGACAGAAGAAGCTGCGGGCAATGCGCAAGTCATCAAAGCGCACGTACCATTATCGGAGATGTTCGGATATGCCACCGACTTGCGTTCAGCGACGCAAGGGCGGGCGACGTATACGATGGAGTTCGCACACTACGAGAAGGCGCCGCGAAGCGTCGAGGAAGAGATCGTAGCAAAAGCTCAAGGAAAGAAACTCGCGACCGCATAGGCGCGGTCTACACGAAAACGCAGAGAGGAATCAAAGGCAACGTAAATCATGGCGAAAGCGAAATTCGAACGGTCGAAACCACACGTCAATATCGGTACCACCGGTCACATCGACCACGGCAAGACCACGCTGACAGCGGCGATCATCAATTGCTTGGCAACCGAGAATGCCAGCATCCTGAAGCGCAGCGTCGATGACATCGACAACGCTCCGGAAGAGAAAGAGCGTGGTATCACGATCGCGATTTCGCACCAAGAGTACGAGACGGCGAAGCGCCACTACGCGCACGTCGATTGCCCGGGTCATGCCGACTACATCAAGAACATGATCACCGGCGCAGCTCAAATGGACGGTGCGATTCTGGTCGTCTCCGCGACTGACGGACCGATGCCGCAAACGCGCGAGCACATTCTGTTGATGCAGCAGGTTGGCGTGAAGTACATCGTCGTCTTCCTCAACAAGGTCGACATGGTCGACGATGCCGAGCTCCTCGATCTCGTCGAGCTCGAAGTTCGCGAGCTGCTTTCGAAGTACGAGTACCCGGGCGACGACATTCCGTTCGTCCGCGGGTCCGCGCTCAAAGCGCTCCAGTCGAGCGGCAAGCGCGAAGATGCGGATGCCAAGCCGATCTTCGATCTCATGGACAAGGTCGATGAATACATCCCGACGCCGGAGCGCGCACTCGACAAGCCGTTCTTGATGCCGGTCGAAGACGTGTTTACGATCACCGGTCGCGGAACGGTCGGAACGGGACGCGTCGAGCGCGGTCAAGTCAAGGTCGGTGAGGAAGTCGAAATCGTCGGCCTCACGAGCGAGACTCGCAAATCGGTCGTCACCGGAATCGAAATGTTCCGCAAGCTGCTCGACACCGGCATCGCCGGCGACAACATCGGCGTGCTACTGCGCGGCGTCGAGCGTAACGACATCGAGCGCGGGCAGGTTTTGGCCAAGCCCGGTTCGATCAAACCGCACACGAAGTTTGCGGCCGAAGTCTACGTCCTCTCGAAGGAAGAGGGCGGACGCCACACGCCGTTCTTCGCAAACTATCGCCCGCAGTTCTACTTCCGCACGACGGACGTTACCGGAACGATCGCGCTTCCGGACGGCGTCGAGATGGTCATGCCCGGCGACAACGTCACGATGAACGTCGAGCTGATCACCCCGATCGCGTGCGAAGAAGGCTTGCGTTTCGCAATCCGCGAGGGTGGCCGCACGGTCGGCGCCGGCGTGGTGACGGCAATCCAGGGTTAACATGGTATAATGGGGGGCCGTCGAAAGGCGGCTCCTCGACCCCAGCTCCTTGAAAAGTGAACGGCGTAAAGAATAATGGCGAAGCAGAAAATTCGAATTCGTTTAAAGGCCTATGACCATCGCGTCCTCGACCAGTCCGCCGAGCGGATCGTCGAGACGGCGAAGCGTACCGGCGCGTTCGTGAGCGGACCCGTCCCGCTTCCGACCGAGATCAACCGCTTTTGCGTGAATCGCTCGCCCCACGTCGACAAGAAGAGCCGTGAACACTTTGAGATGCGCACGCACAAGCGCCTCATCGACATCTTGCAAGCCTCGCCCAAGACGATGGATGCGCTGATGCACCTCGACCTACCGGCTGGTGTCGACATCGAACTCAAAGCCTAGGCTCGTTGCCTCGCCCTGAACAAAATGAGCGCCTCGGCGCTCTTTTTTATTGCTTGGCTGGGGAGCGCCCAGACAAATACAGAAGATTGTCCGGATGGCAGCCGAGCCGACCACGCCGCTCAGCGTCTCCCACCAGCGCACCTTTAATGGGACGAAGCGCCGCATTTTCCAATTGCTGGTCGACATGGGCACGTCTAACGACGTCGTCTGGCCATTTGCGTCGCAGCCGTTCATGCGCTCCCCGGGCCCGCTGGTCCCGGGACGGACCGAAGAATGGCACAGCGGCGTCCACGCCACGCTGGACGAGGTTGTCCCGGAAGAGAAGATCGTGTGGCGCTTCCTCAATGACGGCGTCAGCGGTACGCACGGCTTCTACATCACGGTCGAGGGTAAGCAAACGACCGTCGTCCATCGGATTGAGGCCGGGCTTTCCGAGCCCGAGGGCCGTCTCTTCTGGCGCCGCTTCGAAGACGTGCACGAGCGTACGATGAACGCACTTTTCGACAAGATGGCGCGCGTGCTACGCCGGTGAACCTCTGCTGATGCAAACCACACGTACGCGGCCGATCGATTTCTACAACATTGATTCGTTTCTGACGGCGGAACAGCGTCAGATCCGCGATACGATTCGTGAGTTCGTCGACGAGCGCGTTGCGCCGATCATCGACGATGCATGGCTCGAGGGACGCTTTCCGAGCGAGCTTACGTCGGAGCTTGGAGCGCTGGGCGTGTTCGGCGCGACGCTCCCCGAAGAATACGGATGCGCGGGCCTCGACAACATCGCGTACGGCCTGTGCATGCAAGAGCTCGAGCGCGGCGATTCCGGCTTGCGCTCCTTTGCCAGCGTTCAAGGGGCGCTGGTCATGTATCCGATCTACACGTTCGGCAGCGAAGAACAACGCCGCCGCTGGCTACCGGCGATGGCAAAAGGCGAGAAGATCGGATGCTTCGGTTTGACCGAGCCCGATTACGGTTCCAATCCGGCCGGGATGTTGACGCGCGCTCGCCGCAAGGGGAACGCGTGGATTCTGTCCGGCTCGAAGATGTGGATCACAAACGGCTCGCGCGCCGACGTCGCCGTGGTGTGGGCCAAGACCGACGACGGCGACGAATCGTCGATTCGCGGATTCTTGGTCGAACGCGGTATGCGCGGCTTTAGCGCACGCGATCAAAAGGGCAAGCACTCGCTGCGCGCATCCGACACGAGCGAGCTGGTCTTCGATGACGTCGAGTTGTCCGGTGACGCGCTGTTGCCGAAGAGCGGCGGCCTCAAATCCCCGCTCATGTGCTTGACGCAAGCGCGTTACGGCATCGCATGGGGCGCGATCGGCGCGGCGATGGCATGCTTCGAGCAGGCCGTCGAATACAGCAAGACGCGCGAAGTTTTCGGCGTCCCGCTGGGCGCAAAACAGCTACAGCAAGAGAAGCTCGCCGAGATGCTGACCGGAATTACGGGCGCGCAGCTGATCGCCTACCATCTCGGCCGTCTCAAAGATGCGGGCACGTACACGCCGCAGCAAGTCAGTTTAGCAAAGCGCAACAACGTTGACATGGCGTGCGACGTCGCACGCATGGCGCGACGCATGCTGGGGGCTAACGGGATCCTCGCTGAGTACAGTCCGATGCGTCACATGGCTAACTTGGAGTCCGTGTACACCTACGAAGGGACGCATGACGTTCACGGTTTGATCCTCGGCCAAGCGGTTACGGGTTATAGCGCCTTCTAAGAACCAGCATCGCGCCGCCCGCGGCGAGCATTCCCACCTCATACGAAATGTCGCCGAGCTGCGGATTGGCGCGCGAGAGCCATCCCGTAAACCAGGTCTGGTCGAGGAACGGAATCGAGGCGAGGACGCCGGCGAGCCAAGCTAGGCATCCGTTTCGCACGCGCGGCCTCAACGCAAATACCTTCGCAGAATCTGCCGCTTGCGAACGCGTCAGCCACCACTCCGCGATGATGACGCCGGTCCAGGGCGCCGCCCATGTCGCGAGAAGCAGTAGGAAATTTGTGTAAATGCCCGCAGTTTGTTCCGGTTGCGAGCCCAGCGTCGCAAGCGCGCCGCCGATCGCTGCGATCAGAGCGGCGGCCAGCCAACGTGGAATGCGGACGCCCGCAGCCAGCGCGGACAGGGCACCTGAGTAGAGGTTCAGGCAGTTTGCGGTTAAGGTTCCGATTACGATCGTAAGGAGCCCGATGTAGGCTGCGATCCCACTGCCGAGCAAAAGTGGAATTGCGGCAGTTGGTTGCAACGCGCTCAAGTCGACTCCGGGCAGCGCGGTAACGGTGGCCGCACCCATTACTTCGAGCATCGTGCTCGGGATGAAACCTCCGAGAAATACCCAGAGCCAAAGCGAACTCGGTTTTGTGCTCTGCGGGAGATAACGCGAGTAATCGGAAGCGGCAGGCGCCCACCCGATAACGTACGAGAATGCAAGTGCGAACGCCATGATGGCGCCGGCAATCTCGCCGCCATGCGAGAACGGCGCGTGCGCATTGAAGGGCGCGTGCCAATCCGTCCCTCGCAGCGTCGCTACGCCGAGAACGAGGAAACCCGCGAGCAGCGCAACGGCGGTGAAGCGCTCGAACGTCGCGATCATGTTGTAGCCGTACACGACGATTGCAACTTGAATCGCGAGCATGATGACGAGCGACGATAAATAGGGAAGGTGCGCGAGCGTTCCGAGTGCATATGCGCCAAGAACGCAATCGACTGCGAACCATCCCACGCCGGCGAGAAACGCCAAGCCGGCTGGGAAAACGTTCCCGAGTATTCCGAACGCAAGACGCGACTGCATCATCTGCGGCAATCCGTAGCGAGGCCCGAGCGTCGAAAGCAGCGCGAGAATTGCATAGCCGAATACGTTGCCGGCGACGATCCCAGCGATCGCAATCGGCAGTGTCGTCCCGTAGAGCGCGAGCGCGAGAATCCCTATAGACCAGGTCGCGGTCTCGGCATTTGCAGCGAACCAGAGCCCGAAAAGATCGCGCGGTTTACCGTGCCGTTCTTCCGGAGCGATAGGCTCGATTCCGAACGGTTCGATCTCGAAGAGGCGGCTGCCGTAGCGGCCTGCGGTGGCTATATGCGCGCGCTTTCGACGAGCTCGATGCCGGCGCCGCGTAATTCGCCCAGCGCCGCTTCTTCGTCTCCGGGATCAACGTTGACAGCCGCGATCGCATCGCTGATGACGAACGTTTCGAAGCCCGCCGCTTTCGCGTCCAGCGCGGTTGCTTTAACGCAATAATCGGTTGCAAGCCCACACACAAAGACGCGCTCTACGCCGTGCGCGCGAAGGTCCGCTTCGAGCCCGGTGGCGGCAAACGCGGAATAGCCGTCTGTCTGCGGATCGACGCCCTTGGAGATCACAGCGCTGACGTAGTGACGCGCAAATCGCTCGTCGAATTCCGCGCCGGGCGTTCCGGCGATGCAATGATCGGGCCATGGTCCGCCGTAGCGTTGAAAGAAGCGATGGTCGCGCGGATGCCAGTCGCGCGTCGCAAAGACGGCCGGGAACTTTGGCATCAGCGCGTTGATCGGACCAATGACGCGGTCGCCATCGCGCACCGCGAGGCTGCCGCCCGGAAGAAAGTCATTTTGGAGGTCGACGACAATCAGCGCGTCGCGCGCGCCGATCGTCACGTTGTCCTCACGCGGCTTCGGTGGTCGGGCCCCTCCGGACAGGCAGAACTGCTTCGATACAGCATCCCTCGCCGGTTTTCGCGGACCGAATCGAAAAATCGTCCGACAAGGCGCTGGCAATGAGAAGTCCCCTGCCGCCTTCCGAGAGATCGCTCGGTCGCTGCCACAGGGAGATATCGAATCCCGGTCCACGATCGCGAACGGCCAGCACGGGGCGCCCGTCTTTGCGCCAGGTGATCGATGCTTTGGCCCAGTGGCCGGCGTGCTTGCATACGTTCGCCAGTAACTCGGTGAAAATCGTTTCGACGACGCCGTCCGACGTGTTCAAGCCATTGATCCACAGGTAGTCCAGCAGGGCGGTGCGGGCAGCTCGTCCGGCTCGCGTGTCGCAGGCGTCGAATTCCAGCTCGAACATCATGCTCTGTTGTACCCGCTTTCTTAGGTGGGTTTAACGCCGGAATTCCCGGCGCTTGACCCCTGCGGGGCGCTTCGGTATACTGCCAAGGTTGCGGTCCAGGCTGCCCGCGCTTCTTTGCGTTGGGCGGTGAAAGTAAATAGTGAAACGCCAGGCACCGTGGTCTTAAGAAGCGGAAATTTGTGAAAAACATCATCGGACGAAAAGTCGGCATGACGAGCGTCTTCACGGAAGACGGCCGTTCGGTCGGCGTTACCGTGATCGAAGCCGGCCCGTGCACGATCGTGCATCGCAAGACCAAAGACCTCGACGGCTACGAAGCCGTCGCGCTTGGATTCGGCGAAGCCCGTAAGCGCTCGCTGACGCGCGCTCTCGAGGGGCACTTCAAGAAAAACGGCGTTGAGCCGCGGCGCGTGGTGCGTGAGTTCCGCACCGATATCGATGGCGCGGAAGTCGGCCAAACGGTGACCGTCGACGGCTTCTCAGCCGGCGATCGCGTCGACATCGTCGGCATCTCCAAAGGTCACGGCTTCTCCGGCGGAATCAAACGCTGGAATTTCAGCGGCGGCGGCGCCAGCCACGGCTCGATGATTCATCGTCAGCCGGCCTCCAACGGCGACACTAATGCCGGTCACACGGTGCGCGGCAGCCATCGTCCCGGCCACTTCGGCGTCGATACGACGACGACGCAAAACCTCGAGATCGTCCGCGCTGACGTCGAACGCAATCTCCTCTTGATCCGCGGAGCCGTGCCCGGCCCGATCAACGGCGTCGTGGTCGTCAGACAAACGGTGAAGCGCTGATGTCCGCACTTTCGCCCGCCAAAACGCCGAAGGCGCTCCTCGACGAGTCACTCGCATATAAAGGTAACTCGATCTTCCGCGCGATCTTTCGCGAGCAAGCCAACATTCGGGCCGGCACTGCGTCGACCAAGAAGCGCGACGAAGTTCGCGGCGGCGGTCGCAAGCCGTGGCGTCAAAAAGGAACCGGGCGCGCGCGTCAAGGTTCGATCCGTTCTCCCCAATGGCGTCACGGCGGCGTCGTCTTCGGACCGCAGCCGCGTTCGTACGAATCCGACCTCAATAAGAAGGAACGCCGCTTGGCGCTGGCCGCCGCGCTCGCGGATCGTTTCAAGAACGATGCCGTCTCAATTCTCGATCCGGCTTCACTCGCGACGGACAAGACCGCGGATCTCGCGATCCTGCTCTTCGGCACGCCGAAAGCTGCGAAGACCGGACCGCGCACGCTGGTCGTGTTCGAGCAGCGCGAGACCGACGTCGGTGTGCGCTTGCTACGTGCCGGCGCGAATCTTCGCAAGCTCGCCATCACGCACTCGGGTTCGCTCGACGTGACGGACGTAGTCGGCCACGCGCGCCTCATCTTCACGCAAGCTGCGTACGACAAACTGAGCGCCGCGCTCGGGGGACACGAGTAATGCTCGCACGAGACGTCATCATCGCACCGCTCATCACCGAGAAGTCCATGACCGGTACGATGACGCAGCAATATTCTTTCGAAGTGCATCCGCGTGCAACCAAGACGCAGATCCGCAAAGCGGTCGAGGAAATCTTCGGCGTGACGG
>Ga0181537_10005061_pt1 | contig 10728 bp, 8 predicted proteins | sample PEATcosm2014_Bin_39_FD_119765 | JGI IMG/M metagenome (GOLD analysis project Ga0181537, IMG submission 119765) | Peatland microbial communities from MTU Mesocosm Facility, Houghton, MI, USA - PEATcosm2014_Bin23_10_metaG | ecosystem: Environmental > Terrestrial > Soil > Wetlands > Peat | place... | reverse complement strand
CTTGGTGGCACCGCATTCCGCCAGGTGACTGCCCCGGGGGAGCATGCTGTCGGGGGTCGGCGCTGGCGCGTCAACCGGCGAAAAGAAGAACAAGAACTCGGGAAACGCATGAACGGTCGACACGGCCTCTATTTGATGGTGGGCCTCGCCGCGCTTGTCACGGCCGGTTGTGGGGGTGGCGGCGGCGATTCCCCGGGCGTCACCATTGACCGCACCACGGTCAGCGTTTCCGCCAGCGTGCTGGATGCGACCGTCAGCACACCGAGCGTGACGCTGACGATCAGCAACGCACCCGGCAGTGGGCTCTACGTCGCCGGCGCGACGTCTCACAACGGGGTGTCCACCCTGTCGCCCGGCGTCTTCTCCCAGTCGACCGCGGTCATTCAGATCTTCCTGAAGACGCCGTACACGCTGGCACCGGCAACCTACACCGATACCGTGCAGCTGCAAGTCTGCACGGATCAATCCTGTACGCAGCAGATTTCCGGCAGTCCCCTCACGGTGAAGGTCACCTACACCATCAGCCCGGCGCCTGCAGGGTCAGCCCCCGCCATGACGGTGACCACGAATGCAATCTCCGCCCAGGCGCTGCCCACGGACGGCACGCCGCCGGCGGGCTTCGGGGTCACGATTGCCAGGGCGCCGGCATTCCCCCTCACCGCGAAGCTGACCCAGACCTCGCACGCGGTGCTCTCGAGCGCCATCGACCCCCCGGCACCGATCTGGAATACGCCGCCACAGGCGGGGTTCGGCGTGAATGTCACTCTGAAGTCTCCGGGCGAGCTGTCCCCCGGGGTCTACACGGATCAGATCACCGTAGCGGTCTGCCTTGATGCCGACTGCGTGAATCCGCTGGCGGGCAGCCCGCAGACCATCAGCGTCACCTACCAGATCGGCAACAGCGTTCCGGGAGGCTATGCGGTCAACCTCGTGGGGGTTCAGGCCGTCGACATGGTGGCTGACAACCAGCGCGCGCTCCTCTACGCGGCGGTTCCGGCCGCCGCGAGCGCGCATCCGGGGTCCGTGGCCGTCATCGACCCGGTCAACGCACGGGTCACGGCCTACGTCTCCACGGCTTTTGATCCGGGCAAAGTCGCCATCGCCGACGATGGCAGCTACCTCTACGTCGGAGAGCACAACGGCCCGCACATCGCGCGCTTCCTGCTTCCCGCCCTGACCCTCGATACCACCATCACGCTGGCGAACGACGCACAGGGGCAGGTCACCTGGCCGATCGACATCAAGGTGCAGCCCGGATCGCCCAGGACGATCGCCGTAGCCCGCGACTGGCAGGGCGACACGGCGGTTCAGGGGGATGGGGTGGTGATCTACGACGACACGACTGCCCGGGCACAGATTGCGGGACTGGACGCACAGGGCCATGTCATCAACCAGATCGGATACCTCAGCTGGGGCGGCACGGCCGGCACGCTCTACGGGTCCGGCCGCGGCGAGGTCGATGTCCTGAGCGTGAGTGCGACCGGCGCGCAGGTGAGCTCCTCGGCCAGGCCGGGCAACGTCTACCGGATCCAGTATGTCGGCGCAGTACTTTATGCAGACAGCGGCATCCTGCTCGATCCGGCGTCCCTTGCGGTGACCGGCTCTCTGCCCGCCCCGAACTATCCGGCTCTTGCGGTCACCGCTGATGCGTCCGTCCCCCGGGTGTACAAGATCACGAGTACCGGTGGCGGGGGCACCTATCTTTATCAGTATGACCCCGGCACCCTCGCTGCCCACGGTAACTCCAGCATTCTCGGCGTGTACGTCCAGTACCTCGTCGGGACCGCCTTCACCCGCTTCGGGAGCAACGGGCTCGCCTTCCTCGCCACCGATCAACAGGCGGCGGTCGATGCGCCCAATGACCAGGTAGTGCTGATTTCCGGACCCTCCGTCGTTCAGCCGTGAGACTGACGGCCGGGCTCCTTGCCGGGCGCCCGCAGCCCCTGGGTCCTGTCACACCTCGAACGCGCGCCAGATCCTCAGGACCGCGCGCTGCGAGATGCCAAGCTCGCTCGCGAGGCGGCGGCTGCTCCAGCGCCCCTCGCCGGGGGGATGCTCATGCAGCGTCTTGGCGAGCACCGCCTCGACCAGTTCATCGCTGATGGAGCGCGGCGCGCCCGAGCGTGGCTCATCCAGGAGGCCGGCGAGGCGGCGCGCGAGGAAGCGCGTGCGCCATTTGCCGACCGTCTGTGTCGTGACCTTCAGGCGCAGGGCGATCTCGCGGTTGGAGCGCGCCTCGCGGCAGGCGAGCACGATGCGCGCGCGCAGCCCGAGCGCTGCAGGGCGGCGGCGTGCCCAGCGCGTGAGCTCTGCCTGCTCCTCGTGCGTGAGCACGACCGGTACCAGCCTCGAGCGATGTTGCATCCTTGGTCCCTCGGCCCGCGATGCACTGCCTTGCGCAACTGCGGGAGCACGCTGCCACCGCACGCCGCAAACCGCAACCCGTTAAAGGGATTTGTGGCTCAGCGCGAGCGCGGCCGCGGCGCGCAAGTGCGGGAAATACCTGTATTTCAGCCGTGTTGGACCACGGGCGCAGGCGCGTCTTTAAGGCGCGACACTTAGACGCGGGCGCAGAGGGCGCGTAGACCAGCGCCACGACGTCCGCGTTGCGACGGGCGCGCCAACAGGGAGGAGATCTCATGGGTGGACATAACGCAGGCACTCCCGCGCTCGTCTGCGCGCTCCTCGGCAGCGCCCTCGCGCAGGCCGCGCTGGCGCAACAGGTGGTGGACCCGGGCGTGCGACGTGCCAGTACCGATGGCGGAGCGCCCGTGCCGATGCCGGGGCTGTCGGCCGAGCAGATGGAGTTTTTCCAGGACGGCATGACGCGCTTCGCGGCGGTCGAACAGGTCACGCCGGATCTGCTGCAGGGGGGCGGCCTGGGACCGCGCTTCAACTCCAACGCCTGCGCCTCCTGCCACTCGCAGCCCTACAGCGGCGGCTCGAGTCCGGCTCTCAATCCGCTCTACGACGTCGTCAACGCCGACGGCGCCAGCAACCAGATGCCCTGGTTCGAGGCCAAGAACGGGCCGGTGCGCGAGGCGCGCTTCGTGAGCTCCAACGGCGCGCCCGACGGCGGTGTGCACAACCTGTTTGTCGTGACCGGGCGCGCCGATGCGGGCAGCTGCAGCATCTCGCAGCCGAGCTTCCTCCCGGCCGGCAACCCGGTGACGGGGCAGGGGGGCAACAGCAACGTGGTGTTCCGCATCCCGACGCCCATCCTGGGAGCCGGCCTGATCGAGGCCATCCCCGACTCGGTGATCCTCGCCAACCTCATCGCCAACAGCAGCGCGAAACAGCGTGCCGGCGTGGCCGGGCACCCGAACGCCGTGCAGGGCGGCACCGTCAACCGCAGCGCCAACGATGGCACCATCACGCGCTTTGGCTGGAAGGCGCAGAACAAGTCACTGCTGATGTTTGCCGGCGAGGCCTACAACGTGGAGATGGGCATCTCCAACGACCTGTTCCCGCAGGAGCGCGACGAGACCCCGAACTGCCAGGGCGGGGTTGGCGCGCCCAACGACAGCGACAACATCCCCACTCCCGCCGATCCGCCTTCCGCCACGGCGGTGCTCTCGGACATCGAGTCCTTCGCGATCTTCATGCGCATGCTCGCGCCCCCGCAGCCCGCCGCGCCGACGCCCTCGACACTGCACGGCAACGCCGTGTTCGTGAGCACCGGCTGCGCGCTGTGCCATACCCCCTCACTCAGCACCGGGCTCGTCACCGCCGGCGGACGCGGCAAGCCACCGATGCCCGCGCTCAGCGGCAGGCAGGTGGCGCTGTTCTCGGACCTGCTGGTGCACCACATGGGCAGCGGGCTCGCCGACGGCATCACCCAGGGTGGCGCGGGGCCCGATGAGTTCCGTACCGCGCCGCTGTGGGGCCTCGGGCAGCGGGTCTACTTCCTGCACGACGGGCGCACCAGCAACCTCGTGCAGGCCATCACCGCGCACGCAGGCGCCGGCAGTGAAGCCAACCAGATCGTGAGGAACTACACGACGCTCAGCGCACAGGACCAGCAGGACCTCATCAACTTTCTGCGATCCCTGTAAGGGGTGGAGGAGAGAGTGCGGGCCGCCGGTGACGCCGGCGGCCCCGTTTTTCCTGGCGGCCAGGCAGGTGCTGCGTGCCAGCGGCGGCTAGTGCATTTGGGGGGCGTGACGTGACTTGCGGGCGGACGCATACTGCAGGCAACGGGACCGCAGAAGACCGCACCTGAGGGGGACGATGAGATCGCCTGCGATGCGCGCCGTGATGGCGCTGGTGCTGCTGATCCCCTGGGCTGCTGCGCAAGCCGCCAACGATTACTGGACCTATACCTACCGGGACATCGAGGTCACGGCGCAGGCCAACAGCGCCTTCACGGTCAACCTGGCGCGCTACTGCGTGCGCCTCGATGCACTCCTCGCGCAGCTGCTGAGCATCAATACCACCTACCGCGTGCCGACGCGCATCTACGCGCTGCCGCTGGAGGAGGTACACCGCCTGGCCGGGGACACCTTCAGCAGCTCGTACCGCGTCGCGCGCTGGACCAATACGGTGCTGATGGACGCAGCCCCGCTGCCCGACGGGCGACCCTACTGGGGCGCCTTCTTCGGCTATATCGCGGGGCTGCTGACCGCGGAGGGCCTGGCGGGCCCGGACTGGTACAACATCGGGGTGCCTTCGGTGTTTGCCGATACCGTGTTCGAGAAGGGCCAGGCGAAGCTTGGCAACATCACCCCGGGCTTCGCCTACACCCTGATGACCGGCGGGTCGCTGTACCCGCTGCGTACCTTCCTCAAGATGAAGCAGGCGGACGCCGAGAAGCAGGGCGCGAACCAGACCCGGCTCTATGACGCGCAGGCGTGGTACCTGTCGCGCCTGATCTTCGTCGAGAGCTGGCACCGCAAGGAGTTCGGGCGCTACCTCGACCTGCTGCGGCAGGGTCAGGGCGAGGCTGAGGCCTTTGCAGCGGCCTTCACGGTCAGCTACGAAGACCTCGACCGGCAGCTCGTGGCCGCACTCCATGAGCATGCGCAGGTGTATATCCTGCCGATGCCGCCGGATCCGCAAGGCGGCAGCGCCAGCGCGCAGCCGCTCTCGGCCGCGGAGTGGCATGCCCGCATGGCCGCCCTGTACGCGCTCTACCAGCGGCCCGAGGAAGCCATGCACCTCGCGCAGGAGGCGCTGCGCGCCGAGCCCGACAACCAGAGCGCGCTGCGCGCACTGGCGCGCGCGCAGCTTGAGGCCCATGACTATCCGGCGGCGCTCGCCAGCGCCGAGCGCATCAGCGTGGCCGGCTCCCCGGTGGACGCCTGTCTTGATCGTGCCCGGGCATTCGCCGACCTTGCGCAGGCGGCCGAGCAGGGCGAGGCCAGCCTGCCGGTGGACGCAGCCACCCTGCGCAAGCGCGCGCGCGAGGATTACGAGCGCGTGCTCTCTGCAGACAGCGGCAACCGCGCCGCCACGCACGCGCTCGCCACGCTCGGCGCGGGGGCCTAGGCCGGGGCGCGCACCCGGCCGCACCCGCACTGAAGGCCGCCACCCCAGCGACACCGGCATGCAGATCCCCCTCACTCCCCTTGAGTTCGCGCGCCGCGCACGGCGCCTCTATCCGCAGCGCGAGGCGGTCGTCGACGGCGAGCGGCGCTTCAGCTACGCGCAATTCCTCGAGCGCTGCGACCGCTGGTCCGGCGCGCTGCAGACGCTCGGCGTGCGACCCGGGGACCGGGTGCTCGTCATTGCGCCCAACACGCACGCGATGCTCGAGCAGTTCTATGCGGTGCCGCAGATCGGCGCCATCCTGGTGCCGGTCAACTACCGCCTGACGGCCGCGGACTTCCGCTACATGATCGGGCACTGCGAGCCGCTCGTCGTGTGCGCGCACCCGGACTACATCGGCGCGCTCGAGGGCATGCGCGCCGAGCTCAAGGGCGTGCGGCACTTCGTCGCCCTCGAGGGCCGCCATCCCGGCTGGCTCGAGTACGAGGCGCAGCTCGCTGCCGCGCAGCCGGCCTTCACGGCGGTTGCGGTCGATGAGGCCGACGTGATCACCATCAACTACACGAGCGGCACCACCTCGCGCCCCAAGGGCGTCATGGTCACGCACCGCAACGCCTGGATGAACAGCGTCGGCACCCTGGTGCACCACCCGCTCGGTGTCGGGGAGCGCTACCTGTGGACGCTGCCGATGTTCCATGCCAACGGCTGGACCTTCGTGTGGACGGTGACTGCGGCGGGCGGCACGCACGTGTGCCTGCGCAAGGTCGAGCCGGCCGCCATCTACGCCCTGATCAACGCCGAGCGCATCAGCGTGCTGTGCGCCGCGCCCACGGTGCTCATCGGGGCCGCCAACGGGCCCGAGGAGTTGCGCCGCGGCGTGCGGCGCGGGGTGCGCGTGCTCACCGCCGGGGCGCCGCCCGCGGCGGCGACGATTGCGCGTATCGAGGGCGAGCTCGGCTGGCACGTCACGCACGTCTACGGCCTCACCGAGACGGCGCCCTTCATCCTCGTCTCCGAGCCGCGCCCCGAGCATGCCGCGCTCGATGCGTCACAGGCGGCGACCATCAAGGCGCGCCAGGGGGTCGAGCTGATCACCTCGGGCGAACTGAAGGTGGTCGACGAGGCGCAGCAGGAGGTGCCCGCCGATGGCGCCACGCTCGGGGAGATCGTGGTGCGCGGCAACGTCGTCATGAAGGGCTACTACCGCGACCCGGAGGCGACCGCGGTGGCGCTGCGCAACGGCTGGTTCCACACCGGCGACGCCGCGGTGGTGCACCCGGACGGGTACGTCGAGATCCGCGACCGCTTCAAGGACGTCATCATCAGCGGCGGGGAGAACATCTCCTCCATCGAGCTCGAGGGCGTGCTCCTCACGCACCCGGCGGTGCTGGAGGTGGCGGTCGTTGGCATGCCGCACGAGAAGTGGGGCGAGACGCCGGTGGCGCACGTGGTGCTCAGGAGCGGCGCGGCGGCGAGCGAGGCGGATCTCAGGGCGCACTGCCGCGAGCGGGTTGCGCACTTCAAGGTGCCCTCCGCGGTGCTCTTCGTCACCGAGCTGCCCAAGACCGCCACGGGCAAGATCCAGAAGTACGTGCTGCGCCAGGGGCGCAGTGCCATCAGCCGGCAATAGCAGCAAAGGCACCACTCCATGAAGCAGACAGCAGATCCTGGCCTGACGCGGCGCGAGTTCGTCGCCGCCGGTGCGGTGCTCGCCGCCGCCCCGGCCCTGGCCCTCGGCGCGGGCAGCGCGGGCGACAAGGCCGCGGTGCTGGCGCAGATACCGGGCATGCACGATGCCAACGTCAGGCGCCTGCAGCAGTGGATCGCGCTGCCCTCCATCGCCGCGGAGAACCGCAACTATCCGCAGGGTCCGGAGTACATGGCGCAGCTGGCGCGCGAGGCGGGCTTCAGCGCGGTCGAGATCATCCCGACGAGCGGCAAGCCCGGGGTCTTTGGCCGCCTCGATGCCGGGGCGCGCACCACGGTGGGCCTCTACTTCATGTACGACGTGAAGCAGTTCGTGCCCGAGGAGTGGAGCTCGCCGCCGCTCGAGGGGCGCCTGGTGCACAAGGAGGGACTCGGCACGGTGTGCATGGGACGCGGCGCGGTCAACCAGAAGGGCCCGGAGAATTCCTTCCTGAGTGCACTCTTGGCCTTCAGGGCCGCAGGCAGGAAGCTCCCCGTGAACCTCGTGCTGGTGTGCGAGGGCGAGGAGGAGATCGGCTCGCCGCACTTCCACGAGGTGGTGAACACCCCGAGGGTGCTCGCCGCGCTCAGCAAGTGCATGGGCATCTTCATGCCCGAGGCCGGCCAGGACCGCAATGGCGGGGCGCAGGTGTCCCTGGGCGCCAAGGGCGTGATCGAGCTCGAGCTCGTCTCGAGCGGCGAGCAGTGGGGCCGCGGCCCGAGCCACGACGTGCACTCGAGCCTCGAGGCGCAGGTGGATTCCCCTGCCTGGCACCTGGTGCAGGCGCTCAACACCCTGGTCGGGGCGGACGGGCACACGCCGGCGGTCGCGGGCTTCTTCGACCATGTGCAGCCCCTGAGCGCGGCGCAGCTGAAGATGATCCGCGAGTACGCCGACTCGGTCTCCGAGGCCACCCGCATGGAGCAGCTCGGAGTGAAGCACTGGGTGCACGACGCGGGCTGGTACGACTCGCTCGTGCTCCTGGAGTCCAGGCCCACCATCAACATCGAGGGGCTGGTGGCCGGCTACACCGGCCCCGGGGGCAAGACGGTCCTTCCACACCGTGCGGTGGCGAAGCTCGACATCCGCCTGGTGCCGGACATGACGACCCCCGACATCCTCGCGAAGCTGAAGTCGCACCTCGCGAGCCACGGGTTCGGGGACCTCGAGGTCAACATGAGCGGCGGCTACAACCCGACGCAGACCGATCCGCAGAGCCGCCTGATGCAGGTGCAGTTTGCGACCTACCAGAGACTCGGCGCGAGCCCGCAGCTGTGGCCGCGCAGCGCGGGCTCCTGGCCCGGGTATGTGTTCACGGATGCGCCCCTGAGCCTGCCGGCGGGCCACTTCGGGCTCGGGCACGGCACCGGAGCGCATGCCCCGGATGAGTACTACCTGATCGACTCGGCCAACCCGAAGGTGCAGGGGCTGGACGGGGCGGTGGCCTCCTTCGTCGAGTACCTGTACGCACTGGCCTGAGACAGGGAAGGGGCCGAGCCTGCCAAAACCCGAGCAGCCATAACCCTAACGAGGACAACCCATGACTCTTCTGCTGATACACCTTGTGGTGGCATTCGCCTTCATTGCGTTCTTCTTCTACGTCAACGCCTACCTGTACCGCGGTGGCTGGCAGGGCTCGGGGGTGACGTCGCTGGAGGCTCTCTACTACCTGATCGCCGTGTGCTCCTTCGCGCTCGGGTACTACTTCAACGTGCAGTACGTCACGCAGTACCCGAGCGAGGCCAGCTGGGTGCACTTCACCAAGCTGCTGTTCACCAACCCGGCCGCCGATTCGGGCTCCCAGGACCTGGTGTGCACCAACGTCATCCTGTTTCCGCTGTGGACGATCATCGACGGGCGGCGCCTGAAGATGAAGGCGCCCTGGATCTACTTCGTCCTGAGTCTCCTCACGAGCTTCGGCTTCGGCTTTGCGCTCTACCTGGCCGCCCATGAGCGCCAGATCCGCTGGCTGCGCGCCAACGGGCAGGGGCCGCAGACCTTCGCCGCCTAGCCGCACGATGCGGGTTGCCCCGCGGGGCGCCGGGCGGCTAGATTTAGGGCACTCTTCTTAGCCGGCAGGAAGCATGCGCAAGCAACACATCGCCTGGGGCGTGGCGGTTCTCCTCGGGGCGGCCCTGGCCCCGGGCGTGCCGGCGATGGGCGCTGCGCCCGGTGACGTCACGGCCGCAGCGCTCGCCCATGATGCGACTTCCGCCGACCCTGCACGCGCGGGCATCTGGAAGGCGGCGATCCCGCCGCCGGGCTCGATGCACGGGGAGTTCGACAGCAACGACCCGATCGGTGTCATGGCCGGGGCGCGCATCTGGGCGGACTGCTCGATCAACTGGACCGATCCTGACAGCCACCGCCTGTACTGCTTCTCGAGCGCCACCTCGCTCGTGTTCTTCCTCGAAGCGCCGCAGGACTACCTGCGGCGCGCCCGCAAGCAGTGGCGCGAGCTTGAGCGTCCGGTAAGCTAACACCCCCTGAGATTTCCCGGTGCGCCAGGGCGCGGCCGCAAGGCCGCGCAGCTCTTGCGCGCGCCACAGCCACGGGTGGGTGAAGACATGGCGGATGCATACGATGTCATCGTGATCGGGGCCGGCCACAACGGGCTCGTGTGCGGGGCCTATCTTGCGAAGTCGGGCCTGAAGGTGCTGGTGCTCGAGCGGCGCGAGATCTTCGGCGGCGCGGCGGTCACGGAGGAGTTCGTACCCGGCTTCCGTGCCTCGCGCTTCTCCTACGTCATGAGCCTGCTGCACCCGCGCGTCATCCGCGACCTCGAGCTGCCCGCCCACGGCCTCACGGTGCTTCCCGCCAATGACCTGTTCTGCCCGCTCGGGGGCGATGACTACATCCTCTTCAGCGATGACATGAAGAAGACGCAGGCGGAGTTCGCGCGCTTCTCGCGCCACGATGCGGACATCTACCCGCAGTTCTCCCGCTACCTCGAGGAATCCGCGAACGTGGTGCGGCGGCTGCTGTTCGAGACGCCGGTGGACCCGGTGGCGCGACGCTGGAACTCCTTCAAGGAGACCGCGGCGCTCCTGTGGCGCGAGCGGCGCATCGGCGACCAGGCCTACCGCCTGGTGGACCTCCTCACCCAGAGTGCCTACGACTACCTGTCGGCCTGGTTCGAGAGCGACATCATCAAGAGCGTGCTCGCCTACTACTGTTCGATCGGCACCTTCGCGGGCCCGAAGTCCCCCGGCAGCGCCTACGTCATCATGCACCACCTCATGGGGGAGCATCAGGGCGCGGGCGGCTGGGGCTTCATCCGTGGTGGCATGGGTGCGATCACTGCCTCCATCGCCGCCTCGGGGGCGCGCTTTGGCATGCAGGTGCTGACGAACGCACCGGTTGCCGAGGTGCTGGTGAGCGCGGGGCGGGCCACGGGCGTGCGCACCGGCGACGGGCGCGAGTTCAGGGCAAAGGCGGTGGTCTCCAACGCCGCCGCCACCACGCTCTTCAAGCGCCTGGTGGCGCGCGAGCACCTGCCGCAGGAGCTGCTGCGCGAGATCGACACCTTCCGCACCTTCTCCACCGCCTTCAAG
>Ga0181537_10005059_pt1 | contig 10737 bp, 9 predicted proteins | sample PEATcosm2014_Bin_39_FD_119765 | JGI IMG/M metagenome (GOLD analysis project Ga0181537, IMG submission 119765) | Peatland microbial communities from MTU Mesocosm Facility, Houghton, MI, USA - PEATcosm2014_Bin23_10_metaG | ecosystem: Environmental > Terrestrial > Soil > Wetlands > Peat | place... | reverse complement strand
ATCGAAGACCCGCGCGAGCGGGTATTGCCCGACGTCGGAATGCTCTCGTTGCAAGACGCCGAAACCGGCGAACTCATTGAACTCGATACGGCGGATCCGAACGTTCGCCGGCTCTTCAGCGAACAAGCCATCGGCCGCGTGGAGCGCCTGGTCAGCGATCTTCGATCAGAGGGGGTCGACACCGTGCAGTTGAAGACCGACACCCCTTACCTGCCCGCCTTGCAGCGCTTCTTCAAATCGCGCGGACGCAGACACTTATGAGCCGCCATTCCCGACTACGAACAGGCCGACCAATTGCCGCGGCCCTCGTACTGCTGTTGCTCGCAGCGCATACCACCTTTGCGCAGGCGCCGTCGGCCACTCAATCCGTTTCCCCGCCTAGCGGGACTATCGCATCGTCGGAGGACATCCGCGACATCCGAGGCCCCAAGCCGATCGCATCGCCCTGGGTGATCCCGCTCCTGGTGATCGCAGGGCTTTTGGTGGCAGGAAGCGGATACGCCGCATGGCGGTGGGACCGTCGCCGTCGACATGCCGTCGCGAAGCTGCCTTTTGAGATCGCGCTTGAGCGCCTGGAGCAGGCACGGGCGTTCATGCACCCCGCGGGAGGACGGGAATTCTCGATCGAGGTGTCCAGCATCGTGCGCGACTATATCGAGAGCCGCTTCCTTGTGATGGCGGCACACCGGACCACCGACGAATTCCTGCACGACTTATTGGGCTCGGAGGATTCTTTGCTGGCGGCCCATCAAGAGCTTCTCGCCGACTTCTTGCAATCCTGCGATCTCGCGAAGTTTGGCGGCTGGAATCTACCGCAGTCAAACATGGAAGCCATGCTGCAGGCCGCGCGACGATTTGTCATCGAATCCGCCCCGCCGAAGGCGCCCAATAAGTCCCCGACCCAATCTGCAACTGTCGTCGAGAGAGAATCCTATGATTCAATTCCTACAACCTGAGTGGCTCTGGCTGCTGGCATTGCTGCCGCTTGCGTTGCTATGGCGCGGTCGCAAGGGGAGCGTCGCCGCCGTCGAATACTCCAATATCGAGGTCGCCCGCTCGGTTGCGAAGAGCACTCGAAGCCGCGCCGGGCACTGGCGATGGTTGCTTCCGGTCATCGCGGCGGCGCTGATGGTCGTCGGAATGGCTCGGCCACGGCTCGCCCACGGTCGCACCGATGTGAGCGCGAGCGGTATCGACATCATGTTGGGGCTGGATGTTTCCGGTTCCATGCAGGCGCTGGACTTCAAGATGGACGGTCAACGGGTCAACCGTATCGATGTCGTCAAGACAGTGGTATCGAAGTTCGTTGAAGAACGCCCGGATGACCGCATCGGCATTGTGGCTTTTGCGGGTGCGCCCTATTTGATCAGCCCACTCACCCTCGATCATGATTGGCTGCAGCAAAACCTCGAGCGTGTCAGCGTCGCGAGTGTCGATGACGGCACGGCGATCGGGTCGGCGATTGCCACGAGCGTGAATCGTCTGCGCGAATCTCCCGCGAAATCCAAGATTATCATTCTGTTGACCGACGGTATGAACAACGCCGGCAAGATCTCGCCGATGGCGGCCGCGGAAGCGGCTAAGGCCATGGGGGTCAAGGTCTACACAATCGCCGTTGGCGTGCGCGGCGAAGCCCCCATGCCGGTGAAGGATGCGTCAGGCGACACCCGACTGGTCATGGCGAAGGTGGACGTCGACGAGAAGACACTGCGGGCCATATCCGCCTTGACTGGCGGAGAATTCTATCGAGCCACCGACACGGATTCTCTCAAGAACATCTATGAGCAGATCAATCAGCTCGAGAAGACGACCCAGGTGGCGCAACGATTCGAGCACTACCAGGAACTCTTTCGTTGGGCACTGTTTCCCGCGATCGCCCTGCTCCTGCTCAGTTTTGGTCTAGAAAATACTCGATTCCGGAGACTCCCATGATTTTCTCGCATCCCGTATGGTTACTGGCGGCGCTCGTCGCATTGGGCGGCCTTTACTGGCTCTCGCGCCGGTACGATGCCCGCCAGCAAGTGGCGCTGGCGCAATTCGTATCCGTTCATCTGCGGGGCGATCTCACGCGGTCCGTCTCTCACGCACGCATCGTTGCGAAGCGTGCATTGTTTGCCGCCTCCCTGGTGCTTCTGTGCATCGCCCTGGCGGAGCCTCAGGCGGGATTTCGCTGGGAGCAGGTCAAACGGCGCGGCCATGACATCATCTTCGCGGTAGACACCTCGCGCAGCATGCTGACGCCGGACGTGAAGCCGAACCGGCTCGCGCGCGCCAAACTCGCGATCGATGACTTCGTCAGCCACTTGGATGGGGATGCCGTCGGCCTCGTGGCCTTCGCCGGGAGTGCGTTTCTACAAACCCCGATCACGCTGGACTACGGCGCCTTCCATGAATCCTTGGGTGCGCTCGATACCAACATCATTCCGCGCGGCGGCACGGACATCACGAGCGCCATTCAGGAGGCGGATGCCGCGTTGCAACGTCGTGCGGGCAGCGACAAGGTCATGATTTTGGTGACCGATGGAGAAGATCTGGAAGGCAACGCGCTGACCGCGGCGAAGGCTGCAGCCAAGGACGGACTCAAAATCTTCACCGTAGGCGTGGGATCCGCGAACGGCGAGATCATTCCGCTGCCGGCGGATCAGGGCGGTGGATTCTTGAAGGACAGCGAAGGCCACTTGGTCAAATCGCGCCTCGATGAGTCCGCGTTGAAAGCGTTGGCGGAGGCGACCGGAGGCTCCTACGCGCCGCTCGGTGCCGAGAACGAAGGACTCGACACCCTCTATCGGGAGGCGCTGGCGCCGCTCGCCAAGCATGACCTCGAGGCGCGTTCGCAGAAGATATATACCGAGCGATACCAGTGGCCGCTGGGTGCTTCGCTGGTGCTGCTGTTGTGCAGCCTGCTGCTCGGCACTCGACGTCGTTTTCCGGAGGCGCAGTCACTGACCGAAGAGAAGCGCCCTCTAGCAGGTTTCGCACTGCCTACCGCGGCGGCAGCGCTCGGGCTCATGGCGCTCCTACCGTTCCACTCCGCGAACGCCTCATCGGCCAGCGCCGCCAAAGCCTACAGCCAAGGCAATTTCACGGCGGCAGAGCATGACTATATGGTCGCCGCGCAAAACAACCCCAAGCAGCCGATCTTGCAATATAACGAAGGCGCGGCGGCCTACAAGGCGGGGGAGTTTCCGCAGGCGGCGCAGGCCTTTCAGGCCTCCGTCGATGCATCGCCGTCGGGCAATGCCAAACGGCTCGCGGAACAAGAGGATGCCTATTACAACCTCGGCAATACCTTGTATCGGGAGGGTCAGAAAACCCAACAAGGCAATGCAGAACAGACCATTCAGACCTGGAACCAGGCCGTCAAGGCCTACGACGCGGCCCTGCAGTTGCGGGCGGCGGATGTCGACAGCAAATTCAATCGCGACCTCGTGAGCCGCAAGCTCGCAGCGCTCAAGAAACAACAAGCGGAGAAAAAGCCGCCTGAGCAGCCATCGCAGTCGCAGAAGCAGTCATCTAAGCCGCAGCAGGGCCAACAGAATCAGGGGAAGGATAACCAGGGCAAGGATGATCAGGGCAAAGACAAACAGGGTAAGGACGGCCAAGGTAAGGAGAGCCAAGGCAAGGACAGCCAGGGCGACGACAATTCAGCCCAGTCAAAGGGACCATCGCAAGGCGGCCAGCCCAAGCCCCAACCAAACGGCCAACCGCAGCCCTCTCAACAGGCCTCTGGCGCCAAATCGGACGATGGGCAGAAGAATCCTGCACAACAAAATCCGCAATCCAAGCCGCAGGAAGCCGCGCAAGGTGCGGGGCAGAAAAATGAGCCCTCGGCGGCTGCACCGGGGTCGCTGCCGCTACCCGATAGCACCCAAGTTGGGGCAGGCAACCCGGGTGAGCAGTCGGGGGATCAAACGGCGCAGAGGGCGGATGCGCCGCGCGTGCCCGGCGAAATGAGCCGAGAGGAAGCCCGCGAGTTGCTGGATTCCGTCAAGGACGAGGAACATCACGCGCCGGCGGCCCCCGTCGCACGCAACGGCGGCACCGTCACCGCGCCCGACGAACCCCTCAAGGATTGGTGAGCACCATGAACCCTTTCAGAACGACGACATTAGCGGCCATGGTTGTGGTTGCCACTCTCATGGCCGGCGCCGTGCAGGTGGCTGAGGCCGCGGCCACACAGCGCATTGAGCCGACGCAAATCGGGATGGGGGAGTCCGCCCGTCTGACCATTGCCGCGTCCGGCGGCGATGCATCGGCTATCTCCCCGCCGATGGTCGCCGGCTTGGAATTCATCGCCGTCGCGCAATCGCAGCGGATCGAGTCCATCAACGGCGTCTCGAGCGCTTCGACGAGCGTAACCTACCAGGTCATACCGCAGGAGGCGGGGGTGTTCACGATCCCGGGTTCGGGGTCTGGCTCGTCGCCCGTGGTGCTCACGGTGAGTCCGAGCAATGGCCAGGGCAGCGCGGCAGCGAGCGGTGGATCTGTGCGACTCACCGCGCCATCCGCGCGCCAGAGCGCCCTTCCCGCCGGATCTACACGGGTGACCGCCAACGGTGCGGCTTTCGTTCGCCTGCGGCTCCCCAAGCATGAACTGTATGTCGGCGAGACCATACCGGTCGACATCCAGGTAGGTATGAGGGACGGATTCGTGGCCTCCCTCAACGGCCTTCCCACGCTCAATGGCGACGCGTTCACCTTGGAAAAGCTATCGTCGCAGCCGCAGCGCGCCGAAGAAATCATCGACGGCCGGCCGTACACCGTGCTCACGTGGCACAGTGCGCTTGCCGCGGTCAAGCCGGGTGAATTGGCCCTCACCGTCGAAACCCCGCTAACCGTGCGCATGCGCACGGCAGCACGCCCTGACGCAGGTTTTCTCGGCGAGGCGGGGCTTGACGACCTGTTCAGTGACCCAATGTTTCAGAACTTCTTTGGCGCTTCCACCGAAAAGGAGATCACCGTGGCGAGTGCGCCGACGGCGTTCTCCGTTTTTGCATTGCCGGCCCATGATCGACCGGCAGATTTCAGCGGCGCCGTCGGAAGTTTTTCCATCAGCAGCGATATCTCGGACGATAAGGTGGCGGCGGGCGATCCCGTGACTCTACGCTTGCGGGTTTCGGGGACGGGCAATTTCGATCGCGTCACGACGCCCATGTTGCACGATGTAGAACATTGGAAGACTTACGCGCCCACCGCGAAATTCAAGGCGGAGGACGATATTGGTCATCGGGGAGAGAAGACCTTCGAGCAGCCGGTCATCGCAACCCGGCCCGGCACCCAATCCCTGCCCGCGCTGACCTTTAGTTGGTTCGACCCCAATAGCCGCCGATATGTGGTCGCCCGCACTTCGCCGTTAAGTGTTGCAATCACTGCCGGCGCGCCTGCATCCCAAGTCGTCAGCACGGCGAGCCTGGCGGCCGCGTCGTCGAACAACAACGGGGACTCGCCGGCCGGATATCGGGATGACCATGGGCTTCGCCCGGATCACGTGGTTATTGGCAGCGCCACCGCCTCATTGCTGCCGCATTACTATCAGCCTGCCTATATGGCGGTGCCGTCGTTTCTATTGGCCGCATTGTCGGGTGCGTGGTTTTGGATCCGCAGGCGTGAGCAAAACGCCTCGGCTGAAGCGGCAAGAGCGAACGAATTCCCGCAGACTGAAGCCCTGTTGGCGTCCATGGAGGAGGCGCGCGCCGCCGGCGATACGACACGGTTCTTCCATACCGCCCGTCTCGCGCTGCGGGGTGCGCTGGCATCCCAATGGCAGGTCAATCCCGCGAGTATTACGCTGGCCGATGTCGAAACGCGCTTGGGCGCCAGCAGCGTCACCGCCCGCGTGTTCAAGCTAGCCGATGAGGCTGCCTATGCCGGGACGAGACTCACACCGGCTGACTTCCAATGGTGGCGGCAATTGGTTCTTCGTGAGATCAGCAACGAGGCAATGTCATGAATAGACTGAAGTTGGCCCTTTCATTGGGCGTGGCTTTTCTGGGTGTGGCCGCGATCGGCAGCGCCAGTGCGGCCGGCCCTGCAGATCGCCCCGCTACCCCGAGCGCGTACTCGGCACCGGCTCTGTATGACTTGGGTAATTTCTATGCCCGGGCCGGGCGGCCGGCCATGGCGGTGCTCAACTACGAACGTGCACGCGTTTTGGCGCCGACCGAGCCGGACGTTCAAAAGAACCTGAGCCACGTGCGCGAGTCGCTCGGATTACCGGCGCCACATCCCGGCTGGTTGAGTCAGCACGACAGATTGGCCAATCCCAACACCCTGTACTGGATTGGAATACTCGGGCTGGCCATCACCGGTGTAGCGCTGTTGCGGCGACGTGTGAGTTCGAAGCAACCCGCCCTCTTGGCCGCCGGCGCAGTCGTCGGAAGCCTACTGATGGCTCTCGGTCTGTGCGACGCCATTGCCACGGCGTCGACCCTCCACGAGTATGTAGTCATGGCAGCCACAGCGGCGCGCACCTCCCCAACCTCGGCCGTCGAGCCGCTTTTCGCGGTACCCCTCGCGGAAGTGGTCCATGTGCGAGACCAGCATCAGGGCTTCGCGCTCATTCGCGACTCACAGGGCCGCGAAGGCTGGGTCGCAAATGCGGATCTGGCGCCGGTAATTCCAAGCATCGGCAACATTACTGGCGCGTCGACGCCGCCGGAAGCGCCACGGTAAAAATGGAACCCATCCCCAGATCACTGCGCACCGCAACCGTACCGTGATGGGCCTCGACGATCGCCTTGACCAGACTCAATCCAAGGCCTAGCCCACGCTGCGTCCGGCTCTTGTCCCCCCGATACAACCGAGCCCAGATGCGCGGTTGTTCGTCTGCAGAAATACCGATACCCGTGTCACTTATTTGTACGAGGACACGCGAATCATCCAATCGGCACGTCACCGTAACCTTGCCTCCCTCCGGAGTGTACTTCAGCGCGTTATCCAAAAGATTGCCAAACACCTGCCTCATCCGCACCGGGTCCACCACCGCCGTACAGGCCGGATTGAGGTCCGCCGCAATAATCATGCGCTTCTCCTCCGCCACCAATTGATAGACATCGATCACGTTGTCGAGCAAAGCTGCGATGGAGGTGGCTTCACGTTTCAGATGCATGACTCCGGATTCGGCTTCCGTAATGTCCATGAGCGCGGTCAGCATCGTCAATACCCGATCGGCCTCCTCGACACAGTCCGCCAAAGCCTCTGCCGCCACCGCGTCGGCCGTGGCTTGCACGGCGTCCTCAGCGATGCTGCGCAGGCGCGCCAAAGGCGTCCGCAGATCATGAGCGACATTGTCCAGCGCCTCTCGCATGCCCTGGATGAGTGCCTGATTCTTATCCAGTACCCGATTGAACTGTCGAGCCAGTTCCTCCAAATCCGTTTGCAGGGTGGTCACTCGCACCCGTGCGGACATGTTTCCGGTATCGATGATGGAACGTGCTGTCGCAACGACCTCGCGAACCGGCTTCGTGGCCCGATACGCGAAGAAGGCTCCCCCCAAGACGCCCAACAGCAGCGCGGGCGTCATGACGATCAAGAAGTTCACGCGAAACGGTTCGAGGATGGCTTCTCGATTGTCGGTGCTGCGCCCCACCTCCAAAGTCGAGTCATCCCGCAGCCGGACCGACGCAACGGTCAAATCACGCTCCTGATCCTTGGGAATCTTCAGCCAGACGAGATGGGCGGGGTCACCGCCCGGCCGCAGCGCCGCGGCATCGAACTGAACCCAGTCCTCGGGGACATTGAGCAACAAGGCATTGCCGGACGGGTTCGCCACGCGGACGAAGAATGCCCGCGATTTCTCCGCGTCGCGACTTCGCTGCACGAACTCCTGCAAGGCAGAAAGGCCGCCCTCCTCGTAGATGGCCGCGCACGCCCGGAGTCGCGCTTCGATGACTTCATGATCCTTGCGCTGCAGGGCGGACGCGAGCAGGACATACAGGAGCACGAAGAGAATTCCCGCGCTCAAAGTGAATATCAGCGCATACCCAAGACTTAAGCGAACCGAAAAACTGCGCAATAGACCGTTAAGCGGGTTTGAGGACATAGCCGACGCCACGAATGGTATGCATGATTTTCTTGGCGAAATTCCGCTCCAACTTCGATCGCAGTCGATGCGCGAGGACATCGACGACATTGGTCTGCGGATCAAAACTGTAGTCCCAAATGTGTTCCAGTATCATGGTTTTGGTAATCGGACGGCCGGAATGCCGCATGAGTAATTCGAGCAGCGCGAACTCACGACTTTGCAGCTCAATCGCCTGCCCGGCCCGCGTGACCTCGCGGGTCAAGAGATTCATTGACAAGTCACCGACGATCAGCGTCGTCGGCAATGCAACGTGCGTCGCACGCCGGATCAGCGCCTGGATGCGCGCCAGGAGTTCGGAGAAGGCGAAAGGTTTGGTCAAATAATCGTCGGCGCCCGCCTGCAGACCTGCAACACGGTTGTCGACACTGGCCATCGCGCTGAGTAGCAACACCGGCACGAGACTCTTGTCATGACGCATGCGGCGTATGACGGAGAGTCCGTCGAGCTTCGGCAGCATGATGTCCAGTATCAGCGCGTCGTAGTTGACCGAGCCGCACAGGGCCAGCGCCTCCTCCCCGTCAGAAGCCTTGTCGACCGCAAATCCGTTCTGCTTAAGTCCGTTCAGAATGAACGAGGCGATTTTCTCATCATCCTCGACGACTAGTACTCGCATGCGACAGTCGCGCCTATGTCGCGGGGGCCGTCCGTGCGGGGATCCGCACTACGGAATAAAACCGCGGCGCCGTTCTGAGCGTGAGTCGGGCCGGCCGGCACGGGATATCACTGAGGTCAAAGCGCGTCGTCGTCTTGAAATTCTGTTGCGCCGCGTCCTGCCATTGACCGTCCAGCACTTCGGCATCGACCGCAAGCCCGCTGCCATCCGTCGACTTCGCGCACGGCCCCCATTTGAGCGAGAAGGTGTGGTCCGGATTCGTACCGCGGTAAGACATGGTGACCACCAGCTGATCCTTGCGGGAGTCATAATAGATTTTGGCAAAATTGTCGGCCAGAGCCGCGTTCCACGGCACCGCAGCGGCAAGCCAGAACAGACACGCGGACCATGCAAAGAAGGTACGCAAACTGTGGCTCTCGCCCACCGTGAGGATGGCCACTTTGTCTTTCAAATTCATGCGACGCTTCCTTGTGTTTGGACCCGCCTGTCAGTTGACACGACCGGCGATAACCGCGATTGGTCTTAGCCGAACGCTTTTGGGGTGGTTTCGAACAACAGTATTCATAACGACAGCGCTCTTGCCGAATTGTGCCCTCGTAGCACGGAGCCCGGTTGTCGTCCATGCTTCAATGCTTTTGAAGTCGATGCGCAACAGGTGCCTGGTCTATTAAGATGCAATGATCAACACCCTCCCACCGCTCTCCGTAACGGCGCGTGAAATCGAGCTGTACGTTGTGCGACAGTTCCTCTGCCGACAGCCGGACTGCCCACATTCCAAATGGCTGAGAACACGCTTCGCGATCCTCCGTAGACTGCCAATTATCAAACCCGAATCGCAGCATGAAGCGCTCTCGATCCTCGATGAGCAAATCGAGCCATTTCTCGAGACATGTCACTGGCACCTCATTGCGCCAATGCCAGGCCGTGGCGCGGCGATCTGCGGCGCCGGCATAACGCCTCGGCATGCGTCCACAGCAACGGCATGGCGCTGCCTGAGGGTCTGCCGGGCTCGAGTTCGCGCGATGGAATTGCCGCGGTATCCCACACCTGTTCCGGCAGGAGGCCACCCGCGCTAGCGCAGTTCCATATGGTTTGCAGATAGGGCAAGGAATCATGCCCGGCCTGCATTGCCAGATGCCCTCGTTCACCGACCAGCAGCGGCCACGCTCTACCGATGCCGCTTCCGTCGAAAGGCGCCCCATTCGCATGTTCGCCGTAACCGTCTTCGTTGTAGCGGTGATACAGGGGGCCGGAGGGTGTTTCGATGGGCAAAATGTCATCCACAACCCTGAGCGTGTTCTGTATCCGCGGGTCGTTGGCATCACGCAATCCCAACCTGACGAGATACGAGAAATCCATACTGACAAGGCCAAAAGACGTCCGCCAACCCGGTTCGCGCCAAAGTGTGCGCTCCCTGGTCTCGGCGAAGCCCAGTGAGAGTATTCCACTGTCACTGCTGGCCTCTGCGCTCAATGCCACAGTGCCATTGTCAGCCTGCGAGTAGGCGTAAGTCAGGGTGCCGTGGCGATTGAGATCCTGCCATCCATCCGAGAACCCCACGTATCCGCAACTCAGATGCAACAGCGGTGCATCCGCCATGAGGCACAGGGCAACGTTGCCGCGCCGGGCATAGGCATAGCCGCCATCGGTCCACGCATGGTTCTGGTGGCCGGTGCTGCCGAGGTGCGGCGCCAGAATCGCGACCAGGCGATACGGACCGTCAAGCTTATAGCGGATCAGCAGCACGTCGCGCCTCGGATCCGGTAGCACATCGAGGTCAAGCCGGTAGTCGTCACCCTCGTGCGTGATGGTTAGCGAGGGAAGATAGGGCCCCGGGGTGCACAGTCGATAGCGCCGAGTCCGCTTCAAATCGATCCACCGGTGGGCACCCACCAAGTAGAAGCTGAAATCGCGAATCTGCGGCCGGCCGGTGGAGGGCCAATACACCTCATTCACAATGCCGTGCCCCACGGTCACCCATAACCGCGAGGCGCCGAGCGAGGTGGTGACAAAATCCTTGTCACTCGAACTCCATGTGGGT
>Ga0181537_10005058_pt1 | contig 10740 bp, 8 predicted proteins | sample PEATcosm2014_Bin_39_FD_119765 | JGI IMG/M metagenome (GOLD analysis project Ga0181537, IMG submission 119765) | Peatland microbial communities from MTU Mesocosm Facility, Houghton, MI, USA - PEATcosm2014_Bin23_10_metaG | ecosystem: Environmental > Terrestrial > Soil > Wetlands > Peat | place... | reverse complement strand
CGCGTTTACCAGCGATAGATCGTCAGGTTGTCCATGTACAGCGTGACCTGTCCATTGCCCAGGCCATCGACCTGAAAATTACTCAGCAGGGAAGGCGCCCAGCCCAGCGCGAACGCGGAGTTCACAGTAGCGTTGATGGCCTGCTGCACGTCATCGAGCCATACGGACTGGTAGGTAATATTGCCCGAACTGTCACGCGAGTACGTCACCTGCACGTGATGCCATGTGTTCGTGCTCCACGAGCGGGGATTGCAGTATTGACTCGATTTCACCCAGGTGTCGATCGGATTCGTAGGCGTGCCTTTGTTGGCCGTGTAATCCCAGGTGCTGTTCCACCCATCGCACTGGAAGCCGAAGATCGCCGTCTGGCCGTTCGGCATGGTCTGATTCATGTCCATCTCAATATTCGCCAGCGACGTCGACGGGCTCTGGATGTAGACCCACGTGTCGTAAAGAAAATTGGTGGACGTGGTGTCGTCGCCGAACGAAACCCAATAGCGCTCGTTGCCGTTGTTAGTGAAGTTGGTCACGAACTCACGCGCGGATCCGGTCAAAGAGGGTGACGCCACCAGGCTCATGCTGCCCGAAGAGGACCCCTGTGCTCCACTGTCGTTCTGTTCCAGCCAGCCACCAAGATTGTCGATGTTGGCCACGCTGATCGCGGAAGAGGGGACCACCGCGGCATTAGCCGGGGTGGTAACGTTGATCGCCAGATCCGTATCGCACGACCCGCCGCCGTTGCCCCACGCCTTTACGTGCAGGGTGTGCGCGCCATTGGGAGCACTCACCGACGCATTGATGTAATTTGCGTTGATGATCGTGGTGCTCGAGCTGCTGTCGAAGGAATAGCCCATCGCGGCTGTCGTATGTCCGGAACAGGAGGACGCGCTCGCCGAAAGGCTGAAAGGAGAACCCACACTGGCGCCGCTGTAAGGGCTGCTGACCGAAATCCCGGATGAACTCGTCGTTGCAGCTGTTGTCGCAGCTGCGGCAACCGTGATCGCCACGTCCGTCACGCAGGAAGCACCGCCCTGTCCCCACGACTTGACGTGGACCGTGTGCGCGCCAGTTGAGGCGCTCACGCTCGCGCTGATCGAACTGCTGTAGACGATGGTGGTACTGGGGCTGTTGTCAAGCGAGTAGCCCATAGCCGCGATCGCCGCCGAGGAGCACGAAGAAGCGCTCGCCGAAACTGTAAACGGCGAAGTGACCGTCTCGCCACTCGTTGGGGCACTGACAGTCGGGTTGGCAAAAGCTGTGGCGGCGAGGAGCGGAAGTGAAGCGAAAAGCAATGCAAACTTACAGATTTTCATGGGCGCGCGGTACCTGAGCGAGAACGAATTTTGATCTTGCCGGCTTGCGAAATGACGCCTGGCACCGGGCCACGTGCGACCGGGAGCCCCGAACGCACAGAGGCTCAACAAGCGTTTCTGCCGAAGCATCGGGCAGGAACCGCATGGCGTAAGTGGTTACAGTAGTAACAACTTACGGCCGATCAGAGGAGTCAAATTAGTTACTGACCGCATAGTACACGCGCGAAACGTGAATTCAAGTGATTTTGGTTGCTTTTCCAGAAAACCTTAGTAACAACAGGACAACCCGCGAGCCAAAAGTGAAGTTATTACCGGATTCCGGATTTCCGCCGTGAAAAATTTGCCGATGAGTTAAGAAGGAAACGGGCAGCGCAGGGCTCCCCTTGACCGGCTCCCAGTTTCCCCGGGGTGATGCCGTGGCAAAGAGGCGCGATGACGTGTCATCGAGGAACGGGCACACGAAGAGAAGCCTGGCCGTCGGATTGGAAAATGGGACCCCAGCGGGCAAAGGCGAGTTCCACTACGAAAAGGAACTGCGGCGGTTACAAATTGAGCTGGTGAAGCTGCAGGAGTGGATCCGCCACGAACGGCTGCGCGTAATTGTGCTCTTCGAAGGGCGCGATGCGGCCGGCAAGGGCGGCGCCATCAAAAGGATTACCGAGACCCTGAATCCGCGCATCTGCCGCGTCGTGGCGCTCGGCACTCCGACCGAGCGAGAGAAGACGCAGTGGTATTTCCAGCGCTACGTCGCGCATCTTCCCGCGGCCGGCGAAATGGTCCTGTTCGATCGCAGCTGGTACAACCGCGCTGGTGTGGATCGCGTGATGGGCTTTTGCACCGAACCGGAGTATCTGGAGTTCATGCACAGCTGCCCGGAGTTCGAGCGGATGCTGATTCGCTCCGGCATCATCCTCATCAAGTACTGGTTTTCAGTCAGCGATGACGAGCAGGAACGCCGCTTCCGTGAGCGGATCGAAAATCCGGCCAAACGTTGGAAGCTCAGCCCCATGGACCTCGAGTCCCGCCGCCGCTGGGCTGATTATTCCCGAGCCAAAGACGAAATGTTCGCGACGACCGACACCCGTCAGGCTCCCTGGTTTGTGGTGGACGCGGAAAACAAGAAGCGTGCGCGCCTGAACGTGATCCATCACTTGCTGAGCCGCATTGAGTATCGCGAGCTGCTGCCGGAAAAGCTGGTGCTCCCGCCGCTGGACCGAAAGAAATACACCCGGCCGCCCATCCACGAGCAGAATTTCATCCCCGCGGTCTACCGCTGAGTTACCCGCCCTGGCCTATCGGCTGCTAAGTGCTGGTGTGATCGAGGACGATTTTCCACCCGGAAGGTTTCTTCTCGAAAACCAGCGAGAAGTTCCCGGCAGCATCGCCTCCCCCGGCCTGCGAGCGCGTGAGATGAAAGTGTCCCGTCACGACCGCGTGCTCGGCGCCAAGCATGCGAACATCGAGATCGCTGAAAGCAAGTTGACCCATCGCGTCGTGCGAGGCATAGCTGCGCTGGTAGCGCGCCAGGATCATCGCGTAACCGTGCTCAACAGTTTTGCCAATGAACGTGGTCTGCGGCGAGTCGTCGTAACCATGCATGAAGGTAACGATGTCCCCCCGATTCCAGGCGCTCACCTGATCGACAAGAACCTGCTTGATGGAATCCTCCGCGGACTGCGCGCGGAGGACTGGCGCAAGGACGAGCAGCAATACGTTGGCGGCGATCAGATGGGAATAAACGCGTTTCATGCGGTCTCTCTCAGGTGCGGAGTGTGGCTCGAGGAGCAGTCAAGTTAGACTGGGCGCTGGTGCTATAAGCCCGATCCTGAGCGTGAGCCATGAAGACGTTGTATCCCAAATTCCTGAAGTCCGCGATGGACGAGGCGCACTTTCCAGCGCCGGGCGCACCGGAGATCGCATTCCTGGGTCGATCGAATGTCGGCAAATCGAGTTTGATTAACGCCCTCCTCGGCGAGAAACAGGCCCACGTTTCTTCCACGCCGGGCCGCACCCGCGCGATCAATTTTTTCGAGCTCGCAAGCGCTCCATGGAAAGAAAAACCCAGTCAGCAGCCGCATCTGATCTTTGCCGACCTGCCCGGCTACGGTTACGCGAAGCTTTCAAAATCCATCTCAGCGGAATGGCCCAAATTCATCGACCCGTATCTGCGCGAGCGTCCCACGCTATCGCTCTGCGTGTGCCTGGTCGACAGCACCATTCCTCCGAAGGCCAGCGACGCGCAGCTGATCGATTTTCTCTCCAGTGCGGGCCGGAACTTGCTGGTGGCGGGCACAAAGGCGGATCGGCTCTCCGGCAATGGGCGCTCGAAAGCTCTCGCAGCACTGCGCGAGGCATTCGCGACAGAGAATCTCCTGCTCGTCTCGTCGAAGACGGGCGCAGGAATGAAGGAGCTGTGGGCTGCAATCCAGGAAGCAGCAATCCATCAGTAATCGCCAGCGTCAGGATGGCGGACGCAGCCGGTCGAGCAGTTGATTCGGATGGACGGGCTTAAGGATGATTTCGAAGTCGTGGCCGCGAACCCGTGCGTCGCGCATCAGATCCGAAGTCGCGGCCTGGCCGGAAAGCAGGAGTACACGGCATCCGGGGATCATCGCGCAAATTTGAATCGCGGCCTCGATGCCGCTCATTCCCGGCATGACAACGTCGGCAAGAAAAACATCGGGGCGGAAATGGCGCGCGGTCTCCACCGCTTTTTGGCCGCCATAAACCGTTGCGGCTTCAAAGCCATTTTGATTGAGAATCATTCCCAGGGTGTCGGCGATGAGGCGTTCATCGTCGGCGATGAGCACTCTGGGCCTGATTCCGCCGTCGGTGGAAAGAGGGTCCATAAAACTTTGGCAGAAAACGAGAAAAACGTGGGTGTTGTGCAGCGAGTATATCCCCGGCGCCTGCGCAGCCGGATTTTTTTCCTTGGGAGTTGACAGCAGGCGCGATTTCTCCCGGCTGCAGCTCGCCAACTCCGCGTCATGGGTAACGGAAGTAGCCAATCGGATACCGATGGACGGGCGCACCCGACTTTGACTTGCACCCGGCGAGGATTTATAACGAGGAATCCGGGTCGTTGCCCGGTTGCCGCGAGGGCGCGGCGGGATCTGTCCCGCTCGCGTGTTCGCGATCGGTTCTGCACGAGTGCGACGGGATGATCGGGAAGGCGGTGAAAATCCGCCACTGCCCCGCAACTGTAAGCGCGTGTTCCTGCGTCAGGTGAGAGTGAGATTGCAGGATGGGCCAGGCCGAATGCCACTGAAGCGCAAGCTTCGGGAAGGCGGCCAGGTTTTGTTCTTCCGGTTATGCCGGAGGAACGGCGCGCAAGTCAGGAGACCGGTCCTGTTTGCCGAGCTTGTTTTTTCGGGCAAGCTCACTTACCGCGTCCCGAGGGGGACGGAGGACACGATGACACTTTTCGCGCGGCCCCTTGGCCGGCTCCTCACCAACCTGCGACTTTCTCTCGCAACCAGTTGCTTCCTGCTTTCCTCAACGTGTGCCCTGCACGCCGTCAGCGTCCATGGAACGGTCACCGATCCCCTGGGCTACCCCATACCCAACGCCACAGTCGGCCTCGTCTACGGCGGCAACGTCTTGTTGACCGGTCGCACCGGTCCTGATGGCACCTACACCCTTGTCACATCGGAGTCGGGCCGTTTTTACGTCCTCGCCTCGGGCATTTCCTTTCGCCAGTTGCAAACCCAGAGCTTTTACGGCGGCCGCTTCGACAACGTTGAGCAGAACGTGGTGCTGGAGCCGGAGTGGGTGCGCCAGTCCGTGGTCGTCACAGCAACCGGCGTTCCCCAGCCAGAGGCGCAGGTCAGCGGTTCTGTGACCTCTCTCAGCGCCGACGACCTCGCCAACCACGCCACCATCGTCGACCCGTTGCGCCAGGTTCCGGGACTGAACGTCGTGCAGCAAGGCCAATGGGGTGGCCTCACGTCGGTGTTCATCCGCGGCGGCAATTCGACTGCGAACCGCGTTGTGATCGATGGCGTCCCGGTGGAAGACATGGGTGGCCGGTTCGATTTCGGCAACGTCGCCGCCACAGGGATCCAGGACGTCGAGATCTATCGCGGCCCGAATACGGTCCTCTACGGATCGGACGCCGCAGCCGGCGTGATTGCCATCACCACGCCGCGCGGAAGCACGCCCTTTCCCTCCTTGCTGTATGAGGGCGATGCGGGCAGCTTCAAGACGTATCGAAACCAGGCGCAGCTCGCCGGCATGAAGCGCAAGGCCGACTACTACCTCGGAGCCTCCAGCCTCGCTTCGCAGAACGCCACGCCGAACGACGGCTACCACGACAACACCGGTGTTGCGAACCTGGGTTGGAGCTTGTCCGCAAAGACCCAAATTCGCCTGACCGGACGCGCCAGCTATTCCGCCATCGGACTGCCTGCGGGCAACGGTGGCTATTCCTTCTACGATTTTGCGAATGATGGAAAACAGCAGGACCAGGATACCTACGGCACCGGAACCATCGACCACACATTCAGCGACAACTGGAACGCGACCGTGCGCTACGGCCTGGTGCGCAAGCGCGAAGAGTCGGCGCAATGGTATCCCGCTGGAATTTTGCTCACCGGCAGCGAGTACGGAGCAGGGAATTACTACGGCAACGACGTGACCGTGCTCGGAGCGAACGGCTACACAACGAACGGCCAGGCGCTGCTGAACTATTCGCCGGCTTTCGGCTCCATCTATCCCTCGAACCTGGCATTAGTGTCGAACCGCGACAATCTCTATGCGCAGACCAACTACCAGCACGGCCCGCATCTGGGGGTGATAGGCGGCTTCCGCTACGAAGACGAGCGCGGCATGGAGGGCGAACCCGTCTACGTCTTTCACGAAGCTCTGGAGCGCACGAATTACGACTACCAGGCCCAGGTCGGCGGTCAGTTCAAAAATCGCTTCTTCTACACGGCGGCTGGCGGCGTCGAGAAGAACCAGCTGTTTGGATTAGTAGGAACTCCGCGAGGTGGAGCGTCCTGGTACGTGGTCCGTCCCGGTAAAGGCGCGATTCACGGCACCAGACTGAACGTCAACTTTGCGAAAGGCTATCAGGAGCCAACCCTCGATCAGCAATTCGGTTCCCTCTACACGTTCTTGCAGACCAATGGCGGCCAATCGACCATTGCGCAATACGGCATCGCCCCCATCGGCGCCGAAACCTCGCGAACCTACGATGGCGGCATCGAGCAGAGCCTGTTCAGCGAAAAAGTAATCGCCAAAGTTACATATTTCCACAACGAGTTTGGAAATCAGATCGAGGCAGTACCGGCTTCGGCGGTGCCGCAGCTGCTGCCGAATCTGACACCGGCGCAGCAGCAGCAGCTCGAAACAGTCCTGAATAACAACTTCGCCTATGAGCTGGATTTGAATTCCATGTCCTACCGCGCCCAGGGCGTGGAGTCCGAATTCGAGTACGGTCTGGGCAAAAACATCTTCGTCCGCGGCGGCTACACATACCTCGACGCGGTCGTGCAGCATTCGTTCTCGTCCGACGCGCTCGCGCCGAACATCAATCCGAACATTCCCGGCGTTCCCATCGGCGACTACGCGCCGCTCGTGGGAGCGCGTCCCTTCCGCCGTCCACCCCACACCGGATTCTCAAGCGTCATCTACACCGGCAAAAAGTGGTCAGGTGTCATCCAGGGCGCCTACGCCAGCCGCAGCGACGACTCAACCTACCTCGGCGGCGACGACGTGAATTTCGGCAACACATTGCTGCTGCCCAACCGAAACCTCGACTACGCCTACGCGAAGATCGACCTCGCCGCTACCTATCAGTGGAAACCCTGGATGGGGCTCTATACCCAGCTCGACAATCTAACCAGCAACCAGCACATCGGCCCCATTGGATATCCCTCGTTGCCGATGAATTTCCGCACGGGTGTACGCTTCACATTGAGTCTGGGAAAGAAGCAGTAGCCCAAGGCAGAAAACGAATCACGCGGCGGCTTCCTGCCCGTCAGCTTCGGCTTCGCTGGGCAGGAAGACCATCATCACCGTTCCGGAGCCTGCGGTTTCCTCGCTCGCGACACGGCTGCGGCAGCGGATGGCCCCGCCGGTCTTCACCAGCATCCCCTTCACGATCCAAAGACCCAGCCCGGTACCAACATCTTTCTTAGTAGTGAAAAATGGGCTGAAGATCTGCCTGCGAATCGACTCGGGAATTCCCGATCCGCGGTCGGCCACCACAAGCTGCACTCCAGGAGCCCCTGTGAACGGGTGAGCCGCTTCCCACGCGCGCACATCGATGGCGTGCCCCTGCGGCGAGGCATCGATAGCGTTCGTGATCAGATTGGAGACGATCTGCTTGAACTCGCCCTGCAGCACACGAGCGCGGAGCCCCTGCGGGATGCGCTTCCGCAGCGTGATCTCCTTGTAGCAAAGCCGGCGATGATAGATCGCCAGCATCTCGTCGACCGCGTCCGGCACGGAGATCCAAACCGGCGAAGAACTGTCGCGATAGAAGCCCAGCGTCTGCCGCGCAATGTGCGAGACCCGTTGCAGCTCTTCATCCGCGACCGCGAGGCAGGCGCGCGCCGACTCCGGCAGATCGCTGTTCTGCCGAGCCAGGTAAATCAGGTTGGTCACAGCCTCGAGCGGATTGTTGATCTCGTGGGCCACCGTCGCAGCCAGCCGCCCCACCGAGGCGAGCCGTTCCGTGGTGTGCAACGCGGTCTCCAGCTTCTTCTGCATGGTCACATCGCGCAGAATCTTCGCAGCCCCGATGATCTTGCCCTGTGGATCGCGGATCGGAGATATTGTCAGCGAAACGTTGATGCGTTCGCCGCTCTTCGTAACACGGACCGTCTCAAAATGCTGGATCCGTTCTCCAGCCTGAATCTTACTGAGAATTTCCGCTTCACTGGGGTGCAGTTCGGGCGGGATCACCGTCAGGATGGACTTGCCCACGATCTCCTCGGCCGAGTAGCCCAGGATCCGCTCCGCCCCCGCGTTCCAGCTCGTGATAATGCCGTTCAGGTCCTTACTCACAATCGCATCGTCCGAAGATTCGACGATGGCCGCAAGCTTCATCTGCGCTTCGTCCGCCCGTTTCTTTTCGCCGATATCGAGCAGAAAGCAGCGCGCATGAAGAAACTCCCCGTCGTGCACCCACGGATTAGCGTCGATGCGAACCCAGCACAGCGAGCCGTCGCTCGACCGTAGTCGAAGCTCAACCCCACGCAGACTCTCTCCGCCTTTCAGCCGTTCGAGCATCGCGCGGGCAGCTGCCGGATCCTCCGCGAATTCCAGGTAATCGCGTCCAACATAGTCCAGCGCCCGATAGCCGAGCAGGTCGAGGACGGTTCGATTCGCCCACAGAATCGTTCCGTCCGCGGCAATCCAGTGCATCCCAATCGCCGCGTTCTCAAGGAAATCGCGCAATTCCGACTCGCGCAGCTGCAATGTCTGCTGCGTCGTGCGGCTCTGATGCGATTCCTCTTCGAACGCCTGCGCCTGAACTTGCCTCACGACCGCATTGCGTCGCCGTTCTTCTTCACTCATGCTGTCATAGCTCTGGCCGGGAACAACGTGATTGTGCTCCGCGCAGATGCGCTGGACCACGACGCCGTCCGTGTCGCGCGAGAAGAACCGCAGCGGCCACCCACACGAAAGATGAAATCGCCGCGTCTGCGCAAGCTCATTCCACATTTCCTCAAGGCGAACCGAAGCTTCGGTTTTGCCTTCTTCCCAAAGAACGGAGACCATCTCGCCATAAGCTTCGACCTGCGGCTTGCCCGAAGCAAGGGCCGGATCAACCGCGTTATGGAGCGAATCGAGAACGCTACCCATAAGCGACGCGAAGCGCTTGCCGTCCGGCCATCCTTCCACCATGAAATCGGCCAGCGTTTGCGAAGCATCCAGGCTCAGCCAGCGGCCCTGCTCGGTGAGATGCACTAGGTCCAGTCCGCGAGCCAGCAACTGCTCTTCAAACCCTGTCCGATGTGCCGCTGTGGCGATCACAACAGCAGCACCACCAGCCGCAAGTGTTGCCCCGAGCCGCTGAGCCACTTCGCTCACCAAAAGAGCATCGTTGGAATAGAAATGTGCGCTGTGGCTGCCGAGCGCAGCTGCGGTCGATCCCTTGCTGATTTCCTCAGCAGGGCGGGAAACGATTTCCGGCGGATTCTCGAAGTGCGTCATGAGCCAGGGGCGCAAATAAAAGCAGGACACAGGGCTCATCGCGCAGTCCCTGATTTTCTGACGACGATATGGAACGGTTGGATGGGGGGTGCGGGAAAAAAAGATGTCTGGGGTAGCATTCTGGTGCTCGGGGGGAAAAACCCGGGTTTAGAACAGCTTCGCTTCCAGGCCCGCAATGAAGCGAATTCCTGGCACATTGACGCGCAGGAGCTTGTAGTCGTTCGTCAGAAACAGGTCAGCTCTCACCTGAGCGGCACTGGCCAGGTGGATCGCGTCGGCCGGAGGCGCAGAGAAACGGCCACCAAGTGGCCGTTTCCCTTCCGAGTAAAGCAGTCTTAGCTGGCCGAGGGCTGCCGTCGAGCAGCAGGCCGAACCGCTTCCTGCGCATGGACTGCACCGTTCGGGGGAACCGGCGGTACCTCGGGAGCTGCATTTTTTGCCGGAGCGATCCCCAGCTTTTGGCGCAGTTGCGTGTCGATCTTCGCGAAGGTATCCGGGTTGTCCTTCAGGAACTGCCGAACATTCTCGCGGCCCTGCCCAATGCGCTCGCCCGAGTAGCTGAACCAGGCCCCGCTCTTCTCGACAATGTTGTGCGTAACCGCCAGATCCAGTACGTCGCCTTCGCGCGAAATGCCTTCACCATAAAGAATGTCGAACTCCGCCTCACGGAACGGAGCGGCCACCTTATTCTTCACAATCTTCACCCGCGTGTGCGAGCCGACTACCGTGTCCCCATCCTTTACGGCGGCGGTGCGGCGGATATCGATGCGGACCGAAGAGTAGAACTTCAGCGCGCGGCCACCCGTGGTGGTCTCCGGATTACCAAACATCACGCCAATCTTCTCGCGGATCTGGTTAATAAAAATGAGGCTGGTGCGCGACTTCGAAACCGTTCCCGTCAGTTTGCGCAGCGCCTGCGACATCAGCCGCGCCTGCAGGCCCATGTGGGAGTCGCCCATCTCGCCGTCGAGTTCCGCTTTGGGAACCAGCGCCGCCACCGAATCGACCACCAGCACATCGATAGCGCCCGAACGAACCAGGGCCTCAGTGATCTCCAGCGCCTGCTCGCCATAGTCCGGCTGCGAAATCAGCAAGTTGTCGATGTCTACGCCCAGCTTCTTCGCGTACCCCGGATCGAGCGCGTGCTCGGCGTCGACAAAAGCCGCCAAGCCTCCCGCTTTTTGCGCCTCAGCGATGATCTGCAGCGTGATGGTCGTTTTACCCGACGATTCAGGGCCGAAAATCTCGATAACGCGTCCCCGCG
>Ga0181537_10005057_pt1 | contig 10741 bp, 11 predicted proteins | sample PEATcosm2014_Bin_39_FD_119765 | JGI IMG/M metagenome (GOLD analysis project Ga0181537, IMG submission 119765) | Peatland microbial communities from MTU Mesocosm Facility, Houghton, MI, USA - PEATcosm2014_Bin23_10_metaG | ecosystem: Environmental > Terrestrial > Soil > Wetlands > Peat | place... | reverse complement strand
TCCACCATGTCAGCGAAAAGCACCTTGGGCGCTACGTGAATGAGTTCACTTTCCGGCTCAACGAAGGCAATGTGGAACGGCACACCTTGCAGCGCCTCGAAAGCTTCGTAGATGGCACGGCAGGGAAGCGGCTGACTTACAAGAGGCTCATTGGATGAGTACGGACGCGCCGAAGCCTCCGGAAATCCTCGACAAGATCGTGGACATCGTTCTCGCGCATAAGCCAAAGGCGGCAAAAACCAGGGTCGCGAAGAAGCGGAAGAAAACCGCCCGTAAGTCGAAATCACAATCCGTGTCCTAATGAAGCTCGGGCGGCAATAGCCGCAAGGATTACACCGATACCTATGCCAAATATGAAAGTAGCGAAAGGTTGACTCAGGAGATTCGCCGCCGCATCGGCGAAGGCGTTGCGCTCGTTCTTTATTTTATTATTGATGCGTACGAAGTATGGCCGCAGTCGCATAGCATCGCGCTCCTAGCGGCTGTTATTGGCGCGAGCGCCGTATTGTTTGCTGAATGGTCGTTCAAGCCATGGCTTATATCGACCTGCATATTGTTTATGGCGGCGATAACAACCTACCTGATCAGCGGCCCAATCCCCCCACCAGAACCGTGGCAAGGATGGCTGCAAGCTGCCAATGAACCGACGCCTCCAAATGGATGTACTCAGACCCCACCCGCTCCTGACATCACGCCCGATTCCCTCATTTTGGTGGCGGGCGGAAACGGAATCACCTACGGAGCCGCCAATGGTAAGTACAACGCCGTATTGATCGGCAATTGCCCGTCTCTCATTTTGGATAAAGCGCCAGAGGGATTGCGGGTCAGCGCCCCGATCTATGACAACCAAAATAATTTGTTGGGAACGATAATAGACAATGGATATAAATTTACCAAAGAACGCTCGCTTATAGTAGAACATACGGGCGATCTGAGTACTCTGGTCGTTCACAACCAAAATGGCGAAGAGATTCTTTACGTTCATTACGCGAATTCGCACGCCATAAAGATCAGAGGAACGTTTTACTGTCCCTCCGTGCCCGGCAGAGGCCTGGTAATCACTGAAGATCGGTTGGCGTACAAACCCAACGGCATATCTATGAGGACTGTTTGTATGGGGAAGGCCGGATTTGCTGCATTTTGTCTCGATTGCGGCAGCCAGTAAGGGAGTCATTTATATAATTCCCCCGGATCGATCCGGATTTGTCAACACTAAAATGCGATATACGCAATATCAATGGAAGTGCGCCTCCAGCGCTCCGAGCGCCGCGACCAAGATGCCCGACGCCGCTTCCTGGCTGACCCGCCTGCCCGCCCAGCCCTGCTCCTGCGCCCATTCCTTGAGCGAACGCTCCCAGCCGACGACATGCCACAGGCATGAGCCGGCCGGCGAGGCAATGCCGCCGACCGCGAGGATCGCCCGCCATACCGACGTTCGCGCCATCTCGGCCCGCAACCCGGGCGCGTGGTCGCCGCGCGGCGCCGGCTTGTCGCCAAGGCTCAGCCGCGACAGGTCGAGCGCGCGCAGCGGGTCGAGTTGAGCCAAGGCGAAACGGTGACGAAAATCCTCGCCCGCCTGCCGCATGCCGGCGGTGATCGAACCGCGCCGCTCCATCATCATCAGGGTATCGACCGCGCGGTAGGGTCGCGCCGGCCGCCCCGCCGCATCGGCAATTGCGGCCGGAACCACCTCGACCAGGCCATGTTGCAGCCGCTCCGCACTGACAACGCGTTCTTTTGCCGCACTCGGGGTTTGTCTGCGCCGGCTCATCGGTCATCTCCATGCACAAAACGTGAACGATTTAGCCGGACGAAACCGCGCGCGACGTTTTCGAGCCGACGCAAGAAGCGATCGGGCGGGGTCCGCGCCGGTCGCCCGCGCCTCCCACCAACCGCGCTCGCCAGCGCCTCGGTTTCCCGCAGCCGGCGCCGCTCACCCGCACTGCCCCCGGGGATATGGCACAGCTGATGATGGTGTTCGCAATAGGGCGATCCCGGTCGCCGCGTCTCTTGGCACTTGTCTTTGTCGTCAAGAATAAACGCGCATCCTTCATCGCCTTCTCGGTCAACCCAGCCGTCAAGCGCGCGCGATACCCCGCCATCCACGGTTCTTCTCCCCTCGCCTATTGCCATTATCGCAACGCCGATATATCATCGCTCGATCGATTGTCAATATAGCAATTAGCAATGGATACGAACTGGTTTCACAACGCGCTCGACCAGGCTGGCGGCACGCAAGCCGATCTCGCTCGCCATCTCGGGCTCGCCCCGTCGGCGGTATCGCGCATGCTGCGCGGCGAACGGCAAATGAGATTGCTCGAAGCCGTGCAGATCGCCCAGTTTCTTGGCGTGTCGCAGGAGGAGGTGCTGCGCCGCGCCGGCGATGCCGCCGTGCCACCGCCCGAGCCGGCTCGGCGCGGCCGCCCGCCGCGTTCGGCAATGCCTCTTCCGCCATTACAGCGCCAGGATTCGATGCCGATCCGCAGCGCCGCGCGGGGTGGCAACGATCAGCCGATGTTTCTCGGCGATGGTCCGATCGGTTTCACCCCGCGCCCGGCAAACCTCGCCGGGGTGCGCGACGCCTACGCGATCTATATGATCGGCGACAGTATGGAGCCACGCTATATCCAGGGCTGGCTGCTGCACGTCAACCCGTTCAAGCCGCCGACCCGTGGCCGCGATGTCGTCGTCTACAAAAAAGACCAGGCGGTGCTGATCAAGCAGTTTGTCAGCTGGAATGACGATGCGCTGGTCCTGCGCCAGCTCAACCCCGAAGAAACCCTGCGCATCCCGCGCAACGAGATCGTCGAATGCCACCTCGTCGTCGGCGTCGACCAGGAGGGCTGAGCGCACCCCGATCCGAACCGGTCATTCGCACGTATACATTCTGGGATTTGCCGGGATTTGCCGATCGGGCCGCCCCGCCGCGTAGCGTTTGAGGCAGCATGAGGCTCAACCGACGCGAGATTATCGCGGCGTGCGCGGCTCTCGTCGGAACGCGCGCCGTTCGCCGCGGCGTGCGGGCCGCCGAGATGGAGAAAAAGCCGGTGGAGACGTACCAGGTCGATTTCGACGAACTCGTCAAGGCGTTCCCCAACGGCACCGACCCATCGTCGCTTCCGCCATTATTGGCGCGCTTGGGCGAATGGATGAACGGCAAGCCGTGGCGCTCGATCGGCGCGTTTGACCTTGCGCTGCGATGGAGCGACACGCATTTCCCCGGTGCCGAATTTCAGTACGACCAGTTCGCTCTGATCATCAGGCTGCCGGACGGGTCCGCCGTCGGCTACTGGCTGGCCGGCCGCGATCCGGCGCACGCGCCGATCGTCCTGCTCGGCAGCGAGGGCGATTTCGCGACCCTCGCCCCCGACCTTGAAACCTTGCTCGCCCGCATCGCGCTTGGCGATTTTCGCGACAAGGGTGCCGGCGCGGATTTTCTCTATTCGGATGAGGATTATGGCGAGGGTGTCGTGCCGGATTTGCGCGGCGCCTTGCAGGGCTTTCTGCGCGCACAGACCGGTATTCAGGACCTGCGGTCGCTGGTGCGCGCGGCCAGGCCCTATCCTTCGGACTTTGCCGAATGGGTCGCGAAATCCGGCGAGACGTACGACGCGCAGATGCAGGCCCATCCCGCGATCCAGGCGATGGCCCCGCTGCTCGATAAATACCGGCCGGTGAATGCAAAGCCCTGGCAACGCACCATGATCCGCGTCACCTGGGCGGACACGCACTTCGCCGCCTGGCTCACGCCCGGACCGGTCAAAGCCCTCGCGGAATCGGCACAGCTGAAGCCTTATCTGGCCGCTCTGCGCGATGAGGCGGCGGCAAGAATGCCGGGTCTCGGCCTTTGGCATCAAGCAGCGCTGCGGGTCAGCGAGAGCCGGCTGGAGCTGGTGGGCGATTATCTTTTTGAGCCTGCCTTCCGCTCGGGCCAGCCACCGGCGGCGGCGTTCAAGGCCGATCAGGCCAGGGCGCCGCGAGCGCCGCGGCGTGTCCCGCCTTGGCTCGCGGCGATCCTCGCGTCGTAATCCAGCCTCGCATCGCAGGTCAGACACTGACGGGTTTGTCTTAGCGCCGTGCGGGCACTACGATCCTCGCAACGCCCATCAATATCCGGGGAGCAACGGCGATGCGCACCACCTACAGCGTCAACGACATGACCATCCATCGGATCGTCGAGCAGGAGCAGGGCTTTACGCCGATGCTCGAATTCCTCCCGACCCTGTCGGAGGAAATGCTCAAGGAAAACCTGTCCTGGCTGGCCCCGGGCGGCTTTGACAACAAGACCGGCAATGTCGTGCTGTGCTTTCAGTCCTATGTCGTCAAGACGCCGCACCACAACATCCTGGTCGATAGCTGCATCGGCAACGACAAGAACTTCCCGCAGCGCCCGACCTGGAACAAAAAGAGCGATCCCGCCTGGATGAACGCGCTAAAGGCCGCCAATCTCGCGCCCGAGGACATCGATTTCGTCATGTGCACGCATCTGCACGGCGACCATGTCGGCTGGAACACCAAGCTGGAGAACGGCCGCTGGGTGCCAACCTTCCCGAACGCGCGCTATCTGTTCTCAAAAAAGGAATACACCTACTGGAGCGAGATCCACCAAAAGACCCCGCTCGACCAGATCACCGATAGCGTGCTGCCGATCATCGAGGCCAACAAGGCCGAGCTCGTCACCAGCGACCACGCGCTCAACGACCACATCCGCCTCACCCCGACCCCCGGCCACACCCCGGATCATTTCGCGGTCTGCGCCGGCAAGGGCCATGACCAGGCGGTGTTTACCGGCGATTTGATCCACTCGCCGCTGCAGGCGCGCTATCCGGATCTCGTCATGCGCGTCGACACCGACCGGGACCAGGGCTGCGCCACCAGGCGCGCCTTTTTCGAGCGCTACTGCGACACCGACACGCTGTGCTGCACGATGCATTTCCCGTCGCCCTCTGTCGGCTATATCAAGCGCTGGGACAACGGCTTCAAGCTCGAATATTTGACCTGATCCGGCGCGGCACGCCGGCTCTGCGCGGCCGCTGGCCTGCGGCGCCGCGTGGTCGCCTGCGGGCAGGCTAGGCCGCGCGTCGCAAACCGGTATCGCCAGCGTCGGCGAGCGGGTATTGCATCTCGCCTCCTGTCGTGACGACGATCTCCAGCGCGCCGGCAAAGCCGTTAAAGACGCGGTTCGGCACCAGCGCGTCGCCGTCGGTCCAGCGCGCGCCCCACGCTTCCGCCGCGTAAAACCCCTGGCGCAGCCACGGCCAGTCATAAGGCAATGTCGTCGTCCGCTCTGAGCCGTACCGCGTGGCCCCGCGCAGCACCAGCGAGCGGATCGCGACGCCGAGCCGGCGCCGGTCGGGGTTGCGGCCGATCTCGGCCGGGCTGGCGCCGCGCGACACGATGCGCAAATCGGCGGCCGGCGCGCGCGCCAACCGGAAGCGGTAAACCCCGTCCCCGGCCGCCCGGTCATCAATCTGGACATCGACCCGCTCGCCATCGGCGATCAGGTGCAGACCGGGGTCGGCGGTCAGCGTCGGGCATGCAAAGCCGGAACGCGCCAGCAGCCGGCGCCACACGGCGTCGACCACCGGGCCGTGGGTCTGCACCGGCGCGAACCATGCGGTTTTTCCCGCCGCCACAACCGGCCGGTCGGTGTTGTGGAACTGGTCGCGGTTGCCGTCCTCCTTGTAGCTTTCGGCCGGCGCGCCGTCGGCGATCAGCACATCGTGGCTCGGCAATTCGACATGGTAGAACTCGACGACCCGCGCCGCCTTGTCCCGCACCACCGAATGATCGTTGACCAGGAACTCGACCGGTATCAGCACGCCGTCGAGATAGAGCGAATGGCCGCCGGTCACGTAGAGGTCGCGGCTCGGCACGCCGTCAGCGATTGCATCCCGCCGCACGATGACCGGGCGCGAGCCCTCGTTCGCCGCGGTGATCAGGCTGCGCCCGCTGCCGATCCAGGTAACCGGCCGCGCCTCGCCCGACAGCGTCAGCACCCGGTCGCCGATCTTGAGCTGCTCGACCGGCACCTCACCGCCCGGTGTCAGGATCAACGTACCGCGGCAGAAACAGGGGATGCCGGTATCGGTGATGGTGTGTGGTGGATCAAACGCGAGAACCTGAAAAGGTTCAGTGCCGTTAAGCTGATCTTGCAGGAGCAAAAGATAATTTTGATCGTACGCAACATCTGGATCATATACAAATTCGGACCATGAAACAAGTTGTTGATAGGTAATGTCGCCTTGCACAAATGCAGCTTGATAATTTTCCGCCTCAAACTGCCACACTTGAGCGGCATGCAAGGCTGTTTGCTGTTCGGAACTAATCGTCTCTTCCTGCTGTGTTGTCAGCGCCATCAAAGTTCTCCCGGCATCAGCCCAAAAGACATGAGCCCGACAATCCAGCCGTGTTAACGGCGCCCCTTATCCCCGATGACCGGCGTTCCCTGTGATCCAAGTCACAATCACCTAAATATCCCTAAAATTCCACGCAATCCAGAAGATAGACTTTAGGTCTGTTTGTGTCTCCAAAAGACCGGCTTCCAAATCACAGGTAAATTTAGTATTATTAGGCAATGATAGCGTAATTGGCGAATTGATATATTTTCAAATTTTTTGAGAGAGATTGTATTGTCGCGGACATTTCTTCGTCCCTCTAAACAACCGCTCGCGACACGCGTCGTCCCGGCGAAGGCCGGGATCCACTCTTCAGCGCTGGTGACAGCCGATCGGTAGGCACCGGCTTTCGCCGGTGAGCGATTGATTTGTTGTTTCTACCAAGCCTCGCGGCCGCGTTGCGGGCGGGCGACGCCGGCTTCGGCCAGCTCGCGCTTTTCGCGCTGCTCGGCCTCGTGCTTGTCGAACATGGCTTTCGCGGCGGCGTTGCGCTTGGCGCTGAACTCGTCGCGGTTGTCGCCGCACCATTGATAGGACGCCGCGCGCGCCTGGTTCAGCTTTGAGAAATGCGGCATCACGTAGCGCGCATAGAGCTCGTAGGAGCGCTTAGTCGCCTCGAAATCCGCCCAGTTATGCGCCTGCTGCAGCATCGCGCCAAACGCGCCCTGCTTGTCCTGCAGCCGTTCGATGAGGGCGATCGCGTCATCCGGCGTGCCGCATACGCCATAGCGGCTCTCGATAAACCATTCGAGCGGGTCCTTGCCCGCCGGCACGATAAAACGCGGCTGGTTGTTGTTGAGGTAGCCGAGATAGCGCTCAAACCCCCAGCGCGCATTCTCGTAGGCCTGCGCCCGCGTCTCGGCGATGTGCATCGGCCCGACAAGGCGCAGCCGGTTGGGGTCCATCACTCGCCCGTCCGACGCCGCGACATCGTTGGCGATCTGCCAGTTCGAGCCGAGCGCGTCAAACCCGAACGGGTTGGTCGCCGCGACGCAGATCATGCCGAGATCGTATTTGCCGGCGAGCCGCCCACCCGACGGCGTCACCGCGCTGACCACCGCGACCTCGGGATACGGCTTGGTGTACGGCAGCAAATGCAGCCGCGCGCCCTCCATCGTGTACCACTCGGTCTTCTCGGTGACGGTCTCGCCGCGGAACAGCCGCAGGATCGCGTCCAGGGATTCGGCCATGCGGTCGCGCTGGGTGATCGGGTCGATGCCCATCATGATCGCGTCCGACGCCAAGAGCCCCGGCCCCGCGCCGAACATGACCCGGCCGCGCGTCATGTGGTCGAGCTGGACGATGCGGTCGGCCACCATCATCGGATGGTGATAGGGCAGCGAGATGACCCCGGTGCCAAATCGGATGTGCTTGGTCCGTTCCGCGGCGAAAGCGATAAAGATTTCAGGGCTGGAGATGATCTCGTAACCCGCCGAGTGGTGCTCGCCGATCCACGCTTCGTGAAACCCGAGCCGGTCGAGCCAGGTCATCAGCTCAAGGTCGCGCTCGAGGCATTGCGTCGGGTCTTCCTCGTTCGGGTGGAACGGTGGCAGGAAAATCCCGTGGCGGAGGTTGATCTCGGTCATCGCAATGCCTCGCTTATTATCAGCTATGCGATGCTAGCGGACTCCGCCGCCGTGGAAAACATTTCCGCCCGCAACCCTGGCGCGCCATGATGCGGTGCAAAATGCTGTAGGAGCCCGTTTCCACCATGAGCCTGTCGCCCGAGGAATACCGCGAGCATCTTGAGGCCACCTCCGTCCGCGCCGGGTTCAGCTTTGACGGCGTCGTGCTTCCCGAGAGCCACGAATTCCATCTCGGCCGGATGCGGTTTCACTATCTCGATTGGGGCAACAAGCATCTGCCGACGATCGTGTTTCTGCATGGCGGCGCGCTCAACGCGCACACCTGGGACCTCGTCTGTTTGGCGCTACGCGACGATTACCACTGCGTCGCGCTCGACCAGCGCGGCCATGGCGACAGCGACTGGTCGCACGACGCCGATTACACGATGGGCGCCCAACTGACCGACACCAAGGGCTTTGTCGATCACCTCGGTCTCGACAAATTCATCCTCGTCGGCATGTCACTGGGTGCGATCAACTCGCTGGCCTTTGCGATCAATCATCCCGAGCGGCTCGAAAATCTGGTGATCATCGATGCCGGCCCCGAGATGCGCCCACCGGGGTCGAGCCGCATCCGCGATTTCGTCAACGGCGTCGCCGACACCGTGACCATCGAGGGCATCATCGAAAAGGCGCTGGAGTTCAACCCGCGCCGCGACCCGAAAATCCTACGCCGCAGTCTGATGCACGCGCTGCGGCAGCAGCCCGACGGCACGTGGCGCTGGAAATACGACCGGCGCCGCTTTCAAGTGCTCGACCAGGAGGCGCACCGCGCCGAGCGCGCCAGGCTCGCCGACGGGCTCGCGCGCATCGCCTGCCCGACGCTGATCGTGCGCGGCGCCGAAAGCGACGTCTTCGCCGAGGAAGACGGCATCAAGCTCGCCGCGCGCCTGCCCGCCGGCAAATTCGTCACCGTGCCCCGCGCCGGCCACACCGTCCAAGGCGACAACCCGAAAGACCTCGTCGCGGAACTCCGCCGGTTTCTGACCAAGGCGAATTAGGCCTACAGCCGCTATGCCCCCGGCGCCGGCACTATGTCGTGCGCGGCATAGGTGACCTTATCGCGATCATTGACGTTCCACGCCCAGTTGACCGTCTGGTCCTTGTCGCCGACCCCGCCGAGCTTGCCCCAATAAGCGAACGGGTACAGGCCGTGCGCGAGCGGCTGTCCGGCAACGACCACGACGACATGCCCATGCGGGTCGGGATTGGCCTGTTCCGAACCCTTCAGGCCGCCGATAATAAGCTTGCCAGCAGTCGCCTGTTGACTGGCGGCAATACCATCAGCCAACACCGTCCACGGCGCGCCGCCGCGGATGGTATCGACGATATCGTTGGCGAGCCCGGTCAGGGTTACCCCGAGTTGCTGGGCCACCGCGCGCGCAAACCCGCTGCAATCGCCGGAATGGGCGTCGAAGCATGCTTCACAGGCGTCTTTCACCGGATCGGGCATCGTTCCCTCCTCCTTGGTTCGGTTCGCGCCCACCGTCGGCACTACTGAAAAGAGGTTTTGAACCAAACGTTGGCTCAGCGCCACGCCAGTCATCCGGTGCTGGCGCGCGCTTGCCATCAATTCGAGCAGCGCCGCGGCAGCCTCCGGGATCGGCATGCCCTCGGGCCGGATGTTCGACAGGCAATTGCGCGCCGCGTCGACGGTACCGGGCGCGGGTTGCCATGTCACATACACGCCGAGCGAGTCGGCGGCGCTGAGCCCCGGTCGCTCGCCGATCAGGACCGCGACCAGATCCGCGCCGAGCAAGCCGCCGATCTCGTCACCGATCGCGACGCGGCCGCCCTCGACGATCGCGACCGGGCCGATATGCGCCGCGTCTAGGCCATGAAGCACAGCCTCGATCAGCGGGACGGCATGGGCATTGACCGCCGTGGCGGAAAGCCCGTCGGCGATGACGAAGGCGATGTCCGGTTCAAGGGACGTCAAAGCGGTTATCTCGTCGTCCCGGCGAAGGCCGGGCCCCAGGTCCCCAATAGCGGCGCGTCGGCGTACTGGATTCCGGCCTGCGCCGGAATGACGAAGCAAGATTTGACAAGATTCCGCATCCAGCCTTCGCCCGAGATCGGGCCGCCGCAGATAGGTCGCGCGATCCGCCGCGGCTGATCGCAACCGTACCGCCCCCAGCCCCAGCGCGCCGAGTTCCGCGGCGATGCGGTCGGCCTCGACCGCAGCGTGCACCGCGTCGCGCGCACGGGCATGAGCGAGCTGAAAATCGAGCTGTGCCGCAGTGATCAGCGCCGTACCGCTGCGGCCGAGACCAATCCGCGCCGGGGTCACCCGCCGCAATGCCGGCCACGAGATCGGCGCCGCATCCTTCATCCGATGAGGCTCAGCATCGGCCGCATCAACGCCGGCAATTCGCCAGCCCCGATCATGGTGCCATCGCGGTCGGCCAGCCCCATCCGCTCCAGCCACGCGGCGAATTCCGGCGCCGGGCGCTTACCCAAGGCCCGGCGCAGGTAAAGCGCGTCGTGAAACGAGCTGCTCTGATAGCTCAGCATCACATCGTCCGCGCCCGGCACGCCCATGATATAGGTGCAGCCGGCAACGCGGAGCAGCGTCAGCAGCCCGTCCATGTCGTCCTGGTCGGCCTCGGCATGGTTGGTGTAGCAGACATCGACTCCCATGGGCAGGCCGAGCAGCTTGCCGCAGAAATGATCCTCCAGCCCGGCGCGGGTGATCTCCTTGCCGTCAAACAGATATTC
>Ga0181537_10005056_pt1 | contig 10741 bp, 7 predicted proteins | sample PEATcosm2014_Bin_39_FD_119765 | JGI IMG/M metagenome (GOLD analysis project Ga0181537, IMG submission 119765) | Peatland microbial communities from MTU Mesocosm Facility, Houghton, MI, USA - PEATcosm2014_Bin23_10_metaG | ecosystem: Environmental > Terrestrial > Soil > Wetlands > Peat | place... | reverse complement strand
TTTCGGCTACGGGAAGGCGTAACAGATCCGGTCGATTGCGGGCCGGTCTGGTCACCGACACAGTGATGGTGCCCGGCCTCTCATCCAACGCGTCGCTGGCATTGACGCACAAATTGACGAGAACCTGCAGCAACTGACTCTTGTCGAAGAAGACGGTCGCATCCTCGGCCGAATTCTCCAGGTCGATTTGCGTCGTTGACGGCAGGGTCGCACGCAGCATGTCATACGCCTCGACGATGATTTCGCTGAGGCGAACTTCGGTGCGCTCGATCGGGCTGCGCCGTGAGAAGGCGAGAATCTGACGAACGAGGGAACGCCCGCGCTCGCTGACGCCGACGATCCGAGAGGCGAACCGGTGCTGCTCGGTCTCCGGCGCCAGGTCCTGCATCAGGAATTGCCCGAAGCCAAGCACCGCGCCCAGCAGGTTGTTGAAATCGTGGGCGATGCCGCCGGCAAGGTTGCCCAGCGCCTCGACTTTGCCCGCCTGCGCCTCGCGCTCCCGATGGCGGCGATCCTCTTCCTCGAGGCGAACGCGCTCGGTTGCGTCCGTTGCCACCAAGACGTAGCCACCCGTCGGTAGGGCGCTGATCGTACCGTCAATATATATTCGCCTGCCGTCTATCGGGCGGACCCAGGGCACGGTCGCGTAATGCTGCCGACCCGCCGCAAGAGCCGACCACGCCGCTGCCGATGCCTCGGTCCACTCGTCATTGTCAGATTGAAACTCGATCAGTCGCCTGCCGATAAGTGCCTCACTTTCAATTGGCAGGCCAAGGATCTTGCTCGCAACATCGTTGGCGTAGCGTGTTCGCCTGTCGTCATCGGCGAGGATGATGGCGTTGCGCGCGATGTTCAACGCCGTGAGAACCTCCGCCATTTTGTCTCGGCTGCGCCTGGCATCTTCCTCGATCTCGACCCTCTCGATTTCGGCTGCGGCGCGGCGCGCATAGAGGTTGATCACGGTTTCAACATAGTCGAGCCCCTTCCAGGACCGCCGACTCAGCGCGACGAGAAGACCGAACAATTTGCCCCTGGCATCGTAAAGCGGGGTTCCCGCATAGGCCTCAACCACGAACCCGAACGGGTTCGGATAGTCGGAAAACGGGCTCTGCGCTTTTTCCGTGAAGATGAGTGTTTTTCCCTCGGCCACAACGCCGCACGACGCGCCTCTGAATGGGAACGTCCGATTGTCGACGAATTCGCCGAGGTAATTGACGTACTCGGTCCGAACCGTTCCCGCATCGAAATCGAATCGGCCGATGTAAACGAGGTCCGCGCGCAACGCCTGCGCCATGTTGGCGACCAGGGACCGCAGAAATTCCTCGCCGATCAGGTTGCCGACATTCTTGCTCAACGTCTCCACCAAATGCCGCAGTTTCTCCCGATCGGTAATGTCCTGCTGGACCATGATCAGTTTGATTGGCCTTCCCGTCCGGTCGCGAACGATCTCCGACTCCCGATGGATCCAGCGGATTTCTCCGTCTGACCGCGCGATTCTGAAATCTTGGGGTTCCGAGGAGATGCCCTCGCCAATGCGCGCCCGTGCCCCGCGCACCATCTCTCGGTCATCGTCGTGAACGACCTGGAGAAAGGCCTCTAGACTCGGGGGGCCATTGGCAGCGTCGAAGCCCATAATCCGGAACAGCTCGTCCGACCAAATCGCTTTTCCCGAAATCAAATCGACTTCCGAGCTGCCGATTTGGCCTATTCGCTGGGCGGCCATCAGGCTTTCGTGACTGTGGCGCAATTCCTCGTCCACGCCGCGCCGTTCGGTTATGTCCTGTTGTGTGCCGATCAACGTTGTCGGAACACCGTTCGCGTCGCGCAGAACTCCACGATAGTCCCTGATCCAACGGACCTCCCCGTCGGGGCGGACAATGCGATACTCGACCGGGTCGAGCGCCGCTCCGCCGAGATCGCCGGCTCGGATTGCCCGATACGTGTCGCGATCGTCGGGATGCAAAAGTTCCAAATACTCTTCAAAACTTCGTGGTTGTGCCGATTTTTCGATTCCGAAAATGCGAAACATCTCGTCGGACCAAATGGACTTGTCGGTCTGCAGATCGACCTCGGTGCTTCCGACTCCACCAACTCGCTGAGCCAGGACAAGGCTGTCACGGCTGCGGCGAAGATTTTCCTCCATTACCTTGCGGTCGGTAATGTCCTGATAGGTGGCGATTCCCCCGCGCGGCTTGCCATCGGCGTCGATCTTTATATCGGCTTCCCGATTGAGCCAGCGCACTTCGCCGTTCGGGCGGACAATGCGCAGGTCGGTTGATTCTGTTTGGCGCCCTTGGCGATTGCTCGCGACCAGGGCCATGACCTTGCTTCGATCGTCGGGATGGATCAGCGATTGGAATAGTTCCCGGCTTTTCACCGTGGTGCGGGGCGCATCCGCCGGATCGATCCCCATGATCGCGCAAAGCTCAACGGACCACCGCGACTCTCCGGTCAGATAGTCCGCCTCCACCGCGCCGATATTGCCGATGCGTTGGGCATGGACGAGCCGATCATGGCTGCGGTGCAGTTCCTCTTCCATTTGTCGCCGATCGGAGATGTCGGTGGCCGTGCCGCGGAAGCCAAGGAACTGGTTGTTTGCGCCGAAGCTCGGCCGCCCGCTGATGGACAGAGTCTTCTTCGCCCCGTCCCGGCTCGACGCCAGATATCGCAATTCCGCAAACGGACGGCGTGAGGCGACTGCGGACAGGTAAGCCCGCTCAGTCGAGCTGTCGATCCAGGCCCCGTTCGGCGACGGACTGTTCTGGCCTATCAATTCGTCGGGCTTGTAACCGAGAACCTGCATGCAACGCCCAGACACGAACGTGTAGCTCCGGGATTGATCGATTTCCCATATCAGATCCGACGCGGATTCCAGGATGTCGACGAGGCGGTGCTGCGTTTGCCGCCAAACGCGGTAATGGGTGGTGCTGAGCGTGGCCCCGAGCAACGCGGTCGCCAGGGGAAAGAATGCCAGCCGGGCGATGTCCACGATCGCCGGTAGCGGAGCAATGCCCGATACGAAGTATACGAACCGCGCCTCCATGTCGTTGAGGAGGGCCAATATCAGCCCCATCGCCGCGAGTTGGGCAATGTTGGCTTCCTTGATTCGGTCTTTGAAGCGCCAGTAGATCAATAGGCCGAACAGGGTAGCGGTCGCCAGATTCAGCAAGCCAGAGGTCAATCCGATCCCGCCGAGGTAGATGCGGTAGACGGCCACCATCGCGGTCGCGATCGTGCCTCCGATAAGACCGCCATACAGGCTGGCGATCATCACGAATTCCAGACGCATGTCCACGTAGACGCCGGAGGCCACTTGAATGCCGCCGAGCACCGAGACGATCGCGGCAATTGCGAACAGCACGCCGATCGCTATGGCTTCGGAATGCCGATATTGAACTTTCGATACCGCACGATACGCGGCGAAGACTGAAACGATGACACAGCCCAATACGATGTTCTCACCGAACATCGACAGCCATGCGATCGATTCTCCGCTATCAAACCAACCCATTGATCCCCCCGGCACGGACCTCAGTCATTGCGAGACAGTGCCGACGCACCCATATTGCTGTGGTCCCCGTCGCCACACGCTGTGATGCCGATTCGATTGACGCGACGTAGCCCGGACGCCGAGGGCTACTCGCGCCACATTTCATGGGCAGGAATAGAGAACCGAGATACCGGTCCGCTTTCCCCCATTGACACCCTGGATGTCGGAATGTGTCGGAATGTGTCGGGACGATATGCTGCCTGGCGGAACGGTCCGCCCGCTCGACGTAACCGTCACACCGCCGTCGCCGCGAACCTCAAACGGACATAGTCGGCGCTCCATACGCCGCTGCGGTCGCGCAGACTGGGCGACAGCAGCGCGACCGCCTCTTCGATCGCGGCGATCCGCTCGGCCGCAGGCAGATCGCCGATCAGCGGATCGGCGAAGGTCTCGATCCAGCCGCGCATGCCGGTGGGCAGAGGCGTCGGGCGCGGGATGATGGCGATCTCGCGCACCGCGAACCCGCCGCGCCGGAGCAGTCCGGCATATTCCTCGGCGGTGGGGAAGAACCACGGCAGGCGCGCGAGGCCATCGATGCCGCGCCGATGCAGCACCGCCAACAGAGCCGTGCCGATCGCCGCGACATTGCCGTGCCCGCCCATTTCGCCGACGAATCGCCCGCCGGTCTTGAGTGCGGCGCGCACCCCCGCAATGACCGCGTCGGGCCTGGTCATCCAATGCAGCGCGGCGTTCGAGAACACCGCGTCGAACGCGGGAGCGAAGGGCAAGGCGTGGCCGTCGGCCCTCACCACCGCGATGCCGCGTCTGTGGGCCGAGGCCAGCAGATCGGGCGACGCATCGGCGCCGATCACGCGCGCGCCGCTGGCGGCGATCCGTTCGGTGAGTCGGCCGTCGCCGCAACCGAGATCGAGGATCAGTTCGCCCGCGCGCGGCGCCAGCAGCTCGGCCACCGGCGCGCCGAGCTCGGCGACGAACCCGGCGTTGCTGACATAGGTGTCGGTCCGCCATTGCTGGCCGGGATTGACCGCCACGGACGAAGTCATCGCCGAGCCCTCACTGTTGCAAGGGCTGCTGGGTCACCGTCGGCGCCGCGGGCTCGGCTCCGGTCGCACCGGCATTGGGCGACTGGATCACGGTGGTCTGGCCCGGCGCCAGATTGGCGTTCGGCTGCGGAGGCTGCGCGGCGCTGGGCTGCACCGCCGAAGCGCCCGCCACCGGCCCCATGGTCAGCGTTACCCCGGCGCCGAAGGTGGTTTCCTCGATCTGGATGGTGGCGATGCGATCGCCGCGCTGCCAGGTCATCACGCTGATATCGGCCCGCACCGAGGAAATCTCCTGCCACTGGTAGCTCGGCATCTTGGCCTTGAAGAAGTCGAACAGTTCGGGCGCGTTCGACCAGCGCACCGAGAACACCAGCCGGCCGACCCAGGAATCGGCCGGGCCGACCAGCAATGACCGGTCGGCGTCCATGCGCGCGCCGTCGGGAATGGGCACGTCGGTGAACTGGCCGAAGGTGGGGGTGGCCGCGGTTCCGCCCGAAGCGCTGGTGCTAGGGCTGCCCGACGAAATGCTGTGCGAGCAACCGGCCAGGACGGCCAGCGCGATAGTCAAAGGCGCGATGATGCGAAGACGCATGGGAGAAACCATGAACTGTGAGCGTCTCCTCTTATTACCATGCGCCATGGCCTCCGTCATGCCTTGCCGACGCAAGACATCCGGCTATATTCGGACCATCCCCGGCCGCCCATCGGCACCCTGGAGTCGACCCGCATGAACATCGCCGCGCCATACCTGCTCTTCCTGGGCGATGCGCCCGACCAGCTCGCCGCCAAGACCGCCGACGGCATCGCCCATTGGCGTCCGGAAAGCTGCGTCGGGCAGATCCGGCTGCCGGGCTGCAAAGCCGATCTCGGGCTCAAGGACCTGACACTTGAGCAAGGCAAGGATGCGGGCGCGAAGACCTTGGTCATCGGTGTCGCCAATCGCGGCGGGGTGATTTCGGCCGCCTGGCAGGAAACCCTGCTGAAGGCGCTCGATCTCGGCTACGACCTTGCGGCCGGGCTGCACAACCGCCTGGCCGACGTGCCCTCGCTGGCCGAGCGCGCCAAGAGGCTGGGGCGGCACCTGTTCGACGTGCGCCAGCCCGACCGCGAATTCGCGGTGGCCAGCGGCGCGCCGCGCGCGGGCAAGCGCTGTCTGGCGGTCGGCACCGATTGTTCGGTCGGCAAGATGTACACCTCGCTCGCGCTCGAGCGCGAATTGAAGAAGCGCAGCGTCAAGGCCGATTTCCGCGCGACGGGTCAAACCGGGATCCTGATCGCCGGGTCGGGCGTATCGGTCGACGCGGTGGTGGCCGACTTCATCTCGGGCGCGACCGAATTCCTGTCGCCCGCCAACGACCCCGATCACTGGGACCTGGTCGAGGGACAGGGCTCGCTGTTCCACGCCTCCTATGCGGGCGTGTCGTTGGGCCTGCTGCACGGCGCGCAGGCCCATGCCCTGGTGATGTGCACCGAGCCCAACCGCCCCCATATGCGCGGCCTGCCCAATACGAAATTGCCCGGATTGCGCGAATGCATCGCGCTCAACGAGATGTGCGCGCGCCTGACCAATCCGGCCGCGCGGGTGATCGGCTTCGCCGCCAACACCTCGCACATGGACCAGGCGGCCGCCGACCGCTGGCTCAAGGCGACCGAGGACGAGTTCGGTCTGCCTGCCGTCGATCCGGTGCGCACGGGCGTAGCCAAGCTGGTGGACCGGCTGCTGGCATGAGCGGGCGGCGATGAAGCGAACGCTGGTCGTTCGCCGCGAGACCTTTCCGATCCGGGGCAGTTTCCGGATTTCGCGCGGAGCCAAGACCGAGGCCGAGGTGGTTGTCGCCGAACTGCATGAGGGCGAAGCGGTAGGCCGCGGCGAGTGCGTGCCCTACGGCCGCTATGGCGAAAGCGTCGACGGCGTGGTCGACACGCTGGAAAGCGCGAACGAGGCGGTGTTCGAGGGTCTCGACCGCGCCGGACTGATCCATCTCATGCCCGCCGGCGCGGCCCGCAACGCGCTCGATTGCGCGCTATGGGACCTCGAGGCGAAATTGTCGGGCACGCCGGCTTGGCGTTTGGCCGGGCTGGCCGAGCCGCCCCGTCCGGTCACCACGCTTTTCACCATCGGCATCGACGAGCCCGCCGCCATGGCCAGGGCGGCGCGGGGCGCGCACGACCGGCCCCTGCTCAAGGTCAAGCTCGGCGCCGACCGGCTGATCGAGCGCATGCGCGCCGTCCGCGCCGCCGCCCCCGCCGCTCGCCTGCTGATCGACTTCAACGAGGGCGCCGATTTCGATGCCTTGCGCGCGGCCGGTCCCGAACTCGCGGCGATGGGCGTCGAGATGATCGAGCAGCCCCTGCCGGTCGGTTCGGATTCTATGCTCGCCGATCTGGACTACCCGATTCCGTTCGGCGCCGACGAATCCGTGCACGGCACGGAAGATCTCGCCGACCTGCGCGGCCTCTATCGCTTCGTCAACATCAAGCTCGACAAAACCGGAGGACTGACCGCCGCGCTGGCGATGAAAAACCGCGCCGCGAGCGAAGGGTTCGGCATCATGATCGGCTGCATGGTGGCGAGCTCGCTTTCGATGGCGCCGGCGGTCCTGCTCGCCCAGGGCGCGCAATTCGTCGATCTTGACGGGCCGCTCCTGCTGGCGCGCGACCGCGATCCCGGCCTACGCTACGACGGCGCCACCATCCAGCCGCCCGCTGCCGCTCTCTGGGGATAACATGACCGCACAATCGCCGGCCCACCGTTCCGACACCATCGCCGCGGGATTCAACGCGGCGGCGCCGCTCTACGATGCCGCGCGGGCACGCCTGATCCCCTGCTACGGACGATTCTACGCCAGCGCCGTGGCGCTGCTGCCGTTCGCGCGCGACCAGGCAATCGACATCCTCGATCTCGGCGCCGGCACGGGATTGCTGGCGGCTTGGATCGCCGATTCCTTTCCCAATGCCCGCTTCACCCTGATCGACATCGCCGCCGCGATGGTGGAGAAGGCGCGCGAACGGTTGTCATCCGGCGCCGCGCCGCCCAAGATCATCGTCGCCGACTATGCCGTAATCGCGCTGGGCGGACCGTTCGACGCCATCGTCTCGGCGCTCTCGATCCACCATTGCGACGACGAATCCAAGCGCACCCTGTTCGGCCGGATCTTCGGCGCGCTCAGGCCCGGCGGCGTATTCGTCAACGCCGAGCAGGTGCTCGGTCCGACCGAGGCGCTCGAAGCGGCGTATGCGCGCGACTGGCTGGCCGCAATCCGGGCGGCCGGCGCCGGCGAGGCGGAGATCGCCGCCGCCCAGGCGCGCATGCTCGAGGACCGCTGCGCCCCGCTCGAGCCGCAACTCGCCTGGCTGCGCGCTTCAGGATTCGTCGAGGTCGATTGCCGCTTCAAGGACGGCCGCTTCGCCGTTTATGCCGGACGCAAAACCGGCTGACCGCCCGGCGCCGTCAGGCCGCGATCAGGGCGCGGCGCGCGGCGCGGCCGCGTTTCCCAGCGGGTTGCCGGTGTGCGGATGGATGTCGGGACGGAACACTTCGGCCGCCATCTGGCGGGTCAGGTTGTAGAGGCGCACATCGCCGGGTCCGTCCGCCGGGGTCTGGCCGCTGATTTCGCTCACCGCCCGATATTCGACGCAGAAGGCGGCGGTCGCGAGCACTTCACCTCCCGGCACAGGTCCGCCCGACGCCGCCGGCGGGAAGTCGGTATTGGCTTCCGGCTTCAATTGATGCTCGCAGATCGCGTTGCCGATCATGTCGGGGGACGGGCTGAACACATAGACCAGCCGATAGATCGGCTTGGCCGACGGCCCCGGGCTCAGCAGCAGCCGGGTCGGCGATTTGCCGACCGGCGCGTCGCGCAGATCGGCTTCGACGGTGCGCGCGAACTGATCCTGCGGACCCGGGAACGGGTCGCCGAACACGACCAGCTTGAGATCGCGGTCGCTCGCGCCGTCGTCATAGAATCCGTCGATCTGGACCACCGGATCGCTAGCGCTATAGGTACTGGGTCCGGCGCATGACATCAGGCCGACGCAGGCGGCACCGATCGCAAAAACATATGTCTTCATGGGCGACTCCACCGTTCCGCCCCCCAATTGCCACTCAATTTAGTTTCTGCGCGGCGGCTTGCCAAGTGACCTAGCCGCGCCGCGAACATACCACCGATTGACAGCCGCGGTGCCATGCGTGGCATATGTGCACCCAGTCCGCGCCCGATGTCCGAACGCAATACCCCATCGACCGACGCTTTATTCCCGCGCCTCGAAGCTTGGGCGCTGCCCATCCTTGTGGCCATGGGTTTGGTGCGCGCCCTGGTGGCCGCGCTGGCTCCGTTGACTCCCGACGAATCCTTCTACTGGCTTTGGGCGCGGCCGGTCCAACTCTCCTACCTCGATCATCCGGGCATGGTCGGCTGGTGGATCTGGATCGGCGTGCGTCTGTTGGGCAACACCGCGCTCGGCGTGCGCCTGCTGTCGGTGATTTCCGCCGCCGCGGTGACCTTCCTGCTGTGGGAGATCGGGCGGATCGGCTGGGGACGGCGCGAACTCGGCGCGCGGGCGGCGCTGTGGCTCAACGCCACCATCCTATTCAACGCGGCGGGCGTGCTGATGACTCCGGACGCGCCGCTGCTGCTGTTCTGGAGCCTGTGCGTCTGGGCCATCGTCCGTCTGATCGACGCTGGTCGGGCGCGATGGCTCTATGTCGCCGCCATCGCCTGCGGCCTGGGCATTGACAGCAAATACACGATGGCCCTGATCGTGCCGGGCGCGGTGGTCACCTTCCTTTTGTTTCCCGCCCTCCGCCGCTGGCTGGCGCATTGGCATTTCTGGCTGGCCGCCATCATCGGCCTTTGCTGCACGGCGCCGGTGGTGATCTGGAACCGCGACCATGGCTGGGCCTCGATCGGCAAGCAATTCGGCCACGCCTTCGGCAGCGCCACCGACAATCCCGGACTCAGTTTCTTCAATTTCGCGGTGACGCAAATCGGGCTGGTGACGCCCCTTCTGTTTTTGTTCGTCTTGGGCGCGTCGGCCTGGACACTGGGGGCGGGCTGGATGCGCCGGCGCGCCTCCTGGTTCCTGTTCGGCGCCATTTCGCTGCCGATCATTCTGTTCTTCGCCGCCCATGCGTTCGAAAACGTTGTCCAAGCGCATTGGTCGGGCCCGGCCTATCTCGGCGGCATCCTCGCCGCGGCGGGCGCGCCCTGGGCGGCGGGATGGTCGCGGCGCGGCTGGCGGTGGCTGGTGGTCGCCGCGCCGGTCCTCGGCCTCGCGATGACTTTGCTGGTGTTCTTCCAGGCGACCACAGCGCTGATTCCAGTCCCCACCATCACCGATCCGACCAAACGCCTGGCCGGCTGGGACGAGTTGGCCATGGCCGTGCAGAAGGCGCGCGAGGCGCATCCCGACGCTTTCCTGTTCGCGACCAAGCACGAGACCGCCGGGATCGTCGCCTTCCGCCTGGCCGATCACCCCGACGTGATTCTGGTCGGCGGTCCGATGCGCCCGTCCTTCTATGGCGCCGACGCTGTGGCGAATTTGCACGGGCACGACGGGCTGCTGATCAGCGCCTTCAAGGAGGGTGACATGCGCTACCTCGCCCCCTATTTCGACCGCATGACCATCGTCGCGGAGGTGCCCCTGATGTGGGGCGGGCGGCTGGCCGACCAATATCGCATCATCCTGGCGCAGGGTTATCACGGCGGGCTGTTCGTCGCGGGCGACGGCTTCCCGGGCGCGCTCGACAACGCCAAGAAGTGAGGCTGGCTTGCCCCGCCCGCCGCATCCGCCCATGATGCGCGGCCATTTTCACGGCGGGTCGGAGGAGACAGGATGGGCCGTTCTGCGCTGCTCGCGCTGCTTCTGACCGCGCTCCTGCTTGCCGTGGCTCCCGCCACGCGGAGCGCACCCAACAATCCCTACGGCGTGATGATGTTCCCCAACCCGGGCGAGGATTTCGATCTGGTGCTGGCCCGCGCGCGGGGCTTGGGCGTGTCGTGGTACCGGCCGCCGACGATCGCCCTGCTACGCTGGATGATCGGCGCGCCCTGCCCGGTCTGCGCCGTTTACGGTCGCTCGGGCCTCAAGCTCGCGGTGACAATCCGCAACACCGGCGATCCCTATGCGCAGCAACCCTCGCCCCCGCCCGACGACCTGTCCAAGTTCCAAAAATCGGTGGCGAGCA
>Ga0181537_10005055_pt1 | contig 10741 bp, 9 predicted proteins | sample PEATcosm2014_Bin_39_FD_119765 | JGI IMG/M metagenome (GOLD analysis project Ga0181537, IMG submission 119765) | Peatland microbial communities from MTU Mesocosm Facility, Houghton, MI, USA - PEATcosm2014_Bin23_10_metaG | ecosystem: Environmental > Terrestrial > Soil > Wetlands > Peat | place... | reverse complement strand
ATCACCGAGCCGATCCCCAAGTACGGCGAGACGCGCTGCTACATCCGCGATCCTGACGGATATATCATCGAGGTCGGACAGAGCACCGACCTCGCGTACGGCTAACGCTCGGCCGGTATGAGATGCGGATTTAAACGCTAGCGGATATCGGTGGATTGAGTCCATACGCGGATTGGTACGAGAGCCTCGACACGCAAGCAGCGGCGAAGGTAACCACCGCAAGGCTGCCGCTTGGAACTCGAGAACACGGCGAACGTGAAGTGGTTTGCGTGCATTGGTGAATACGTCATCGACTGGGATCCAGTTTATTGTTCCGCGTCGGATCCAGCGAGCATCAAATCGAAAACGTGCGGTTGCTCCACGACGCGATGTATCTCGGTCCTGCGACCCTAGTAATCAATGCCCTTGACATATTCGCTCGGGGACACTTCTTGAAAGCGGTTGGGATTGGCATCGACCAACGCATCCGCGAGATCGTTCGATACGGTGCCATGAGCGTTCAAGTCAGTGTCACGAATGACCGTGCGGTCCAGCAGGTTATTGTCAAACGCTTGAAATTGCCGCTCCTGGGCATCCTGACTGCGTTGAAAGGCGGCAAATTGCTGATCCGAGGCGGCCTGGCGACGCCGCATCTCAGCCAGCGTTTGAGCAGTCGCCGCTTGGCTCTTCTGCGAGTCGGCCCGGATTTGCGCCAACGCCACATCCTGGTTGACCTTGTAACTATGGAGCATGGCAACGACGGTGGCCTGTGATTGCTGCGCGAGTTCCTGCGGGAAACTGATGATGTATAGCGTGATGAGATAGCTCGCCTGATTGTCTGGCGCACCAATGCCGATATCGACCAGAGCCGAAGTCGGCCCCTGCCCATCGACCGCACCCATCCTGGCGGATAACAGGGCTTCCTTGGGGCCTACTTGCGTCGAGTCGACAATCTCGATCGTCGGCGGTGACTTGCCGTGCTTCTGCAGGAACTGCGTCAATGCCGACGTGAACGTACTTGCTGCATCGGTGCCGTACGGTATGTCGACAAAGCCGGCGGCCGTGCCCGGTCTCATCAAGCCACGCGATCGGGGATCGTTCGGATCGAGGGCGGGGATCTGCCAGTCAAAATGCAGCGCGGCGGGCGCCGGGCCTTTGGCGATGACTTCGCCGGCATGGGCGCCAGTGATGGTCCAGCCATCGGGCAAGCCGATGCTGCCCGAGCCATCCGGAAATGGCGTCTGGTGCAGCGGCGCGGCGGGCGTCTCAGACGCAGCGGCCGGCCGACCCTTCGGCGGCGCACTTGCCGCCGCGGGTGACTTCGACCCGGACGGAGTGTTGGTCGGGCCCGGCGCCGCCGGGGATTCGGGCGCCGAAGCCGGCGCATTGGCCGCACCCGGTGCGGGGCTGCTCCCCGTGCCCGAAAGTCCCACGCCGGATTGCAATCGCTTCAGCATGGGGCCCACGGTGGAGCGAAAACGGTCGGCTTGGTCGGTCAGGACAGCACCCTTGCCTGGGGCCGACGGCGATACGGCCACTAGTGCAAGGCCGGCAATCTCCTGATTGCCCTGACCAGGCGATTTCACGGTGAAGATCACGGCCAGCGAGTTGCCGTCCGAACCGCGCATGACACGGGAGATTTGCGGGCGTGCCCCGAAGCGGCTATGGGCATACTGCAGCACTTTGCCCATCGCACCCTGCAACGTGTGCTGGGCCGGCATTTGCGCATAAGCGATGGTGCCGCCGCCCGGATTGTTGATCACCGTAACGCCATTGTTCGACTGCGCCCCGGTGGTCCGGGACCAAGCCACGAATCCAACCATCAACATCAGAGGCAGCGGGCGCATGCAGAAGTACCGTCTTGTTTTGCTGTCGAAAGCATAGCGAAACCGAGGGAGTTTAGTTGGTCATTGCAACCGCTCACCCCATCGTGCGAAGGCTTGCAGGCATAATGCCGCCCAGGGAGACTTATCGGGCGCCTGCCGGCCAACTCCGGCCAGTGAGTGTCCGGAAATGACCGCCACAGGTCGCGAGCACGGCTCGATCAATCCCCCGTCGACGGTGAGTATCGGCGCCCCCTGAGAATCGCAGAGACCGTCTTCACTGAAGGCACCCCATTGCGCGCTGCTCTTGTGGCGCCACTGGTACTATGGTACCTTGGTACCAACTGAGATGCAAAGTACCAAAAAAATGCGGCAAGACATCGAGATCGAGCGAGTTCAAACGGGGGTCCGTATGGAGCGCCGCCTACTCAAAGTGCTTAAGGCACTCGCGGAGTACAAGAATATGACTCTAGGCGACCTGCTCGAAGGCATTGTGCTGCATGCATTTGAGGGAAAGAGCCCGTTCAGTGCAGACACTCAGCGAAAAATAGCCGAGCTTAAGGATATCTATTCCTTAGATCTTGACGCGAAAGCCAGTCATAGGCTGAGGGAAAAGTCATGACCGACGAAGAGTTTCTGCGTGCACTCGAATGCTGCACTCTGCCGGAGAGCGAATTCGGCCATCACGCACATGTCCGCGCGGGTTACTTGTATCTGAAGGGGTCCGACTTTGCCGAGGCTCTGGATCGAATTCGTCGGTCGATTCGCGCCTATGCTGCCCATCATGGGAAACCTGATAGGTATCACGAGACCATCACGGTCGCGTACCTTGCACTCATTCAGCAATGCATTTTCGAGCGTGGCGATTGCGGTAGCTGGGTGACATTTGAGAAAAGTAACCCGGAGCTTTTCAATCCCGAATTACTAGGCCACTTTTACGACCGGGATGTGCTTGAATCAAAGATCGCTCGTCGAGTATTCCTGTTGCCTCGTTCGAAGTCATTTCTTGGCGAATCGTCGGCGAATATTGGTGAGCTGCGCCTATGCCATTAAATATCGCTCGCGCATTTCTCGCCCTCTGGTGGACACTCGGCGTCCTTTTGGTCGTGTACAGCGTTCAGACAGCGTGGCACGCACTCGCGGAAGCCCGGGATGGCATCGATGTTCATGTCTCGGTAATCGCATCCGTTGAGGCAATAGCCGGATTGCTGTTTCTTGTTCCAAAGACCATGCGGGCAGGCGGCGCCTGCCTGCTCGCAGTATTTGCCGTCGCATTCGTAATGCACGGCAGCAGAGGGGAGTTCCCCTCGCAGTTGCTGCTCTATGTGGCCGCCGTGAGCTTCGTCATGATTCACGGGCCGATGATCTCTATCGCCCCGGCCGCGCCATTGCAAAGCCATTACCTCCGGCGCTGACTCCGCGCCTGCTCTTCCTGCGCGACAATTTGCGTACGGTCCCGTCATTGATCAGATGCACTATGGTGCGAAAGGTGTCCTCGTCCGGCAACTGCCGACCAATATGAATGACGGCACTCTCCTTTAGGCGCTTGCCGAGCACTGCAGTAATGAGCGCCCTGGAGTCGGCGTCGACGAAGTCCAGCACTTCGTCTATGAGAATCCAGGACGGCTCGTGGATCAGCATACGAACAAACGCCAATCGCGTTAATTGGTCCTCACTGAGCTCCTCGACCCAGTCCCAGACCTTGTCCAGGCGCGGCTCGAACTCCTTGAGATTCAGATCAGTCAGCGCGCCGATAAAAGTCTTGTCCTTTATTTTGTCCGGTTCCGACGGGTATGCGAGCGCCTCTCGCATGGTGCCCGGAGGCCAGTAAGCCGAGCGCGGCATGTAATAGATGCTCTGGCCTTTAGGTCGCCTCACGGTGCCCGAGCCCCAGGGCCAGAGACCGGCAAGGGCGCGAAAAAGCAAAGTCTTGCCGGCGCCGGGCTCACCCACTACAAGCACCCGCGCGCCAGGCTTTATCAGTACATTGGCTTCCTTGACCTTGGTGACGCCTGTGGGCGAGGCAATCTCCAGTTTGCTGATCACATATTCGTCGTTCGTCCCTTCTTCATACGCAATCTGGCTCTCACTACTATGCAATGAGTCCATGTCCGTGACCGCTCTGCGAAAACTGGCAACGCGCAGTAGGGTTGCGCGCCAGTCGGCGATGACGCTGAAATTGTCGACGAACCAGCGCAGCGAGCTTTGTACCTGGGTAAAGGCCCCGGCAGCCATCATGAGGCCACCGAAAGACAAGTTGCCGAAGAAGTAGAGGGGCGCGGCTGCAATGATCGGCGCCACGATGGTAAACCAGCCATAACCGGCCGTGATCCAGGTCAAATTGGTCAGGCCCAGTACCAGCCGCCAGGTCGCTGCGAGCACTGCGCCGAGGTCGCTCTCGATGTGGCGAATCTCGTCGGGCTCCCCGGCCGCCAGCGAGATGGCATCTGCGTATTCGTTCACCCGCACGAGTGCAACTCGAAGTTCGGATTCGCGCTGATAGCGCTCGGCATTGCGCTTGATGAGATTGTGCCCTGCCCAGTAGCTCAGCAGCGAGGCGGATCCTGCATACAGGACGGCTGCCCAGACCATGTAGCCCGGGATCAGGTAATCGCGCCCGTGAATATGAAAACTGAATCCGGCAGAGATGCGCCACAGCAATCCGACGAACATGACAACCAGAATTGCCGCCTGCAGCAACCCCGTGCCGAGGTCCGCGGTGAGTTCGGTAAGATGCCGGGCATCTTCATGCACGCGCTGATCCGGATTGACGCCAATGTCGCCCGCATTGGCAAGCCGGAAGGCGCGCAAGGGTCGTACCCAGTGCTCGACCAGATCCCTGACGAGCCCTTCGCGTAGCTTGAGCTTCAAAGTCTCCGTCAGAAATTTCTGCGCCACATTCAAGCCAAGTAGTGCGCCGGCAATGACGCCGAAAACCATGAGCTGCCGTAGAAACCCGTCGAGATCGCGATGAGAAAGGGCGTCGTAGAACGGCTGATTCCAGACATTGAGGCGAATCTGTCCGAAAGATGTCGCAACCACCACGCCAATCAGCAGACCGCTCAGCACCAGCAGCGAGTTGCGCACAGACGACCCGATCAGCGCCCGCCACATGGCTGCTAACTGCGGCAGCAACCTCGAACGGCTCTTCTCGTCATTGTGCTTCGATCGTTTTGCCATGAGTGGTTCCGGGGTGATGTCAGGAAGCGGAAGTGTTCCGTACGTTAAGCCTGTCAGTGTATTGATTCCACAGGTTTTGGGCGCCGCACCGGTGAGACGGGCGGCGCACGCGCCGGTTGATGTTAGGCCGCCCTAACCGCACGGCAGAAAAATGCGGAGCATTTGCACGTTGCATCTGATTTCCCGCAAGACTTCAGAGAGCAATGGCGTTGCGTCGGGTCAATGCGAGATCTACGCCGAAGGGGTTTGCCGGTGACGTGAAGCAGCGGGGCAAGGCGGCACGCCGGCCGACCGGCCTTGGCCGTGGCGCCGGACGGGGCACTCTATATATCTGATGACGTTCGCGGGTGAGGTCGTCGTAGGAAAAGCAGCCGCCGACGTCATTGCAACGGCCAATTAGCCTGTGGCGTCGGGTTCTACCGGGGAGGCTGTGCCATCGACGCGTTTGCCCCTGCGCTCCTGAAGCTGTGGTCTTTACGCAGCTACTGCGGTGTCGTGATTCTGCTCCACCGGCCTGAACGTCATCGCCATTATCGCCGCAATAATCCCGAATCCCCAGGACACGAGGTACAGGGAGCCGTAACTGCCAAACGTGTCGTAGAGCCAACCACCGAGCACCGGGCCGGTGGCCATGCCGAGGCTTCCCGCCATCGCCGTACCGCCAATCACAGTACCCATGATCTGCAGCGGGAAGTTCTCGCGCGCCAGTACTGCGTACAGCGGCATCACGCCCCCGTAGGTAAATCCGAACAACACAGCCACGGCGTAGAACACGTCCAGCGAACTGGCGAAGTAATATGCCGCCGCGAAAAAGGCCTGCATTAAGAGGCCGACGATCAGCGTACTACGCGCACCGAATCGGTCGCCCGCCAGCCCGAATGCGATGCGACCGCCGAGACCCGCGAGTCCTTCCACACTGTAAATCGTTACCGCCGTAGTCAGCGGGATACCGCAGGTCACCGCATAGCTCACTGTGTGGATGATGGGACCAGAATGCGTCGCGCAGCAAAAGAAATTGGTGAGCACCAACACCATGAATTGCGGCGATCGAATCAGCTGCCTGATAGGCATCGCGCGATCCGTCGCAGCGTTGCCTCCCTGTGCGGACGCCTGTTCGAGAGCCGGCGGTCGGCGCACCAAGAGCGAGACAGGTACTAGTACGGACACCACCAGCGCCGCCACGATTTGAAGCACCTGCCGCCAGTCATGCGTGCTTGCAAGCCGAGCGACCCACGGCGACATCGTCAGGGGTGCGACGCCGAACCCCGCCGATACCAGTGAGACCGCCAGGCTGCGCTGCGTCAAGAACCAGCCTGTCACGCAGGCTATGATTGGTGCGAAGATCGCTGATGTCGCCAGGCCCACCAACAACCCGAATGCCAATTGGAATCCGATCAGCGTTGGTGCCATGCTCGCAAGTTCCAGGCCGGTGCCCAATAGGAGCGCTCCGATCAGGCAGGTCCAACGCGCGCCGATCCGGTCGCTCAGAGCGCCCCACGCGGCGCTCCCTACGGCCATTGCGAGAAATCCGACGGTCATCGCGGCCGACACGCCGGTTGTAGACCAACCCGTGTTGGCTGCGATCGGCCTCAGCAGCACAGGGAGAGAGAACATTGCGCCGAGCGCGATGCAACCCATCACCGCGCCGGCGGCGACAATTATCCAGCGGTAGCGAGGTTCAGCCATGAGCTTTGGTGAGGATCTTAGAGTTCTACTGAGGAACACTGCAACTCGGCATCGTGCCGTGGTGAGCTTGAGGAGAGCGCTGGCAAGCGCTGTTTAAGTTATTGATTAATAAAGCGATCGGACGACTGCGCATACCGCCAGGATCCACGAACTTGAGGGGCGTTTACATGACCACAAAGCACCTACGTCGATTCGCCGCAGCTGTCGGGCTGAGCATAGGGCTCTGCGCTCTGACGGGCATCGCAGCAGCCGATGCGCCCTCGGGGGGCGAGACCACGAGCGGCAAGCCGTCTTACGAGCGGATGGCGCGCCTCGATGAGTACCTGATCCCGGATTCTCAGGCCGAGATTGCGCTCGCGCGCAGCGCGGCACCAGCCTCGGTCTCAGACAAGGCCACGCTCCTCATTCTCAAACCGCAGGGATACGAGACTGCCGTCCACGGAACCAACGGCTTCACATGCCTTGTGGAGAGGTCGTGGATGTCGCCGTTCGACAGCCCGGAATTCTGGAACCCGAAGATGAGGGGACCCGTTTGCTACAACCCGGCTGCCTCGAAATCCATCCTCGTTTACACATTGCGGCGGACGAAACTCGTGCTGGCCGGGCATTCCAAGGCGCAGATGCTCGATGAGATTCACACAGCGGTTGCGCGCAAGCAGCTCCCATGGCCCGAACCGGGTGCGATGTCATTCATGATGTCCAAGGACGGCTACCTCGGGGACGAGGCGGGTCACTGGCATTCGCATCTGATGTTTCACGTGCCGAAAGTCGCGGCCGCAAGCTGGGGCGCCAACTTTCCCGGCTCACCCGTGGTCCTCGACGATCGCGAACTTCCGGAGCCCCAGACCGTCTTCATGGTGCCCGTAACCCACTGGTCGGACGGGACAGCGGCGCCGATGATGTAGCGCACACCCAAGAGGCCGCTGCCCCTTAATGCTCGGCGCCAACTGGCGGCACAACAGCGCCGAGATTTGCGCGAGCCACCCACCCCGAAAGTCCGCCGCCGGTTCGAATGAGCATGAAATCCTCATGCTCCGCCGTCATCGTGACGCTTTCCGCTTCCCGCAATACAAAGGCCGTATCACCCATTGGTGCCGGGGACACGCGCGCGGGCGTCTGGTCGACGAGGACGACCGCTTCGTGCATTCGTGGCCACAGCAGCACTGCGTTGGACGCCGTCAGAGCAATCAGCGCGACACCAAGCAGGATACCGCCGCGCGGTATCCACAGGAATCGCCGCGCAACCCTCGCCGCCACCAGCCCCATCCCTACCAGAACAAGCCCTAAGACTCCGAGCCAGGCCGCGGCGGTGGGCTCCGTGGCCTGGGCTAGGCGTGCAAAGGGATTTCGCGGCTTCACGGGTACATGCGCGGACGCGCGAACGTATGCAAGATTGGCATTGATATCCGGGTCACCGGGTGCCAGCAATGCGGCGCGCTCATAGCTGAGCACTGCCAGGCCAGGCTTGCCAGCTCGAGCGTACGAATTTGCCAGGTTGTAAAGGCCATCTGCAGAATACGGCTGCTGCGATGTCTGTGCTAACGCCTGCCCAGCCCACAGCGCGAGGCCCGCGATAATCATCGGTATCTTTGCGGCGCGCATTTATCCCCTCTCGCCCGCGAGTTGGCTGCGAACCACCCTGAGCCAGTGCTGATAATCTGTGCCGCCCGGCTGGTAATCTGAATACTTCGCCTCGTCGGCGAGGACAAATAGCCGTCCGACGTCCTCTCCTGTAGCGCCCAGTCTCGCTTTCAGCTCTGTGAGGGTTATTTGATCGGCAGGCATCTGCCAACGCGCGGCCAGAGTTTGCAGGAGTGTTTGTCTCGCTGCCTCGAAGAATGAAGAGGAATCGCCGATTCGGGCCGCCGCATCCAGCTGCGCAAGCACACGCGCAGCCGCTTTCGAGGCTGCGCGTGCAGCGTTAGGGCGCACGGCGAACCAACTGCCCGCGAGTATCAGCGCGAGGCTTGTCGGAATGGCCAGAAACGGTCCCCGGAAGTACAGCGGGCGCAGCTCACTCACCGCGTTATGCGGCAGCGGGTGATCGGGCCGCAAGCCCTGGGTGGCCGCTGTCATAGGAACGCCATTCAGGCTCTGGGCATTGGTCAGAGCATTGAGTGAGCCGCTGGCCAGCGAGGCGGCGATCGTCACTTTGATGGGTGACGTCTGCGCATGCTCGTAACGTCGCGTGTTGGGATTGAAAAAACTGAACTCAAGTCCGGGAATTGACTGCTCGCCCGGCTGCGCCGCGATCAGCGGTTGTTCGAACACTTTCTCGCCTTGATTGCCGACCGCGTCGCTCGGCGTGAAGGAGGATTTTGCCGGATAGGTTTTCCAATGATCGAGGTGATCGAGCATCGTTGAATCGACGCGATCGAAATTGCCTGCACCGCGTATATGCAGGCGCAGAGTGAGCGGATCTCCTGCCGCTACGGTGGCGGGAGAAATGTCGCTCGATACCTGGAAGTCGCCGACGGCTCCGCCAAAGTCCTTGGGTTGCCCATCCGTGGGCAGCTGCACGACCCGCAGCTCGGACGGTGAGCTCCCGACCGTGATGTCCTTTGGAGCAATTCCGTTGTACATGCTTTGCAGCAGTGGCCAGGCAAGTCTGGACGCGACGGCCCTATCTGACGCGGACAACGTGCTGATTTTCACGGTGAGTGGCGTTTCCGCCGACAAGAAGAAATCGCCCGGTTTCACCGCCGCGAGAGCACTGTGCCAGGTGAGCACCACAAACTCGCTACCCTCGATGGACTGTTCTCGACGTTCGGGTTGTTTTGACAGATTGTTGAACGTGAAGTCGTTGCCATTGAGCGTGGGCAGACCATTCACCGATGTGACGATTCCCGGTCGTATGCCGAGTTCGATTTCGACCGGCACGCTTTCGCCCACGTATATGGCGCGTGTAGGAATGGCCAGATGGACGAAGGCCGCACCGCCGGCTTGCAGCTGAACGCCCTTCGGCAGCACAGCGGTTACCACCGGCGGCGCGGCTGGCATCTGGCTGCGCCACGCGTACGGATTGGGTTCATTACCCTTCACTACCTCGAGCCCGATAGATTGCGAAGTCGGCGTGAGTCCGGGAATGGTGAATACACCGGGGAACTGGGCCGTAACGCGGATCAGGATGAAGGTCGCGGGAATCGGTGTGCCGTTGACGAATTCGAGACCTTGCGATCGCCCAGCTTCCTCGAATACCAGTCCGGGAATGCTCGGTAACGCGACATCCTTCAGGCGACCGAAGCTTGTCACCCGGATGGTCGCGGATTCTCCGACCTTGATGCGAGAAGGTTCTACGGTTTCGTAGGCTAACGCGTCCTCCGCCTGCGCGAGCGTGTACTCGGCTGGAACGAGCAGCCCCACGATTGCAGTAATGATCTTGATCCAGCGCATAGACCCGGTTCGCATCACCAATTCTTGAATGCTTTATCCGGCGCTTGATCGGGATCGCGCGGGCCGGATGGTACGGCTAGCGAGTGGTGCTCGTCCGATTTGGCCGAGTCCAAAAGCTCGCGGGCTTCCTCAGCGCTCATTTGCCCGGGTGAACGCTGGTCTGCTGCCGCCTGCTGTTCAGGGCCGGCACGCTGATCCGGCGGTGGTGAACTACTCCTCGCGCTTTGCGGCTGCGCCTGCTGTGGCTGTCCTTGCGGTGGTGGTTGCCCCTGCGGAGGAGGTTGCCCCTGCGCTTGACCCTGGCCCTTGCCTTGGCCACCGCCGCCGCCACCGCCGCCGCCACCGCCGCCGCCACCACCCCCGCCGCCTTGGTCAGGCGGCCGTCGGAGCGCGTCAATTTTCCGATTGACGAAGTCGCGATTGTATTTGCTATCGGCGTCATCAGCGCGCAGCTGCAACGCCGTGTCGTATGCCTTGACCGCTGCGGTCCATTTTTGAATGGCCTCCTGCGGCGCAGATTTTTCCAGCTGCTGACCCGCGCGATACAGCGCGTTGCCCAGGTTGTAGTAAGCATCCTGCTGGTCTGCCAGACGCTTTGCGTTGCTCGCCGGGGAAACCTTGATCGATTGTTGGAAAGACTGCGTTGCCTGGGGAAACTGCCCTGCTCGATACGCGCTCGT
>Ga0181537_10005054_pt1 | contig 10743 bp, 5 predicted proteins | sample PEATcosm2014_Bin_39_FD_119765 | JGI IMG/M metagenome (GOLD analysis project Ga0181537, IMG submission 119765) | Peatland microbial communities from MTU Mesocosm Facility, Houghton, MI, USA - PEATcosm2014_Bin23_10_metaG | ecosystem: Environmental > Terrestrial > Soil > Wetlands > Peat | place... | reverse complement strand
GGGATGGTCCGCGTTCCATTTCGGGTTGGTGTAGCAATCCGGCGTCGTCTCGGTGAAAAGATATTTGCCGTCGGCCACGGGCAGTTTGGCGAGGCCATTCAGGACGTCGTCCCACTTCTTCTCGCGCGCCATGCCGAGCCGTTCGCGCCATTGTTGCGCGGTTTCCAACGCCCAGCGCCAATAGGTCAGCTCGAACGTCGGGTTCATGGTTTTGTTCTTCGGGAAGATTTCCTGCGCGCATTGCAGCACCGGGCCGAGGACGTAGCGGCTGGTGTTTGTGTCCCACGTGGCATAGCTCGCCATGAAATCCGCCGTCTGGAAGACGATGTCGCGATATTTTTTCAGCGTGGCCTTGTCCTGATGCTGGCGCCAGCAGAGTTCCGCGTAAAAAATGGGATGCGGCTCCTCCCAGACGAGGAACGGCCCGACGGGCGACGGCGATTCCGCGCCGCTGGGGCTGGTCATCTTCGGCCAGCGCGCGCCGTCGTAGCCCTGCTTTTTGGCCGTGCCTTCCGCGCGCGGAAGGATTTTCTGGTAATAGCCGAGGCTGCGTTCCAGCAGCGGCAGGCGGTCCCACAAGGCGAAGTGCGCCTCGTGCCACCAGTGCATTTCCAGATGGAACTTGCCCTCCCAGGTGTTGTAGGTGAGGCCGGTCTCCTGCGGCGGATTGTCGCCCGTGCTCTGGATGGCGGTGAGGTATTGCGAAAGGACGATGCGGCGTTCGAGTTCAAACCAGCGCGGATCCTTGCTGCCGGACAAATCAATCGCGCCGCCGGTCTGCCAGAAGTTGTTCCAGTTCTTTTGCGCCGCGAGCTTCGTCTGGACGAATGTCGGCAGTTTTTTCGCGGTCAGAGTTTTTGGCGAGAAGGCGCAGACCAGTTCCAGCGCGTCTGCTTGATTTTCAATCGAGGTAGGGCGCGTCACTCCGTGCGCGCCGTTCGTGCTGTTCAAAAGAGCGGCGGGCAGAGGACTGCCCGCCCTACCCTCCGACCCAAATCCCATCACGAATTGATGCTTTGCCGTGTTCGTGATGACCGCTCCCCTGCTCCACTTTGCCGCCGCGAAGTAAACATCGTTGTCCAGCTTGCGATGGAACTCCGCCTCGTTCGGCTGCGGCTGCGTCAAGATGGTTTCGTGCGCATCGGGTTTGCTCCAGTCCGCCGTGGTCGTTTCGCCCGTTCCGTAAGGAAAATGGATTTGGATGGCGAGCCGGCCCTGCTTCAACAACGCCGACTGGACATGGACCGCAACCGCATCGAGCTTCGGGTCGCAGACGGTTTCCACGTCCACCGGCTGGCCATCGAACGCGAAATGGCTGATGATTTCGCCGTCCCACAAATCCAGCGTCTGGACGATGTCCGTCAACTCATTCGTCTGCACGGGCGAGCTGTCGGCGTGTTTGAGCACAAAGCCTATCTGCCCCAGATGGAGGCGATGCGGGTTTTCACGCAACCATCTGGCCTCCGGCGTCATCTTGTTTCCCGGCACGTCGGCGTAGGGCACCATCCGGCCGTTCAGGTCGGGAAACTCCTTGCATTGATAATTATCAATGCTCCAGCCGTTGGTGTTTGGAATCGTGTGCCAGCCCCAGTCCGAAAGCGTGCCGAGCGGCGTCGTGTGGTCGAAGGCTTCCGGAAAGGTCTGCAGCCCGGTCGCGTCCACGGTGAAGGCGAATTCGCCGTTGCCGACGGACAGCGGATTGGCGGCGTCAAAATTCGTCAGCATCACGTCGTGCCGCGTGACCAGCGCATGCCGGCCAATGGGCTGGGCGCAGGCGGTGACGGCGCAAAGCAGGAGAATGCCGTGAAGATAAATCTGGAACGCGGATTTCGTTTGCATGACTTGAAGACAGAAAATCAAGGAAACCGCGCCGGAAGACAAGTCAGATGAAATACCGACTCCAGAATTTCAAACCGGGAAATACAGGAAAGCGAGTTCGAGCGGAACATACGTCACGGAATCCGCGTTTTTGATTGGCTTGGATGGTTTTTTTGCTATCTTTCTTATCCGTCAGAAACGACACCTCAAATTTCCATGGCAAAATTATTTCTCGGACTTGATTCCAGCACTCAAAGCTTGAGCGCCGTCGTCATCGACCTCGACTCGCGCAAGGTGCTTTACGAGCAATCCCTGAACTTTGACAAGGCACTGCCGCATTACAAAACGCGGAACGGCGTCCTGCCGAACCGCGACCCGCTCGTCAAACACAGCCCGCCTTTGATGTGGGCGGAGGCGCTGGATTTGCTTTTCGCGCAGATGAAGAAGGATGGCGTCGCGCTCGGCAAAATCCTCGCTATCAGCGGCAGCGCCCAGCAGCACGGATCGGTTTATTTCAATGACCGCGCCGCCGGTGCGCTGGAAAATCTGAATCCGGAGAAAACCCTGGTCGAAAATCTGCATGGCGTCTTCGCGCGCAAGACCTCGCCCATCTGGATGGATTCCTCGACCGCCAAGGAATGCGCCGAAATTCGCAAGAGGCTCGACGGCATCAAATACACAGCGTCGCGCACCGGCTCGGACACCTTCGAGCGCTTCACCGGACCGCAAATCCGCAAGTTTTACAAGACCGAGCCGAAAGCCTACGAAAACACCTCGCATATCGCGCTCGTCAGCTCGTTCATGGCGTCGCTGCTTGCCGGGAAAATCGCGCCGATTGATTTTGGCGACGGCGCGGGGATGAACCTCATGGACATCCGCCGGAAAAACTGGAACCACGACGCGATGAAGGCCACCGCCCCCGGCCTCACGAACAAATTGCCGCCGCTCGGCGAGTCCGGCCATGCCGTCGGCCCGGTCAGTCCCTACTTCGTCCGGAAATTCGGCCTGAATCCCGAGGCGGCCGCCACCGTCTGGACCGGCGACAATCCGGCGAGCGTCATCGGCCTCGGCCTCGTCAAGCCCGGCCAGGTCGCCATCAGCCTCGGCACGAGCGACACGTTCTTCGGCACGATGGAACAATGCCACACCGACGAAAACGGCGAAGGCCATGTCTTCGGCTCGCCCACCGGCGGCTACATGACGTTGATTTGTTTCAAGAACGGCTCGCTCGCCCGCGAAAAGATCCGCGAGCTTTACAAGATTTCCGACTGGAAAAAATTTGGCGAGCTTGTAGCGCAGACCCCGCCCGGCAACAACGGCGGGATTTTGCTGCCATGGTTCGAGGCGGAAATCGTCCCGCGCGTCAACAAACCGGGCATTCATCGCTTCGACCTTGATGAAAAGAATGCCGCCGCGAATTGCCGCGCCATTTTCGAGGCGCAGATGATGTCCATGCGCCTGCATTCGGAGTGGATGCAGGTTTCGCCGGAGAAGATTTACGCGACCGGCGGCGCGTCGAACGACCTCGCGCTGCTGCAGGTCATGGCCGACGTGATGAACTGCCGCGTCGAGCGGATTGAAATCTCCAAGAGCGCGGCGCGCGGCGCGGCGTTGATTGCCGCGCACGACTGGCTCAACACAACCGGCAAAGAGCCGAAATGGGAAAAGCTCACCGCCGGCTTCACGAACCCGATTCCGGACAGCGAAATACGCCCGGACAAAAAGGCCGCAAAGATTTACGACAAGCTGCTGGAAAAATACGCCGCGTGCGAAGGCGAGGCGCTGGACCAATTGAACTGCTGATTTGGTGAAATCAATTTACACCATTTCGAGCACCAACAGATTCCAATCCATGAAACCTTTGTGGCTCAACGCCGCTCCGGTGTCCGGGTGATAGTATTCGTTCAACGAGCCGTTCTTGGCCAGATCATTGGATAGCAGTCGCAGTGTTTTGTCTGCCAAGTCACTCGCCTCGTCTTGGAATCCGTAATTTTTAAGCCCCTTCCAAACAAAATAATTCACGATGATCCAGACGGGGCCAAGCCAGTTGCTGGGATCCGAGCTGAAATCCATGCAATACATGGATTCCTTTGACGACAGTGACCGCACTCCCCAATTTCCGCGAAAGCGATCATCCGCCAGATAATTCGCCTGCACCAGCGCCTTCGCCTGATCCGGTGTCGCCAGGCCGCACCAGAGCGGCAGGAAGCCGGTGAAGACCTGCACGCGCAGCGGCAAACAATGCCAGGACATGTCCATGCCCGGCCTGACATTGGGAATCAACTCCCTTCGCCGATCCACGCATTGCACGTCAACGGTGTAATAAAATTGATCGCGCGGATCCCAGCAGTATTTCTGAATCTGTTCCCCCAGCGTGCGGGCTTGGGCGTTGAGCCGTTGCTGGTCATCGGGACGATTAAGCCGGCCGGCCAGTTCCGCCGCCGCTTTCAAATCCTCATAGAAGAGACAGTTCAGCAGCAGATTCGCGGAGGAAAAAAATGGCCGTCCGAATGTGGTCGGATCGTTGTCGTTGCCGATGGCAACATCGTTTCCCCACACCAGCAGGCCAATCGCACTTTGGTTGCCGGCCTCCCACGACGCGTAAAAGCGCAGGAGCTTGTCGAACTGCGGCGCCAGCCAGTCCACCGAGCCGGTTTCGTCGGCGGCCAGAAGTGCGATCTGCCCAAAAACCGGCTTGGCCTGGTTTTGCGATTTGGGCCGGTCCGGCTTCAGGCAGCCGAGGGGATCGGCGCTGTGCACATCAATCAGCATGGGGATGCGGCCTTCGTCCGACTGGTGGTCGAAGAAATTCGTGAAGCTGCCGATGGCATGCTCACCCACCTTCGCGCGAAAAGCGGAATCCTTTGAGATGGCAGCGAAGCGGAAGAGGCCAAGCGCAGTCCAATAGGTGTCCCAGTCCCAAAGGTTGGTGGAATATTGTTTGCCTGGAAGGCTGCAGGCAATGCTCGGATGCGCGAGGGTGCCTTCGGCGGGGCGCAACAGGCGCGGCGCAGTCTTGCCAAAGTAATCAAGAAGCTGGGCGCTTGCCGCTTTGCGGTCGTCAGCAGACCATGAGGAAACTGGAATCGGCTGACTGGCTGGCACCGGAATCAAGTCAGCGCTCCTACCAACGAGTGACGAAGCGCCAAGCACGGCCACTCCCGCGAGAAATTCGCGTCGCGTTGATTTGTGTATTGGGTTCAAGACAACACCTCAAGTCGTAGGATCATATTTTCAGTAGTAAGGATTATCGGTAGAAAAATCAAGGAGCAGCTGTCAACTGGATTTCCCGGCCGCATTTCAGAAAAATCATTGCGCTGTCAAATGCCCTGAAACTTCCAGTTCGGCAACCGCCGCCGGTTTTCCCTTGAACGTGACACGCAGGAGATGTCCGCTGATTTCTTTCGCAAAAACATCCGTCCTGATTTTATCCATGCCGGCGGTCCGGGTTTCGTCGGCAACCGGCGTCCAGCCCAAGTCGTCGCTTGAGACTTCGATTTTGTAGCGGTAATTGCCAGGTGCTGGGAAAGTGATTTTGGCCTGCGTCATCGTCACCGCGCGCTCCAAATCCACCTGCCACCACGGATTCGCGTCATCGTCCTGCGGCCGCCAGAAAGTGGAAGTGTTTCCGTCGTTGCCGAGACTGGCAGAATGACCGGCGGCTTCGCTGCTGCCCAGCGTCGGATTGTTTAGGCCGAAAATGGAACTGGCCGTCATCGCCGCACTCACCGCGGGCGAGCCGGTGAAGCGCATGTAAGGACGCGGTTTCACCGGCGGCGTTTTTCCCTTGATGAACTTCGGTTCGCCAAGCGTGGTGATCATGATGGTCGCGTCTTTGAGTCCGGGCGATGCGGCGCGAATGACCGTTTTGCCGGAATAGTATGAACGGAATTCCATCGCGGCCTGCCCATCGCGGATGGCGATGTCGGAATCCGGCGCGAACGCAATGGACAAGCCGGTGGGAAATTCGCCGGGGCCGGAAGCGATCGTCAGCGTGACCGGTGGTGAATTGCTCAATGCTCTGCCGTCCGCATCCACGACGGTCACGATGATTTGGGTGTCATCGGTTCCATCAGCCGATTTTAGTGTGGTTTTGTCGGCGGCAATTTTTAATGCGGCGGGAGTGCCGCCGGCGTGCCATTCGGGCGGCGGAACGTGGGCATATTCGTTGCGATACCAATACCACGCGCGTTTCGGCAGCCGGAAATAATCAACAATGCCGGTCTTACCCTCGTCACCGGCGATGCTGCCGTGATCGAACATGCACCAAAGCACTTCGCCGCTGCGCCACGGATAACGCCAGAAATAGGGCTGCGACTTGTCGCCCGGGCCTTCGAGAAGATTCTTCCAGTCCGCCGCGTATTTGCCGGGTCGGACGGCGCGGACGGAACTGTATTCGGTGACTAGATTTGGAATGCCAGGATTAATGAACAGCCTCGCGCCGTCGCCGTTGTAGCCGGCAATATCGCCAAGCTTGTCCAAACCGCCGCGCTGGCAGCCGCCGATGCCCGCCGGGCGCGTCGGATCGAGTTCGTGCGTGAGCGCAACGAGGTTGGTTAGAAAAGTCCTGACCTTGGGCAGCATGGATTTTTCGCTGAAGAAAACTTCGTTGCACATGCTCCATGCGACGATGGACGGATGGTTGCGATTGATGCGGATCATGTCGCGCAGGCTGTCCTTGACGCTTTGCTCGAATGCCACCTCGTCATCGGCGTTGGTCGGATAGGCGCTGGCATTCCAATAGCCATCCGGCGACCTTCCGCCCATTCCCCAAAAACAATTTTCCGACCAGAACAAAACGCCCAGCTCATCGCACGCGTCCGCGAATGCCGGGTTATGCGGATAATGCGAGCCGCGAATGAGTTGAAATCCCGCGTCCTTCACCAGTTTCACGTCGCGGTGAAACCCGCTGTCCGCCACGGCGTCGCCCCACCCCGCGTGATCCTGATGCACGTCGGCGCCTTTGATGTAAAAATGTTCGCCGTTCAGGAAAAAACCCTGGTCCGCCGTCCATTTGAACCAGCGGAAACCAAAGGTCGTTTTGAATTCGTCTGCTTCAGCTTTGCCGTCAAATACCCTGCTCACCGCCATGTAAAGAAACGGATGGTCGGGATGCCAGAGCTTCGGCTTGGCAACCGGCGCGGTTGTCTGGTCGAACGTGACGGTCGTTCCGGCGGGAACAGTTTGCATGGAGGAAATGCTCGCGACGGTTTTGCCGTCAGGATCAAGAATGTCGGTCTGAAGCACGCAATTTTTCTCCGCTGCGCTGTCATTGCGGATTTCCGTCTTCACATTCACCATACCCGACTCCGCCGAAACCTGCGGCGTGGTGACGAACGTGCCATACCAAGTGACGTGCAGCGGTTCGGTGACGACCAAACGGACGTCGCGGTAAATGCCACCGCTGAAGACGTGTTCGCCTGCGCGCGGGGCAAGCTGCGGATTCCAGAGGTTGTTGAGCCGGACGACCACCAGATTGTCGCCGGTCTTCACTGAGCCGGTGATGTCCAAAGAAAAACCGGTGTAACCGCCCTTGTGCTCGGCAAGTCGCTGGCCGTTGATGAAGATTTCTGCGTCCTGAAACGCGCCGTCAAATTCGAGGAACAGCCGTTTGCCGGACCAGTTTGCGGGCACGTCGAAATGTTTCCGATACCAGCCGTAGCCAACGTAAAATTTCGACGAGGCGAAATACGGCATGCTGAAAGAGTGCGGCAGCCCGATGTCGTCCCACTTCGCATCATCAAACGCCACCGCCTCCGCGCCGAGATGATCACCCAGTTGAAATTTCCATTCGCGGTTGAAGTTGAGTTCCTGACGCGGCGGCTCGGCGGCAAAAAGCAAAGCGGGTAGCAACAGGGCCGTCAGAAACAGGAGAGGTGTTTTCATGGCAAATTAATATCCACGCAAATCCGTGCTGCTGCGTTTGGGCAGACCGGGCGCCGGCGTGCGCTTGAGAACGAGGTATTCGATGCCAAGCCTCTGGCAATAATCGCGCTTGCCACCCTTGTCGCCGTCCTCGTTCACGGCGTAAATGTCCGGTTTCAACCGTTTAATTTCCGGGTCGGCGTCCAGCCAGCCGTCGCCGGTGGAAATCAACGCCTGCTTCACGAATCTGATCGAGCCGACAACGTAGCGCCGCTCATCCTGCGGCAGCAGCGGATGCCCTTGGCCCTTGAGCAGCCGGATGTTCGCGTCATGACCGACGACGGCGTAAAGATCGCCATAAGCGCTGACTTCCTCCAAAAACCGGACGTGGCCGGAATGAAACCAGTCATAGCTGCCGGTGACGATGACTTTTTTCCGGCCCGGCGTGGCCGGCAGCGGCGCGGGACCGGGAAAACCTTTCAACTCGTCCGCCGTGAACACGCGGTAGGCGATTTTATTTTCGCGGGCAAAGGCTTCGCGCGCGGGGCTGGCGGTAGCCGCAACCTCCGCCCAGATGTCCGCATCCAGATTTTTCGGCAGCGCATCAAAACCGGTTCCACCTTCGGCTTCAACCACGCGGCTGACGTAACGGACGGCGCTCAAAAAATATTTCCGTTCCGCCAACGGAAATTTCGGGGCTTTGCCGGTGAGTTGTTGCAGCGTTGCATCCGGCCAGAGGACCACTGTAAGTTCGCCCAACTTTGAAGCCTCCTCGAGAAAACGCAAGTCGCGCGACTTGATGTCGTCAAACCCGCCACTGACCAGGACTTGTGACTGCGCCGGCATTTACGACTGGATTTTAAGGGCAAAAGCGATCTGGCTTGGCTGCTTTTTGGGCAACGTGATATGCAGGCCGTTTTCGTCGCGGGTGAATTTCAACTTCCAGAATTTTCCAAGCTCATGGACACTGCTGATTTCACACGGCCAGTTTGGTGAGTTGCTCCCGAGTGATTTGATGGTGACTTGGCCGCCGTCCGGAACCGCGAGAACAATTGCATAAAGCGTTTTGCCGTCCTTGGACTGCGTGAACCGGATGTCCTCCGCCGTGAACGGCGCTTTTTGCACATCCCGCTGGCCGTCGAATTGCCCCTTTTCCGCCAGCGTTGTCGAAGGCCCTTCGCCATAAATCTTCCACGGACGAGTTGAGTAAATGGCAGCGCCGTTAACCCTCAACCACGCGCCGATGTCGCTGACAATCTTGATTTCATCGGAGTCCGGCGTGCCATCTCGTTGCAGGGGCACGCTTAACATGAGGTTGCCGTTTTTGCTGACAATATCCGCGAGCATCCGCACCACGGAAGCGGCGGATTTATACTGATGTTTGTCAAATATGGCGCGGTTGTAATGCCACGAGCCGATGCAGGTGTCGGTCTGCCACGGCAACGGCAGGATGTCTGGTGCCTTGCCGCGTTCGATGTCATAGACCTGCGTCTGGCGCTCCATGTCATCCAGATGCTTGTCAGTCATGACCGCCTCGTTGTCGCCGTGCAATTGGATGCTGGAATTGTAGAAATGCGCGGCAAGGTTGAGGCCAATCTCATCAGTGATGCCATCAAGCGGCAGCACATCGTCATCGAAATAAATCATGTCAGGCTTGTAATCATCCCAAAGCTGCTTGACGCGGTTGAAATATTTTTCCATGTAGGCCGCGTCGGGAACGCTGCTACCCTGGGACGGGTCCCAATCCCAGACGAGTTTTTTGCCCGGAGTGTGATTTTGCGCGTAAAGATCCTGCGGATCGAGACCGTCCCACCAAAGCCCCTTGCCGTCCGCTTTCGTCAGCTTGCCGTCGTAGGGCACACCGGCGAACGGGCCGGTCTTGTCCGCGCCCTGCGCCACCTCATACCACGACCAGGCGTGCGAGGAGTGTTCGCTCACGGCAAAACGCAGCCCGTTTTTTCGCGCCGCCGCCGCCCAGCCGCCGATCAAATCCTTTTGCGGCCCGATATTGACGGAATTCCACGGCTGGTATTTGGAATTGAAGTTGTCAAAGTTGTCGTGATGTGCGGCCAGGGCCATGAAATATTTCGCGCCGTTCTTTTTGTAAAACGCGAGCAGCTTGTCCGGGTCAAAGTTCGCCGCCTTCCACTCGTGGATGATGTCCTTAAAACCGTTGGTGGAAGGATGGCCGTATTCCGCGAGGTGCAGCTTGTAGTCGGCCTGGCTGGGAATATACATGTTGCGCGCATACCAGTCGCCCTCTTCCGGCTCACACTGCGGACCCCAGTGCGCCCAGATGCCGAACTTCGCGTCGCGGAACCAGTCTGGCGTCTGATAATTCGTTAGCGAATTCCAGGTCGGCTGAAACGGCCCCTGGGCAATCGGCGACAGATTCAACACCGGTGACGGATTTGTCTGCGCGACCGCTGCGGTGAGCGACATTCCCAGCAACAGAACGGCGAGGTATTTCATGGGTGTTTTCATAATTAATTTTTGGAAACGCGAACGTTGATGTGAAAGGCACCGGGCACGGGCTTGTTGGAGACGACAATCAGATAACCGCCGCCGCAACCGGAATACATCGCACCGAGATATTGCCGCTGATACGCCTTGAGCAGCGGCATCAAATCCACGCGCAGCAACGGATGCCGGACGACGTGCGGCAGCAGCGTCTCCCAGCATCTCATATTCAAATTAAGCGACGCGCCAAGGGCTTTCGCGTCCGTCTTGATAATCGCATCGTAGCAGTCACGCCCCGACTGGCCGAGCTTGGCAACCCATTTCGGAGTCAGATTTTTCACCCCGAGCGGACTGTAGCCTTCGGGGCGAGGTTCGATGGGAAGCAGATACAAAATGTTGCCCAACCAGCGCGCAACTTTGGAGCTGTTGCAGGACTCGATATGCGATGGAAAAACACCGCCGTGAGTTTTGAAGTCATAGTCCAGCCGATTGATGCCGGGATAAACCAAGCCGATCATGTCCTGCGAACCGCTCGGCTCAACCTTGCCTTTGTTTTCAACTTCGTAAAGCTCGCGGGCCAGATCCTCCGGCGGACGGTTC
>Ga0181537_10005053_pt1 | contig 10743 bp, 7 predicted proteins | sample PEATcosm2014_Bin_39_FD_119765 | JGI IMG/M metagenome (GOLD analysis project Ga0181537, IMG submission 119765) | Peatland microbial communities from MTU Mesocosm Facility, Houghton, MI, USA - PEATcosm2014_Bin23_10_metaG | ecosystem: Environmental > Terrestrial > Soil > Wetlands > Peat | place... | reverse complement strand
TTGCCCGCGCCGCGGACGGCGTTGAGAATCGCCGGGCCGTTGTAATTCCACAAACCGACGAGGCAGGCGATGTCGGGATATTTCACGAGCGTGTCCTCGGCGTTCTTCTGGGCGCGAACGACATCGGTATCGTCGGTGCGAATGTCCACGATTTGGATGTTGGAACCTTCCAGCGCCTTTGTGATTCCACCGGCGCGTTCCTTGGCGTTCTGCGAATCGCTGTGTCTTACGAACAGCATGATCTTGCCGCCGTTGGGCAGGCATTCCTTGATCATCTTTCCGGCTTCCTCGCCCGCCGCCTCGTTGTCGGTGCCGATGTAAGCCACGCGCTTGCTGGCAGCGGCGTCACTGTCGCAGCAAATCAACAGCGTCTGGCTCGCGATCTTGTTCAGGAAGTCCGTCTGGTTGTCCGGGTCGTCAACGCTGACGGCGACACCGTCAACGCCCTTGGCGACGAGGTCGTCCAGAATCTGCCTCTGCTCGGCCGAGCCGCCGGAGGGCGTCACGCGGAAATCAACGTCCACGTCGCCAAGTTCCTTTGCAGCCGCGTTGCAACCCGCGCGGGCGAACGCCCAGAAATTCGCCGCGTTATTGCAGACAAACGCGATTTTTTTCTTTGCGGCGGGCGCCGAATTGCTGCCGCCGGAGGTCGTGGTTGGCGTCTGGTTTTCACTTTTGCTGCAGCCGACAATCAGGGCCGCTGCGCACAGCGCCGCAAGGATGGATTGGATTTTTTTCATGGTTCGATTTGGTTGATGAATTTCAGAATTTTATTCGGTGGAGAATTTGTAAATGATCATGCTCTTGTAGGTTTCGCCCGGCTTCAACTCCGTCGTCGGAAAATCCGGATGATTGGGCGAATCAGGGAAGCCCTGCGGTTCCATGGCAAAGGCGTCGCGGAATTGATACACCCAGCCGCCCTTGCCGGTGAGGGTCCCGTCGAGGAAATTCCCGCTGTAAAACTGCATGCCCGGTGTGGTGGTCCAGACTTCCATCACGCGGCCGCTGGCCGGTTCGGTGACGGTCGCAGCCAGCGACAATTCGCCGGGCGACTTTTTGTTCAGAACCCAGTTGTCGTCGTAGCCGTTCGCAAATTTGATCTGTTCGTCGTTCGTGTTGTTGATACGGGCGCCTATGGCCGTCGGCGTGAGGAAGTCGAACGGCGTGCCGGCCACCGGACGCAATTCGCCGGTCGGGATAAGCGTGCTGTCCACCGGGGTGAATTTGTCCGCGTTGATATGGACAACGTGGTCAAGGATGTCGCCACTGCCGCGTAAATTGAAATAGGAATGATGCGTCAGGCTGCAAACCGTGTCCTTGTCCGTCGTCGCCTTGAATTTCACCTCCAGCGCGTTGTCCTCGGTCACGGTGTAAGTCGCATGGACGGTCAGGTTGCCGGGAAAACCTTCCTCGCCGTCCTTGCTCAAGTGAGTCAGCTCCAGTTTCGGGCCGTGCTCGCCAATTTTCGCGTCCTCGACTTTCCACACGACCTTGTCAAAACCCCGGAGACCGCCGTGCAGTGTGTTGGCGCCGTTGTTGGCCGGGAGGGTATAAGTGTTGCCATCAAGCGAGAATTTCGCGCCGCCGATGCGGTTGCCGTAGCGGCCGATGAGCGCGCCGAAATAAGGCATGGCCTTCTGATAGGCGGCGTTCACATAACCGTCCAGATTGTCGAACCCAAGCACCACATCGCCGAGGTTTCCATTTTTATCCGGCACCTTGAGCGATGTGACGATGCCGCCATAGGTCATGATGTGCGCCTCCATGCCTTTGCTGTTGCGCAGCGTATAGATTTCAACGGGCGTGCCGTCCGGGGTTTTGCCAAAGGGTGCCTGACTGATGATTCCGCGCGATTTTGACATGGAGGCGCAGCCTACAAGACAGAAAGCGCCAAGTCCAGCCAATGCCAGTGTTGCCAATTGCATTTTTTTCATTTTGTTTAGTGCGTTGTTTATTTTTGCCCGTAATAAGCCTTCGGACCATGTTTGCGGAGGAAATGTTTGTCGAGCAGCACGGGCTGCATCGGTTTGAGCTTCGGATTGATGCGCAATGTCTCGCTGTTCAGCCGCGCGATGAATTCCAGGACGCTCGCATTATGGACCGCGTCATGGACGTCAGCGCCCCAGGTGAACGGTCCGTGGCTCGCCACCAGCGCGGCGGGATGCTGCTGCGGATCGAATCTCAATTTCTTGAACGTCTCCACGATGACCTCGCCGGTGTTCGCCTCGTAATCCATCTTGATCTCCGCCGCCGTCATCTTGCGCGTGCAAGGCACTTCGCCATGCCAGTAATCCGCCTGCGTCGTGCCGTAGGCCAGCAGCGGTTTGCAGGCCTGCGCCCACGCCGTTGCGTGCAGGCTGTGTGTGTGGACGATGCCGCCGATTTTTGGGAATGCGCGGTAAAGCACCAGATGCGTCGGCGTGTCAGAACTCGGCTTGAGACTGCCTTCGATAACTTTGCCGTCCGTCAGCGAGACGGCGACCATGTGCTCCGGCTTCATGCTGGCGTAAGGCACGCCGGATGGCTTGATGACGACGATGCCGCGCGCGCGGTCAATGGCGCTGGCATTGCCCCAGGTCTGGATGACCAGGCCTTCCCTGACCAAATCAAGATTTGCCTCGCAAACCTTCCGTTTTAATTCCTCAAGCATGGGGATTAATAAATTATTTCCGAACACGGTTGCGGATGTCAATCAGTTGCTTCATCACTCCAAATAAATTGCCGCTCCAATCCTTCGTGCCGAAGGCGTCGTGCAATGTCCGGTAGAGCGGATACAACTCCCGGTAAACCGCGTGAGCCTTCGGGTCCGGCTTGTAAGTCTTCGGTTTCAAGCCCGTCATTTTCTTTTGCGCCGTGGCGTAATTTTTGTGTGCGCCAGCCACAACCGCCGCCGCGATGGCCGAGCCGAGCGCGCAGGTCTGCGCCGAGCGTGAAATCTTCATCGGCCGGCCCGTCACGTCCGCGTAAATCTGCATCGTGATGGCGCTTTTCTCCGCAATGCCACCGCAATTGACCACCTGCGAAATCTTCACGCCATATTCCTCGAACCGGTTGATGATGGTCAACGCGCCGAAGGCAGTCGCCTCGATGAGCGCGCGGTAAATTTCCACCGGCGTCGTGTAAAGCGTCTGGCCGACGAGCAGGCCCGTGAGCCGCTGGTCCACCAGAATCGTGCGGTTGCCGTTGTTCCAATCCAGCGCCAGCAGGCCGCTCTCGCCGGGTTTCAATTTCAGAGCGGCGGCGTCCAGTTCCTTGTGTGACAGCGGATTTTTTCCGCCGGGCTGGACGTAATTCACCCACCAGTTGAAGATGTCGCCGACCGCCGACTGGCCGGCTTCGAGTCCGAAATAACCCGGCAGCACGCTGCCGTCCACGATGCCGCAAAGCCCCGGCACATCCGCGAGCCTTTTAGTGTTTGGTGAAATGGCGATGTCGCACGTGCTTGTGCCGATGATTTTCACCAGCGTTCCCGGCGCAACGCCCGAACCAACCGCACCGAGATGGGCGTCGAATGCGCCGACGGCGACCGGAATTCCAGCCGTCAAACCAGTTTTCTTTGCCCATGCCGCAGTGAGTCCGCCAACGGCGCGATCAATTGCATGAACCCGCAGAGTGAGTCGCGAACGAAGTTTGCCAAGCTTCGGATTCAGCTTGGAAAGGAATTGCGCGTCGGGGTAGCCGCCCCATTTGGTGTTCCACATCGCCTTGTGACCGGCGGCGCAGACACCGGCGATCAATTTGTCGGGATGCTCCGTGCCGGTGAGCGCTGCCGGAACGTAATCCGCCAGTTCCACCCACGAATGCGCAGCATTGAAAACTTCCGGTGCGACGCGCAGACAGCGGAGGATTTTGCTCCAGAACCATTCGCTGGAATAAGTGCCGCCGCACTTGGCGAGAAATTGCGGGCGTATCTTCTTTGCGAGCGCGGTGATTTCGGCGGCTTCGGCCACGCCAGTGTGGTCCTTCCACAGCCACGCCATCGCGGCGGGATTGTTCGCGAATTTCTTGTTGAACGCGAGCGGCTGCCCGTTTGCGTCCACCGGCAGCGGCGTGCTGCCGGTCGTGTCCACGCCGATGCCGATGATTTGATTCGCATTGAAGCCGCGCACATTTTTCTTCGCGGCGGCGAGCGATTGATTGATGGTTATCTCCGCGCCTTTGATGTAATCGGCGGGATGTTGCCGGGCGAGATTCGGGTCGCGCGACAAAATCACGCCTGCCGTGCCGTGGACATAATTCCAGACCGCCGATGCGACTTCCGCGCCGTTGGCGACATTGACGATGAGGGCGCGAACCGAGTTCGTGCCGTAATCAAGACCGATGGTGTATTTTGTGCTCATGTTCAAATTCAATTGGCGTTCAATGCTGTCTCCAAAAGGGCCGCAGCTTCGGCTTTTGCCTTTGTGGAATTATTCTTCCAATCCGCCGGGCTGACGACGCTCCAATAAATGGAATAGCGTTCATCGCTCAATTTATAATAGGGAATCAAGGTGACATCTCCGGGCTTGCCGAGATTTTTTGTGCGGAACGTCAGCGGCTGGCCGGAAACCGGCTTGACGTGTTTCAGCAATGAGTTTTCGTCGGTGACAAAAACCGGCACTTCCGGATCCGGCACCTTGACAAAATCGAGCTGGTTTTTCGCGTGAGGGTCCGGCATTCCGCTGGTGCCAAGTTCTGCGGCCAGGACAATCGGGCCATAAAGCAGCGTGACAATGTTCGTTGCGCCCGGCAGCGGCTCGGCGTGCAATTTCATCGGCAACTCGATTTCAACCCGGTCGTCGTTCCTCCATTCACGGTCGAGTGTGAAATAAGAACCCGGCTTGCCGGAAATGGTTTGTTTCCAGCCGTCCACGCGAACGGAAATTGTTTCCGCCCAGGCCGGCCAGCGGATTTTCACGGCGAACCGGACCGGAGCCTCGGTTTTGAAATCCAGCCGCGTGGTGTCGCTTTCGGGAAATGTTGTCTCCTGCCGCACGGTCAGGTTTTTCTCCGGCCAGGAAAGTTCGGACGGAATGAACAAATTCACATAAAGCGAGCCGTCCCCGTGAAAATAAATCGTGTCGCCGTATTTCGCGTGGTTTTCCATGCCGGTGCCGACGCAGCACCAGAAGGAATCCTCCGGCGTCGAATAGGTTTTGAAATGGCCGGGCTTGAGCGACATGAAATAGGCAAACATGCCCGTCGCCGGGTCTTGCGACGCGAGGATGTGGTTGTAAAGCGCCCGTTCGTAAAAATCCATCGTCACGGCGTCCGGCGACCATTCGAAAATGTGCCGTGTGAGCTTGAGCATGTTGTAGGTGTTGCAGCTCTCGGCGGTTTCGGCGGAAAGATGATTTGAAAAGTCGTTGACCGAAAAGAAATGCTCGCGGTCGCTGTCGCCGCCGATGATGTAGGAACGGTGCAACGCGACGCGCCGCCAGAAAAAGTTCGCAATGCCGGCGTCCCGCTGGTCGCCGGTCAATTCAAACTGCCGTGCCGCGCCGATCATTTTCGGGATTTGCGTGTTTGCGTGAAGCTTGTCGAGCTTGTCCTGCCCGGCGGCGAGCGGATCAAAAACCTTCTTCTGGTTGAACGCCTCGGCGGTTTTCAGGTAATCCGCGTTGCCGGTCACGCCGTAAAGATTGGCCAGCACCTCGTTCATGCCGCCGAATTCCGTGTCGAGCGACGCCTGCATTTTTTCCTCCGGCAGGTTGTCCACGCGGAATTTCACCCAGTTAGCCATGTTGGTCAGCACTTCAAGCGCCTGCGGGTTGCCGGTAAGCTGGTTCGCATCAAGCAATCCGGCCATGATTTTGTGGAGCGTATACCATGGTGCCCAGACCTTCTGGTGGTTTTCCACGCGTTCAATGAACGATTCGGGAAACGCGGACAAATAGCCGGCGTGTGAACCGTTCGTCGCCAGCGCAGCCTGGCACACCGCAAGCCCGGCGACAATCGTGTCCACGCGCTCCTTGAAACGCGCGTCGCCGGTGCTGGCATACATCAACGAACACGCGGAAAGATAATGGCCGATGGTGTGGCCGCGCAGTTCGATTTTCGGATCTTCCCAGCCGCCGTAGGGCTGGGCGGACGATGGCAATCCGGCGTTGAGCCGAAAAGTGTGAAGCAGCCGGTCCGCCTCAAGGCTCATCAGATAATTCTGGTCGCGCACCATCGCGTCGTGAAAAGGGCTGTCGAGCAGCCGCACCTGTGACAACGGAAATGGCTGCGCTTGCAAAGCGACGACCGGCGGGATGTCGCCGCGCGAAACGGTTGCCGTCAAAACCACGGCCGCGGAAAGGATTTTTAATTTCAAGTGTTTCATGCCCGTAGATGCTTCTTCAGTGAATCCGCTTTGACAAATCACGAAACCCAGCCGGACTTCAAGCCATAGGCGGTGTCATTCCAAGATAGTTCCTGTTTGAACTGGCGGAGCTTCGTGTTGGCGTCAATCACGACGACCTCCAGCCCTGCGATCGCCGCGAAATCTTCGAGCATTTCCGTGGTGACGGCCTGGCTGAAGCCGGTGTGATGCGCGCCGCCCGCGTAAATCCACGCGGCGCAGGCGTCCTCGAAATTAGGACGGCACTTCCACACGGCCTGCGCCACCGGCAGCTTCGGCATCGGTTGTTCGGGCCGCACGACATCCACTTCGTTGATGAGCAGGCGGAAGCGGTTGCCGAAATCCATCAGCGCCGCGTTCAACGCCGGGCCGGCGGGCGTGTTGAAGACGAGCCGCGCCGGGTCGGCCTTGCCGCCGATGCCGAGCGGATGCACCTGCAACGACGGTTTGGCCGCCGCGATGCTCGGGCAGATTTCCAGCATGTGCGCGCCAAGGACGAGCTTGTTGTTCGGCTGCAAGTGATAGGTGTAATCTTCCATGAACGACGTGCCGCCCTTGAGGCCGCTCGCCATGACCTTCATCGCGCGGACAAGCGCGGCGGTTTTCCAATCGCCCTCGGCGGCGAAACCGTAGCCGTCGGCCATCAGACGTTGCGGCGCGAGGCCGGGCAGTTGCGCCAGACCATGCAAATCTTCAAACGTCGTGGTGAAGCCCTTGAAATTTCCATTCGCCAAAAACGCGCGCAAACCGACCTCGATGCGCGCGGCTTCGCGGATGGATTTGTGGCGCTTGCCGCCTTTTTTCAAATCGGGGGCGATTTCATAAACCGCGTCGTAGGTTTTGACCAGCGCGTCAATTTCCTTTTCCGAAACTTCGTTGACGAATTTCACCAGATCGCCGACACCGTAGCCGTTGACGGCGAAACCAAACTTGATCTGCGCGGAAACTTTGTCGCCTTCCGTCACGGCCACTTCACGCATGTTGTCGCCAAAGCGGGCGATCTTCGCGGTCTGCCAGTCGGCCCACGCCGCCGCCGCGCGCGACCACGCGCCGAGTTTTTCCTGCGTGGCTTTTTCCTGCCAGAAACCGACGACGACCTTGCGGTTCAACCGCATCCGGCTCCAGATGAAGCCGTGTTCGCGGTCGCCGTGCGCGGCCTGGTTCATGTTCATGAAATCCATGTCAATCGTCGCCCACGGAATGTCGCGATTATATTGCGTGTGCAAATGCGCCACCGGCCTGCGCAACTGCTTCAGTCCATTGATCCACATCTTCGACGGCGAGAACGTGTGACACCAATTGATGAAGCCGATGCATTTCGGCGCGTTGTTGGCCTCTTGGCACAGCGCGGTGATGTCATCCGGCGTGGTCATCACGGGTTTGAAGGCAACCTTCACCGGAATTGCGGACGCGGCGTTGAGCGCGCCGGCAATTTCCTGCGAATGCCTGGCGACGGCCTTGAGGGTTTCGGGCCCGTAAAGATGCTGGCTGCCGGTGACGAACCAGACTTCGAATTGTTTAAGATTAATGTTCATGGTTTCGTTGGTGTTTTGGCGTTGTGGCCAAATTGATGTTCAAATGAATTCGTTGATGAGATTTGCCAAAAATTCCTGGCGGCCGCTGGTGTTCGGCGTCACGTCGCCCTGCTTGAGCATGTAGGCTTCAAGCTCTTTGAAACCGGCCTTGCCCGATTCAATTTTCGCGCCAATGCCGGAATCCCACGAGGCATAGCGATTTTTTACAAACTCCGCCAGCCGTCCGTCCTTGCGAATTGCCGCCGCAATCTTCAGGCCGCGCGCAAATGCGTCCATCCCGCCGATGTGGGCGTAGAACAGATCAACCGGCTCAAAACTTTCGCGGCGGACCTTTGCGTCAAAGTTGACGCCGCCGGTCTTGAAGCCGCCGTATTTCAATACGGACAGCATCGTGTAAGTTGTCAGGTAAATATTCGTTGGGAACTGATCCGTGTCCCATCCGAGCAGTTCATCGCCGGTGTTCGCGTCAATCGAGCCGAGCGCGCCCGCAGTGGCGGCGACTTCCAATTCGTGTTGCATCGTGTGGCCCGCCAGCGTCGCATGGTTGGTTTCGATGTTCAGCTTGAAGTGCGGCAACAGATTGTATTCACGCAAAAAGTTCAGGCACGCGGCGGCATCTGAATCGTATTGATGCTTGGTCGGTTCCTTCGGCTTCGGCTCAATGTAAAATTGTCCCTTGAAACCGATCTGCTTTTTGTAGGCGACGGCGAGGTGGAGAAATTTGGCCAGATGTTCCTGTTCGCGCTTCATGTCGGTGTTGAGCAGCGTCATGTAGCCTTCGCGGCCACCCCAGAACGTGTAGCCCTCGCCGCCAAGTTCATGCGTCACTTCCATCGCCTTCTTCACCTGCGCGGAGGCAAACGCAAACACGTCGGCGTTGCAGCTCGTGCTCGCGCCGTGGACAAAGCGCGGATTGGAAAACAGATTCGCCGTGCCCCACAACAGTTTTACGCCGGTGCGTTTCTGCTCTTCTTTCAAAACTTTTTCGACCGCGTCGAAATTCTTGTTCGACTCGGCCAGTGTTTTTCCTTCCGGCGCCACGTCTCGGTCATGCCAGCAATAATATGGCGCGCCAAGCTTGGAAATAAATTCAAACGCCACCCGTGCGCGGTTTTGGGCGTTGCGGACGGAGTTGGAGCCGTCGTCCCACGGCCGCTGCATCGTGCCCGCGCCAAACGGATCGCTTCCGGTGCCGCGAAACGTGTGCCAATAGACAACCGCGAAGCGCAGGTGGTCACGCATCTTCTTGCCTTCAACGATTTCTTCGGCGTTGTAATGCTTGAAGGCCAGCGGATTTTTGGAGCTTGCGCCTTCAAACTGGATTTCGGTGATTTCGGGGAACGCGGCTTTCATGGATTTCGTTTTAATTGGAGAATCCAGTTTTGAATTTGGGTGCGATTTTTGAATCGGTTTTTGCCGACGTATCGGGCAAAACCATCCGGTCAATGCCGATGGCGACCAGTCCCGCCGTGCGGCGGCGTGGCGCGGCCACGCACTCAACCTCACCGAACTTGGCCCACATGGAGCCGTTCTGGACGGCGCGGGACAAATGCGCCAACACAACTGGCGGCAGTTCCGTGAGGCTGCCGGTGATGACGACCCGGCGCAACCCCACGACATTCAACGCGCCGGCAATCGCCGCCGCTGCTGCGTCGAGCGCCTGCGCCAGCCAGGGTGTCATGCCGCGCTCGGAAATATATTCACCCAGTTCGGGCCATGTTTTTTCCCTGCGCGAAGTGGCGGCGGAAAAACTTTCGAGCAATCCGCGCAGGGAGACGAGCGTCTCCACGCAGCCTGCCGCGCCGCAGCCGCAGCGGCGGATATTGCCGGGGACGGGCGTGTGGCCGATTTCCCCGCAGATGGGCAGGGGATTGGCCAGCGGTTTTCCTTCGACGATGATTGCCCCGCCGACGCCCTCGCCGAAATCCACGAGCAGAAAATCCTCGCAGTCGGGATTGGCCAGATGATGGCCGAGCGCCAGCGCGCGTTCCTCCTGAACCATCAGGACCGGCACCTTCCAGATTTTGCGGATGACCGCCGCCAAATCAACATTCTCGCTCCAGTGGATGTTTGGCGAAAACAAAATACGGTTGGAGACCTCGTCCACCACGCCCGGCACGCTCAACACCACGCCTAAAAACTTCCGTGAACGCAACTGCCTTGCCGCCGCGCGTAATTGGCGTTCCCACGCCGATGCGGGATTCGATCGCGTTGGCGGGATCCGGAATGAAACCTGCCAGTCATCCGCGTCCGCCACGCCAATCGGTAATTCAGCCAGCAGGGTTTCGGTGATGCCGAGTTGGATTCCGAGAAAGCGCGGCTCGGAACGGTTCAATTGCAATTGCCGGCTGGGCCGTCCCATCCGGGTTGCCCGCAGACCGTGGCCGTTGAGCGTTGGTGCTTCCACTTCCTCCAGAATCTTCAGCGAAAGGAGATCGTCCACGATTTTTCCGGTCGTGGGCTGGCTCATGCCCATCGAGCGTGCCAGTTCCGCGCGCGACGATACTCCGGCTTTCTGCAACTGCCGGATGAGCGCACGCTTGTTCAGGCGGCCCATGCGCGAGGGGGAAAATATCATTAATTAAGAAAGCTACGAAAGTAGCCACTCCGGTCAAGCACTTTTGAAAATATTTTTCTGCTGCCGGCTTTCCGTTGTGGGAGGACCGATGCAAGGCTACGCATTCTGCTTCCATAGGACTGACCCCTTTATGACCCCTTTATGAATCCGCCTCCCAGAGCTACGAACAAAAAGAGAGCAACCGGAAGCCGCCTCCTTGTTGACCGCATTCAACGCGCGTTGGTTCGACTCAAGAGCAGCGGACGCTATTTGCCGCAAAGCCTGTTGGGTCAAGCCATAGAATACACCTTGAGCCAGTGGCATACGTT
>Ga0181537_10005051_pt1 | contig 10746 bp, 9 predicted proteins | sample PEATcosm2014_Bin_39_FD_119765 | JGI IMG/M metagenome (GOLD analysis project Ga0181537, IMG submission 119765) | Peatland microbial communities from MTU Mesocosm Facility, Houghton, MI, USA - PEATcosm2014_Bin23_10_metaG | ecosystem: Environmental > Terrestrial > Soil > Wetlands > Peat | place... | reverse complement strand
GGTCCGGTGATCGGGATCGCTGCGAATCTGGAAATTCCCGCTCGCCGTCATTTCACCGGTATCGCGCGAGCGATATACCGAATCCCGCAATTCCAGGCGGGCGATGGTGTCGGCGCCCATGATATTGACGTTGCCGCGCAGCGGCTCGACGTACTTGATCGCGTAGTATTCGGGCTTGTCCTCCGGTGGCGTGATGGCGTAAGCCGGATAGCCTTCGGGGTCGAGGCTCGAATCGCGCCTGACCGATTTTTCGAAACTGTCCTTGTCCGCTGCCGCCACGCGCTGCGCGTAATAGGAGAAAAACAGCGAGGCAAAGCGCTTTTCCACCTGGATGTTCGACACATAGCGGTGGAAGCTCTCGCGCGACACCGACTCGCCGGAGCTCATCAGTCCCTGCAAGCCGAGCAGCAATTCGCGGTGGTGGTCGAGGCGGCGCTCGATGACGTCGAAGTTGCGCTCAACCTCGGCTTCGAACGTCGCGCGCGATTGTTTCTGGATTTCCTCGCGCAACTGCAGGCAAACGGCGATCGACACCAGCAGGCCGCAGACCAGCATCGCCCACGCGATCCAGGTGCGTTGCAACGAGCGCAGGAAACGGTTTGGCGTGCGGTGCACCGCTACCGGCGCCGGCGCGCGCTGACCCGCGGCGGCGCCTTCCGCCTCCGCGGCCAAACGAACTCGCGCTGCCGTATTTGGTGTCTGCATGGGGCCAGTTCATCCGCGCGTGCTGTCCGGACCACGCCCCCGCAGTGCCTGCGATGGGCGCTATTGTCGTGAATCGCTGGTGCAAGCCTATCCGCCGGCCGCCGCGCTGGACCGGGAATCGCTGATCTATCTAATTAACGACAGGATCAAGCTCACCTTTAGCGTAACGCTCCGCCATTTTGTCGAGCGGCAGCGGCCTGATCTTGCTGGCCTGGCCCGCGCAGCCAAAAGCCTGGTAGCGCGCCTTGCAAATGGCCTTCGCCGCCTGCATCGCTTCCTTGAGATATTTGCGGGGATCGAATTCGCCCTTGTCCTGGTTCAGATAACGGCGAATCGAGCCGGTCATGGCAAGCCGGATGTCGGTATCGATATTGACTTTGCGCACCCCGTGCTTGATGCCTTCCTGGATTTCCTCGACCGGAACGCCGTAGGTCTCCTTCATCTGGCCGCCGTTGTCGCGAATGATTTCCAGCCACTCCTGCGGCACCGAGCTCGAGCCGTGCATCACCAGGTGGGTGCTGGGGATGCGCTTGTGGATTTCCTTGATGCGGTCAATGGCGAGGATGTCGCCAGTGGGCTTGCGGGTGAATTTGTAGGCGCCGTGCGAGGTGCCGATGGCAATCGCCAGCGCGTCGCAGCGCGTCCTGCTCACGAAGTCGGCGGCCTGCTCGGGGTCGGTGAGCAGCATTTCCCGCGTCATCGCGCCTTCGGCGCCATGACCGTCCTCCTTGTCGCCGCGCATGGTCTCAAGCGAACCCAGGCAGCCAAGCTCGCCTTCCACCGTTACCCCGATGGCGTGCGCCATGTCGGTCACACGCTTGGTGACCGCGACGTTGTAGTCGTAGTCCGACGGCGTCTTGGCGTCTTCCTGCAGCGAGCCGTCCATCATGACGCTGGAAAATCCCGAGCGGATGGCGTTCACGCACACCGCCGGGCTCGCGCCATGGTCCTGGTGCATCACCACCGGGATATGCGGATATTGCTCGACCGCGGCCAGGATCAGGTGGCGCAGGAAAGCTTCGCCCGCGTATTTGCGCGCACCGGCCGAGCCTTGCATGATGACCGGGCTGTCGGTCTCGTCGGCCGCCTGCATGATCGCCTGCACTTGCTCCAGGTTGTTGACGTTGAACGCCGGCAGGCCGTAGCCGTTTTCGGCCGCGTGGTCTAACAGTTGTCGCATCGAGACTAGCATCGTGGTCTCCTAGTGTTTCTTGTGGTCGCCCACGCGGACGATCTTCATGGTGTTGGTGCCGCCCGCTTTGCCGATGGGCTCGCCGATGGTGAGGACGATGAGGTCGCCATCCACCACGGCCCCGTGCTGCACCAGTTCCTGCTCCGCTTCCAGCAGAAGTTGTTCGCGATCGTCCGAGGTATAGCGCACCATCAGCGGGTAGACGTCACGGTACAGCGTTACTTTGTAACGCGTTGCAATTTCGGGTGTCAGCGCGAAAATCGGCACCCCGCAATTGAGGCGCGACATCCAGAGCGCGGTAGATCCCGACTGGGTGAGCGCGGCAATCGCCTTTACTTTCAGGTGGTAAGCCGTAAACAGCGCCGCCATGGCGATCGACTGGTCGACGCGCGAAAACACGCGATCGAGGAATTCCTTGTCCAGCGTGACTTCGGCGGATTTTTCGGCTTCCAGGCAGATACGCGCCATCGACAGCACGGTTTCCACCGGGTAATTGCCCGAAGCGGTCTCCGCCGACAGCATCACCGCGTCGGTGCCATCCAGCACCGCGTTGGCGACGTCGGACACTTCGGCGCGGGTGGGCACGGGACTCAAGATCATGGATTCCATCATCTGCGTCGCGGTGATGGTGAGCTTGTTGTGCTCGCGGGCGAGGCGGATCATGCGCTTTTGCAGCGCCGGCACCGCGGCGTCTCCCACCTCCACCGCGAGGTCGCCGCGCGCCACCATGATGCCGTCGGAGGCGGCGAGGATCTCCTCCAGCGCGGCGATGGCCTCGACCCTTTCGATCTTGGCGATGAGCCCGCTTTTGCCGCCGGCGGCCTTCACCAGCTCGCGCGCCATGTACATGTCGGCGCCGCTCTTGGGAAACGACACCGCGACGTAGTCGGCCTTGAGTTCGGCGGCGATCTTGATGTCCTCGATGTCCTTGGTGGTAAGCGCCGCCGCCGTCAGGCCGCCGCCCTGGCGGTTGATGCCCTTGTTGTTGGACAAGACGCCGCCCTGCTTGACGCGGCAAAAGATGCGCGAGCCGGTGACGCGTTCGACTTCCATCACCATGCGGCCGTCGTCCAGCAACAGCACGGTGCCGGGCGAAACGTCGTTCGGCAGTTCCTTGTAGTCGAGACCGACGCCGTCCTGGCCGCCGAGCTGGCGCTCCGCGTCCAGCACAAAGGGATCGCCCGGTTTCAGGGTGATTTTTCCGTTCTCGAACTTGCCGACCCGGATCTTGGGGCCCTGCAGATCCGCCATCACGCCGACCGCGCGCCCGAGCTTGCGCGAAAGCTCGCGCACCAGTTCGACCCGTTTGCGATGATCGTCCGCCGTGCCGTGCGAGAAATTGAGCCGCACCACGTCGACTCCGGCCGCGATGATGCGTTCCATCACCTCCGCGCTGGAGGAGGCGGGACCCAGGGTGGCGACGATTTTGGTCGAGCGTTCCATAACGGGTACCGGGTCAGGTCTGGGCCGGCGAGCCTGCGCGCTGCTCCAGGATAGCCACTGCCGGCAGGGTGCGCCCCTCCAGGAATTCGAGGAAGGCGCCGCCGCCGGTCGAGATATACGAGATTCTATCAGCCACGCCGTATTTGGCGATGGCGGCGAGGGTGTCGCCGCCGCCGGCGATCGAAAACGCGCCTGATTCGGCGATGGCCGTTGCCAGCGCCCGGGTGCCGGCGCTGAACTGCTCGATTTCGAATACCCCGACCGGCCCGTTCCAGACGATGGTGCCCGCCCTGGCCAGGATTTCGCCAAGGCGCGCACTGGTCCTGGGGCCGATGTCCAGAATAAGGTCGTCGTCGTCCACCGAATTGGCGTCTTTCAGAATGGCAACGGCTCGGGCCGACAATTCTTTTGCGCACACCACATCTTCGGGAATCGGCACCGCCGCGCCGCGGCTTTGCATCATTGCCATGATCGCCTTGGCTTCATCAGCGAGCCCCGGCTCCGCCAGCGACTTGCCGATGTTCAAACCGGCCGCCAGCATGAAGGTATTGGCAATGCCGCCGCCAACGATGAGGGCGTCGACCTTCTCGGCCAGCGAGCGCAGGATGCTGAGTTTGGTGGAAACCTTGGAGCCGGCAACGATCGCCACCAGCGGGCGCTTCGGCTCGGCCAGCGCGCGCGACAGCGCGTCGAGTTCCGCCGCCAGCAGCGGCCCGGCGCAGGCGATCGGCACAAATTTCGCGACGCCATGCGTAGTCGCTTCGGCGCGGTGCGCGGTGCCGAATGCATCGTTGACATAGACATCGAACAGCTGCGCGATTTTTTTTGCGAGCTCCTCGCTGTTCTTCTTCTCGCCCGCGTTGAGCCTGGCGTTTTCCAGCAGCACCACCTGGCCGGGCGCGACGGCCACGCCATCCACCCAGTTTGCAACCAGCGGCACGTCGACGCCGAGCATTTCGGCCAGCCGGGCGGCAACCGGGGCCAGCGAGTGTTCGGGCCTGAATTCGCCTTCGGTCGGACGGCCGAGGTGCGATGTCACCGCTACCGCGGCGCCGGCTTTCAGCGCATGCGCGATGGCAGCGACGGATGCGCGGATGCGCGTGTCATCGCTGATGCGGCCCTGGTCGTCGAACGGGACATTGAGGTCGGAACGGATGAACACCCGCTTGCCTGCAAGGTCGAGCTCGGTCATGCGGAGGAAGTTCATGACCTTTACACGGCAGTTTGCGGCGACTACTTCGCGTTTACAAACGCTACCGTCGTATCCAGCATTCTGTTGCTAAAGCCCCACTCGTTGTCGTACCACGAGCACACTTTCACCAGCGTGCCCTCGGCGACTTTGGTTAACGTGGCGTCGAAAGTGGAAGACGCCGGGTCGTGGTTGAAATCCACCGATACCAGCGGCGCGGTGCTGTAATTAAGGATGCCTTTCAGTGTGCCTTCGGACGCGGCTTTCATCACGCTGTTGACTTCGTCCACCGTGGTTGCGCGTTTGGCGATGAACGACAAATCGACGAAGGACACGTTGATGGTCGGCACGCGAATCGAGAAACCGTCGAGCTTGCCGTTGAGTTCCGGCAGCACCAGACCCACCGCGGCCGCGGCGCCGGTCTTGGTCGGGATCATCGACATGGTCGCCGAGCGGGCGCGGCGCAGGTCCTCGTGGTACACGTCGGTCAGCACCTGGTCGTTGGTGTAGGCGTGCACCGTGGTCATCAGGCCGCCCACCACGCCAATCGCGTCGTGCAGGGGTTTGACCAGCGGCACCAGGCAATTGGTGGTGCAGGATGCGTTCGAGATGACCGTATGCGGGGCCTTGAGCGTGGCGTGGTTGACGCCGAACACGATGGTCGCATCGACGTCCTTGCCGCCCGGGGCCGAAATAATGACTTTTTTTGCGCCCGCCGTCAGGTGCGCCGAAGCTTTTTCCTTGGAAGTAAACAAGCCGGTGCATTCCAGCACTACGTCGACACCCAGTTCTTTCCAGGGCAGCTCCGCCGGATTGCGCTTGGCGCAAACCCGGATACGGTCGCCGTTGACCACCATGGCGTCGCCCTCGACCGCAACCGTGCCGGGAAATTTGCCGTGGGCCGTGTCATAGCGCGTGAGGTGGGCGTTGGTCTCGGCATTGCCCAGGTCATTGATGGCAACGATCTGGATGTCGTGCTTCTTGCCGTCTTCGTAATGCGCGCGCAGGATGTTGCGGCCGATGCGCCCATAACCGTTGATCGCAACCTTGATTGTCATTCGATGCTCCGCCTCTGTCAGCCCTGCAAAACGCTCCTCACCGCCTGCGCCACGCGTTCCGCAGTGAAGCCAAAATATTTGAACAGCTCCGGCCCCGGCGCCGATTCGCCAAAACGATCGATTCCGACCACCGCGCCCCTGGTGGAATCGGCCGCACCCACGTACTTGCGCCAGAAATCGGTGACGCCAGCCTCGACCGCGACCCTTGGCACGCCGGGCGGCAGCACCGAGGCGCGATAAGCCGCGTCCTGGCGGTCGAACACGTTGGTGCACGGCATCGACACCAGACGCGTCGCAATCCCCGCTCCGGCCAGCGCTTCGTGAGCTTCCATCGCGATGCCGACTTCGGAGCCGGTGGCGATGATGACGGCGCGCGGCGAGGGCGCGTCGGCCAGTACGTAGCCGCCGCGGCGGATGTCCGCCATCATTTCGTCGTCGCGCGGCTGGAAAGTCAGGCTCTGGCGCGAGAACAGGAGCGCGCTCGGGCCGTCGCTGCGCTCGATCGCCGCCACCCAGGCTGCAAACGATTCCACCGTGTCACAGGGCCGCCACACGTCCATGTGCGGAATCAGGCGCAGGCTGGAAGCATGCTCCACCGATTGATGCGTCGGACCGTCTTCACCCAGCCCGATCGAATCGTGGGTATAGACAAAAATGTTCCTCAGCTTCATCAGCGCCGCCATGCGCAGGGCATTGCGCGCGTAGTCGGAGAACGTGAGGAAGGTGCCACTATAGGGAATGAAGCCGCCGTGCAGCGCCATGCCGCTGGCGATCGCGCTCATGCCGAATTCGCGCACGCCGTAATTGATGTAGTTGCCACCGGTCTTGTTGGGCGCGGTTTGCAGGGGTTTCGCGCCCTTCCACTTGGTGAGGTTCGAGCCCGCCAGGTCTGCCGAACCGCCGATCAGTTCCGGCAGCATCGGCGCCAGCGCGTCGATGGCGTTCTGCGAAGCCTTGCGGCTGGCGATGTTTTCCGGTTTGGCCGCGACTTGCTCAAGCAATGCGTGGGCCTTGGCCGCGAAATCGGGAGGCAGTTCGCCGGCGAGGCGGCGTTTAAACTCTTTTGCTTCCTGCGGAAACGCTTTTTCGTAGGCTGCGAATTTGTCGTTCCACGCCTGTTCGCGTTTGGCGCCGGCCTCGCGCGCGTCCCAGCCGGCGTAGATTTCCGGGGGTATTTCGAACGGTGGGTAGCGCCAACCCAGCACTTCGCGCGCCGCCGCCACTTCCTTCTCGCCCAGCGCCGCGCCGTGTGCTTCTTCGGTGCCCTGCTTGTGAGGGGCGCCCATGCCGATCACGGTCTGGCAGCAAATGAGGGTGGGTTTGCCAGCCTTGAGCGCTTCGCGGATCGCCGCGTCGACCGCCTCGACTTCCTGGCCGTCGACTTCGTGTATCACGTGCCAGCCATAAGCCTCGAATCGGTGCGGCGTATTGTCGGTAAACCAGCCGTGGACTTCGCCGTCGATCGAAATGCCGTTGTCGTCGTAAAACGCGATCAGCTTGTCAAGCCCGAGCGTGCCGGCAAGCGCGCATGCCTCGTGCGAAATGCCTTCCATCATGCAGCCGTCGCCGAGGAAGAAGTAGGTGTGGTGATCGACGATGGTGTGGCCGGGACGGTTGAATTCCGCCGCCAGTAAACGCTCGGCAATCGCCATGCCGACGGCGTTGGCGGTGCCCTGCCCCAGCGGACCGGTGGTGGTCTCGATACCGGGCGTCACGCCGCGCTCAGGGTGGCCGGGGGTCATCGAATGCAGCTGCCGGAAGCGTTTGATCTCGTCCATCGACAGCGCATAGCCCGTAAGGTGCAGCAGCGCGTACTGCAGCATGGAGCCGTGACCGTTCGACAGCACAAAGCGGTCGCGGTCGGGCCAGTGCGGATTCGCCGGATTGTGGCGTAGATGCCGGTGCCACAGCGCGACGGCGATTTCTGCCATGCCCATCGGCATGCCGGGATGGCCCGAGTTGGCTTTTTGCACCGCGTCCATCGCCAACGCGCGGATGGCATTGGCAAGCAGCTGGTCAGAGGCCGAAGTTTTGGCTGAAGCCGGAGGAGCGGGTTGGGTGGACATTTGAGCCGGAGATTCGTAGACTACCGAGGGTGCCCGCATCGGCGTTGAGAAACACCAAATTATACCGGATTTCCCTGGCTCGAATATTCAAGGATTCGCTGTGCAGCATGGTCGGGCACCGGCGAACAATGCACCGATGCAAATGGGGGGACACGAAGTGCGGGGATTGCATCTGACCGGCGATCTCTACCACTGCACTTGCGATCGCAGGCTGCTCGCGGACATGGCGGAATTGCGCGCGCACTGCGTCGCACTGTGCCGCGAGGCGGGCTTCGACGTCGTGGGTGACGCGTTCCACCAGTTTGGAGACGGCGGCGGCGGGGTCACCGGTACCGTGCTGCTGGCCGAATCGCATTTCGCGATCCATACCTGGCCGGAAACGGGCTCGGTCACGCTGGACGTCTACGTCTGCGATTACTCGCAGGACAATTCCGACAAGGCGGAGGCGTTGTACGCCACTGCGCTCGCGCTGCTGGCGCCGGCGGAAAATTTCACCAACCGCCTGCTGCGCGGCAAGCGTTGAGCCCTTGATGGATGACGAGTTAAGGGAAAAGCTCAACGCCGGGAGCGGAGCGTATTTCAGCGCGGGAAGCCTGCTTGCGCGCATCGAGTCCGCCTGCCAATTGATCGAGGTCTACGACACGCCGCAGTGGGGCAAGCTGCTCCGCCTCGACGGCTGCAACATGACCTCCGAAGGCGACGAATTCGTTTATCACGAAAACCTGGTTCATCCCGCCGCGCTGGCGCATGCAGCGCCGCAACAGGCGCTGATCGTCGGCGGCGGCGACGGCGGCGCTGCCGAGGAACTGCTCAAACATCCCTCGATCGAGCGCGTGACGCTGGTCGAACTCGATCAGGCAGTGGTAGACGTCGCAAAAAAATACCTGCAGCAGGTGCATCGCGGCGCATTCGGCGATCCCAGGCTCGAATTGAAAATCGGCGATGGTGCCGCGTTCCTGCGCGAGCTGCGCTCGCAGTACGACCTCATCGCGCTCGATCTCACCGATCCGGTTGGACCGGCGGCGGCGTTGTATACCGTGGAGTTTTTCGACTCATGCCAGCGCGCCTTGCGCCCCGGCGGCGCGCTGAGCCTTCACTTAGGCTCGCCTTACTACCAGCCCGAACGATTCCGGCAGAATCTTCGTGATCTTGCGAGCGTGTTCGCCATCGTGCGTCCCTACCTGGTTTTTGTTCCGATCTATGGCGCCCTGTGGGGGTTTGCCACGGCAGCCGATACGCTCGACCCGCGCTCGTTGTCGCCGGCGCAGCTCGACACCGTAATTTCGGCGCGGAGGCTAAGCGATTTGCGTTACTGCAACGGCGAAGCGCTGCATGCCGGCTTTGCGCTTCCGGTGTTCGTCGAAGCGCTGGCTAGCGCGGGGAAAATCAACGAGGCTGCCCGCGGATGAAGCGGATCTGCAAAAAAAGTGCCCGTGTGGGGTTGGTGCTGATCGGCTCGCTGTCCCTAGCCGCCTGCGACCAAGCGCCGACCCAGCGCGACATCTATGCTTCGCGCGAGGATTGCGCGGCGGACTGGGGCGCCAAGCCGGCCAATTGCGAGCCGGTGAGGGATGCCCGCACCGGGCTCTGGCACTACTGGGGTCCGAGCTATATGTACGGCAGCCGTCCCATAACCGGGAACGGGGTCGTATCCCGCGCAATCGGCTCGCACGTTTCGCGTGGCGGCTTTGGCAGCAGCGCGGCGTCGCGCGGCAGTTCCGGCTCATGAAACGCGAAATCCTGGTGCCGCGCCCGCACTGGCAGGAACAGTGCGAGGCTCTGGGTTTTGAGTTTCACAGCATGGACGGCGTGTACTGGGACGAGCGCGCCTGCTACGCCTTGAGCGCCGACGAGGTCGATATCCTGGAAGGCGCCACCGAGGAATTGCATCGCTTATGTCTTGCGGCGGTCGAACACGTGGTGAGCAAGGCGCGCTGGCAGGAATTCGCGATTCCGCCCGCGTTCATTCCCTACGTCGAAGCCGCCTGGCAGCGCCGCGACCAGTCGCTGTTCGGGCGTTTCGATCTGGCCTGGGCGGGTATCGAGAGCGCCGCGCCGCCGAAAATGCTGGAGTACAACGCCGATACGCCGACTGCGCTGATCGAAGCCAGCGTGGTGCAATGGTACTGGCTGCAGGACCTGTATCCGGAGCGCGACCAGTTCAATTCCCTGCACGAAAAACTCATCGCGCGCTGGGAGTTGCTGCGCGCGGGGCTGCCCGAGGACGGCGTCGTGCATTTCAGTTGTGTGAAAGGAAATGCAGAAGACCTGGGCAATCTCGATTACCTGCGCGACGTTGCGACCCAGGCGGGAATCGACGCGCATCATTGCTATGTCGAGGACCTGGGCTGGGATCCGGATTCGCGGCTTTTTGTCGACAGCGAGAACCTTCCCATCCGCACCTGGTTCAAGCTTTATCCCTGGGAGTGGCTGATACGCGAGGAGTTCGGCCCGCACCTGATGGAGACCGGTCTCAGGCCGTTCGAGCCGGCGTGGAAAATGCTGCTTTCGAACAAGGCGATCCTGCCGCTCCTGTGGGAGCTCAATCCGGGACACCCCAACCTGCTGCCGGCGTATTTCACGCCGGATAAACTCGGTCACGACTTCGTGAAGAAACCAAAACTCTCCCGCGAGGGTGCCAATGTGCTGATGCAATCAGCCGGCGGCACCCACTTCGAGCCGGGCTCTTACGGCGAAGAGGGCTTCGTCTACCAGGGGCTGGCGGCGATTCCGGAGTACGACGGCAACTACACCGTGATCGGCTCCTGGATCGTCGGCGACGAGGCGGCGGGCATCGGCCTGCGCGAGGATGCGACGCCGATTACGCGCAATACCAGTCGTTTTGTTCCGCATTACTTTTCCTGAGGACCACCCATGGACATCCTGCTGCAGTCGCTGAAGGGACTCGATAATTTCCTGATTTATTTTGGCGCTTGCCTCGTCATACTCGCGGTGTTCATCGCGGTCTACGTGCGCGTCACGGCGTATCACGATATCGAGTTGATCCGGGACGGCAACGTGGCCGCCGCCGCTTCGCTGTCGGGCGCCGTGATCGGTTTTGCGCTGGCGCTGGCGAGCGCCGTCAAGTTCAGC
>Ga0181537_10005050_pt1 | contig 10748 bp, 10 predicted proteins | sample PEATcosm2014_Bin_39_FD_119765 | JGI IMG/M metagenome (GOLD analysis project Ga0181537, IMG submission 119765) | Peatland microbial communities from MTU Mesocosm Facility, Houghton, MI, USA - PEATcosm2014_Bin23_10_metaG | ecosystem: Environmental > Terrestrial > Soil > Wetlands > Peat | place... | reverse complement strand
CGCGGCAACCGCCGTCATGAAGGGATGATTCATTCCAGCGCCTGCGCCATGCGCCATCACGAAGCAGGCTCGCGCGCCGGGCGGCGCCTGCAACAGACCCGAAAGACGCGTGTCGCCGTCGACCGCAAAAGTGATAGGCTTGGCCAAGTCGGCTGACACGAGACGCTCCCTCGTGCCGTTATATCAGGAGGCAAATATGTGCCGTAATATCCGCACGCTGTTTAATTTCGAGCCGCCGGCGACCGCGGAAGAAATCCGCGCCTCGGCGCTGCAATTCGTGCGCAAGCTTTCCGGCTTCGCCAAGCCCTCGCGCGCCAATGAGCAGGCGTTCAACCGGGCGGTCGACGAGGTGGCGGAGGCCGCACGCCGCCTGTTCGGCGCTCTGGAGACGAACACCCCGTCGCGCAATCGCGAGGTGGAAGCGGCTAAAGCGCGCAAGCGCGCCCGCGAGCGATTTGCCTGATTGTTTTATTTTCGCCGGGGCTTTCCGCTCTTGCCCGGCCTTAATTGATGGACAGTCGCGGATACGCCCGCGCTCCGCCGCAACGCATCTTTCAGGTCAACGGGGCGGCCGTGCTTTTTCAGCAGATCGCCAAACGCTTCGTCGGCGAGCTCCTGAAAATCCTTCATCTGGTCGTGCCCGAGCAGATCGAGCTGCCGCCAGGTTTCTTCATCGAGCTGCACGCGCTTACCCGGCATTATTCGGCCCGCCTTTTTAACCGCGCGAACGATCGCGGTTGTACGTTTAAGCTTCCATCTTTCGGCCGGTACTGTCCAGCGCCGCGCCAAAGGGTCATCGACGGCGAGCCGCGGCTTGATCTAAGCTAAGTCGACCGCCGTGACTTTATTGATCGCGTGCGTTCGGTTCAGCCCGAGAGGAACATCCAATGGCTAAGAAACAATCGGATAGCGTTTATCGGATTATCGACGTCGTCGGCGTCAGCGAGAAATCGTGGGAGGACGCCGGCCGCATCGCTGTGCAAACGGCGGCAGGTTCGCTGCGCGACTTGCGCGTCGCCGAAGTCACAAAGATGGACATGAAGGTTGAAAAAGGAAAGGTCACGGCCTTTCGCACCCGCGTCGCGCTCTCGTTCAAATACGGATCTTGAGCGGGCCGCGGCCGCTTAAGCCATACGGCTGTGAAACTGCCCGGTCTTGCGGAAGCGCCAGAGATAATCCGGCACCACCGCCGCAACTGAATTGGGGATGATGCCTAGGCCTTCCAGGGTGCGACCTTGCGCGCGCGCGGCGGCGGAAACGACGTTGTCGCTCTTGAGCAATTCCACCTGATCCGGCGTGATCGGCGGTTTCGGCAGGTATTGCAGGAACGCCGCCTGCAGCTTTAAGAGCGCGAATGGCACCGGCACCAGGAGCCGGCGCCGCTCGATCGTGGCGAGGGTGAATTCCATCAATTCCTTGAAGGTCTGCATGTCGGGTCCGCCGAACTCGTAAATCGTGCCTGGCTTGGCTTCGCCACCCACCGCCTTGGCGATCGCTTCACCGATATCGCCGGCAAAGACCGGCTGGAAGCGGGTATGGCCGCCGCCCGGCAGCGGCAAGGCCGGCGCGATGCGGGCCAGCGCCGCGAAGCGATTGAAGAAGTCATCCTCCGGGCCGAAAACGATGGACGGGCGTATGACGATCGCGCCCGGCTGCGCCGCCAGCACCAGCCGTTCACCAATGGCTTTGGTGCGCGCGTAAATCGACGCTGAGCTCTCACCGGCGCCGATGGCCGAGACGTGGATGAGGCGCGCGCCCGCGATACTCGCCCCCCGCGCCACCGCTTCCGCGCCTCGCGCCTGCACGGCATCGAAGCCTTGGCGGCGCCGCTCGAACAAGATGCCGACAAGGTTGATGACGACGTCGGCGCCATGGGTGGCGGCCTCGACGGATGACGGGAAGCGCAAATTCGCCTGGACCGTTTCGATCTGCCCCACGCCGCCGAGCGGCTTCAAATGGCCAGCCAGCTCCGGGCGGCGCACCGCGATGCGGATGCGGTAGTTTCGGTTGGCGAGCGCGCGTACCACGTGGCGGCCGAGAAATCCCGAGCCGCCGAATACGGTGACCAGCGTGTCAAAATTGCTCTTCAAGGCCATGACCGGCGCAAATAGAGGATCGATATCGCGCAGTATAGAGGCAAAGCACGCTCGATTGACAAGGGGATGACCGCTTTCGTACCAATCGCCGCAATGCCCAGGTGGCGGAATTGGTAGACGCACTAGTTTCAGGTACTAGCGCCGCGAGGCGTGGAGGTTCGAGTCCTCTCCTGGGCACCAGCCTTCGCTGCTCCGCAGCTTCCGCTTGCCGAGCCTTATCGGGCGAAGGCTGTCGCGCCGGAGCCTTGGCGAAGGCGGACTGGTTCGATTTTTTCCGCGCTTCAATTGTGCACGAGTAAGGCGCACCCATGGCTAAACCGGACCGAAAAATCGCGCTGATCACCGGCTCGACCGACGGCGTCGGCCGCATGGTGGCGGAAAGACTGGGAGCAGCCGGCTGGCGCGTCCTGGTGCACGGCCGGGATCGCGGGCGGGGGGAAGACGTCGTTGCGGAGATCGTCAAGGCCGGCGGCGCGGGAGAGTTTCTGCAAGCGGATTTGTCGGCTCTTGCCGAAGTGCGGCGGCTTGCCGATGCGGTGCAAAAAGCCACCAAACGCCTCGATCTCCTTATCAACAATGCCGGCATCGGCACTGGCGGACCGCAGGGGACGCGAGAGACGAGCGCGGACGGTTACGAGCTGCGTTTCGCGGTGAACTATTTGTCCGGCTTCCTGCTCACCTATCTGTTGCTGCCGCTGCTCAAGAAAAGCGCGCCGGCGCGCATCATCAATGTCTCTTCGCTTGGCCAGCAGGCGATCGACTTCGATGACGTGATGTTGGCGCGCGACTATAGCGGCATGCGCGCCTACCGCCAGAGCAAGCTCGCGCAGATCTTGTTCACGATCGATCTGGCGAAGGAGCTTGTGGGCACCGGCGTGACGGTCAATACCTTGCATCCGGCGACGTTCATGAACACGAACATGGTGCGACAGTTCGGGACGCCGATGAGCACCGTCGAGGAGGGCGCTGACGCCATCCTCCAACTCGCGGTCTCGCCCGAGATGGAGGGACGCAGCGGACTTTATTTCAACGGCCAGAGCGAGGCGAAGGCCAGCGAGCAAGCCTATGACGCGAGCGCGCGTCAAAAACTGAAAAAGCTTAGTCGCGAGCTTACCGGCCTGTCCGCGAAAAAATCCGCCGCTGCACGAGGCAAGCGCTAGCTTTCCAAATCTAAAGCGTACCCTTGATTCCCACATAGGCCGCGAACGGTATGCCGGGAATAAAAGTGCGCGGATCGGTCAGATTCAAATACGGAAACGAGGTTGTGTCGAAAAACGTGCCATACACGTAGTAATGCTGGTCGAACAGATTTCTCACCAGCGCGAACAGTTCGATGTTTTTCGATATTTGATACGACGAATGCAGGTTCACCACCCAGTAAGCCGGCATCTTCGCATTCCGGTTTGACTCATCGCCGACCAGCCATTGACTGCCGATGACGTTGAGGTCGGCGCCAAATTTCCACGGATCGGTGATCCGGTAGTCGCCGCCAAGCTTGAAGCGGAAATCCGGAATGCCGGTCAGGTGATCGCCGGGAACGACGAAGATATTGCCGGCGGCATTGGCGAAAGGATTGAACGGCGAGGACAGGGTCAGGGTTGTGCGGAACGTGGCGTCCACTGACGTGAAGTTGGCGTAGACGTTCCAGCGGTCCCACTTGTATGACGCCTGCGCTTCGATGCCCTGGCGCAAGGTGTTACCGGCGTTCTGAAAATATTCATGCCCCGGGATCGGGCTCGCGACGTTGATGATGTCCTCGGTATTGAGCGCGCGATAAGCGCCGGCGCCCCAGTTCAGCAGTCCTCCGGCGATATCGAAATGCCCGCGCAGGCCGGCCTCGACGGTATAGGTCACCACTTGCTGAAGATTGGGATCGCCGACCAGCGCGTTATCGATCAGGCAAGGCCGCAGCGGATTGGCGCAGCCGAGCTCGAGCGGCGTCGGTGCGCGGTTTGCTTCGGAGAAATCGCCGTAGGCCGTCACGTTGGGCGTGATCTTGTAGGTCGCGCCGATCATGGGATTGAAGTGAGCGTAATTATGGCTGCCGTTGAGCAGGGCGTCGTTGCCAAGCTCGTCCAGCAAGGTGATCTGGGCGAAGTTGAAACGGGCGCCGCCGGTGACCGAAAGCCGCGGCGTGACGTCGAACGTGTCGGTGGTGTAGAGGCCGGCATAGAGCGTCGTGGCGCCCAAACCGACCGGTGCCACGTCACCGGACGGCTGGTCGATAAAGAGACCGCTGCCAACGATGGTCGGGAACTGGTTCGCGTTGACCGTGCCCAGTTCACTGGTCGTGGAAAATTGCACGAGCCCGCGGTCGACGCTCGTCCCTACTACGAAATTATTGTTGTGCCCGAAAACTCTCTCCGAAGAGGCCGCCTGGAGCGTGCCGCCGAAAGAATTGGTCGACGTCCAGGTGCGGTCGATCTCGCCCAATACCGCCGGCGCGCCGAGCCTGCCGGCATTCGGCACCGTCGCTCCGGTCGTGGTGATGAGATTGACCAAGCCGCCGCCGAGGGTGGGAAAGCAGAGGAGGGCCGGATCGGGGCAGCCGGTGTTCTGGGCGTCGGTGCCGTTGCCGTCGACGTGGCTCTGCTGGAACGAGCGGAAGTAGGCGTTGGCCTGATAGGTCCACGTATCCGTCGGCTTCCAGGTTGCGCTCGCGGTCATAAAGGCGAGTTGGTTCTGGGTCGTTTGCGGAACGGTGTAGATGCTGGACCAGTTCTGGGCGAGTAGCTGCACCGGGGTGGCGGCGGCACCGCCGAAAAAGTTCGAGGCGCCGGTGAAGGTGACGTGGAATTCGGTCTGCTCGCCGCGCGCCCCGAGATCGGCATAAACACGACGCAGCTGCGAGGGTGAATCCTGCCGCCAGCCGGCGTCATCAATGGCGTCGGCGGTAATATAGCCGGAAAGGTTTCCGACCTGGCCCCCGGCCTGCACCGACGTGCCGACGCGCCCGTAAGAGCCACCGCTCACTTCGCCTTCGACGCCGTGATAAGTGAAACCGTTCTTCATCTCGAATGACAGCGCGCCACCGATTGCGTTGAGCCCGTAAACCGGATTGCTGGGCACGAGGGTCATCCGGCTGATCGCCTTCTCGGGAATGAAGTCCCAATTGACGATGTCGCCGAACACTTCGTCGATGCGCACGCCGTTCTGATAGACGGCGAGCCCCTGTGGCGTGCCGATCACCGGGGAGGCGACGAAGCCGCGATAATTGAGGTCGAGCTGAAATTGATTTCCCGTCTGGTCGCCGAGCGAAACGCCCGGCAGGCCGCGCGCCATGGCGTCGAGCAGATCCGGCGTCGTCGCGTGATCGAAGTCCACGCTTGAGAGCGTCTGCACGTTGGACGGCACCTTGTCGCGGTCGATCGCGCCGGGCTCGGCCGCCCGCGTTGCGCCGGCGGTAGCGGCAACGGCCGGCGCTGCGGCCTGACGCGGGGGCGACAGCGGCGTCGTGCCGATGACGCGGATTTCTGGGAGCGGCACGGCGTCGACGCCCGCACCCGGGTTCGCGCTCTGTTGCGCGCGCGCGGCGCAAGGCGCCGTCGCGACCGCGATGACGGCCAGCGCGAGCCGGGTGCAAAATGCCGCCCGAAGCGCAGACGCATCGACGCCACCAACGCTCACAGCCCGCCGCATGGGCGACCCGTCCCCCCGACCAGGACCGTAAAAATTGTGCCACGATCTGTACGTGCGGTCTTGGATGATTTTGGGTTTTCGGAGGAATGGGGCTGGGCGGCCATTTTTGACGTGCCATGCCGGTTGCGATATTCAGAAAGCCGCTACGACCCGCGATGACGCGGGCGCCACATGAGCAAGCCGCAGCGCGCCGCCCCATGACCATCCGCTTGCATCGCGGCGATCTGCCGGACCTTTCGCGCTATACCGGCGCGGTCGCCATCGACACCGAAACCATGGGGCTTTCTCTCGGTCGCGATCGGCTTTGCCTCGTCCAGCTGTCGCCCGGCGACGGCTCCGCCGACGTTGTGCAGATTCCTGCGCACGCTGCCGACGCTCCCAATTTGAAGCGGCTTCTCACCGACGCGCGCTTGCTCAAGATTTTTCATTTTGCGCGGTTCGATCTTGGCATGCTCTGCAACGCCTTCGGCGTCATGCCCGAGCCGATCTATTGCACCAAAATCGCGTCACGGCTGGCACGCACCTATACCGACAAGCATGGGCTCAAGGATCTGGTCCGCGAAGTGTTGGGGCACGACCTCTCGAAGCAGCAGCAATTGTCCGATTGGGGCGCGCCGGAATTGAGCGACGCGCAGATTTCCTACGCCGCGTCCGACGTGTTGTATCTGCACGCGCTTAAGGAGCGGCTTGACGGTATGCTGTCGCGCGAGGGGCGCGAGGGCTTGGCCGCGGCTTGTTTTCGTTTCCTACCAGACCGCGTGCGGCTTGATCTGGCGGGCTTCGCCGACCAGGATATTTTCGCCCATTCGTGACCGGTCCCAGCGCTGCTTTGCGCCGCGACTCGCGGTGGAACTAGATGGTCCCGCGCCGCACCGACTGATCGAATTCGTGAGTGTTTTCCGTCATATGCGACCGAGAAACCGGCCTTTTGCCACGGCCGTCCGCCCGGCGTAGGCCACATTCGGAGGCGACAAGTCCCAAGCTGAACCGCTACAACGAGACCCGGCGAGTCGGCGGCAACGTGCTAAGGGGCAAAAGCTGAGCAGCGTTTATCCCGCCGACACCGGCAGACGAGGCGGGTTTTCGACCACCTCGCGCGGCGATGCCGAGCAGATCTATCGCGCCGCGTTGCGGCACAGCCGGCACGTGCGCTGGCTTCGCATCGGCGTGCCGACCGCCATCGCCGCGGCCTTGCTCATCGTGGTGGCCGCGAATTACGTGCCGACGGTCGGCGGTCTGCGGCTGCCGGCGGATCTCGGCAAGCTGGTGATCAACGGCACCAAGGTCACGATGCAGCAGCCTCGGCTCACCGGTTTCACCATCGATTCCCGTCCCTATGAATTTACCGCGAAGTCCGCGGAGCAGGACATCACCAAACTGGATTTGATGGAGTTGCATCAGATCCAGGCAAAGATCGAGATGGAAGACAAAAGCCTCGTCACCATCTCCGCCAACACCGGGGACTATAATATGAAGAGCGAGATGCTCACGCTGCACGACGATATCCATCTCCTCTCGACGACCGGTTACGAGGCGCGCTTGAGCGAGGCTGTGATCGACGTGCACAAGGGAAGCGTCGTGTCGGAAAAACCGGTCTGGGTGAAGCTGATCAACGGCGTGCTCAACGCCAAGCGGCTGGAAGTGCTCAACAGCGGCGAAGTGATCCGCTTCGGCGGCGGCGTGGCAATGACCGTGCAGCCCGATCAACTCCCGGCACAAGCGAGCGACCGATGACCCGGCGGCTGGCCTTCCTGGCTGTGATGTTGGCGCTCGCGGTGCCGGCGACCGCGCCGGCGCAGACATCGCGTGCGGCGGCGAACGGCCCGGGTGCGGGTCTTCTGCAGGATCAGAATCAGGATCAGCCTATTCAGATCGAGGCGGCGACGCTTGAAGTGCAAGACAAGAACAAGATGGCCACCTTCTCCGGCGACGTGCAGGTCGTTCAGGGGGACACGACGATTAAATGCCAATCCCTCGTCGTTTTCTATGGGGCCGAACGCGGTTCCGGGCCGGGCCAAGCCATCGTAGCGACCACGCCGCTGGCGGTTGGCGCGCCACCGGGGACGAAAGTGCCGCCAGCGACGGCCATGCCGCAGGGCGCGCGTGACATTCGCCGGATCGAGGCGCGCGGCGGCGTTACCGTCATCTCCAAGGATCAGAATGCCAGCGGCGATCTCGGCGTCTACGATCTGAAGAAAAAGACCATCACGCTGACGGGAAACGTCGTCGTCAGCCAGGGCAAGAACGTGCTGCACGGCGACCGCGTGGTGGTCGATACCACCACCGGCAACGCCCACATTGAATCGGGGGCGGCCAGTCAGAATCGCGTCCGGGCGCTCATTCAACCCGGCAAGGGCGCTGGCGCCCCGTCAAACTTCATGTCGGTCGGGCCGAACCGGAATTGAGCGCCGCGGCCGGGAGTATCGGGCGGGAAAATCGGATAAGGTCCTGCCGGACTGCGGGGAAACCCGCCGGCGCTTCGATCCGAACCCTCTGAGGCTTAATTGCCGGACATCTTCGCATATTTTCGCCGACGCCGTGGTCCGCCGTCGCGCCAGTCTCTTGTCGTTGCCGGCGACGAGCCGATCGACCTCCCCACCATGGGCGGCGCCATCAATGGCACCTATCTCGACATTGCGAGCCTGCCGGCGGCGGCGCCGAAAGCGCGCAGCAAACCGCCCCGGCGTCAGCGTCCGCCGCTCCCGGACAGCGGGACCCAGCCGCCGCCCCGACCCCGCCGCCGTCCCGATGGCAACGGCGCCGCACCGCCCGAACGTAAGGGTGTGCTTTCCGTCCACGGCGTGGAAAAGAGCTTCGTCGGTCGCAAGGTGGTCAAGGGCGTGAGCCTTTACGTACGCAAGGGCGAAGCCGTCGGTCTCCTCGGCCCCAACGGTGCCGGCAAGACCACCGTGTTTTACATGATGACCGGCCTCATCAAGGCCGATAGGGGGCGCATCGAGCTTGACGGCTTCAACGTCACGCCGCTGCCGATGTACCAGCGCGCCCGTCTCGGCATCGGTTATCTGCCGCAGGAAGCCTCGATTTTTCGTGGCCTCAACGTCGAAGAGAATATCCGCGCCGTTCTGGAGGTGGTGGAGCCCGACGCCAAAAGGCGCGAGCGCGATCTCGACGGTCTGCTTGAGGAGTTCAACATCACGCGGTTGCGCAAAACGCCGGCAATCGCGCTTTCGGGCGGCGAACGGCGCCGCGTCGAGATCGCCCGCTCGCTGGCGACGCGGCCCAGCTACATGCTGCTCGACGAGCCATTTGCCGGCATTGATCCGATCGCCGTCGGCGACATCCAAGCGCTGGTGCGGCATCTGACCAATCGCGGCATCGGCGTACTGATCACCGACCACAATGTGCGCGAGACGCTCGGACTGACCGACCGCGCTTACATCATTTATTCCGGCGAGGTGCTGATGGAGGGCCGCGCCGACGAGATCGTCAACAACCCTGACGTGCGCCGTCTCTACCTGGGCGAGCAGTTCCAGCTTTAATCCCCCGCCGCAAAATCGGCTGGCGACAGGACCGCGGAACTGGTGTAGAGATACCCACAAGCAAGAATTGGACCAGTTCCGGGTAGTCTCGTTCATGGCGCTGTCGCAAAGACTCCAAATTCGCCAGAGCCAAGCGCTGGTGATGACGCCGCAATTGATGCAGGCGATCAAGCTTTTGCAGCTCTCAAATTTGGATCTTGTCGCGTATGTGGAGGCCGAGCTCGAGCAAAATCCGCTGCTCGACCGTGGTGCGGAAGAGGAGCGGGCGCCGGCCGCGGTCGAGAGCGCGGCAAATCCCGATCAGCTTGGCGCGGAAGGCGAAAGCTGGAACGGCACGGAGAACGCGGCGAATGGCGCCGCTGCCGAAGAAGCCCTCGACACGCGGGTCGAGGACAATTTCCCCGACCACGTCGAAGCAGCGCCGGCGCGTGCCGAAGGCCCCGCAGCTTATTCGGAATGGGCGAGCGTCGGCTCGGGCGGCCGTGACGACGGCGACTACAATCTTGAATCGTTCGTGCCCGCCGAAACCACCCTCGCCGATTGGCTGCGCGAGCAGCTGACGCTCGCCATCTCCAATCCGGCGCGGCGGATGATCGGCCGCTATCTCATCGATCTCGTTGACGAAGCTGGATATATCGGCGGCGATCTTGCCGCGGTGGCGGAACGGCTCGGCACCAGCGTCAAGGAAGTCGAGGTGGTGCTCGGCATTTTACAGACTTTCGACCCGCCTGGAATCTGCGCCCGCGACCTCGCCGAGTGCCTGGCGTTACAGCTGAAGGAGCGCAACCGTTTCGATCCCGCCATGCAGGCGCTGATTACGCGGCTCGATCTCCTGGCCAAGCGCGACTTCGCCGCATTGAAGAAGATTTGCGGTGTCGGCGAGGAGGATCTCGCCGACATGATCGGGGAAATCCGCCACCTCAATCCCAAGCCCGGCCTCGCCTTCGGCTCGGCGATCGTGCAGCCGATCGTGCCGGATGTTTTCGTGCGGCCGGGGCCCGATGGCGGCTGGATCGTCGAGCTCAATTCCGACACGTTGCCCAAGGTCCTGGTCAATCAAACTTATTACGCCGAGGTCTCGGCCACGGTGCGGCGCGACACCGAGAAATCTTATCTCGCCGAATGCCTGCAAAGCGCCACCTGGCTGGTGCGCGCGCTCGACCAGCGGGCGCGCACCATTCTCAAGGTCGCCAACGAGATCGTGCGCCAGCAGGACGGCTTCTTCGCGCACGGCGTCGAGCATTTGCGCCCGCTCAATCTCAAGACCGTCGCCGAAGCCATCAGCATGCACGAGTCGACGGTTTCGCGCGTCACCGCCAACAAATACATGGCGACCAGCCGCGGCATTTTTGAGCTCAAATATTTTTTCACGTCGGCGATTGCCGCATCCGGCGGCGGCGAGGCGCATTCGGCGGAAGCCGTGCGTCATCGCATCAAGCAGCTGATCGATGCCGAGACCGCCGCCGGGGTGTTGTCCGACGACACCATCGTCGACAAGCTGCGCGAAGCCGGG
>Ga0181537_10005049_pt1 | contig 10748 bp, 8 predicted proteins | sample PEATcosm2014_Bin_39_FD_119765 | JGI IMG/M metagenome (GOLD analysis project Ga0181537, IMG submission 119765) | Peatland microbial communities from MTU Mesocosm Facility, Houghton, MI, USA - PEATcosm2014_Bin23_10_metaG | ecosystem: Environmental > Terrestrial > Soil > Wetlands > Peat | place... | reverse complement strand
TTTCGTCGCTGCTCGCCCGCCACGCGGACTCGGGCATCGGCACTCAGGTCCGGTTCTGGATCGGCACGTTCCAGATGTCTTCGGCGTACTCGCGAATGGCGCGGTCCGACGAGAAGAAGCCGACGTTCGCCGTGTTGAGGATGCTCGAGCGCGCCCAACTGGCGCCGTCGCGCCAGCGCGCGTCGACGTCACGCTGGCGGGCATAGTAGGAATCGAAGTCGGCGGTGACCAGGAAATAGTCGGAATTGGTCAAGGTATCCACCAGTTCCCGATAGCGCGACGGATCGTCGGGCGAGAACACGCCCGATCGGATCGAATCGAGCACCTCGCGAAGCATTGGCGATCTGTCGATGAAGTCGTGCGCGGCGATACTTTGTCGACGCCGGGCTTCGACTTCGGCCGCGGTCAGGCCGAAAATGAATATATTGTCGTCGCCGACATGCTCGCGAATTTCGACATTGGCGCCGTCAAGGGTGCCGATGGTCAAGGCGCCATTGAGCGCGAATTTCATGTTGCCGGTGCCCGAGGCTTCCATTCCGGCCGTCGAAATCTGCTCGGAAAGGTCGGCGGCGGGGATGATCGCCTCGGCGAGGCTGACACTGTAGTTGGGCAGGAAAACCACTTTCAACAGTCCGCGCACCGTGGGGTCGTTGTTGACGACGCGCGCGACGTCGTTGGCAAGCTTGATGATCAGCTTGGCCTTTTGGTAGCTCGCCGCGGCCTTGCCGGCGAAAATCTTGACTCGGGGAACGCTGTCGCGCGCCGTGCGGCTGCGAATCGCATTGTAGCAAGCGATCGTCTCGAGGATGTTGAGGAGTTGGCGCTTGTATTCGTGAATGCGTTTGACGTGAACGTCGAACATCGCATCCGGGTTCACCTTGATTTCGACCAGGTCGAGAATCAGCTTGGCCAGCGCCTTCTTGTTGCCGCGCTTCACCGAAATGACGCGTTCGCAGAACGCTTCGTCGTCGGCCAGCGGGATCAGGCGCTGCAGCGCGTCGGGCTTGTCGAGAACGGCCTCGCCGGCTCCTTCGATCAGAAGGCGCGTCAGCCCCGGATTGGCGTCGAACAGCCAGCGCCGGAAAGTGATCCCGTTGGTCTTGTTGACGATGCGGTCGGGAAACGCGCGGTGCAGATCGTGGAACACGGTCTGGCGCATCAGGTTGGTGTGAAGCGCGGAGACCCCGTTGACACGGTGGGAGCCCACGAAGGCCAGGTGGCCCATGCGCACGCGACGCCCGCCATGCTCGTCGATGATCGAGAGCGAGGACAACATGCCCGGATCGTCATTGCCGGCGTCGCGCTGCGCGTCGAGATGAAGCGCATTGAGCAAATAAATGATCTGCATGTGCCTGGGCAGCAGGCGTTCCATCATCGACACCGGCCAGGTCTCGAGCGCCTCGGGAAGCAGCGTGTGATTGGTGAAGGCCAGCGTGTCCTGAGTCATCTTCCAGGCATCGGCGAACTCGATGTCGTAGAGATCGACCAGGATTCGCATCAGCTCCGCGACCGCGATCGAGGGATGGGTGTCGTTGAGCTGGATCGCGACATTGTCGGGCAAGGTGGTAATTTCGCCGTGCTGCTTCATGTGACGGCGGACCAGATCCTGGAGCGAGGCCGAGACGAAGAAATATTCCTGCCGCAGGCGCAATTCATGACCGACTGGCGTGGCGTCGCTGGGATAAAGGACCTTCGAGATCGACTCCGCGCGAACGCGATCGGCCAGGGCGCCGAGATAGTCGCCCGCATTGAAGGCATCGAGCCTGAGCGGATCGTGCGCGCGGGCCGACCACAGTCGCAGCGTGTTCACGTGACGGCCGCGCCATCCGACGACCGGCGTATCGTAGGCGACGGCCTCGACCGTGTCGGAAGGTTTCCAGACCTGACGGATCATGCCGCCGGCCCCGTTGACCTGACTTACCGAACCGCCGAAGCCGATCGTGTAGTCGACTTCGGGGCGGTGGAATTCCCAAGGATTGCCGAACTGCAGCCATTCCTCGGGATATTCGAGCTGCCAACCGTCCTTGATCTCCTGGCGAAACAGTCCGTGGTCGTAGCGAATACCGTACCCGTGCGAGGCAATCCCGAGTGTCGCCATACTTTCCATGTAACAAGCCGCAAGGCGCCCGAGGCCGCCATTGCCCAGCGCGGCGTCGGGTTCCAGATCGCGCAGCCGATCGAGGTCGGAACCGAGCTCGCGCACGGCGGAGCGCACTGCGTCGGTCAGCCCGAGATTGTTGAGCGCGTCGAACAGCAGCCGGCCGATAAGGAATTCCAGCGACAGGTAGTAGACCCGTTTGCGGTTATAGGCGTAAGCGGCGCGGGTCGACTCCATCCATTTGTTGGTGACGCGGTCGCGCACCGCCAGTGCCACGGCGAAGAACCAGTCGCGCTCGGTGGCGGCGATCGGATCCTTGCCGACCGAATAGGTCAGCTTGTGCAAGATCGCGTCCTTGAGGGCCGCAACCGTGTTTTTGCGGTCGCCAGGTGCCGGTTTGGCGACCGTCTCGTCCGTGACCGCTTCCGGCGTACCCGCCGTATTGGCCGTGTTCATGTTGCAATCCTCGCCCCCGGCAGGAACGCGCCCCCACTTCGGCTTGCCGGGAGGGTCCAGATTGGCTGTCCAAGTCCCCCGCCGTCAAGGATCGGTGCTACCTACAGGATTTGACGAATCAATATTTGGCCCAATTGGTTAAGAATGGGGCGCGATGCATACTGATTGGGCATGAAACGCAGAACCGCGTGCCTGAACGGCGGTTACGGGGTGGGGCGGTAGCGGAATGACGTCGCAGACATCAATCGTCGGAGATTGGAGGGCTGCTCGGCAAGGCCCCGCGGCGTCAGGCCAGCTTGTCGACGAAATCCATGAAGCGTTTCACACGCTCGCCATCGACCGCGTTCCAGGTGTTTCCGTCTACCTTGAAATGCGTGCCGATCACGCACCCGTCGGCGATCGAGAATATGTCTTTCACATTTTCGATCCGCACGCCGGTGTTGGCCAGAACAGGCACTTCGGGCACGGCCTCGCGCACCTTGCGTAAATCGGAGGTAGCGGTGGTCTGACCGGTCAGTGGCCCGGACACCAGGATGGCGTCGGCCAGCGACGAGAAAACCGCGCTCTTGGCGCGCAGCTCGATCGGCCGCGCGTCGAGCGAGTGGGCGAACTCGGCATTGATGTTGAACAGCAGCTTGAGATCGGGACGCCCGAGATTGCGCCGCAGCCGAAGCGCCGCCGCGGCGTCGGGTTGCCACAGTCCCATGTCGGACGCGAACAGGCCGGTGAAGATCTCGCGGGCGAAGGACGCGCCGGTGGCGCAGGCGATGGCGACGCTCGCCGAAGGGTCCCACAGATAGTTTACGCCGAAGGGAATCTTGAGGGTCGGCTTGATGGCGGCGATCACGGTGCTCATGGCGGCGATGCCCTCTGCCGTCGCCTGGAACTGGTAAGGCCGGTCGTTTTCGTTACCGAACATGATCGCGTGGACGCCGCCAGCCTGCAGCTTCTCGATATCGCGCGCGACGCCGTCGATCAGTTTGTTCATGCCTCCGGCGGCGTCGTAGAGCGGTGTGCCGGGCAGCGCGCCAAGATGCGCCATCGCGATCACCACTTTGCGCCGCGCGCCGAAGAAATCGAACACCATCGCTGTCTCCCAAACGTCTCGTTGCGCCGTTCCGGCCGTTGTGAAACCTTGTGCGCGACGAGACAATAGGGGAGCGGGGAGCGCGATGGGAAGCGTCTTCGACCTGGTCGGGCGCCGGGCCATCGTTACCGGCGGCGCGCGCGGCATCGGGGCCGCGATCGTGCGGGCGTTGGTCGATGCCGGAGTCCGCGTGGCGATCGGCGATCTCGAGCCCGCATCCGCAGCAACGCTGGCTTCCGAGGTGGGGCAGGGTGCGTTCGGCTTCGCCATCGATGTGCGGCGGCGCGCATCGGTCGAAGCCGCCATCGGCGAGGCCATCGCCAAACTCGGGGGGCTCGATATCCTTTGCGCCAATGCCGGCGTCTCGACCATGCGCAAAGCGGTCGACATCACCGATGAGGAATGGGACTTCAATTTCGACGTCAACGCGCGCGGCGTATTCCTGGCCAACCAGATCGTCTGCCGCCACTTCCTGCATGAGAAGCATCGGGGCGTGATCGTCAACACGGCATCGCTTGCGGGGAAGGTCGGCGCGCCGCTTTTGGCACATTACTCGGCAAGCAAATTTGCCGTGCTGGGCTGGACCCAGGCGCTGGCCCGCGAGATGGCGCCGCACGGCATCCGGGTCAACGCGGTCTGTCCCGGCTTCGTCCGCACCTCGATGCAGGAACGCGAAATCGTCTGGGAAGGCGAGTTGCGCGGCATGACGCCCGAAGCCGTCCGCCAGGAATATGTCTCGCTGACACCGTTGGGTCGCATCGAAGAACCGGAGGATGTCGCCGACGTCGTGCTGTTCCTGGCGTCCGACGCATCGCGCTTCATGACCGGCCAAGGCGTCAATGTGACCGGCGGCGTGCGGATGGATTGAACGCAGCATGCCGCCGCACCTGCCCAGCCATGGCCGCTACGATTACGTGCCGATCGCCGGCCGCCCGGTCTACGACTGGCCCAATGGAACGCGGCTCGCGGTCTATCTGGGGCTGAACCTCGAACATTTCGCCTTTGGCGAAGGACTGGGCGCGGAACTGGCGCCCGGTGGACCGCCGCCCGATATCCTCAACTTCGCCTGGCGCGACTATGGCAATCGTGTCGGCGCCTGGCGCATGCGCGACCTGTTCGACGCGGTCGAGATGCCGGCTTCGGTTCTGGTCAATAGCGCGATGTACGACTACGCGCCGTCCCTGGTCGCAGCGTTCCGGGCGCGGGGCGACGAGATTGTCGGGCACGGCCGCTCCAATTCCGAACGCCAGGGCGTGCTGGACGATGCGGCCGAGCGAGCGTTGATCGATGAAGCCACCGCGCGACTGACCAAGGAGGAAGGGCGCTCGCCGCGTGGTTGGCTGGGACCCTGGATTTCCGAAAGCCGTGTCACGCCCGATCTGCTGGCGGAAGCCGGCTATACCTATCTTCTGGATTGGTGCATGGACGATCAGCCGGTCTGGATGCGGGCACGCGGCGGCAAGCGCATCCTCGCCGTGCCTTACCAGCAGGAGATCAACGACATTCCCGCGATCGTCGGGCGCAAGGTCGGGGGCGCCGAGTTCGCCGACATGATCGTCGATACGTTCGACGAGATGCTCGACCAGGCGGCCGCAGCACCGCTGGTGATGGGAGTCGCTCTCCACGCCTATCTCGTCGGCCAGCCGCATCGGCTGCGCCATTTACGCCGCGCCTTGAAGCATATCGTCTCGAGGCGCGAGCGCATCTGGATCACGACCGCCGGCGCGATCGCCGATCATTGCAAAAGCCTACCGGCCGGAATCGTTCCCGGTGGATGACGCCTCAAATACACAATGGCGCCACCAGCCTTCCATCCTGAGCGATCACACGGCCGCGCTTCATCACTAATTTTCGAGTCGGGTGATTGACTACCGCCTCGGCCACCGAGCCGGCCGGAATGGCCACCAGATCGGCCGGCATGCCTTCACCGATCCCATATCGCGCGATCCCCAACACTTTGGCAGGCGCGTCCGTCGCGAGGCCGAGCGCCAATTCCAGCTCCTCATCCGCGCTCAATTCATTGCGATAGCCGACAAGCATGGCGCGTTCGAGCATGTCGCCATTGCCATAGGGGGACCAGGCGTCGCGAATGTTATCGGAGCCGCTGAAGACGGTAACACCGGCAGCGACCAGTCTTTTCACCGGAGGCATCGGCACCGGTCCGGCGCCGTTGGTCATGATCGCGACTTGAGCGCGGGCGAGCGCTTCGGCGGTCAGTCCGAATTCGCCATCGTCGACATTGCCCAGGGCATAAGCATGGCTCACGGCCACCCGTCCGCCCAGGCCCGAGGCGGTCGTTCGCTCGGCGATGCGTCGCAGTTCGGAACAACCCAGCGAGCCGAAATCGTGGAGGTGAATGTCGATGCCGACGCCCCGGCGCTCGGCAATGCCGAAAATGACATCGAGATGCCCCTCGACGTCGTGGTCGAAACCGGCCGGGTCGAGCCCGCCCACCAAATCGGCCCCCTCGCGCACGGCCTGGTCGAGCATGTCGGCCGCGCCGGGCAGGGTGACGATGCCGCTCTGGGGAAAGGCGACGATCTGGATATCGGCATGACCGCGCGCGGCCTCGCGCACCCTGAGCAGGCCATGCAGCCCGTCGAGCTTGACGAGATCGTCGATGTCGACATGGCTGCGCATGGCGGTGGTGCCCGACGCGGCCACTTGCGCGACCAAACGTATCGCGCGTTGCTCCACCGGCATCGTCAACGATCGGCGAAGAGTCTTTTCGGCGGCTACGCGCTCCGCAACGCTGCCGCCGGGAATATGCGGAATGAAGGGCAAGCCCAACAGCGTCTTGTCGAGGTGGATGTGGCCATCGACCAGTCCCGGAATGACCAGCGCACCGTCAAGGTCGATCCGTTCGGTTCCATGATTGGCCGGCTGGCCGGCGACGTGTAGCGCCGCGATCTCGCCGTTCTTGACGTGGATATCGACGCGCCGTCCGTCCGTCAGGACCGCGTTCGCCAGTAGCAGCGACGGTGTCACTGGATCAGGCCGACGCGACGCGCGGCTACGAACCGATAGAGCGGATCTCCGTAATACTTCCACTCCTCGTGCGAGGAGAAGGTGTAGCTGAGATCGTGTTCGTCGTTCGAGCGCACCGCCGCCGCCATGATATCGCGCCAATCAGGGCAGGTTCGCTTCCGCCATTCGTCCAGTTGCTCGGTCGACGGCAGATCGGAGAAACCGATCTTGGGATAGAGGGCGGCGATGGCGGTCCAGAAGTAGCGCAAGGCGAGCCCATGATCGGGCAGGTAAGGTTGCAGAAGGCGGATCCAGTGGGTGCCGGTGACGGCGTGGACGGCGCAGAAATCCATGGTTCCGGCCATCAGCGCCAATGACGCCTTGGCGATCCGGTCATGGGTATCCGGTCCGATGCGCAGCCAGTCGACCACCGGCCGGAACGCGGGCTTCTCGGTCACCGACCGGATGAAGTGCCACAGCAAATCGAGCTCGACATCGACATGGCGAAAGCTCGGCTCGTCGCGCAGGCGGAGCAGCACTTCCGCCGGATCGTCGGTAATTCCCGGCGCGCCGGACGCCGGACAAAGCGGAAGATAGGTCGCCGCCCAGTAGCCGAGCGCGACGCCCACTTCCTCGTCGCTGCCGGTCATCACGCCATAGGCCAAACGCATCATCGCGTGCAGCGCGCTCGAGGCGATCCCCGGCACCAGCGTCGGCAAGTACGTGGCCATGGCACCGCGCGCGCCGACCCGGCGCACCTCGCCCTCGAAGAAGGCCCGATAGTCGGTCTCGCGGCCGCGATCGCCCAGCCCTTCGGTCCACCGCTCACGAGAGATGGGCGCAACCCGCGGCGGTGGCGCGACGAGCCGATTGGCCTCCCGGTAGGTGTCGAAATAGACGGCGAGACGATCGTCGTCGCCCCCCATTCGACGCATCGCCACCAGCACCATGGGAAGATGATTGGCCAGCAGCACCGGGAATTCGACGCTGAAGGCGCGGCTCCGCTCAAGCAGGTCGTCAAGCACCCGATCACGGCGTGCCGCATCCTGGGGCAGTTTGGCCGATACAAGCTGTGCCATTCCGCTTCCCTTCCAAAGACTTGCGCAAGTTCTTACGGAACTGCCGAGAAAACCAGCGCGGCGATCATGCATCGAATGCTTGAATCTCGGCAAGCGCAAGACCCTGCGCAATTGCATGCGGCCCACAACCATTTCGCAAACCATCGTCGTTGTGTCTGTTCGGGTGGCCTCTATAATCGGCGAGGGGCGGATTTCTCTTTCCTCGGGGAGATAAGTATATGAAGCGCAGCACGATCCTCGCCGCAGGCGTCGCTAGCATTGCCTGCCTTGTCGTTGCCGGCCCGTCTTGGGCCGACATGAAGTACGATGGCGTGACGCTCAATATCGCGTCGCAGAACGACCAGTTCGCGCCGGTTCTCGCGGCGCTGGCGCCCAAGTTCAAGGCGGCGACCGGCGCGGAAGTCAAAGTCGACATCCTCAACTACCCGGATCTGGCGACGAAGACTCAGGCCGACTTCGTGGGACACACCAAGGGTTACGATATCGTGACGATGGATATCGTCTGGTCGGGTCAATATGCCGAGGCCGGCTACACGGTCGATCTGACGGAGTGGATCAAGAAGGACGCGGACGAGATCAAGGTCGACGATATCTATCCGTCGCTGATGTCCGCCCTGGGCGGCTGGAAGGGCAAGCAGGTCGCGTTCCCCTTCGCCGGCTATGCGAACGTATTGGCCTATCGGAAAGACCTGTATGAGGCCGCCGGCCTGAAGCCGCCGACGACGATGGAAGAAATGGTGGCCGCCGCGCTCAAGCTCACCGACGCCTCGAAGAAGCAGTATGGTTTTGTCGCCAACGGCGCGAAGGGACCTGCGGTCGCGCAGGATTGGATGCAGTACAACGCGCAGATGGGCGGGTCGATTCTCAAGGACGGCAAGCCGGCGCTCAACTCGGAAGCCAACGTCAAGAGCCTGTCGGTCTATAACGAACTGTTCCAGAAGGCCGCGCCCCCGGGTGCCGCCGACTATTGGTGGGACGGTCGCGAGACGGCGTTCAAGACCGGCATCGCCGCCAACATGGAAACCTGGTCGATCGGCGCCGCCGGGTATTCCGACCCGTCGCAATCGAAAGTGGTCGACAAGTTCGCCATCGAACTGGCGCCGCCGGGAGCGGGCCTGCCGAAGAAGTACGGCATCGGCGGATGGGGCTTGGCGATCAACGCCGACATCGACGCGAAGAAGAAGGAAGCCGCTTGGGCTTTCATCAAGTGGGTGACCAGCGCCTCGGTCGCCAAGGAAACCAATCTGGGCGGGCTCTCGAGCTTCATCCGCAAGAGCCAGACCCACGATCCCGACGTCGCCAAGAAGTATCCGTTCATCAGCGTGATCGACGAGACCTTCGAGCACGGCGACGGCGAATACCGTCCGCGCATCCCGCAATATCCGCAGATCCAGGACATCCTGGGCACGGCCGTGAACGGCGTGCTCGTCGGCAACGGCGATCCGAAGAAGGCGCTCGATGATGCCCAGGCGGAAGCCGCGAAGCTGTTCTGATCGGACCGGGTAAGCTTGGCGCCGATCCAAGCGACGGCAACCACGGGGCGGGACCGGAATCTCTCCGGTCCCGCCCTTCGTTTTGGGCCGGATATGTCTTTCGTGCAGCGCCGCCGGCTGTTCCTGGTTCTGATGGGGGCTCCGGCGGTGATCTATGTGCTGATCGTCGCGGGCTGGCCGTTGGCGCAGGGCATCTGGCTGAGCGTGTTCGACTACAGCCTGTTGCATCCGGCCACGCGGCATTTCGTCGGTATCGGCAACTATGTCGCCTTGTGGACCGACCCGAGCGCGCGGCGTTCGGTGATAACCACCGTCGAATTCACCGTCGCCGCGGTCGGCCTGGAACTCGTGTTCGGCATGGCGCTGGCGCTGCTGCTGTGGCGCGATGAACGATTCGAGCGCGTCAGCCTGGCCTTGCTGCTGATTCCGATCACGGTGACGCCTGTTGCCGTCGGTCTCGTGTTCCGCGCCTTGCTGGCGCCCGATTTCGGATTGATCGGCTACTACGCCGCCGAGGCGGGGCTGAGCATCCCGCGCGGCTTCCTGGGCGATCCCAATACCGCGCTTGGGGCGGTGGTGATGATCGACACATGGGAGTGGACGCCGTTGATGGCCCTGATCCTCCTGGCCGGGCTGAAGGCGTTGCCGGCGGAAATCTTCGAGGCGGCGGAGGTGGACGGCGCCAATGGATGGCAGCGGTTCCGCATGATCATCCTGCCGATGCTGCTGCCCGCGATCTTTCTGGCGCTGGTGTTGCGCACCATGGACGCCTTCCGGGTTTTCGACATCGTCTTCGCGACCACCGGCGGCGGACCGGCGGACAAAACCGACGTGCTGATGTTCTATGCGGTCAAGCAGGGGCTTCAGTTCTTCAATGTCGGTTTCGCCGCTGCCGTCGCCAACTCGATGGTCGTATTCATCGCCATCTTCGCCGTGCTGTTCATCCTCGTCGTGCGCCGCGCGGACCGGACCGCGCGCGAAACATGAGCCGCCGCGTCTCCCGCCCGGCGCTCTTCGCCCAGCGCGGCGCGCTCATCCTCGCGCTGGTGTTCTTCCTCGCGCCGATTCTTTGGCTGGTCGCCATCGCCTACAAGGCCAAACGCGACATATTCAGCATGCCGCCGCACTTTCTTTCCGCGCCGACGCTCGCCAACTTCGCCGACGTGTTCCGCTATTTCGACGTGCCTCGACTGATCGAGAGCAGCCTGGTGATCGCGCTGGGTTCGGCGGCCCTCTCGCTGCTGATCGGCGTGCCCTGCGCCTACGCGCTCGCGCGTTCGCGCGTTCGCTGGGCCATGGGCGTCGCCTACTTCTTTTTGGCGGTGCGGACCGTGCCCCAGGTGGCCACCCTCATCCCGTTCTATCTGCTGATGCGCGATGTCGGCCTGCTGGGCACTTGGTGGGCGGTGATCTTGCTCAATGCCACGCTGAGCTGCGCCTTTGTGGTCTGGATGATGCTGTCCTATTTCCAATCCCTGCCGCGCGACATCGAGCAGGCCGCCCTGATCGACGGATGCTCCCAGTTCGGCGCGTTCTGGCGGGTGGCGCTGCCATTGGTCCGTCCCGGC
>Ga0181537_10005048_pt1 | contig 10748 bp, 9 predicted proteins | sample PEATcosm2014_Bin_39_FD_119765 | JGI IMG/M metagenome (GOLD analysis project Ga0181537, IMG submission 119765) | Peatland microbial communities from MTU Mesocosm Facility, Houghton, MI, USA - PEATcosm2014_Bin23_10_metaG | ecosystem: Environmental > Terrestrial > Soil > Wetlands > Peat | place... | reverse complement strand
TTGCGCCCGCAGGCGCTTTACGGGATTGCAGATTCTCCCGTCGGTATAGCCGGTTACTTCCTCGATCACGACGCGCGCAGCTTGGCGATGATTTCGCGTTCATTTGACGGGCAGCCCGAAGGCCTTACCCGAGATGATGTATTGGACAACGTGACGCTTACCTGGTTGACGGATACTGCGGTTTCCGGTGGACGCCTCTATTGGGAGGCTTTCCAGAACAAGGTTTCGTTCTTTGGCATCAAAGGCGTCACCACCCCTGTTGCCGTGAGCGTCTTTCCAGACGAGCTGTATCCGGCTCCGCGGAGCTGGTGCGAGCGCGCGTATCCGAAGCTCATTCATTACAACAAGCTCGACAGGGGCGGACACTTTGCAGCCTGGGAACAGCCGCAATTGTTCTCAGAGGAGGTGCGCACGGGCTTTCGATCCCTGCGCACGTAGCGGAGGCGCAGGACCGTCTCTCGCGGATGCGACGGCATCCCGACGATCTGTGGGAGACGGTCCCTGCGAACATCTTTTCGTATACCGGAGTACAACGCCATGAATTCCGCATCCGAGAGGCACGGCGACGGGATCGCCATTCGCCCGTTTCGTTTAAGGGTCCCCGAAGCGGAGCTGACGGAAATGCTGAGGCGCGTCAATACGACACGGTGGCCTGAGCGGGAGACCGTTTCTGACAAATCTCAGGGTGTGCCGCTCGCCACGATTCAAAAGGTCGCTCGCTACTGGGCGACGGAATACGACTGGCGAAAAGTCGAAAAGAAGATCAATTCGGTCCCGAATTTCCTCACCGAGATCGATGGGCTCGACTTCCACTTCATTCACGTGCGTTCGAAGCACGAGAACGCGCTACCGCTCCTGATCACGCACGGGTGGCCGGGGTCAATTACCCATCAGCTCAAGATCGTCCAGCCGCTGATCAATCCCACTGCCCACGGCGGAAGCGAATCGGACGCATTCCATCTGGTGTTTCCGTCGATGCCGGGCTTCGGGTACTCCGGCAAGCCCGTCGCGACTGGATGGGATCCGGCGCGCATCGCACGTGCCTGGGACGTCCTGATGAGGCGTCTGGGATACAACCGATATGTCGCTCAAGGGGGTGATTGGGGCGCGCTCGTGACAGAACAGATGGCTGTTCAGGCCCCCGGGGGGTTGCTCGGCATTCACACGAACATGCCGGGTGCCGTTCCGTCCGATCTCGACGCGGCCGCCTTTATCGGTGCCCCCGCACCAACCGGGATCTCGGCAGAGGAGCAGCATGCATACGAGCAGCTCGTGTTCGTCTACAAGCACGTCTACTACGCCTTCTACATGGCATCGCGCCCTCAAACACTGACAGCCCTTGCGGATTCACCTGTGGGTCTCGCCACCTTCCTGATGGATTTCGATCCGCGCGGCTTGGAACTCATCGCGCGTTCCTTCGACGGGCAGAAGGCAGCGCTCACACGAGACGACGTGCTCGACAACATCACCCTATTCTGGCTGACAAACACCGCGGTCTCGGCGGCTCGTCTCTACTGGGAGAACAAGCTTCCCTACTTTTCTCCGAAGGGTATTTTGATACCGGTGGCCGTTAGCGTATTTCCGGACGAGCTCTATGTGTGCCCGAGGAGTTGGGCAGAGCGGGCGTATCCGAAGCTCATTCGCTACAACAAGCTCGACCGAGGCGGCCACTTTCCAGCCTGGGAGCAGCCTAAGTTGTTCTCAGAGGAGATGCGTGCCAGCTTCCGCTCCCTGCGCGTATAGCGGAGCGACAAAAAGGGCCCGCAGAGTCTCCGGCCTTGTCTAACCGATATGCACTATTGGCAGCATCACTCACCTCAGAGGGACGGGAAAATGACCAACTACCAGCAGTTTGCGATCGACCGCTCCGAGTCAGGCATGTGGACGGTCACCTTTAGCAATCCGCCAATCAATCTTCTCGATCCGACGACCATTAGGGAGCTACAGGCGCTTGTGACCGAGGCGGAGACGGACCAGTCGGTAAAGGTGCTTCTGTTCCAAAGTGCGGACCAGGATTTCTTCATCGCGCACTTCGACACGTCGAAGGCCGCTCAGATCCAACCCACGGCGGGGCCTGCAGGCCATCACCCTTGGATTGATTTCGTGCTGCGCCTGAGTCAAGTGTCGGCGATCAGCATCGCCAAGATTCGCGGGCGAACCCGCGGAATCGGCAACGAATTCGTTCTGGCGTGTGACATGCGGTTCGCCAGCCGGCAGAAGGCCATCTTCGGCAACCCTGAGATCGGCGTTGGATTACCCCCTGGCGGCGGCGCACTCGAGTGGCTACCGCGAATGGTCGGCCGCTCCCGGGCACTTGAGATCGTCCTGAGCGGCGACGACTTTGATGCCGACGTGGCTGAGCGCTACGGGTGGGTGAACCGCACATTGGACGACGGCGCACTCGACGCGTTTGTCGATGAATTGGCGGCGAGATTGGCGTCGTTCGAACGGGAAGCGCTCGGCGCCATAAAGAGCCAGATCAATCGCGCCGGAGTGCCCAACGGGGAGGAAATGGAATCGAGTAACAGGTTGTTCTCCGCCGCGCTGTCATGGCCCAACGCCCAGTCGCGCCGGGCAAAGATTCATAACCTCGGTTACGGCGTGCGCAGCGAATTCGAACTGAACTTTGGCCGCTTCCTCCCTTCGCTCACTCCCGACCACACTGACGCTCCGAGGTAATTATCGTCCAGTCGCATCAGCGGCTGACGGCCGTCAATTAAGAACGGCCGAGTCGGCAGAGGAAACGCTGGAAGAGGTTAATTGCGCAGGATGATCTGAAAATCCTCACCTCGCCGGCGCGCGAGGTTGAGCCGGCGTGCTCGGACGGAAGCGGCGCGGTCCCGGGTTCCCCTGGTCTTCAACCTATCGCTTCCAGATAAGGTCGCATAACGTTCGACACTCGGCAGACCTTCGCATAACGCCACAGCGCATCCGCGCCGCGCGGGTGCTTTTTGAGGTAGTCCTTGAGCGCCTCCACCGCGATCTCTGATCCGATCTTGTTGCGGTACTTGAAGCAGTCGGCCACGGTTTTGGCGGCCGAGTAGATACACACCGGGACACCGTCGATCTTGTGCGTTTCCACACCTTCTGTCAGCGCCGCGCCGGAGAAATACACCGTTCGCACCGCCTGTCTCAATGATTGAAACGCCAACCACGGAAAGTTGTGGATAAAAACAGCACCATTTGTCGACTAGTGGACCGGATTTTATCCAGGAGGTGACTCATGGCTTCGACTACCGAGGGCAACCCGCTGCGGGCTAAGTGAGTGATTTCTCTGGGAAGTGATTTTCCGCTGGTTGGCCGAGGGAGCCCTCGGTTGGGCGCGGTCGGCTGTTTCCGCGGCTGTGTTGGGTGCAATCGGCCCCTCAAGCGATCACCGGCTGGCCTCCGTAGTATCCGGCCAGCCCTTCGGGGTGGACTCGAACGATCCTCTGGATGTTTGTCTCGAAGGGCTCAGTGCCTTCAACGGAGAGCAGCCATGCCCAGACTGCGCTGGTCAGGTCGCCGCAGAAAATTGGAAGATCCAGGTTCAGCACGTCCCCCAAAATATTGCAGTGACTAGCTCCGGTCGAAGCCCCGGGCAGCACGAAGCAAACTTTTCGATACTTTCTGGCCGGATCACCGGTCATGCCTTGATGGAGCATGGCGCAGCGGAAGTGGTAACAATCTTCCCCCGTCAAGAACACGCTGTACTTGTGGCGCAACCACTTGTCGAACCACGCAATGTATCGATCGCCCTTCGCTCGGCCATCGGCGTGTTCGACGGATGCGCAAATATCTGGCAGGGCCAGCGCCCCCATCAAGGCCAGGTAGAACGCACGTACGGCGAGAGCTGAGTGCACGTCCTCGAGCAAATTTATCATCGGAGCGTGTCTGCTCCTAGGCAGCGACGGGCCGCTAGCCACCTGTGCGGTCCGGTCCGGTCCCGAAAATCGTCACTACGGGCGACCCGCGCCAAGCCCAATTGTGCTGGTGGTAAGGCTGCTCCTCCTGCCAGGCCTGGATGAACCGGTTCCGGATCGGCATCGATGGAGCCGGGGGCGCCGCGTGCTCAACGGACTGCGCCTGCGCAGTTACCGTTGGCTTGTCTGCCGTGGGCTCGTCGTCGAGGTCGGAGCGCACCAGCGCGATCATCGCCGTGAGGAGCGCGAAGACCCATCGCCATCCCTTTGCGATTGTCGCCACAGGCGCCAACTCTACAGGAGCGCGAGACTGGGCAATGTTTGATTTATGACGGGGATCTTCGCCGTAGCAAATTCATCTATACACTCACGCCTTCGCTCAGCGCGCGGAAAGCGGCCTCGGCGCGAAGCTCGACGCACTCATCAAGGGCGGAGTCCGGAAGTGTCGGCTGTTTTTGGCTGTGCCGGGTGATGGCATGCGGCAGGAGCGGCGTAAGTCTTTGAAGATAAGGGAGGCTAGGGTCGGAATCGAACCGGCGTACACGGCTTTGCAGGCCGCTGCATGACCACTCTGCCACCTAGCCGGCTGCATGCGGGGTTTGCGCGGCGGGATTCTACCCGAACTCCCCCCGGAAAATGATCCGCAGCGTACGGTCGCAGCGCCCTCACCGCAGCTATTGCGCGGCCCGCAAGACGATCTTCCGGACTCTTGCTCCGGTCCCGAAGAGCTGTGTCTGTCCGCGTAATTGACCCACAGCTGTACGGTCTGTACAGTTAAGCATGGCCAAGATTTCTCGCCGAGGATCGGAAGACGCCCGCAATGAGCTGCCGAGCCTGATCGAGGCGGCGGAAGCCGGTCACCCGACCGTCATCACTCGTCGGGGTCGTGCGGTGGCGGCCTTGGTCCCGGTCGATGCTTACCGCCGTAGTCATCGCCAACAATCGCTTCTGCCGCTCGAGGGTTCCGGCCAAATCCAGTGGGGCAAGAACAGCACCCGCACCATCGGCAAATTGCGCGATGAATGGAGCCGATGAGCATTGACGCATTGGCCGACGGTGCGCTGGTGCTGATGGATTCCGCACCGATCATCTACTTCCTTGAAGGGCATCCGAAGCTCGCACCGATTTTCAAACCGTTCTTCGTCGCCCACGACTCGGGACGCATTCATTTCGCGGTGACGACAATCAGTCTGGCCGAAGTCCTCACCGGACCGTTGCAAGCGGGTGACGAAGCACTGGCCGAGCGCTATCGAGCCATCCTGGAAAGCTGGCAAGTGGTCGATTTGGATGCCGACATCGCCGCGAATGCGGCGCGGCTGCGTGCGTCCCTGCGCCTCAAGCTGGCCGACGCAGTGCACGCGGCCAGCGCAATCTCAATCAATGCCGATGCGCTCGTCACGCACGATCGAGACTTCTCCCGGGTGCACACGTTGCGCGTGCTCCCGTAAAGCCCCCGGTCGGATTGCGTTCTTGAACAACGGCCCAGATTCCTGGCAACAAATGCTTTCGGGCGCGCGCCGCGGAGATTTGGAGCGGGAAAGGAGGCTCGAACTCCCGACCTCAACCTTGGCAAGGTTGCGCTCTACCAACTGAGCTATTCCCGCTTCGACCGCCGCTCTCTGCCGGGGAGTGCCGTGGAGCACCCTTTTGCTGCGGTCGGGCAATTGTAGGGTGCTACCGCCGGTAGTCAACTCCGGCCCGCCGGGCGCCCGCGCCGGATCCTCAGAGCTGTGCGCTGCCGCGCAGTTCGGGCCAGGCGATCCGCAGGTACAGGAACATCGACCAGAGCGTGAGCACCGCGGCGACGCCGGTGAGCACCAGCCCCAGCTTGTAGATCGGAATGCCGAGCAGGTCGTAGCGAAACAGCAGCAGCGAGAGCCCCACGATCTGCATGATGGTCTTGTACTTGCCCCAGACGGACACCTTGATACGCCCACGCGCGCCGATCTCCGCCATCCACTCGCGCAGCGCCGAGACCGCGATCTCGCGCCCGATGATCACGATCGACACGAGCACGACGAACCAGCGCGGTTCGGGATCGCGGCTGACGATCAGCACGAGCGCGGCGGCGACGATCAGCTTGTCGGCGACCGGGTCGAGGAAGGCGCCCAGGCGCGAGGTCTGGCCCCACTTGCGCGCGTAATAGCCGTCCAGGCTGTCGGTGATGCCGGCGAGCGCGAAGGCGGCACAGGCCGCCGGTCCGTTCCACCAGTACGGCGCGAAGAACAGCACGATGATGGCGGGGATCATCAGAATACGCAGCCAGGTCAATGCGATGGGCAGGTTCCATCGCGCACGCACCTCACTGTCCGGGGTGGAGATGCTCATAGATCACTTCGGCGAGCTCGCGCCCCAGCCCCCGTACCTGTGTGAAGTCATCGATTCCCGCACGCAATATTCCTTGCAGTCCGCCGAACTGGCGCAGCAGCGCTCGGCGCTTGACCGGACCCAAGCCCGGGATGGTCTCGAGTATAGACTGGCTGTGGCGCTTGGCCCGCCTGCGTCGGTGACCGGCGACAGCGAAGCGGTGCGCCTCGTCGCGCACACGCTGGATGAGATGCAGCGCACCCGAGTCGGGCGCCAGGATGAGCGGCGTGTCGCGCCCGGGGAGGAACAGCTGCTCCTGGCCCGGGCGTCGATCGGCGCCCTTGGCCACGCCGACGAGTGTGATGCCGGAGATGCCGAGCTCGGTGAGCACGCCCGTGGCCTCGGCGAGCTGACCCTTGCCACCATCGATCAGCAGCACGTCGGGCGGATCGATCTCGCCGTCGCGCACGCGCTTGTAGCGCCGCGTGAGCGCCTGGTGCATGGCCGCGTAGTCATCGCCCGCCTGGATGCCTGCGATGTTGAAGCGCCGGTACTCGTTCTTGAGGGCGCCCTCCGGTCCGAACACGACGCAGGAGGCGACCGTGTCGGTGCCCGCCGTGTGACTGATGTCGAAGCACTCGATGCGCTTCGGTGTGTTCTCGAGCCCGAGCGCATCGCGCAGCTCCTCGAGATGCGACTCGATCTCGGAGCGCGCCAGTCCGTGCATCTTGAGCGCCTGCTCGGCGTTTCGCTGCATCATCTCGAGCCAGCGGGCGCGGATGCCGCGCACCGAGGTCGAAATCCGCACCTTGTGGCCGGCGCGCTCGGCGAGCGTCGCCTGCAAGAGCGCGCACTCCTCGAAGTCCTGCTCGACGATGATCTCGGGCGGCGCGTCGCGCTCGAGGTAGTACTGCGCGACGAAGGCCGCGAGCACCTCCTGCCGGTCGGCGAGCGGCGCGCGGGGGAAGAACGTGGTGCTGCCGAGGCTGCGGCCGCCGCGCACGAACATGAGCGCGACGCATACCTCGCCGTTGGCGGCCGCGACGGCGATGACGTCGGCGTCGTGCTCGAGGTCGGCGGTGACGATCTGCTGCGCCTGGATCACCTTCAAGTTCGCGAGCTGATCCCGCACCCGCGCCGCCTCCTCGAAGTTCAGCCGCTCCGCGGCCTCCTCCATGCGCCGCGCGAGCTCCTGCTGCACCTCATCGTTGCGGCCCTCGAGCACCTTGATGGCCGCGTCCACGTCGCGGGCGTAGCGCTCCTGTGTGATCAGCCCGACACACGGTGCCGTGCAGCGCTGGATCTGGTACTGCAGGCAGGGACGCGAGCGATGCGCGAAGTAGCCGTCCTCGCAATTACGCAGCCGGAAGAGCTTTTGCAGCTGCTGCAGGCTCTCGCGCGTGGCCCCCGCGGACGGGTACGGGCCGAAGAAGCGCCCCGGCTCCTTGCGCGAGCCCCGGTAAAAGGCGAGCCGCGGGAACGGGTGCCCGGTCTCGAGGTGCACGTAGGGGAAGCTCTTGTCGTCGCGCAACACGACGTTGAAGCGCGGCCGATGCTTCTTGATCAGGTTGTATTCGAGCAGCAGCGCCTCGGTCTCGGAATTGGTGATCGTCACCTCGACCGCGGCGGTCTTGGCGATGAGCGCCTGCACCTTGGGCTGCACGTTGCTCGGCTGAAAGTAGGTGCTCACGCGGCTTTTGAGGTTGCGCGCCTTGCCGACATAGAGGATCACGCCCTGCTCATCGAGCATCCGGTAGACCCCGGGGCGCGCGGGGAGCGAGTCGACGAAGGCCTTGGCGTCGAAGGCCTGCGCGTCGAAGGCCTTAGCCGCGAACGAGGCGGTCGGAGCGCTCGCCGGCGGCGGGAGGGCGGGAGCCTCCGGAGCGGAAGGACGGTTGGTACTCTGATTCATGGCTCAAGGGGGTGCGCCCGCGAGAGCGTGCGCGCGCGCGATGATCGCCTCGAACATGGCGGGCGTCAAACGGCGGGTCTGCGTGTTGTAGCGGCTGCAATGATAGGAGTCGAGAAGCAGGCGGCCACCGGGGAGCGGGTGCTCGGCGCCGTGGGCAAAGCGCGCCGCGCCGGGCTTCAGTCCACACGCGCGCAGCACCGCGCCGTGCGCGATGGCGCCGAGCGCGAGCAGCACGCGGGCGGTCGGGCTCGCGGCGAGCTCGTGCCTCAGATAATCGTTGCAGTTGCGGATCTCCTCCGGCAGGGGCTTGTTCCCGGGCGGCAGGCATTTCACGGAATTCGTGATGCGCGCATCGATGAGCTTGAGGGGGTCGGCGCGGCTCACCGAGGTGGCAGCGCTCGCGAGACCGTAGCGATGCAAGGTCTCGTACAGCAGGATGCCGGCATGGTCCCCGGTGAACGGCCGGCCGGTGCGGTTTGCCCCGTGCATGCCGGGGGCGAGCCCGACCAGGAGGATGCGGGCTTTGGCGTCCCCGAAGGGGGGCACCGGGCGGCAGAAGTAATCGGGATGCTCGGCGTGCACCGCATCGAGAAAATGGGCCAGTCGCGGGCAGCGCCGGCAGTCGGCGTCGTAGATCGACCGGGGCAACGGCCCCTCAAAGTGCGTGTCCACCGCCGTCCCCCGCCAAAGAGCGCCGCTCCCGAAAAAGCGCTGCGCCAAAAAGGCGCTCCGCCAGGTAAAGCGCCGCGCCAACATGAGCGCCCACATAAAAAAACGGGCTACACGGTGCTCCGTGTAGCCCGCCGTCGATCGCGCCTGGACTTGGACTAACCCGAGCGCAACCCAACCTTTGCTTTCCGGACCCTCATCGGCCCACGCCGACGCTCATCGACCTGGGCGCCGGGAAACGACCCCTCCGTTGGACCGCGCCGGCGACAAAGATTCCTGCCTCGGACCAAATAATCCGCGCGGTCCGTGCTGCTCGAAAAACAGGGGCGGGAAAGGTTTGCGACGCAGAATAGCACCTGCGCCGCGGGTGGCAACCCTTGTATGTCCAAACTGCAGATCACTTTCGAGAAAAGTTCGAGATATGATCCACAAGATATTGTTATTACTTACTTTTAATGGCTAACAAGCGGGCGCCGGCGCGGCGCGCGATAAGCATCGCCAGCTCGAGCGCCTGCTCGGCATTGAGCCGGGGGTCGACCTGCGAGCGATAGGCGCGCGCGAGGTCCGCCTCCGCAAGTCCGCGCGCGCCGCCGATGCACTCGGTGACGTCCTCGCCGGTGAGCTCGATGTGCACCCCGCCCAGGTTCGAGCCCGACTCCTCGTGAATGCGAAACGCCGCCTCGACCTCGCCCATGATGTTGTCGAAGCGGCGCGTCTTGATGCCGCCCGCGGTGGTCTCGGTGTTGCCGTGCATGGGATCGCAGACCCACAGCACCTGTGCGCCGGTCGAGCGCACCGCCGCGATCATCTCGGGCAGTCGCTGCTCGATCTCCTTCATGCCGAAGCGATGGATCAGCGTGAGACGGCCGGGCTGGTTCTGCGGATTCAAGATCGCGAGCAGCTGCTGCAGCCACTCCTTATCCATGGCGGCCCCGACCTTGAGGCCGATGGGATTGGCGATGCCGCGAAAATACTCGACGTGGGCGCCGCTCACCTGCGCGGTGCGCATGCCGATCCAGGGCATGTGGGTGGAGAGGTTGTACCACTTTCTCTGGCGCTCGATGTAGCGGGTCTGGGACTGCTCGGAGAGCAGATGCAGCCCCTCGTGGCTCGTGTAGAAGTCGACCCGGGAGGCGGCGTGCACGGACTGCCCGCTCATCGACTCGAAGAACTCGAGCGACTCGGCGATCGAGTCGAGAATTTTCTGGTAGGCATCGCGCAGCGGCGCGTGGCGCATGAACCCCAGGTCCCAGTATTCGGGATGGTGCAGATCGGCGAAACCGCCATCGATCAGTGCGCGAATGAAGTTGAGCGTGAGCGAGGCGCGCTCGTAGCCGCGCAGCAGGAGCTCGGGGTCGGGCTCGCGCTCGGCGGCGCTGAAGCCGGGCCGGTTGACGTTGTCGCCGCGATAGGCGGGCAGCGTCACCCCGTCGCGCGTCTCGGTCTCGGCCGAGCGCGGCTTCGCGTACTGGCCCGCAAAGCGTCCGACGCGCACGATCGGCTTCTTCAAGCCCTGCAGCAGCACCAGGCTCATCTGCAGGAGGATCTTGAGGCGCTTGGCGATGTTGTCCGACTCGCAATCCTCGAAGCTCTCGGCGCAGTCCCCGCCCTGCAGGAGAAAGCTCTCGCCGCGCTGCGCGGCGGCGAGCTTGGCGCGCAACGCCTCGATCTCCCAGGAGACGACCAGCGGCGGCAGGCGGCTCAAGGACGCGACCGCGCGCTCGAGCGCCTTCGAATCGGCGTAAGTCGGTTGCTGGGTCGCGGGCCGCGCGCTCCAGCTCGCGGGGTGCCAGTCGGTCATGTGCGGACTCTTGGACATCGACCGAGGATGCTACACAATGCGGCCCGCGCCCACGAGAGAGCCATGTCAATCATCCAAGAAACCCTCGCCGCCCTAGGGTTGGAGGACGTCAATCCCGGCACCTGCTCCGGCCCGACCGGCTGGTCCGCGGACCCGG
>Ga0181537_10005047_pt1 | contig 10748 bp, 8 predicted proteins | sample PEATcosm2014_Bin_39_FD_119765 | JGI IMG/M metagenome (GOLD analysis project Ga0181537, IMG submission 119765) | Peatland microbial communities from MTU Mesocosm Facility, Houghton, MI, USA - PEATcosm2014_Bin23_10_metaG | ecosystem: Environmental > Terrestrial > Soil > Wetlands > Peat | place... | reverse complement strand
TTTATTTTCGGCCCGGCCATCGGCGCGTTCAGCGCGGAAATTTTCGGCAAGACCGGGCCGGGCTGGGTCGCCGCGAGTTTTTGCGCCGGAAATTTTCTGCTCGGCTGGTTTATCCTCGGCGAAAGCCGCTCGCCCGATTCCGCGCCCGTCGCGCCGCGTCCGAAAATGAACCAGTGGTCGCACACGCTCGCGCAGCCGAAGCTCGGCGTGCTCGTCGGCGTCTTCTTTTTCGCGACGTTTTGCTTCACCTGCTTTGAATCCACGTTTCCGTTAATTGCAAAAGATTATTTTTCTAAAACCGTGCCGTTTTTTAGTGGGGAGAAATTCAATCTTCATGTTGGCTATGTTTTTTCTTACGCGGGAGTTATTGCCGCACTTCTTCAAGGCGGTCTTGTCGGGTGGCTCGTAAAAAAATTCGGCGAACCAAAATTAATTTTCAGCAGCTTGATTATTTTTGCCGTCGGCCTCGCCGCGCTGCCGTTCGCAAAAAATTTGCCGGAAATTTTGGTCGTCCTCGCGCTGCTCGCCATCGGTTCGGGATTAAACCGCCCGCCGGTCTTCGGCATGATTTCGCTGAACTCGCCGCCGAACGAGCAGGGCGCGAACCTTGGCGTCGCGCAAAGTTTCAGCGCGCTCGCGCGGATTCTCGGCCCGATTTTCGCCGGCACTTTGTTTTTCGTGAAACCGTCGCTGCCGTATCTCATCTGCGGCGGCATCGCGCTGGCGACTTCATTCTTCGCGTGGAAATTTCTTTGCGGAAAAAATCAAGCGGCGGATTGATTGCTTCACACCCGGCTTTCGCAAATCAATCCGCCGTCCGTTCACTCGAACAGAATCTTACTGCTGCTGGTCTGGCGGCGGCCCGGGCGGAGCGCCGTTGTCATCGCCACCGCCACCGGCGTTTGACGGGCGCGCGCCGATGAATTCATCCGGCGTCAATTGTCCGTCGCCGTTTTTGTCCAGCGCCTTCAACGCGGCGGGCGCGTTGGAGATTTCACTGGCGTCAATCACGCCGTCGTGGTTTGCGTCCAGCGCGCACACGATGAGCGGCGTGGGCGGGTTAAAACCATTGTTGTCCGTAGAATTTCCGTTTTGCGGCGGCCGCTGCGGCAGATATTCGTTGGTCGTCAGCACGCCGTCGCCGTTTTTGTCCAGCGTCTTCAACTCGGCGCTGGCGTTGGCGATTTCACTCGCGTCAATCACATGGTCATGGTTCACATCCAGCGCCATCACCAGCGGCAGCGGCGGCGGACGATGATGACCGCCCGATCCCTGTCCGTCCGGCGGCGGCCCGCCGTTGTCATCCTGTGCGCCGGCGACGAAGGCCGACGCGCCGAGCGCCAGCACTGCCAGCATGGTTTTCATTGTTGTTTTCATTTTATGCTCCTTTTCTTGTTGTTGTTTGTTTTGCCAAGTGTGAAATGTTTTGTGATAAAATTTCAAGCCGCCGCCAAAACAGCAGGCCGCGCGAAGGAACTTTCGGAAAATTTTCCCAGGCCGGCGGACTTGAGAATGTTTTGCAGCGCCGCGAACGGAAACGGCTTGTGCAGCAACCCGCAAAATCCCTCGTGCGCCGCAGCTTCCTCGCTGACCAGGCCGCTGCCGGTCGCAAGTATGATTTTTGCCGACGGCGAAATCGCGCGCAGGCGGCGGCAAAGTTCCAAGCCGTTCATCCCCGGCATTTCATAATCCGTGATGACCAGCTCAAAATTTTCCGGCGCGGCCTCGAACGCGGCGAGCGCGGCCTGCGGCGAATTGAAACACACAATCTCCGAGCCGCTGAACTGCGCGGTGATTTCGCGCATCAGCGACAAAATCTCCTCGTTGTCGTCCACAATCATCCAGCGCGGGCTCGCGGCGTTCGCGCTCCAGTCGGAATAATTTTCACTTTTCATGATGCCAGTTTACGCGAACGAACCTTAAGTGAAGATGAAGCCGCAAAGATTTTTGAAATTATTTTGCGGCCAGAATCGCCGGGGCGGCAGGCCGCAAAAACTTTTCGTCCGTAAGCGTTTTTAGAAATGCCACGAGCGCGCGTTTGTCATCCGCGCTCAAAGGCAATCCGCCGTCGGGATGCTTGGCGAGGTTCGGGTCGAGTGTCGCGCTGCGTTTCATGCCCGTGCAATAATGCTCCACGGCTTCGTCCAGCGTGCGAAACCGCCCGTCGTGCATATACGGCGCGGTGACGGCGACGTTGCGCAGCGACGGCACTGAAAATTTTCCCTCGTCGCCCGCGCGCTTCGTGATTTTGAAACGTCCCAAATCGTTGAATATAGAATCCAAACCGTTGTTCGCAAAATTCTGGCTCTGAAAAAGCGGCCCGCCATGGCAATGAAAACAATCCGCGCCGTATTGCCCGTGATACGGATCGTATTCCGTGTTGAACAAAATAAAACCGCGCTGTTCTTGAGCCGTGAAATTCGTCTGCCCGTTCATCACGCGGTCGTATTTTGAATCGAACGAAACTTGCACGAGTAAAAATTGTTCCAGCGCGCGGGCGATTTTATCCGAAGAAATTTCCGGCGAGCCAAACGCATTTTCAAAAAGTCGCGGATAATCTTTGTCGGCGGAAATTTTTGCAACGGCGCTATTCAGAGATTCGTGCATCTCAATCGGATTTTGAATCGGCTGCAAAACCTGTTCGCGCAGCGTCGCCGCGCGGCCATCCCAGAAGAACGAACTTTTCCACGCGAGATTTTCCAGCGGCATCGCGTTGCGCGTTCCAATTTCTCCGTCCACGCCGCGGCTGAACCGGCGCGGCTGCGAAAATGCCAGGTGCGGATTGTGGCAATTCGCGCAGGATTGCAAGTTGTCTTCCGAAAGCCGCCGGTCGAAAAATAATTTCCCGCCGAGCGCGACGCCTTCGCCGGTCAGCGGATTGTCGCGCGGCAAATCCGGCTGCGGCGCAAATTGCGAAAAGGAAAAATGATACGGTGTCGCGTTCGGCGCGATTTCGATGTGATTCGTCCCGCGCGACAATTCGGCGACGGGCGAAAATTCTTTTATATTTTCAACTGTAAATGCGGCTTCGACATTTTGGCGCAGTTGAACAGCGAGCAAATCATTTGTGCGCGAATGCGTCGTGTCGCTGGCGGCGCTTAATCCAATTTTGTTCGGCGCAGAAAAAATCTTGCCGACGTCCAATCCGATTTGAATTTCGCGGCTGGAATTCAAATTTAGCGTGACGGGCAATTCAACTGTCATCAGTTCGCGGTCGGTGGCGAGATGAAATGAAAAGCCGCTTTCGCTGCCGCCGTTTTGCCAGCCGCCTTCGAGCGCGAGAAAAACATATTCGCGCGACCAGCCCCAATACAAATGGTTCACATCGGGATTCAGCGGGTGATTCGCCGGCCATTGCGCGGAATCGCCGTGATTGATCTGCGGCGGCAAACCGATTTGAAAACGGACCGCGTTGTAATTTCCGGCGGGAATATTTTCCAAAGTGAAATTGGTTTTGCCATCGCGTGCGCTGATGAACGCGAACCAATTTGTTTGGCCGATCCAAATTCCATCCGCGCGGCGCAGCGCAATGTCCGACGCGAGAAAATCCAGTCGCGTGACGGAAATTTTTTGCCCGCTGGCAATTTGATTTTTGAGCGCGTCAAAAATGAGCGGTGCATTGTTGAACTGCGGAAGAAATTCCACGCGCAAATCCGCCGCGACCGCTCCACTTGCCAGCAGGAGCGGGAGCAGCAGGATTTTTTTCAGCGCGCGTTTCATTTCGATCAAGGATTGATGGTGAAGCCGCCCGTGAGCGTGTAGGTCGGCATGGGATTGAATTGCACGACGACATTTTGCAGATTCGTGACGCTGGTGTCGCTGGGGATGGGGATGAGCGCCGTCACGACGCCGGACGCCGTGCAAGTGGCGCTCACGGCCGTGATGCTGCCGCCGATGGTGACGCTGGTGACGGGCGCGCCCGAGGGTGGTAAATTCGGCGGAGCTGTAAGCGTGATCGTCAACAAAACGGTCTGTCCGCGATACGCCGCACCGCCGGGAGCGACGGCATTGGTGGCGAAATAAGTCGTGCCCGCAACGTCATACGTCGCAACGGAATTTCGTCCGACGCGATAAAATCTTTTGTCGAGCGCGGTCACATTCGTGTAGCCGCCGAGAATTTGATTTGGCGAAACGCCGGTGCCGAGAACCGTCCAGCCGGACGAACTGGCAAGATTTGTCGTCGCTTCGACTTGATAACTGCCGCCTTCAATCGCGCTCCAGCTTAAAGTGACCGTTCCATTTTTTACGCTCGGCGCGTTGAGCGTGGAAGTCAAATTCGTGTTGCCGAGGAAATTGGTTACGACGGTTTCGGAAATGGCCGTGACCGTGCCGCCTGCGGGGTTTCCGTAATAGCCGAAGCCGATGTTGTAGGGATAAACCGGCACGCCGTCGGAATTGATCGCGACGAAGTAGGCGTAAGTGCCGCCGGGAAATTCGGGCGTGACGCAGTAGCGACCGTTGTATTCGTCGAGGTCAAAATCCACGCCCTGTTTGTAGCCGTGGTCGCCGAGATAATCGTTGTCCTCCATGTAACGGCCAAATGGATAACTACTGCTCACCGTCGGCCCGGCAAGGATATTCGTGGCCACGCCGTAAAGCCGCGACGCCCATTGCGGGATGTATTTTCGCTGCGTGCCGGTGACGGAATAATTGTCCGTGCCATACTGGCCGTTGCGCGGGACGAAACCTGAAACCATCCGGCGGATTCCGCTGCTCGCGTTGTTTGAAACGCTGTAACCATACGGACCGTAAATCGGAAATCCGTCCGCCGCCCAGCCGAGAATCGGCGAATGTTTCGTCGGCGTGTTTGTGGACTCGGTGTAAATCTTCGTCGCGGAATTGAAATCCACATGGTCGCCAAGCTGGTAGCGCAGCGCGATCGGATCGGCGTGATAATGATATTGGCCGCCCGGCGGCTGGTGCGCGTAACCCGGATCGAATGACACGCCTTCGTTCACATACGCGTCGCGGTTCCAAAATCCGTTCGTGCCGCCTTCGCTGACATCCGCCGAGCCGTTCCAGAAATTCGCGTCCCAATTGTTATACATCGCCACGCCGTCCACAAAAATCCCCGCCGGTCCGCCGCCGCTCAAAGCTTTTTTCGTCGGGATGGAAATGGAATTTGTCCGCGGAATTTTGAACATCGTTTTTTGATTCGTCGGGTCTTGCATCAAAAACGTCGTGTGAGCGCTGTTCGCATACCACGCGCCCATGACGTAACTCGCAAGGCCTGTGCTGCGGACATAAACATAATTCGACGACGAATAAACTTCCTGCACGCCGCAATACGCTGGCAGCGATTGCGTCGTCAGCGTGCTCGACCACGTCGTGACGGAAACGCCGTTCGTGCGGTTCAAGTCCGTCGTGTAGATGCGCGCGTATTGGCCGGAATAAGTCGTGAACCACGAATTCGTGCGCGGGTCATCCGCGAGCGCGACGGTTGCGATGAGAATAATTCCGGCGAGGCCGGCGACGATGGGTGTGAGAATCGTTTTCATGATGCAACTTTATATTATGCAACCTTAAGAAAGCGTGAAGCGCGAAAAATTTTTCTTAATCTCCGCTTAAGGTTGCGCCTGCGACAATTCCCGCGCTGGCAAAAAGATTTTTTCCTGTTAAAAATGCCGCCAGCCCGAATGAGAATCCTGATTGTCGAAGACGAACCCGACCTGCTCCGCAGCATCGCGCAGGCATTGCGCGAGGAAGGCTACGCCGTGGACACCGCGCCCGACGGCGAGGACGGATTTTACAAGGCCGAAAATTACGACTACGACGCCATCGTCCTCGACGTGATGCTGCCGAAAATGGATGGCTGGGAAATTTTGAAGCGCCTTCGCAAAATAAAAAAAACACCCGTGCTAATGCTCACCGCGCGCGACCAGACGCGCGACCGCGTGAAAGGTCTGGATTCCGGCGCGGACGATTATCTCGTCAAACCGTTTGACTTGGACGAACTCTTTGCGCGCCTACGCGCAATAATCCGCCGTAGCGCAAATAAAACGACGAACATAATTGAAATCGGCGAAATCAAAATTAACACAGCGCTGCGAAATGTTTCGCTGGAAGAAAAACCCGTCGAACTCACCGCGCGCGAATACGCCCTCGTGGAATTTCTCGCGCTGCATCGCGGCGAAGTCGTCACGCGCACGCAACTTTACGAGCATCTGTTCGACGAGAACGAAAGTTCGCTTTCCAACCTGCTCGACGTTCACGTCTCCAACGTCCGCAAAAAACTCGGCGCGGAATTCATCGCCACGCGGCGCGGCCACGGCTATTGCATCGAATGAAAATTTTCAACTCCATCAAGTGGCGGCTGCAAATCTGGTATGGCCTGATTCTCGTCGTCGTGCTTGCGGGATTTGGTTTCACAGCCTATCAACTCGAACGCAACCTCCAGTTCCGCCAGATTGATGACGAACTGCATCGCCGCTTTGGTGTTTTAGCAAACGCGCTGCATCGTCCGCCGCCGCGCGAACCGGACGAGAACGGGCAACCGTTCGACCGCCCGCCGCCCGGCCAGTTTTCCGAAGATGGCCTGCCGGGGCAAAATCCGCGCCCGCAGCTTGAGTTCCATTTGCCGGAACAAGACGCGCATTTTTTTGATGCCAGTGATATTCACAGTTTTTATTTCATCATCGACTCGCGCGAGGGCAAGGAACTCGCACGCTCGACCAACGCCCCGCCAATATCGGCAGAAATTACTGATGAACACGGCGATTCAGTTAATTCCATTGCGCCACGGATGTCCGGACTTCCCCAGTCGTCTAAAATCTCTACCTATAAAAGTCGCCGTGAAACCCTTGAGATATTGCCATCTGGTGAAATGATTCGGGTTGGTTGTTCCATCGCACCTGAATTAAACGATCTTCGGAGCATCGCTCTTTTTCTGACTATAGTTGGCGGCTTGATTTTGTTGATAGGACTTGTCGGCGGTTGGTGGATTGTGTCGCGGTCATTGCGGCCAGTCGTTGAAATCAGCGCCGCCGCCGTGAAAATTTCCGCCGGAGATTTGTCGCAGCGCATCAACGTCTCCGAGGCCGAAAGCGAACTTGGAAAACTCGCCGCCGTCCTGAATTCCACCTTCGCGCGCCTCGAATCCGCGTTCGCGCAACAAAAACAGTTCGCCTCCGACGCCGCGCACGAGTTGCGCACGCCCGTCGCCGTCATTTTGACGCAGCCGCAAACCGCCTTGTCCCGCGAGCGCGAAGCCGCTGATTACCGGCAGACCGTCGAGGCGTGCCAGCGCGCGGCGCAGCGGATGCGGAAATTGATCGGCGCATTGCTCGAACTCGCGCGGCTCGACGCCGGGCAGGAGCAGATGAAGCGGCTGGATTTTGATTTGTCGAACACCGCGCGGGATTGCGTGGAGTTGATCCGCCCTCTCGCCGACGAACGCGGCGTGAAGATCATTTCCGAACTCACGCCGCTCGAAATCCCCGGCGATTCGGAACGGCTCGCGCAGGTCGTCACCAATCTTTTGACCAATGCGATCCAATACAACCTGCCCGACGGCGAAGTGCGCGTAAAATTGGAACCGCAGGACGGCATGGCCGTTTTGACCGTGAGCGACACGGGCGCGGGAATTTCGGCGGAAGACTTGCCGCGCGTCTTTGAACGGTTTTATCGCGCGGACAAATCGCGCTCGACTGGAGGTAATGGTCTCGGCCTCGCTATTTCCAAGGCGGTCGTCGAGGCGCACGGTGGGACGATTGAAGTTTCGAGCGAGGAAAATGTCGGGACGACTTTCATTGTCCGGCTACCAATTTAGTTTATCGCAAAAAAAGTTCCGCCGCCGAATCGGCAAAGCGCAGTCCTTGATGCGTGAGTTGAAATTTTTCCATGTCGCGCAAAGCCCAGCCGCGTCCGGCCAGTTGATTCATTTCGGAATCCCATTCGTTTCGCAAATCAAAATCCGTCGCGCGCTTGAATTCCGTAAACGGCCAGCCCGCGTTCATGCGCAAACCGAACGCGGCGATTTCTCCGGCGCGACGCAGCGGCGATAATTCTTCGCTGGATTCAATCGCGCGCTTACCTTTTTCCAATTGCTCGCAGTAAAGCTGCGTGTTCGACCAGTTCTTCGTCCGCACGCCGCGGACATAACCCGTCGCGCTCGGACCAAGTCCATAAAACGAACCGCCGCGCCAGTAATTGACGTTGTGTTTGCAAGCGAGCGCCGGGACTTTTTCACCGCTTAATTCTCCTCGCGCAAAATTGGCGATTTCATATTGGCGAAATCCGCCGCGCGTCGCGGATGAAATCAATTCTTCATACATTTCGCACGCGAGGTTTTCATCCACGGAAAATTCTCCGGCTTTGAGCTGTTCGTAAAGCGGCGTGTCGTCTTCGTAAATGACCTCGTAGCTGGACAGATGTTCGCTCTGCATCGCCATCGCTTCGTTCAACGTCTCGCGCCAGATTTCCACCGTCTGCGTCGGGATTGCGAACATCAAATCAAGATTGAGATTTTCAAAACCGGCGCGCCGCAAAATGTTGAACGACTTGAAAACCATTTCGCGCGAGTGGATACGCCCAAGACGGTCGAGCAATTTTTCGTCGAGCGACTGCACGCCCATGGAAATCCGGTTCACGCCGAAGTCGCGGAACAACTTTGCCTTGTCGGCGGAAACGGTGGCCGGATTGCATTCGACGGTGAATTCTTCCGCGCCGAGCAGGTTTAGTTTTTCCATCGCGCGCAGGATTTGTTCCCACTGGCGCAAATTCAAAAGCGAAGGCGTTCCGCCACCGAAAAAAATTGTTTGCGGTTTCAAATCGTCGGCGACAATTTCCATTTCGCGGACAAGCCCATGGACAAAACGGTTGATCAATTCGCCGGAAGACGCCTCGGAATAAAAGGCGCAATACGCGCATTTCTGCGCGCAAAACGGGACGTGGACGTAGAGGCTCTGGATTTTTCCGGCTGGCATCGCCATGGCAGAAGATTAGCCGCCACCATCACCGCTGGCGAAGAAAATGTTCGCGGCGGAAGATTAGAAGCAGACTGTGCGCGGGAGTCAAGCCGCCTGCACGCGCTGGACGTTCTGGGCTTTCAGCCCTTTTTCGCCGGGGACGACTTCGAAGGAAACCTCGTCGCCTTCGTTCAGGGTCTTGAATCCCTGTCCCGTGATGGACGTGTGGTGCACAAAGACATCCTGGCCGGAATTTTGGGCGATGAAGCCGAATCCTTTTTTGTTGTCGAACCACTTGATTTTGCCGCTAGCCATATTCGCTCCTGGTGTTGCGAGGCTCTGCTCCAAATAAAAAACGGACGCAACTGGAAACCAGTTGTGCCCGTAAATTAATTTCGGAAACGGCTCATGCCTCAATCCGAGCCCGAACATAGACATTCCTCGCGACGCCGTCAAGAAGAAGTTTCAGAAACGTAACAATCACGGCAAATCCGTCGCGCCCATCAGAAAACGGTCGCATTCGCGCGCCGCGCCGCGCCCTTCGTTGAACGCCCACACGACGAGGCTCTGGCCGCGGCGGCAGTCGCCAGCGGCAAAAACTTTCGGGATGTTCGTCGTGTATTTTTCAAACTCGGCTTTCGCGTTCGAGCGCGCGTCGCGTTCGATGCCGAGCGATTCGAGCAACGGCTGTTCCGGTCCGAGAAAACCCATCGCCAGCAGGACGAGTTGCGCGGGCAAAACTTTTTCCGTGCCGGGAACATTTTTCGGGACGAACTGGCCTTTGTCGTTCTTCGTCCACTCGATCTGCACGAGATGGACGGCTTTGACGTGGCCGTGTGCGTCGCCCTCGAACTTCGTCGCGGTCGTCAGATAGACGCGCGGATCAGCGCCGAATTTCGCGGCGGCTTCTTCCTGGCCGTAATCCAGTTTGTAAGTCTTCGGCCATTCCGGCCAGGGATTGTCCTTGGCGCGTTCGAGCGGCGGCTTGGGCAAAATCTCCACCTGCACCAAACTTTTGCAGCCGTGACGAATCGAAGTGCCGACGCAATCCGTGCCCGTGTCACCGCCGCCGATGACGACGACGTCTTTGCCGGTCGCGTCAATGAAATCTCCATTCTTATGCGAATCTAAAAGGCTCTTGGTGTTCGCCGTCAGAAAATCCATGGCGAAGTGAATGCCTTTCAACTCGCGTCCGGGAATCGGCAGATCGCGCGGCTTGGTCGCGCCGGTCGCGAGAATCACGGCGTCGAATTCCTTCAGCAATTTTTCCGCCGGCAGATTTTTTCCGACCTCGGTGTTGCAAACAAATTTGATTCCTTCGTCTTCAAGAACTTTCAGGCGGCGCAGCACGACTTCGTTTTTATCGAGCTTCATGTTGGGAATGCCATACATGAGCAATCCGCCGGGACGGTCGGCGCGCTCAAACACGGTGACGAGATGTCCGGCCTTGTTGAGTTGCGCGGCGGCGGAAATTCCCGCCGGGCCTGAACCGATGACGGCGACGGTCTTGCCGGTGCGTTTCTTCGGCGGTTCGGGTTTGATCCAGCCGTTTTCCCAGCCGCGATCAATGATCTCGCACTCGATATTCTTGATCGTGACGGGCGGGCTGTTGATGCCGACGACGCACGAGCCTTCGCACGGCGCGGGACAGACGCGTCCGGTGAACTCCGGAAAATTATTCGTCTTGTGCAGTCGTTCGAGCGCTTCCTTCCACAGGCCGCGATAAACCAAATCGTTCCATTCGGGAATCAGATTATGAATCGGGCAGCCGCTGGCCATGCCGCTGACGAGCTGGCCGGTGTGGCAGAACGGAATCCCGCAATCCATGCAGCGCGCGCCCTG
>Ga0181537_10005046_pt1 | contig 10749 bp, 7 predicted proteins | sample PEATcosm2014_Bin_39_FD_119765 | JGI IMG/M metagenome (GOLD analysis project Ga0181537, IMG submission 119765) | Peatland microbial communities from MTU Mesocosm Facility, Houghton, MI, USA - PEATcosm2014_Bin23_10_metaG | ecosystem: Environmental > Terrestrial > Soil > Wetlands > Peat | place... | reverse complement strand
GTGAATTTTGTTCGGATTGACATCGCGCCTTCTCCGGCATAACCTTGCCTCGTCCGCCCCATTGGCGCGTTCGTCTATCAGTTAGGACACGGCCCTCTCAAGGCTGAAAGACGGGTGCGATTCCCGTACGCGCTACCACTTGAATGGTCAGGATTAAGGGCTGAAATCACGAACTTGACCGTGCAGAGCGACGGGCATTGCTGAAATCTATGGCCAAAACCGCGCCATTTTGGTTCACTCAAGGGATGAGACCGTTCCAGATCATATTTAATCCGACCAGCGCGGCGGAGCTTTCCCGGATGCCGCGGGAGTTGCAGCTGCAAATCCTGGGGGATTTCCGGGGTCTGCCGCAGCAGGTGATGGCGGCGAATTTCGGCGAATTTGGCCAGCTGGAACGCGCGGGCCGGACGCTGCATCGCTTCCGCGTGGGGGATTATCGCGTTTATTTTGAACTGCATGACCTTGGCCTGGTGGTGCATCGGATTCTTAGTCGTCACACGCTGAAGGATTTTTATTTTCGGTCGGGCTTGAAGCTGGAGGAGGACGAGGCGTTGCAGCAAAATCCCAAGTTTTGGGAATTGATAGAGGCGGCGAAGTCCGCGCCTGCAAATGGTTGAAACCGGATCCGCCGGAGAGAAACTCAATGAGCCGCAGATTTCAACCGTGACCCGGGTAAAAAGGCGTCGATTTTAATCCATATCAGCAAAATTCGTGGCAAAAATCACTGCTTTAAGAAAAGTGTTTCGTCCGCCACAAGTGTGAACTGGCAAGAGACTGCATGATTTCCCCTGTTCCGAGCAAAACTGGCAGCGCGCGGCAGGCATTTCTGATTTGTCTGGGGCTTGCCGCGGCAACTGCGGCAGTCTATTGGCGGGTCGGCGGCTTCGGTTTTCTGCATTACGACGACGTTGACATCTTCTTCAGCAATATCTATGTGCGCCAGGGGTTGACCTGGGAGAGCGTGGTTTGGGGTGCGAACACTTGTTTTTATGAGTATTGGCATCCGTTGATGTGGTGGTCGCACATGCTCGACTGCCAGTTGTTCGGGATGAACGCGGGCCCGCATCACGTGGTTAATCTCGCGTTTCATTTGGCCAACACGCTGCTGGTGTTTGGACTGTTCAGGCGCATGACCGGCAGGGTATGGCGCAGCGCGACGGTGGCGGCCCTGTTTGCGCTGCACCCGCTACACGTCGAATCGGTGGCGTGGCTCGCGGAACGGAAGGACTTGCTCAGCACGTTTTTCTGGCTCCTGAGCGTGTATGCATACGCGCGGTATGTGGAAATGTCCAAGGTCCAAAGTCCGGGGTCGAAGGTTGCATACGGTTGCTCGCTTTCCTTTTTTTTGTTGGGCCTGTTGAGCAAACCGATGGTGGTGACGCTGCCGTTTGTGCTGTTGCTGCTGGATTATTGGCCGCTCAGGCGCATTTCGTATTTCGGATTTCGGATTTCGGATTTCAAGAACGGCGGCAAAAGGGACACCTCAGCGTGGATGGTCCGTGAGAAGTGGCCGTTCTTTGGATTGACGGTCTTGTTTTGTTTCACGACCTGGTACAGCGTGAAACTTGGGAACAAATTTCCGAGCATGATGGTCGCTTCGCCTGGAGTGCGGTTGGCGAACATCCCCGTTGCTTATGCGAGGTATCTGTGGAAGACAATTTATCCGCGCAACCTCGCTGTCTTATATCCGATGCCCCAAGAGTTGTCGTGGTGGCAGGTGGCGGGAGCGACGATAATACTATTGGTGATTTCATGGGTGGTGGTGCGGGCGCGTTCGGCCCGGTACCTGGTTTTTGGCTGGCTGATGTTCTTGGGGACGCTGGTTCCGACCATCGGCGTTGTACAGGTGGGTGCGCAAGCGCTGGCCGACCGGTACATGTATCTGCCGGCCATCGGCCTTTTCGCAGCGGCGGTGTGGGTGGTGGCGGACTATTCGAACCGCTGGCCGTATCGGAAGCTTATTCTTAGCGGCGCCGCCATGATGGCGTTGACGGCTTGCGCATGGTTGAGCTCCGTCCAGGTTCAGTATTGGCGCAACGATATATCGCTCTGGAACCATTGCCTGGCAGCGGGCTACGAAAGCGTCATAGCCCACCACGACCTTGGTCGTGTGTACCTGGATGCGGGAGAACCGGCCAAGGGTCTGGAAGAATATCAGGCCGCACTGAAGATGGACCCTGACGGCGCATATGGGAACCTGGGCGTGGGCGCGGCGATGATCGCGGCAGACCGGCCGCGGGACGCCACCAACTACATCGCGAAGGCCTTGCGCGCAAATCCAGGCGATGCGGCCGCACACGGGGACATGGGGGTCGCGTTGATGAACCTGGGTGATCTTGATGGTGCGATTTCGGAGATTTCCGAAGCGATCCGGCTTAAGCCGGGAGTGCCCGCCACGTACGCAAACCTGGGGAAAGTTTATAGCACCAAAGGCGAGTCAGACAGCGCGGTGAATTGTTACATGACAGCTTTGAAGCTGGATCCGGCCTACGGGCCGGCCCATTATTATCTCGGGCTGGAATATTTAAAGCGGGGATCCCTCGACAACGCCACCGCCAGCCTGGAAAAGGCCGCCGAGTATGATCCCGGGGCATTGGAAATTCATTTGCAACTGGCGCAACTTTATGGCGAGCGGCACGAAATCGCCAAGGGGATTTCGGAATACCGCGCGCTTCTCCGCCTTAACCCGAACGTTCCGGAAGCGTTGAACAACCTGGCTTGGATCCTTGCCACCAATCCGGACGCAAATTTCCGGGATGGCGCGGAGGCGGTAAAACTGGCGCAGCGTGCGTGTGAACTGACTTCCTGGCATCAAACGCTCTTCATCGGCACGCTGGCGGCGGCGTACGCCGAGGCCGGCGATTTCGACAAGGCGGTTCAGACGGCCCAAAAAGCTTGCGACGCGGCAGCAGCGCACGGCGAAAAGGAGTTGCTACAGGCAAATCAGGAGCTGCTGGCCCAATATAAGAACCGCCAGCCGTTTCGTGAAAAGAATTAGGATTCCTTACGGTTCACGGACAGCTACTTTTCCTCGCCCAGTTCGACGTTCCAGTAGGCAAGATCGATGAAATGCTTCCAACTGTCGTGCTGATGCAGGCCGAGGTTGATCTGCACGAAGGGACGCCATTTGGGCCGGCGCGGCTTGCGGATGAGGTGCATGCCCACCTCCTGCGGGGTGTGGTTGGCCTTGAGGGTGTTGCACGGGATGCAGGAGCAAACGATGTTTTCCCAGGTGGTCGGGCCGCCGCGGTCGCGCGGAATCACGTGGTCGAGGTTCAGATCCTTGCGGTCGAACGTCTGGCCGCAGTACTGGCAGGTGTTGCTGTCGCGCTCGAAAATATTGTGGCGCGTGAACTTGACCTCCTTTTTCGGCAGCCGGTCGAAGACGACGAGGAGGATGACGCGCGGCACGCGAATCCTGAATGAAATGGTGTGGATGCTTTCCGCGTGGGGTTCCTGCTCGGAAAAGTCCTGCCACTGGTCGAAGTTGTAAGTTTGAAATGAACCGTCTCGCGAATCCAGCACGACCTGGGCATGCCCCTCGAACAACAGCGTCAGGGCGCGGCGGGCGGTGCAGATGTTGACCGCCTGCCACAGCCGGTTGAGGACCAGCACATGTTGGTTTAAGAACGAACTCATAACCCAGCGCGTTGAGGGGAACAGTATCATAATCTGCATGTTTGTGTCAATGAGTGGCATCTGCGGCGGGGTTGGAATGGTTGCCAAAGGGCGGGGATTGTGATAGGGCTTTATCAATGAAATTGTTGTTCGGCGTGGCGATCGTGTTGTTGCTGGTCTCGCCGCCCGGCGCGCGGGCGGAGGCAGGTGACGACCAATACGTCGGGATTTACAATTTGATTCAGCAGGGGGATGCGCTCAATGAAAACGGCCAGTTGGCGCCGGCCATGGCAAAATATGCGCAGGCGCAGGACGATCTCAGAAGGTTTCAAGCGGCCAATCCCGATTGGAACGTGAAGGTCGTTTCATTCCGACTCCGTTATCTGGCCGCAAGAATCGCGATGATTTCGTCGGAGATTCCGCCGGGCGGCGCTGATGCGGTCGTTCCGACCAATACACCGTCCGCTCCCTCAGCGCCTCCAGTGCCGTTGGCGCTCCCGGTCGCGCGGTCGGTGGCTCAAACTGCCAGCCCCCCGGTGGCGGCCATTGCGCCGCCCATCAACGACAAATCGGATGAGATGATAAGTGAGTTGCGCGAACAACTTCGGGAGGCAGACGCGGATCGGGCGCTGTTGCAGGCGAAATTGAAGGAAGCCCTGTCCGCGCAGCCGGCGGCGGTTGATCCGCGGGAATTTAACGAAGCACAGGCGCAGATTCTGGCGCTGCAAAAGGAAAATGATCTGCTCAAGGTCAGTCTGGAACAGAATCGCGCCGGCCGCAGCAAGCCTGAGGTGGCCGTGGCAAAAGAAGCGCAGCGGGAACTGGCCGAGGCGCGACAACAAGCGGCGGTGTTGGCGCAAGCGAATGCGGCGCTCACGGCGGAGAACGGCAAATTGCAGGCGCGCTTGAAAACATTGGCGACACCGGACGCCGACAGCGCGGCCTTGCGAGAGGAGAACGCGGTATTGAAGAGGCAAGTGGCCGAACTTAAGAGGCCGGCGGCAATCGGTGATTTGGACCTAAAATTGAAGCAGGCGCAGGCGCAAATCGCGGCGCTGGAGTCGGACAAGGAGATTTTGGATCTCGAAAAAACCGCGCTGCAAATCCAAGTGAAGCGCATGCAGACGGCCGCGCCGGGCCGGCCTGCCGTCGCAGCCCAAGCCGACGCCGGGAGCGCCGACAGAATCAAGCAACTCGAGGCCGAGCGCGATGCGTTGCAAATGCGCCTGGACCTGGCGATGAGCCAGATTACGGCGGGAAAATCCAAGCCGGACGCGGCGGCGCGGGCGGACGAAACCAGCCGGCAACTGGATGCGCTGCGGGCGCGCATTGACATCCTGGAGGCGCATCCGGTGCCGTACACGCCCGAGGAACTGGCGCTGTTGAGCAAGTCCCAGGGGACGATGCTGGTGGCGGCGGTGCATCGCTCGGGCCGGAGGTCGGTCAAGGAACTGCCGGCCTCGGCCATCGCCCTGCTGGCCGACGCGAAGCACGACGTCGCCAACCAGGATTATGCCGGCGCCGAGGTGAAGTATCTGGAGATATTGAAATTAGACGCGAAAAACCCGGCCGTGCTGACCGACCTGGCCTTGATTCAGGTTAATTTGGACCATGAGGCCGACGCCGAAAAGAACATCAAGGCGGCGCTGGCGATTGAGCCGGAGAATGACTACAGCCTGTTTGTGCTGGGGCGGCTCAAGCTGGCCCAGGGCAGATTTGACGAGGCGCTGGACGCCTTGAGCCGGGCGGCGCAAATCAACCCGGAGGATGCCGAAATTCAAAACAACCTTGGGGTGGCCCTGAGTGAGAAGGGATTTCGCGTGCCCGCGGAGGCCGCGTTGCGGAAGGCCGTGCAGATTGATCCGGGCTGCGCGGACGCGCACGCGAACCTGGCGTTTGTGTACATCACGCAGCAACCGCCGCTGGTCGAGCTGGCGCGCTGGCATTACGAGAAGGCGATCGCGGCGGGTCATCCGCACAACGCGGCCATCGAGAAACTTATCGGGCAGGCCGCTGGCTCTAGCAGCACACAATAAAATTACGACGGAAATCCGTTTTGGGGGATGAGAATCAGGACAGCGGGATTGACCATCAACGAAGATGTTGCGCCAGGCAAATCGTGAATTCACGGTCGGTACGCGCGGGCGCGGTTTTTGCGAGATTACCGCGCCGGTGGCCGCTTGGGTGAAGGAAACAGGGATACGCGAAGGCCTGCTAACGCTGCACCTTCAGCACACTTCGGCCTCGCTGTTGATCCAGGAGAATGCCGATCCGGACGTGAGGAGCGATTTTGAGCGGTTCTTTTCACGGCTGATACCCGACGGGGACCCGCTGTTTGAACACACGGCCGAGGGTGCGGACGACATGCCGGCGCACATTCGCACGGCCTTGACGGCGGTGAATTTGAGCATTCCCATCGCCGCGCAAAGCCTGGCGCTGGGCACCTGGCAGGGGATTTACGTTTGGGAACACCGTCGGCAGGGGCATACGCGACGGGTGGCGGCGCATGTCATCGGCGAATAAAAGCTGGCCAAGCAGGCGACGGGCTGGCAGGTTCGGTTTTATTAATTCAGCGCGAATACATAAGATGAATTCCCCCAAGATGATGGTCCGGGCTGGTGTCTGGCTGAGTGCGGCGGCCCTGCTGGTTTTGACGTGCCGCGCCCAAGATGCCACCAACCGGTTCGGCTTCACGGGACCGGAGATTTTTCCGATCGACAACGACATTGCGCTGTTGCACGCGGCGGATTTGGATGGCGACGGGCTGAACGACTTGATCATTGTCAACAACGCGCGTTCACAGATTGATTTGCTTTACAACCAGACCGGCAAGACGAACCGGGCCAAGCGCGTCGAGACGGAGGAGAAACACCAGATCAACGAGCTGCCGCCGGACGCGCGGTTTCGGATTGATACGATTTCATCCGAGAAACGGATTTCCTCGCTGGTGGTGGCGGACCTGAACGGGGACGGGAAGCCGGACATCGCGTATTTTGGCGGGGATCCAAAGGAACTGGTGGTTCTCTACAATCAGGGCACGAACGGGTGGAGCGCGCCGAAGCATTGGCCGGTGGACGACGGGCAGCTCACGCAGAACGCGCTGGCGGTCGGCGATTTGAACGGGGACGGCCTGAACGACCTGGTGCTGCTCGGGGACACGCAGATTTACGTTTTCACGCAGAAGCCCGACCACACCTTTGGCGAGCCGGAGAAGCTTCCGTATTCCGGGGCGGTAAAGGCCATCCAGGTGCTGGACATTGACGGCGACGGCCGGAGCGATTTGCTGCTGGTGAACTGGGAGAGCCCGACGCCGTTTCGATTCAGGCTGCAAAACAGCGCGGGACGGCTGGGGCCGGAGATTTATTTTCCCATGGACCCGATCCGCTCGTTCTGCGCGGACAATCTGGAGAGCAACAAGACGCAGATCGTGACCATCGCCGAGAATTCGGGACGCGCGCAGATTTCCGAGTTCACGCGCAAGCCGGCCGAGAACCTGTCGGGCGCCTTCAAACAGGGGCAATTTCAGGTCCTGCCGCTGAACAAGAGCGACCGGACGCGGCGGGGGATGCTTTGGGCCGATGTCAACGGGGACGGGCTGGCCGATCTGCTGGTGGCGGAGCCGGAAAGCGGACAGATATCGATTTACCTGCAAAAGCCGGACGGGACGCTGGATGTCCCGAAGGAATTCTCCACGCTCACGGGCGTCAGCGACATCGCCGTGGGCGATTGGAACGGCGACGGCAAGCCGAGCATTTTTTTGTTGAGCGACGACGAGCGGCAGATTGGCGTGACGCAACTGGATGAGAAGGGGCGGTTGCCATTTCCCACGCTGATACCGCTGGACGGCAAACCCCTGGCGATGGCGGTAGGAAAGCTGCAGCCGAACGGGAAGGTGACGCTGGCGGTAATCCTGGACCAGGACGGCAAGCGGACGCTGGTCACGCGGACGGCGGACGGCAAGGGCCGGACGCAGAAGCTCAGCGACAACTTCAAATCCAATCCCAGCATGATGACGTTCCACGACGTGAACCAGGACGGTTTGATGGACCTGGTGGTGCTGATACCGTACGAAAAAATCAAGGTGCTGCTGCAGGTGCCGGGCAAGGATTTTGACGAGGAGGACATCGCGCCGCCGGGCGGGAGCGTGGAAGAGCCGTGGTTGAGCTCACTGGACGTGGACGGCGACGGCAAGCCGGAGTTGCTCCTGGCGCAGAAGAATTTTGTGCGCGCGGTGGTCTTGAAGCAGGAGGCGCCGGCGCAGAACTCCACGAACGCGGGTGAATGGGTGTTCAGCGTGAAGGAACAGATCAACGGTGCGGGGAGCGATTCGCGGCTGGTGGGCGCGGCGGCGGTGCCGAACGGGACCAACGCGGTCAACTCCCTGTTCCTGCTCGACGCGGAGCGCAAGGAGCTGACCTTGTGCGAGCGCGACAGCGCCGGCGTCTGGCAGGTGGTGCATAACATTCCGCTGCCGTTCACGGAGTTCGAAAGTTTGCGGCCGCTGGCCCTGGGCGGGAGCAACCCGAACAGCGTGGCCTTCATGGGCAAGGACGCGGTGGCGTGGATGCCGCTGGCGGGCGACGTGTGGGATTTCACGAAATTGGACAGCTACGAGACGCCCATCAAGGATGGTCATTTGAACGACGTGGTGACCGGCGACCTCAACAATGACGGCCGCAAAGACCTGGTTTTCATGGAAACGGCGAAGAATTATCTGGACCTGGTGATTTTTGATTCCCACCACAAACTGGTGCCGGCGACGCGCTGGCAGGTGTTCGAGGAGCGGAGCTTCCGCAGCCGGCGCAGCGACCTGCCCGAACCGCGCGAAGCGCTGGTGACCGACGTGACCGGCGACGGCAAAAACGATCTGGTGATCGTGGTGCACGACCGCATCCTCGTTTATCCGCAGGAATGATCGGACGGGTGCTTTACTGCTTTAATTGCGGAGGCATCGGCGCGAATCCCTTGAAGGAAAGGCCGTCGGGTGTCGCGCTGCCGGAGTAAACGGTGAAGTAGAAGTATTTGGAGATCTGGCTGTAATCGGGCAGGAGGGAAACGTCAACCCAGTCTTTGAAGCTGGCGTTGCCCATGCCGAGGGCCATGGCCAGGGGGGCGAGGTTGCTCATGCCGCCGCTCGCGGAATCCTTTTTCAGGATGCTTAAAAGCAGGCGGACAGTTTCGCTGTCATTGGAATAGCCGAAGAGGCTGGTGCCGGGACCGGACACTTTCTCGGAGGCGGCGTCGAGACCGGGAGTGTCACGGAGGGACTTGGCCTGGCCGTCGCCGCTGCGCACAAATTCCTCGATCATGGAGGTGTCCGTGCTCATGGCTAGGTAGCCGCCGCTGGAGACATAGCTCAACTGGTTGGTGCCGGAGGCCGGCATCCCGGGCGACGGCAGCGGCATGGAATAGATTTTTCGCCCGAGAAAATCGCGCGAGGTGGGGGCGGCCTCCTGCCCGACGAGGACGAGCAGGGCGTTCAACGCGCCAGCGAGTTGTTCGGGGTGCGGCGAGCCGAACAGATACAAAGTGGGCGGAGACGCAAGTTCCGCGAGGGTTTCGCCGCGGGCCGCCTTTTGGTAGTAAATGAAATCATCGCCCAAATTGCCAAAAAGGTTCTTCTTGAGGTCGAAATCGGGATCCTTCTCCTTGGCCTTGGCCTCGGCGGAGCCGAGCGCGAAATCGAGGCCGCCGAGGCCCTGGGGGGAGATGTCGCCCACCATCTGCCGCAGGCCGGCCCACACCTTCTGGCCGTCGAGGCGCCAGCGCTGGAATTTCACGGCGTCGGCGGGAACAAACGCGGGCGGTTTGCAGTCCTTGGGTTCGCCGGTGAGGAGCTTGAAGATGCCGGCGCGGCTGTCCTCCGGGACGCCGATGAGGAAATTGCCCTGCGCGCCGTCGCTGGAAAACTGGTAGCTGAAGGCGATTGTCTTTAAGCCGTCAAGTCCCAGGGCGGCGAAGATTTTGGCAGGGGAGTTGTCGGGGCCGGAGGAGTTTGCGGCAGCTTGCTTGCCAAGCTCGACCAGCGCATGGGCGTTCACCCAACCGAAGATGGGCGAGTCCCGGAACATGGCGTCGCGATTGGCGGCGTACGAGGGGACCTGGCTGAGGGTGCGGACGTCCCCGCCGGACATGGCGGCGAGGACTTTCTCGATGACTTTCGAGGAATTGCCCATGATGAGCAGCGACTCGGCCTGGCCGATGTAAATGACGGGCTTGGGGGTTTTTGCGGTATCGGCCGGTTTGTCGCCGGAGTCCGCGCCATCGCCCGGGCTGCTGCCGACTGCCTTCTTGATGGACTCGGGGACGTCATTGCTGGTGAGGTTGATGACGGAAAAATCGAGGTTGCGGATGGATTCGGTCTTTACCGTGCGCCCGGAGTCAACCCACTTTTTCTTGAGGTCGGCGAGGTCGGATTTGAGCTGCGAATTTTTGTCTTTGGTGTCAACGAGCAGCAACACGGCGGGGATTTTGGAGTCGTCGCTGTTTCCCTGCCAGCCGTCCTGGACCACGGCGAGGGTGATCTGGCCCTGGGGCAGGCTGGTGTAATCATCGAGATGGATGCCGAGGTCGTGTTCCAACGGGGAGATGAACTGGGACTTGAGCTTGTCGGTGAACTTGTCCCGGAACGGCTTCATGGCGGGGTCGCTCCAAAGCTGGAGCTGCGGCGAGGTGTTGTAGAGGGACTGCACCTTCGTGAAATCGGGGATGCTGAAGAGGACCAAGGTGTCGTCGGGGAGGAGTTGGTCGGCCGGCAAGACACTGGCGGCGGCGCCGAAGGCCAGCATTAGAAAAAGGCAGGCGGGCAGAAGGATTTTTTTCATGGATTTGGTCGTTAGACGACAGGCTTGGGCGGATTGGGGTGCGGACCGGCCGCGGGCAGTTTGGGAAAGCATAAGCACGCGCGGCGCCTAGTTATTCACCTCCGTTGACAACCCGGTGCGCTTGGGAGGCGGGAGGTAACGGTAGGGATTGCTCGGATTGTCGTTGGAGTAGGCGAAGGCATCGCGATGATCGAGGAAGAACTTGACGGCGCTGATGGGAATGGCGAAACCGAGGCCCTCGCCGGAGACAATCTTCATGTTGGTGATGCCGACGACTTCGCCGCGCAAGTTGAACAACGGGCCGCCG
>Ga0181537_10005045_pt1 | contig 10751 bp, 8 predicted proteins | sample PEATcosm2014_Bin_39_FD_119765 | JGI IMG/M metagenome (GOLD analysis project Ga0181537, IMG submission 119765) | Peatland microbial communities from MTU Mesocosm Facility, Houghton, MI, USA - PEATcosm2014_Bin23_10_metaG | ecosystem: Environmental > Terrestrial > Soil > Wetlands > Peat | place... | reverse complement strand
GCCTCGCTCTCGGTGCTCGAACTGCCGGCTTCCTTGGCCGGTGGCGCAGCCGTACCGCTGCCGCCGGTCGGGGTGACCAGCCGCAGGCGTCCGCCGCTCGCCACCGGGGCGGCGCCACCGCCGGCGCTGCGCCAGGCCTCGAGCTGCTTATGCACCTCGCTCATGGCCTCCTTTTGATTGAGGGCGGCAATGGAGTCGGCATCGGGCACACGCAGCACGGAACCGCGCTTGAGAACGTTGATATTGCCGCCGAACGCCTCGGGGTTCGAACGGAAGAGCGCGATCATCGTCTGATCGATGGCCGGTCGAGTCTCGGCGTGAAGGCCCCGCGCGATCTTCGTGAGCGTGTCACCTTGCACGACCTGCACGGTCGTCGGACTCGGATTGGACTCTGCACCAGGCGCGGCCGGTGGGGCCGCGGGAGTGGAGGCCTCCGTACTCGGTGTCTCGTTACCCGGTGCCTCGGTGCTCGGGGCCTCGGCCGCAGGCTTCGGCGCCGCGGGGGTCTTGTGCCGCCGGGCTCCGCCGGCGCCGCTGCCACTCCCATGGCGAGCCTTCGCCACCGGGGGTTTGCTCGCCTCGGGAAGCGGGGACGTCGTGACGGCCGGGGGCGTTGGTGTCGCTGCCGGTGTGCTCTCGGGCGATGCCGCCGGCTCGCCGCTCGCCGGCGCATTCGTGTTCGCCGCTACCACGGGCGCCGAGGATCCGGGGCTCTCGCCCGGCGTGTAGACCGGTGGATCGAGCAGCACGGTGTACTCGCGCATGAGCCGCCCGCGCGCCCAGTTCACCTCGACGAGGAATGTCACAAACGGCTCCGGAATCGCCTCGGTCGAATGCACCAGCAAGACGTCGCGACCGTCCTTACTCTTGCCGACCTTGAAGGTAAGCGAGGACAGGAACGGCGGACGATCGATGCCGTAACGGGTGAATGAGTCGCGACTCGCGAGCGTGGCGCGCAACGCCGCGAGCTCATCGGGTGCAGCCGCGATGAGGTCTATCTCGGCGTTGAGAGGCTCATTCAGTGCGGAGTTGAGGTGAATCTCGCCGAGGCCCAAGGCGGACGACAAGGACGGCCACAACGAGGACAGCGATAAGAGACACGCCATCAGCATCATGCGAGGCATCGTCACTGACATCGGTACTCCCAGATTTCGGCTGGGCAAGCGTGAATATTTCATTGTGCGATAAATACTTGGGCGCGTTTGCTCACTTGCCTTACATAAGCTGATAACTATAGCTTACAGGTAACGATTTACCAAAATCTGGGCCACTGAAACTGCGTTATGTGCCGCACATTTCCTAACATTATCGGCCACGACCCAAAAATTTAGAGCCCGGTCACGGGTCCCATCCGTGCGCAGGCGCCCCAGATATACCTTATCGGGCGCACTGGCGAATGTGGCGGGCGTCGGAAATTCGGCATCTTGGTCTCTATCGAGCAACGCAAGCCCCTTTCCGCGCTGCAAAATCTCGACCGCGGCCGTCTCGCTCACGGGTCGCGCAAACGAGGCGTGCACCGCCAGGCTGTGGCCGAAGAACACGGGGACGCGCACCGCGGTCGAGTTGATGGCGAGGGAGGGGGCCGCCAAGAGGCGCTTGGTTTCATTCGCCAGCCGGCGCTCCTCGCGGGTGCGGCCGTCCTCTTCCCAACCGTCGACCTGCGGAATGACGTTAAAGGCAATCTGCCGGCCGAAGGCTCGGCCCCGGGCTGGACGCCCGCTGAGCAAGGCGACCGTCTCGGCTGCGAGCTCATCGAGGGCGCCGCGCCCGCTGCCCGAGACGGCGTGCAGGCTCACCGCGTCGACGCGCTCGAGGCCCGCCCACGCATGGAGCGGCGCGAGCGCGGTCGCGAGCGCAACGCTTGCGCTGCCCGGAAGCGCAATCAGCCGCGGGGTGCCGAGACCCTCGAGCAACGCCGGATTCACGTCGGCGGCCACCAGCGGCACGGCCTCGCGTTCGCGAAAGCGGTCCGAGCCGTCGATCACCCACGCATGACGAGCCACCGACTCCGCGTAACGTTCGCTCAAGGACCCGCGGCCGCAGAAGAACGCGAGATCAACGCGCTCGAAATCGAAGCGGGCCACATCCTCGATCGCGAGGGGCGCATCGTCCTCCTCGAGCGTGGCGGCCGCGCGCCCGCGCCCCAGCGCGCGCGCCTCATCGAGTGCGTGCAGCTCGATGAACGGCACGCGCCGCGCACGCAACTCCTCGAGGACCGCGGCGCCAATGAGCGTGGCTGCGCCGACGACCGCGATTCGCAAGGCGCGCGCCACGCTCATCCAGAGCCTCGCGCAATGTCGGGGGTCGTGCGCTTGACGTCGCCGCACTGCGCGCGCCAGCGCAAGTAGTGATCCATGAGCACGAGCGCCATCATGGCCTCGGCGATCGGCGCAGCGCGCAGTCCGACGCAGGGATCATGACGACCCGTGGTCGCGATCTCGACCGCGTGGCCGGCGAGGTCGATGGTGGCGCCGGCCAACGTGATACTCGAGGTGGGTTTGAGTGCGAGGCTCACGAGGATGTCCTGGCCCGAGGAGATGCCACCGAGCACGCCGCCGGCATGATTGCTCCTGAAGCCCGTGGGCGTGAGCTCGTCACGGTGCTCCGATCCACGCTGCTCGACGGCGCGAAACCCGGCACCGACCTCGACACCCTTGACCGCATTGATGCCCATCATCGCCCCGGCGAGATCGGCATCGAGGCGCTCGAACACGGGCTCGCCCAGTCCGAGCGGCACGCCGCGAGCGACGACGTCGACGCGCGCGCCGATCGAGTCGCCCGCCTCACGCAGACGCCAGATGAACTCTTCGAGCTCCGGGAGGCGCGCCGGATCGGGGCAGGAAAACGGGTTATCGCGCGCAGCGGCCGGATCCTTGGGCTCGAGCACGATCGGGCCGAGCTGCTTCAGATACCCGGCGATGCTCACCCCGACACGCTCGGCGAGGAACTTGCGCGCGATCGCGCCGGCGGCGACCCGCATCACCGTTTCGCGCGCCGAGGAACGGCCGCCGCCCCGGTAATCGCGGAAGCCATATTTCTGCTGGTAAGTGTAGTCCGCGTGCCCCGGCCGGAAGCGGTCCTTGATCTTCTCGTAGTCGCGCGAGCGGGCATCCTCGTTCTGCACGAGAAGTCCGATCGGCGTACCCGTGGTCTTGCCCTCGAAGACACCCGAGAGGATTCGCACCGTGTCGGGTTCGCGTCGCTGGCTGGTGTATTGCGAGGTGCCCGGGCGGCGCCGATCGACGTCCGACTGCAGGTCCGGCTCGCTCAAGGAGAGTCCCGGCGGGCAGCCGTCGACCACACAGCCGAGCGCCGCCCCGTGGCTCTCGCCGAAGCTCGTCACCGTGAAGAGTCTGCCGAACGTATTTCCGGCCATTCGCGCTCCCTCTGGGCTCTCGTCCGAGCTACAAATCAGCGGCCCGCAGCACGAAGACGGCGCCACCGCCGATGCCGATCTGCGGCCAGACGAACGGCAGGCTTGGGAATGCGCGCAGCAACGCGCGCTCGCTGTTGCCAACCTCCACCACCAGCAATCCGTCGTCGGCAAGATGACGCCGCGCTGCGGCGAGAATGACCCTCACTGCGTCGAGCCCGTCGGCTCCGGCGCGCAGGCCGACAGCGGGCTCGCGTCGATACTCGCGCGGCAGCGCACGCATCTCCGCCCGCCCCACATAGGGCGGATTACTCACGATGATATCGTACCGACGAGCGTGAAGCGCGGCGAAAAAGTCGGAGCGGATCACACGCACACGCGTCTTAAGTCGCAAATGCCGGATGTTGCGCCGGCAAACCGCGAGCGCACCCGGCGAGATGTCGACTGCATCGATGCGCGCCCGCGGAAAAGCACGCGCACAGGCCGCGGCGATCGCGCCCGAGCCGGTGCCTAAGTCGAGCACGCGGCGCACGCGCGCGGCACGCGTCCAGGGCTCGAAGCGATTCACGATCAGCTCCGCGATCGGCGAGCGCGGCACCAGCACGCGCTCATCGACGTACAGCTCGAGCCCGGCAAAGAAGGCGCGGTGCGTGAGATATGCGAGCGGCACGCGACGCTCGATGCGCTGCCGCAGCAGCGCCTCGATGCGCGCCCGCTTGCGCCGGTCGAGGGGCTCCCGATAGGCGCTTGTGCCACGCTCGTGCGCAAGACCCGCGGCATAGAAAACGAGCTCGGCGGCCTCGTCGCGCGCGTTATCGGTGCCGTGCCCGAAGTGCACGCGCGCCCTGGCGAGCAGCCGGGCACAGCGCTCGATGGCGGCACCGACGCTGGTAGCGCCGGCCATCGCCGGCGCCGTATGGGATAATCGCGGCATGAGCACCCGATTCAAAATGTTGTGTCTGGCGCTGCTGTGCCTGGCCGGCATCTCGGGCGTCGCCGCCTCGATGCTGTGGCATCACGCGGGCGGCCCCCGGGTCGAGCTCGTGACCGGCACCTATCTGTCATCGCCGCGCAGTCTGCCGAATTTCAGCCTCATCGATCAACACGGCGCGCCGTTCGTCCCGCACGATCTCGAGGGTCACTGGTCGATCCTTTTCTTCGGCTACACCAACTGCCCGGATTTCTGCCCGACGACGCTCGCGCTCCTGTCCTCGCTCGAGAAGCGCATGCGCGATGAGGGCGCAGCGGTGCGGCCCAGGGTGATCTTCATGTCGGTCGATGCGCGGCGCGACACCCCCGCACAGCTCGCGCGCTATGTGCCCTATTTCGATCCCGAATTCGTCGGCATCACGGCCAAGGATCAGTCCGCCCTCGAGGAGCTCGCACGCCGGCTCGGCGTGGCCGTGATACTCGAGCCCTCGCGCCCGGACGGCAGCTATGCGGTCGATCATTCGGGGGACCTGTTCGTTCTCGACCCGCAAGGCCGGATCGCCGCCATTCTCAGCGGCCCCTACACGATCGGGACGCTCGAGGCGGATTTCGAGCGCATCGTGGCCGCGCGCGCATGAGCGAGGCGGGGCGCGCGCAGCGCTCGCGCGGCGCAGGTGATTGCGACTCGAGCGCCATCCCGCGCCCGCGTGCGGCGCTGCGCCAGCGGCTGTTCGTCGGGATGCTGCACATCCTTCCGCAACACACGCTCTCGCGCCTGGTGTTCGTGGCGGCGCGCGTGCGCACGCCCTGGTTCAAGAATCTGTTGACCCGCGCATTTCTCGCCTGCTTCGCACTCGACATGAGCGAGGCTCTGCAGAGCGACCCGTACCGATACGCGACCTTCAACGAGCTCTTCACGCGCGCGCTCAAGCCCGGGGCGCGGCCCATCGCGGCCGGCGCCGATCTCATCGTCGCACCGGTCGATGGCACCGTGAGCGAGTGTGGCGAGATCGAGGGCGATCGCGTACTGCAGGCGAAAGGACGCACCTACACGCTCGACGATCTGCTCGCACGCCAATCGTGGGCGTCGCGCTTCGAGGGTGGAGCGTTTGCGACGCTCTACCTTGCGCCGCATGACTATCACCGCATCCACATGCCACTCGATGGACGACTGCTCGATACCGTGTATGTGCCCGGCCGGCTCTTCAGCGTGAATGCCGCTGCGGCCCAGCACGTGCCGCGCCTGTTCGCCCGCAACGAGCGCGTGCTGACGCTGTTCGAGGGGGCGCGGGGCGCGTTCGCGCTGGTGCTGGTGGGCGCGCTCAACGTGGGTAGCATCAGCACCGTCTGGGCCGGCGATATCACGCCCGCGGGGCGGCGCCGGCTGACGCGTGTTGCCTCCCCGGCGCTCGAGCTGCGCAAGGGTGAGGAGATGGGCCGGTTCAACATGGGGTCGACCGTGATCCTGCTGCTCGAGCCAGGGCACGCGCAGTGGCTCTCGACCTTGCGTGCCGGTGCGCCCGTCAGGCTCGGCCAGGGCTTGGGCACCCTGTCGTGAACGAGGCCCGGCAGATCCTCGGGTGGCGACCGACCGCGAGCCGCGAGGCGCTGCTCGGGCGCGCGGCGCTGCTCGCCCGCACCCGCGCCTTCTTCGCCGCGCGCGGCGTCATCGAGGTCGAAACTCCGGTGCTCTCGAGTGCCGCGGCGACCGACCCCGAGATCGAATCACTCAGCACCGAAATCGAAGGTCTTCCGGGCCGCTTCTATCTCGGCACCTCGCCCGAGTTCGCGATGAAGCGACTCATCGCAGCCGGATACGGCGATGTCTATCAGATTGCGCGCGTGTTTCGCGACGGTGAGCGCGGCCGCTGGCACAACCCGGAGTTCACGCTCCTCGAGTGGTATCGCCTCGGGTTCGACGATGCGGCGCTGATGCGCGAAGTCGAATCCCTCGCATCCGCGCTGCTGGCCCCGGCGCGCACGCTGCTCGCGGCGGAGCAGATCACCTACGCCGAGGCGCTGCGCCGGCACGCCGGGCTCGAGGATGCGCTGCGGGCGAGCCTCGCAACCCTCGAGGCCGCTGCGGCGCGTTGCGGCATTGCCTATGAGGGGCCGCTCGAGCGCGACGCACTGCTCGATCTGTTGATGGGGCTGGCCGTCGGTCCGCGGCTCGGCTTCGAGCGCCCGTGCTTCATCTGCGATTATCCCGCCTCGCAGGCCTCGCTGGCGCGAATGAAGCCGGGAAATCCGCCGGTGGCAGCCCGGTTTGAGCTTTACATCGACGGCGTCGAGATCGCGAATGGCTTTCACGAGCTCGCCGATCCACTCGAGCAGCGCCGCCGCTTCGAGGCCGACTTGGAAGAGCGGCGCACACGCGGTCAGCGCGCGCCGCCGCTCGATGAGCGCCTGCTCGCCGCACTCGAATCGGGTCTACCCGAGTGTGCGGGCGTCGCTCTGGGTTTTGATCGATTGGTGGCGGTTGCGCTCGGAGCGCGCTCGCTCGCCGAAGTGATGGCGTTCTCGATCGGGAGCGCCTAGCAGTCGCGACGCCCGGGCTGGCCTAACTTTGCGGCTACCCCTTGCCGCGCGACAGGTATTCACCCGTGCGCGTGTCGATACGGATGGTCTCGCCCTCGTTGATGAAGAGCGGCACCCGCACCACCGCACCGGTCTCGAGCTTCGCCGGCTTCGAGCCGCCCGTGGCGGTATCGCCCCGCAAGCCGGGATCGGTCTCGACGATCTTGAGCTCCATGTGCGCCGGTGGCGTCACTTGCAGCGGCACGCCATTCCACAGGGTGACGACGCAGAGAGTGCCGTCCTTGAGCCACTGAGCGCCATCGCCCACCGCCTGCTTCGAGGCCACGAGCTGCTCGAAGGTCTCGGGCGCCATGAAGTGAAAGAACTCCCCGTCGCTGTAGAGATACTGCATATCCGTATCGACGACGTCCGCCGCCTCGACCGTGTCGCCCGATTTCCAGGTGCGCTCGATCGTGCGGCCGGTCTTGAGGTTGCGCACCCGCACGCGGTTGAATGCCTGCCCCTTGCCCGGCTTGACCATCTCGTTCTCGACGATCGTGTAGGGATCACCGTCGATGAGGATCTTGAGGCCGGACTTGAATTCGTTGGTGCTGTAGCTCGCCATCACGGGCCTTCGGGGTGCGGGGGGCGCGTATGATAGCTGCAAAGCCCTCTCTTAAGCCAATTGCGGCGCAGATCACGGTGCTCGCGGCGGGCTTCTCGTCCAATGGCGGGTGATACACTGCAAACCCCTTCCGGACAAGGATTTCAAGGTCGTGAGTGAACAGGGCGCCGTTCCGATGATCGTCATGACGCGGTCGCAGGACCACGTCGAGGCCATCAATTCGACGCTCCGCAAGGCCGGTCATCCGGTGCATTGCACGTGGCTGCCGGACGCCCGCGACCTGGGCGATGCCCTCACCCAGATCAACCCGGAGATGCTGATCGCGTTCATCGATGAGCTCGGCATCGATCTCGGCTCGATCATGCGCATCAAGCAACAGACCGCTCCCGAGATGCCGGTGCTGATCGCGCGTCCGCAGGTCGATGAGGCCGCCATCGCCGAAGTCATGCGCCTCGGCGCCCAGGACCTCGTGACCCTCGGCAACCGCAGCCGCTTGCAATCGGTGGTGGCACGGGAGCTGCGCGCCTATCGGCTGGAGCGGGCGCTCTCGAGCACGCTCTCCTCGGCGCGCGAATACCGCGAGCAGTTGCAGCGCTTCCTCGACGGCTCGGCCGATGCCATCACACACGTGCAGGAGGGGATCATCGTCGATGCCAACCGCGCGTGGCTCGAGCTGTTCGGTTACCAGGGCGACGATGCGCTTGCCGGCACGCCGCTCATGGACCTGTTCGAGCAGGAGACGCATGCTGCGCTCAAAGGGGCGCTGGTCGCGTGTCAGCAGGGCAAGTGGACCGATTACGGGCTGAAGGTGCAGGCAATGCTCTCCGACGGCTCAACGCTGCCTCTCGAGCTCAGCTTGAGCAAGGCCGATCACGAGGGTGAGCCCGCAACTCGCATCAGCATTCCGGCGCGCAAGGATCAGGAGCACGATCTCGAGCGGCAGCTCGCCGAGGCGGTGCGCAACGACGCGACGACGGGCTTCCTGCAGCAACGCCATCTCATCGCCGCGGTGTTCGCACGCTGCAAGCATCCGATGAAGGGCGGCGTGCGCCAGTTCGCCTTCGTAAAACCCGACCGCTTCCTCGACATCCAGGCGGCGATCGGCGTGCTCGCCAGCGAGGACTTCATGGCGCAGATCGCGGAGCTGCTGCGCAGCCAGCTCGCGGGGACCGACCTGTGCGGGCGCTTCGCCGGCAACGGCTTTCTCGTGATGCTCGAGCGCGGCACCGCACGCGACGTCGAGACCTGGGCGGAGAATCTGGTGCGCCGCGTGAGCGATCACACCTTCGGGTTCGATCAGAAGAATCTCTCCGCGACCATCACCGTCGGCCTCGGTCTTCTTCCGGCGGCGAACCCCGACGTGAGCGCGGCGATCAGCGACGCGGTGAGCGCGGCGAAGCGCGGGCGCGAGCTCGGTGGAAATCAGATGTACGCGGTCGACAAGGCCGACACCGACACACGCGTGCAGGCGTATGACAAGATCTGGGTGAAGCACATCAAGAGCGCTCTGATGGAGAACCGCTTCCGGCTGGTGCAGCAGCCGATCGCAAGTCTCCTCGGCGAGGACAAGGGCATGTTCGATGTGCTCGTGCGCATGCTCGATGAACAAGGCAACGAGGTGCTGCCGGCCGAGTTCATCGCCGCGGCCGAGCGCAACGACCTCATGAAGAACATCGACCGCTGGGTGATCGGGGCCTCGATGTCCTTCGCCGCCAATCGCAAGGCGTCCTGCATCTTCGTGCGCATCTCCAAGGACACCATTCTCGACAAAAGCCTGGTCGGCTGGCTCGAAACGCAGCTGCGCTCGCTCAAGATCGAGCCGAAGCGAATCTGCATCCAGGTGACCGAGGAGCTCGCGACGCAGTACGTGCGCCAGACCAGGGAGATCTCCGATCAGCTGCGCAAGCTCGGCTTTCGCTTCGCCCTCGAGCACTTCGGTACGGGCCGCGACCCCTTGAAGCTCCTCAACGACATCACGATGCAGTTCATCAAGGTCGACGGCTCGCTGATGCAGGGACTCTCGACCAATCAGCTGCAGCAGCAGCGCATCAAGGGCCTCGTCGAGGCGGCCAAGCGCAAAGGTGTCGAGACGGTCGCCGAGCGCGTGGAGGACGCGAACACGATGGCAGTCCTGTGGCAGCTCGGCATCGAGTTCATTCAGGGGTATTTCGTACATGCCCCGGAGGATGTGACGATGTCGGGCGACCGGTAGGCGCGCGAGCCCGCCCGCCCGCCCGCACCCGCCCGCGCCCGCAACCGCGACCGCAACCGCAACCGCAACCGCCCGCCCGCCCGCACCCGCCCGCGAACGCGCGCTCAAGCGGGCCGCGATACCTCGAGCCGATCGATCTGCTTATAGGCGCGCGAGAAGCGCTGGCGGCGCTGGCCTTTGCGGTCCTCGAACTGCGCGAGCTCCTCGTACCTGAGCTTCATCGGAGCGCTGGCACCGCTGTACACCGTGAGTATTTCACCCGGCGAAACCACTGCAAGCGCCGTGAGGTATTCCTCGCGCTCCGCCGAGCGCTTGCCCGGGATGCCATAGAGGTTCTGACCCTTCCCGGCGGTCATCTCCTCGATCTCGCCGACCGGGAGCGCCAGCACCTCGCCCGTGTTGTTGACGAGGATCGCGCGTGCGGCGGGGTCGCTGATCGGCTGCGCCGGCAGCACATGCGCATTCCCGGGCACCTTGAGGACGGCCTTGCCCTTCTTGTTGCGTGCATAGAGCTCGCCGAGCTTCGCCTTGAAGCCGTAGCCCGCATCGCTCACGAGCAGCCAGCGATCCTCGGGCTCCCCGATCAGCACCGCGGCGAAGGTCGCGCCGTCGGGAGGATCGAGCGTCGAGGAAAGCGGCTCGCCATAGCCGCGGGCGGCCGGCAGCTGGTGTGCATCGAGACTGTACGCGCGGCCGGTCGAGTCGATGAAGACCGCCTGCTGGAGGTTGCGGCCGCGGGCCGCGGCCTGAAACTCATCGCCGCCCTTGTAGGCGAGCGCCCGCGCGTCGATGTCGTGGCCCTTGGCGGCGCGCACCCAGCCGAGGCGCGACAGCACCACGGTGGTCGGCTCGCTCGTCAGCAGCTCGCTCTGCGAGATCGCCTGGGCCGCCTCGCGTTCGACGAGCTTTGTGCGGCGCGCATCGCCATACTCCTCGGCATCCTGCAAGAGCTCCTCGCGCACCAGCTTGGTCAACCTCGCCTTGCTCTTCAGGATCCGGTCGATCTCCTCGCCCTCCTCGGCAAGCCGCTTCTGCTCCTCGCGGATCTTCATCTCCTCGAGGCGCGCGAGATGCCGCAGCTTCGTCTCGAGAAT
>Ga0181537_10005044_pt1 | contig 10751 bp, 7 predicted proteins | sample PEATcosm2014_Bin_39_FD_119765 | JGI IMG/M metagenome (GOLD analysis project Ga0181537, IMG submission 119765) | Peatland microbial communities from MTU Mesocosm Facility, Houghton, MI, USA - PEATcosm2014_Bin23_10_metaG | ecosystem: Environmental > Terrestrial > Soil > Wetlands > Peat | place... | reverse complement strand
TTCACTCTTCCATTGTCGCCCTTCGTGACGCACAAATGCTTCGGGCCTCATCCTTTCCGTTATTTCTTCGGAAAGGGTGAAAGCAACCAGGCCTGTGCGAGCGGACAGCGTGCGTCTGCAGGGCGATCGCATGACCATGGCCAAGCTGAAGGGAGAGATTCGCCGCGGCCCTACGGAACGCGAAAACGCCATAGGGGCTCTTCCCCCGGATTGCGTCCGCCTCCGCGGACTCCATCCGGGGCTATTTTCGTTCCCTCCCTCTGGGAGGAAGTGCGGAGATCGGTCGATTGAGGCGAGAGAATGAACCAGCACTGTCAATAAAATTCCTTCCTATGACTGCCCTGTGTGCGCCTGCCACAACGCAGGTGCCGAGCGTCTGTTGCACTGCAGGTGGCCGACCGCGGGTGGGATATACTCACTGCTTAACCATGCACGTCGAAACCGAGATCAAATTCCGCGTCGACGACCTGCCAAGCCTCACCCACCACCTTATGGCTGTGGGTTTCGCGCTGCAAACCCCTCGCAGCTTTGAAGCGAACGTTCTTTTTGACACGCCAGACCGCCAATTACGCGGGCGCACAGAGATTCTCCGCATCCGCACGTATGCCGGCCGCTGCATTCTCACCCACAAACGTTTGCCGGAAAACTCCCCAGGCGAGGATACCCACAAACATCGCATTGAGACCGAAACCGAAGTTTCCGATGGCGAAGCACTGGCACAGGTCTTTCAGTCCCTAGGCCTGGTACCGGCGTTTCGCTATGAAAAATGGCGCACGGAGTGGTCCCTGGGCGAAGGTCACTGCGTCGTCGACGAGACCCCGATTGGCATATTCGCTGAGCTCGAGGGCCCCGCCGAGTGGATCGACTCGACCGCCCTTTCCCTGGGCGTGGAACCATCCCAATACATCACCTTGAGCTATGGCCGACTCTTCGATCTTTGGCGTGAATCGCACGCATCATCCGCTCAGGATCTTACTTTCGCCGCTCTGGGAGATACTGATTTGCACGGAACCGGTACGACCGGATTTGCCCGCCCGGATTGAGATCGACTTCAAACCGGCGCTCCGACTCAGGTAAACTGAGCTCTGAGGCACGCAACTGGATGTTGCAGGTGCACCATGTGGGATGCCCCACAGAATTCCGACGCTGACAGCGACACCCTATCCGTCGTCCTTGTTGGCCCTGACGAAGCGCGCCGCAAAGATGTCGCCAGAGCCCTTGGTGCGTCCATTGGGGTGGGAGTCACGGAGATTCCCTACTACCCTGCCAACCTCGACGAACTGCCTCGGTTACTGCTCCCGCTTCCCGATGTGGTGATTGTCGATCTGGACAGCGACCCGGAATACGCCCTCGAGATAGTGGAAAACATCGGCACCTTCGCATCCACCACTGTCATGGTTTATTCCCAGCGCGCCGATCTGAAGATGGCTGTTCGCTGCATGCGTGCAGGCGCACGCGAGTTTCTCAATCTGCCCATCGTCCCTGGCGACTTGGCTGGAGCCCTTGCTCGCGTCACTATCCGTCGTCCCGGTGCACAGCGCACCAAACGAAATTCTGGAAGAGTGCTTGTCTTTCTCGGCGCCAAGGGGGGATGCGGCGTCACCACGCTCGCCTCCAACTTTGCCGTCGCCCTCGCCCAGGAGTCCGGTCAGAAAACGCTTCTCATTGACTTCGGGCTTCCTCTCGGCGATGTGGCAATCAACCTCGGCATCACTGCGGAATACTCAACCGCGCACGCTCTTCGCGATCCCAGCCGCTTGGATACCAAGTTTCTGGATACGCTGCTCACCACCCACAGTTCGGAGTTATCAGTTCTGGCCGCTCCCAATGGATTCGGTGATCCGGAGCCGCCCATTGAGGCTGTCAACAAGCTCATCACCGTCGCTCGCCAGAGCTTCGATTACATCGTTGTCGATTGCGGTTGCCGGCTGGACCTCACGACATCGGCGATTTTCGATGCCTCATCCACTATTTATCTGATTGCTCAGGTTGGGGTCTCCGAACTGCGCAACGCCAATCGCATGATCACGCGATTCCTGGCTACGCGGGGCCGCAAGCTTCAAATTGTTCTCAACCGCTATACGCCTCAAACGTTGCTGTACGACGAGGCGCACGTCACCAAAGCGCTTACCCGGCCTGCCCAGTGGAGAGTCCCGGACGACTACGCCACCGCCCGTCGAACCCAAGCCCTGGCGACTCCGCTGGTCCTTCAAGACGTTCCCATTGCTACGGCCATTCGCCAGATGTCGCGCAGAGCCTGCGGTCTTCCCGAACTGGAAGAAAAGAAGAAGGGCTTCAGTTTTTTCGGGCGGCTTCACTCCACGCCTAAGGCGTTCCGCGGGGATGCGGAGCCGGAAGAGGTCTAAAGAGTGCCCACGCTAAAAAGAGATGGGCCGAGGTTCGCGCTGCCCCTCCGGGGCGCCGGGTTCAATGGGGGTGGCTAACCCAGGATTCCCGCCTCGTCCGCCGCGGCGGACGAAGCGTCCATCCTGGGCTATTATCCTTCGGCCCCTCCGGGGCGAAATGCGTAGTATGCCGTTTCATCCATCGGGGTCGGCCTTGCCGGTGGCGGACTGTTACTGATCGGCGCCGTGGCACTTCTTGTATTTCTTTCCGCTCCCGCAAGGGCATGGGTCGTTGCGGCCCACTTTCTCGCCTGTCCGTCTTTGCGAGGGCTGGGTGGCGGTTCCGCCGCCCGAACGGCTCGCCGCCTCCAGCTCGCGTTGCTTCTTCCGGTGAAACTCCTTCTCGAGGGCGTCAATCGTTGTCGAAGGCGGCCGCGTCGGAATCGCAATCTCCGCTGCCGGCGCGCTGAGCGCCGCACCATTCGAACCCCCGGGCCGCGCCTCGCTCGCAACTGGCCGAGCCGCGCTGGCCACCGGCGGCGCCGGAGGAACCGGCTTCCTGGGCTGTGGAGCTGCATTGATTGGCGACCCATCGGGTCCAAGAATCTGCATCCGGAACAGGAACCGGACCGTATCCTCCTGGAACTTCAGCATCATCGCCTCAAACATGTCGTACGATTCTTTTTTGTAGGCCACAAGAGGGTCCTGCTGCGCATAACCCCGCAGCCCGATCCCTTCCTTCAGGTGATCCATCGCCAGAAGGTGGTCCTTCCACAATCCATCGATCACGCTCAGCATCACCATCCGCTCGTGGTAGCGCATGGTTTCGGCTCCAAGAATCTTCTCCTTGGCCTCGTATTCCTGCTTCAGCCTTTCGAAGATCGCGTCGCCCAGCTCATGCCGCGCCAATTCTTCCGGCTTGATTCCCACGGCCGTCAGACTCAGCCCGAACTGGCCTACAAGGCGCTCATCGAGCCCCTTCACATTCCATTGGTCGGGACGCACTTTCTCGCCGGCAAATTCATCCAGAGCCGCGCTCACAATCCCGCCCACATAATCCTCAAGAATCAGCTCACGCTGATCGAGGCCCTCGAGCAGCCGCCGCCGCACTCCATACACGGCTTCGCGCTGCTTGTTCATCACGTCGTCGTATTCCAGCAGATGTTTCCGGCTCTCGAAGTTCTGCGCTTCGACCGCCTTCTGCGCGTTCTCGATTTGCTTCGAAATCATCCGCGACTCGATCGCTTCATCCTCATTCATGGTCCGCTGAATCAGCGCGCTCGCCCATTGCTTTGCGAAGATGCGCATCAAATCGTCTTCCAGCGACAAGTAAAATCTCGATTCGCCCGGATCGCCCTGCCGTCCGGCGCGTCCTCGCAACTGGTTATCGATGCGCCGCGACTCGTGCCGTTCGGTTCCCAGAATGAACAGGCCGCCCGCGCTAATCACCGCTTCGTGATTCGCCTGCGCCGCTTCCGCATGGACTTTATAAACCTCAGCCCACTCCGCTTCGCCGACCTCGAACTCCTGGCCGTTGTAATAGAACCGCAGAAATCCCGCGGGCGCCATGGGGTTGATGGCTCCCTCCGCCAGGCTGATGGCCCGCGCATGCCCCTTCTTCACCAGTTCCTGGCGCGCCTTGAAATCCGGGTTCCCGCCCAGCAGAATATCCGTGCCGCGCCCGGCCATATTGGTTGAGATGGTCACCATCCCCAGCTGTCCCGCCTGGGCCACAATCTCGGCTTCGCGCTCGTGCTGCTTTGCGTTGAGCACCACGTGCTTCACGCCCTTCCGCTGCAGGGTGCCTGAAAGCCGCTCGCTTTTCTCAATCGACGTGGTACCCACCAGCACGGGCTGCTTGCGCTCATGCAGAGCCGCAATCTCCTCCGCAACCGCTTTGTACTTCTCCTTCTCCGTCCGGTACACGACGTCAGGATTTTCCTTCCGCAACATCGGTTTGTTGGTCGGAATCACCACGATTTCAAGCTTGTAAATCTTCTCAAACTCCGCCGCTTCGGTATCCGCCGTACCCGTCATCCCGCTCAGTTTCTTATAGAGCCTGAAGTAGTTCTGAAAGGTGATGGTGGCCAGCGTCTGGTCTTCCTTGCGGATGTTCACGCCCTCTTTAGCCTCCACGGACTGGTGCAGTCCATCGCTCCAACGCCGTCCCGGCATCAGCCTTCCGGTAAAGGTGTCGACAATAATCACCTCTCCGTCTTTCACCACGTACTCCACATCGCGGCGGTAAAGCGCCTCCGCCTTGATCGCGGTCTCCACGTAGTGCTTCAGATCCCAGTTCTCCGCGTCCGCGATATTGTCAATTCCCAGCTGTTTTTCAATCGTCACCCATCCCTCATCGGTAACCCCGATCGTCCGCTGCTTCTCGTCGACAATGTAGTCGCCGGTCAGGTACTTCTCACCCTCCCGCAGTTCGAGGCCAAGCTCCGCCTGCCGCTTTGTGTCGCTCCACTCAATCTCTTCGCCCTTCACCAGTTCCGGAATAATCTTCCGCGCCCGCGCATATTTATCTGTGGTCTGTTCCGTCGGACCGGAGATAATCAGGGGCGTCCGCGCCTCGTCGATCAGGATCGAGTCCACCTCGTCCACAATCGCGTAGTAGTGCCCTCGCTGCACGCAATCCTTCAACTCGAACTTCATGTTGTCGCGCAGATAGTCGAACCCAAACTCGTTATTCGTTCCATAAGTAATGTCCGCAGCATAGGCCGCGCGCCGTTCCGCGTCGTCCAGGTCGTGGACGATCACACCCACCGTCAGACCGAGGAACTCATAGATCTTGCCCATCCACTCCGCATCGCGCTTGGCCAGATAGTCGTTCACCGTAACCACGTGAACCCCGTGCCCCGCCAGCGCATTCAAGTAGCAGCTCAGCGTCGCCACCAGCGTCTTGCCTTCGCCGGTCTTCATCTCGGAAATCTTGCCCTGGTGCAGCACCATGCCGCCAATGAGCTGCACATCGAAGTGCCGCATCTGCACGGCGCGCCAGCCCGCCTCGCGCACCACGGCAAATGCTTCGGGAAGTATCTCGTCCAGTGCCGTCTTCTCCGCAGCCGCCTGCGCCTTCTCGCGCTCTTCGCTGTCCTCTACACCCTTTGTCGCCTCTTGAACGCGCTCTGCAATCCGCGCACGGAACTCGACGGTCTTCGCCCGCAACCCCTCGTCCGTGAGCGTTTTAATCCCCGCTTCGAACTCGTTGATCTCGGCCACCACCGGCCAAAGCCGCTTGATGATCCGCTCGTTCGACGTCCCAAAAACTTTTGTTAATACCTTATCAATCAAGACACAATTCTCCGTATACCAGTGTAAATGCCACGCCTGAATCCAAACCCCGCCCGCCGCAACCCAAAGCTGGATTCCCCACCCTCGACCTACAGCCGCAACACCAGCGTCTCCACCCGCTCCCCTCTCCGAATACGTCTGAGCTGCCTGCTTAGTTCTTTCGCATTCGTCTCCGGATCGCTCTCATGGTCTTCCTCGGCTGCGTCATCCTGCTTGGCCTCCAGCACATATTCGACGCTTGGACGATAGAACACCTGAACAAATTGCAGCGCCAATCCAAGGGCAAAAGCGGAAGGATAATACCCGAATCTTCTTTTGCGCAGCCGCTTTGCTCGCCTGAACGCTGCGCGGCGCAAAAGGTAATGCGCAAGAATCGCGGCAATCGCCAGAAAAGGACTGCTCATCAGGAACATCGAGCAGGCATAGTAAATGCTCGCACCCATATTCACCCTTCGAAAATCCAGCAATGTTTCGCATCGACAAGTGTCGCGGCCGCATTGCCGAGAGAGCCGCAATGCCGGTCCGGACCATTTTTTGCGTTTTTATTTGGAATTAAGCGAGCCGGAAGGGTGGTGGCCGCTGGAACAATGAGGGGAGAGCAGGAGCGTCAGGCGTTCGGCCAACGTAGGCAAAGGCCATGCGCGGCAACAGGCTCAGCGGGGAAATCAACCCCACAAACAGCATCGGCAAAATCGCAAGCCAGTCCGGGGAGTTGCCCGCATGACCGTGCGGAACCAGCAGGCAAAGGAGGGCGATCCCAATTGCGACTGTCGCAATCAGTAAGAATCCCCGCCGCTGCCGTTGTTGGAGCATTTTCACCGTCACTCGATTCGCAGTATACCAGCCGCGGAATTCCGGAGTCGGCAAGCCGGGGATTTAACCTTTACAGAATCCGCGCAGAGGCTTTGCCACCCAGCTGAACGCTTCCGCCAAGCCGCCATGCAGGTACCAATCGCACTTCGATTGGGCGTCAGGCGATCTTTTGAACCCATTGGCTTCGCCAAGCGGGCGCCTCGAAGGGATCCGCGAAATACTGTGTTTCGTGCACGACTTTACCGTTGCGGAACTCCATAATGCTCACTGTGTATGCAGGTCGCCCCTGGTAGTCGATTGTGTATTCCGTGATCCAGAGGTCACCTTTTCCCAGAATTCGCCTGACGCTGAAACCCGATGGTTTGCCGGGGTGATGACTCCGCAGGGCCTGCAAATTGGTTCGCCCCAGAATTCGCTCGCCTGACTGGGGATAGTCACAAATGGCATTGTCGTCGTAAATATTGTGTTCCGCGTTTGCATCGCCGGCTGCCGACGCATGCCAATGCGCATTCAGGGCATCCCGTATTTGTTCCTCTTCCCCCTCAGGTATTTGTTCCTTTTCCATGAATTGCTCCAGTCCTTGTTGGCTTCAAGTTCGCTTGGGTTGTGCGATGAAACCGGGGACGCCTGTCTCCACTACTTCATTGTGCCTCTGCCAGGCGGGTGACCCAGGTCCGGGGTCTCAAGCGATGGGTCTTCGTCGACGGGGTGGAGATCTCGCCTTCGAGACCCGCGAATCGAAGGACCCCTCCGCACTTGGACGGGGCCGTGCACGGCTGGATGTTCCTCACCCATTCCACGGCCAAAAGCGGCCCCCTCAATGCTAGCGTCTACCCAATCCTTTGGCCACCTAAAAGAACCAGCTCTGCTACGGCGACAGTTACGAAGTGCTGCGGCGCTACGTCAAAGACGAGACAGTCGATTTGGTTTAACTCGACCCGCCCTTCAACTCCCGCCAGGACTACAACGTCCTATTCGCGGAGAAGGACGGCTCGCAGTCCAGTTCACAGATTCGCGCCTTTGAAGACACCTGGGAATGGAATTTCGACGCCCTTAATTGAAAGATCGCTTTTTTTCGCAGTCCTATAGCAGGGGATTCTCGCTCTCTTCCTAGACACATGGGCCCCTCGTTTTTGCACGTGCGCATATTTTTCGCGCGGAGCGAATTGGGAACGTGCGAGCCGGTCTCGCGCTCCCAATTACAATGGAAACGGAAGGCCCCATCCACCCAAAGCATGGCGGACACAGACAACAACAAGACCCAGAAAAGGGATGAAGATCCGGTCGGCAAAGTCTACGACTCCCGCCTGATGCGCCGTCTTGGGCATTATGTGCGGCCCTACTGGATTCAGGCCTCCGTCTCCGCAATCTCCATCACCCTTAAAACCGTCAGCGACGTCACAGGGCCTTACCTGGTGAAAGTCGCCATCGACCGTTACCTAACCGGCACCCCCGGCCCGGCCACCAACTGGCTCACGCGCCGCCTGCCCGCCGATCCTTATGACGGCATCAGCCGCCTAGCTCTCATCTACATCTGCGCGCTGCTTTCCGCCTATCTCTTTGAATTTATTCAGGTTTACCTCATGCAGTGGACCGGCCAGAAGATCATGTTCGATCTGCGCCGCGACATTTTCCGCCACATGCAGCGCATGCACATCGGCTTCTTTGACACGCATGCCGTGGGCCGCCTCGTTACCCGCCTCACTTCCGATGTGGACGCCATCAATGAGATGTTCACCGCCGGCGTCCTGGCCATCGTCGACGACTTTTTCAACCTCACGATCATGGCCGGCGTCATGCTCACGATCAACTGGTGGCTGGCGCTGATAGCCTTTGCCGTCTTGCCGCTGATCCTCATCGTCACGCGGTTGTTCCAAGATAGCGTCAGAGAGAGCTATCGCCGGGTTCGGGCCGCCATCGCCCGCATCAACAGCTTCACCCAGGAACACGTATCCGGGATGGCTGTGGTGCAGCTCTTCAACCGGGAACAGCGCGCTTACAACGACTTTGAAGACGTCAATCGGCAGCACATGATCGCCTTCAAGGACACTATCTTTGCCTACGCTCTCTACTACCCCACCGTCGAGATTCTTTCCGCCGTGGCCATTGCGCTGGTCATTTGGCGCGGGGGCTTTGGCGTGCTCAACGGCGCGGTGACCCTTGGCGTGCTCGCCATGTTCATCCAGTACTCACAACGCTTCTGGCGGCCCATCCAGGATTTGAGCGATAAGTTCAACATTCTACAGGCCGCTATGGCTGCATGCGAGCGCATTTTCAAGCTGCTCGACACGCAGGCGGAGATCGTGAATCCCGCGCATCCGATCACCGGCGACGGAAGCAACCGGATCGAATTCCGCCATGTATGGTTCACCTATCAGACTCTGACCGACGAGCAAAAGGCCGCTGTCGCAGAGGCTTCGGAGTCCGGCGAGACCGCTGCTAAGCTTCCTGCAATCAAAGATATTGAGTGGATTCTTAAGGATGTATCGTTCACTGTGGAACCGGGACAGACCGTGGCGATTGTGGGCCATACCGGCGCGGGAAAGACCACTCTGACCAGCCTGATGATGCGCTTCTACGATGTGACAGCGGGGCGTATCTTATTGGATGGAGTGGACTTGCGCGATCAGGATCTGATTGCACTGCGCAATCACTTTGCAGTGGTTCTGCAGGACCCATTCCTGTTTACAGGAACACTGGCTGAGAACATCCGGCTTGGCAACGAAGAGATCACCGCCGAGACCATGGAGCAGGCGGCGCGCGACGTGAATGTGCTTGATTTCATTGAGTCTTTGCCGGCTAAGTTTGACGAGCCGGTGCGCGAGCGCGGCAGCTCGCTGTCCACGGGACAGAAGCAGCTCATCAATTTTGCCCGCGCGCTGGCCTACAATCCGCGCATTCTCATCCTGGATGAGGCCACCTCCAGCGTGGATACGGACACCGAGCTGCGCATCCGCGGCGCCCTGGAGCGCATGGTGGAAGGGCGCACGAGCGTGCTGATTGCGCACCGCCTTTCCACCGTACAACGCGCTGAAACTATTATGGTTATGCACAAGGGACAGTTGCGCGAGATGGGGTCGCATCAGCAGCTTTTGGGCCGCCGGGGGCTCTACTGGAAGCTCTACCAGCTTCAGTACAAGGACCAGGAGCAGACGCTGCCAGTTGTCAGTGGTCAGTATTCAGTTGTCAGCGAACAAGTCTGATTCGGGCCTACCCCGGAGGTTTGCCTGAGATGCTAACACTCGCGGAACTTCTTTTCGCTAGGATACGTGACCGAACTCACATACTTCCGTCACGATTGCGCCCAGAGTGATTGATAGAAACAAGGCAGATCTGAGAAAGGGATTATCCCAGGCGCATGGAAACATGCAGCCTAGGATAACCCCCATTTTTTGAGGGCGCGCTTGAATTTGTGCTACACGGGTTAAAGCCGCGTTGAATGGGCACGCTGCGATCTCAAGTCGACGATCCATCATCAGCTCTTATGGACGACTTCGAATGAATATCCGTCCGGGTCGAAAACATCGGCCGCGTAGTAACCCGGATAGTATTCAAGGCGGGCCCGCGGTGAAATATTGTCCCTGGCTCCAGCGGAGATTGCCGCCTTGTAGAATTCATCGACTTTGCTATTGCTTTCGGCCGTGAAGCCCCAGTGAATTGACGCAGGATCAGGCCTACCTTGCTGGAGCCAAAAGTATGCCTGCTTGCCATCGCCAAATCCCCACAGATCAGGATGACCGCCTACGCCTTTGTAAGGCAAGAAGAATCTGATATTGAGAGGCTTCAGGGCCGCCTCATAGAACGCCAGCGAACGTTCGATATTGCTGACAGTCAGAATGATGAATCCGAGCATTGTTCTCTCCTTCAGAGCATGAGTGCGTCTACGGCTTTTTCGCGGTTGGGTACAGCATCGACTACGGAAGATTCCGCGATCGGTTTCAAGAGCTGGCGTCAATCTGCGATGGCTTCGAGCTGACTGGCGGGTTCAAGTCGATCCGCGCGGATCGGTTCCGCTTCGCCATGGGACCTTTGGCTTCGGGGCGAGATTGCGGGTTTCAGGCCGCGGCTGTATTGGCGCGGCGATGAGCCCATTACCCGCTTGAAAGCGGTGGAAAAGGCGCTCTCCGATTCGTAGCCTTGCGACTGCGCGATGGCTGAGATGGAATCGCTGGAAGTTGCCAGCTTGTCGCCGGCGAGCAGCATGCGCCAGCGCGTTAGATAATCCATGGGCGATGAGCCTACGGTTTGCTTGAACTTGAGGGCGAAGGTGGATCGGGACATGCCGGCGCGGCGGGC
>Ga0181537_10005043_pt1 | contig 10756 bp, 10 predicted proteins | sample PEATcosm2014_Bin_39_FD_119765 | JGI IMG/M metagenome (GOLD analysis project Ga0181537, IMG submission 119765) | Peatland microbial communities from MTU Mesocosm Facility, Houghton, MI, USA - PEATcosm2014_Bin23_10_metaG | ecosystem: Environmental > Terrestrial > Soil > Wetlands > Peat | place... | reverse complement strand
GTCGTGACCCGGTTGATCGATGCCGCCAGATCGAATACTTCGCTGAACACCTCCATCTCGCCGGTTTCGATCTTGGAGATGTCGAGAATGTCGTTCAGCATTTCCAATAACGTGCGCGCGCACCCGAGCACGGTCTCGAGCTGTTTGACCTGTTCCTGATTGAGCGGTCCGCTCGCCTTTTGCAGCAGGATTCCGGTGAACCCCATCATGGCATGCAGCGGTGTGCGTAATTCATGCGACATGGTGGTGAGAAACGCGGATTTGCGTTGATTGGCGGCTTCGGCACGCTCTTTGGCCGCGCGGAGGTCCGCCGTGCGCTCGCGCACCCGCGATTCCAACAGCGCGTCCTCGGTGAACGAAGCCAATGCGAGGCGGCTCATGGGGCACCACGATTCATAAGGCAGGCCCTTTTCGCGTTCGACGTTGGGAGGGTGGGGTTACAGCGTGCGCGCCAGGCGTAAAACGGGCCCGCGAATGGGCCTTGGCTCTCTAGATAGTGGGTGCGCAATTCGGCAAAACAACCGCGGCGCGCCCACCGACAACTCCATTAGGCGCACAAAAACACCACTAAGTGTCAGAAATCGCTTCGCTTGCTGTTTGGACGGACCGGGCGCATCCTGCTGTCAGACAAATGTACTGCCGTGTCCACCCTCCATGGATGAAGAGGTGATCGATGTTCAAGGGACGACTGCTGGTGTTGGAAGACGATCCCCACGTCGCCAAGGTGATCGGGATCATCGCCGAATCGTGCGGTCTCGAGGCACGGATCCTCATGGATCACCGGCGCTTCTTCGCAGCCCTCGAGGAGTGGAATCCCTCCCACATTGCCCTCGACTTGGGTTGGCCCGGCAGGGATGGGGAGCAAATCCTGACCGAGCTCGCGCGCCGCGAGAGCGGCGCGCGGGTCGTCATCATCAGCGGATCGAGCGGCCGGGTGTTGGATGCGGCCTGCGCCGGCGCCTTGCACCGCGGCCTCACCATCATCGGCGGGCTCACCAAACCCTTCTCCACCGCGGCGCTGCGCGCCATTTTGTCGGATCGCGCGGCCGGGGCCGGCCAATCGGCACCCGGATCGATACAACCCGAACCAGCACCCGTATCAGCAGCCACATTGACGCCCCGCTTGGCGTTAAGGTCGTGCGTGGGTTAGGATCGCTTATTAAGCTAGGAACGCTATAAGAATGTCGACTCCGCCGCCCAAGCGCCCAGGGTCCTCGGACAAATCGCCCGTGGGGCGCCGGCGCCGGCTGCCTGATGCGAAAGAGGCCTCGGAAGGCTCTGCGGGCCACACCCACCGGGATGAGTTTCTGACCCCGATCGAAGTCGCGGATCGGCTCTTGGTGGCGCCCGTCACCGTGCGTCTCTGGGCGAGCAAGGGCTTGCTGCCATCGGTGACCACGCTCGGCGGCCATCGGCGCTTTCGCACCCAGGATGTGGAAGCCTTCGTCGCGCAACACCAGCGGGTGCAGAAACGCAATGGTGGCGCGCCTCCTTCGCGCGTGCTGATCATCGACGACGATGCGCAGTTCGCCCGCTACCTCAAGGGCATCGTCGCCACCCACGCGCCCGGGGTGTTCGTCGACATTGCCGATAACGGGTTCTCGGCGGGGGTCATGTGCGAGTCGATGCGTCCCGATGTCGTGACGCTCGACCTGATGATGCCGGACATGGACGGATTCGAGGTGTGCGCGTTGCTGCGAAGCATGTTCGGCAAGAACAAGCCGCGAATCGTGGCGCTCACCGGTTTTGCCTCCCGCGACAACGTCAAGCGGGTCCTCGATGCGGGGGCGGACTGTTGCCTGGAAAAGTCGGCCTCCGCGGAAGAGCTGCTGAAGGAGCTGGGAGTCGGTCATGTTCGAGAGGCGTAAGTTTCCGAGCGAGGGATAGCCCGTGCCGCGGCGGGTCGCGAAGGGCCCGGCGTCCACGGCGTCTGCGCCCAATCCGTCAGCGACCCATCCTGACGACCGGCGGGTCGGGTTATTATCCGGCGTCATCGGGCATGAGCTCAATAACATCGCCGGGGCGCTGCAGGGATTTACCGAGATCGCCCTGCAGAGCGGGCAGGTCAGTGAACCGGTGCGCGAATATCTCGGCGAAATGCGCATCGCCATCGGCCGAATCCAGGCGCTCGCCCATGACCTGCAGAGCCTGGGTGAATTCGAATCCATCCGGACGCGGGTTCCGATCGCCGATTGCATCCCCGAGACGCTCGAGGGACGCGCGCAATCCACCTGGACGATCGATTGGCGCTGCCCATCCGGAACCCTGGTCGACGTGGACCCGCTGCATGCGAGGCGCGCGGTGGAGGCGCTCGCCCACATCGGCAAGGGCGAGCGTGCGCCTCTCGCCGGTGAATTCTGCGTGACCGACGAACCGCGGCCCGCCGCGCAGTGCGCCACCTGCGGCGCACCGATCGTCCGCCAGGATGTCCGCAATGAAAGCCAGGATGTCCGCAATGAAAATTGGGTCGAAGTTCGGGTACGCAGCAACCCGCGCATCACCCATCGCGAGGCCCTTCGTGACCCCTTCGGTGCGGCGCAGACCGGCCGCATGATCACGCGCCTGACCCTCGCGGCGTTGGTGCATTCTGTCCATGCCGCGGGCGGCCACCTCCTGATCGACGAGGGCGCCGGGTCGCTGAGCCTCGTGTTTCCCGCCGCCCCTCCCGGGTAACCGGGCCGCCGCTCAAACCGTCGCTTGCCGGAGACACCCGGTCGAAGTTTCTCGGCCGCGCCTATTGTGGTGAAACGCTCGTATCGCTATATTCGCGATGGCGATTATATTGCTATTTCGTATAACCCGTGGATGCGAGGAAACCCCGTGCAGGCAGCGAACGACTTGATGGTGATCCTCGAGCCGAACCCCGCGTCGCAGAGCGCGCTCAATGCCGTCGCGGACCGTTTGGGCTGTGAACGGGCGCACCCGGAATCACTCGCGGCTCTGAATGAATTGCTGGCGACACGGCGTCCGACCATCGTGGCGATGGCGGTCGACGGCGCCGACGGCGAATTCCTCGCGCATTTTCAAACGCTCGCGCAGCACGGCGCGCGACCGGCGACGCTGCTCTTGGGCGACGTGAGCTCGCGAGTGCTCGCGGGCGCCAAGCGCCTGGCCGAGTCGCGGGGACTGCGGGTGATCGGCGTCGCGGGGCGGCCCTTGGATGGGCTCGCGATCGAGCAACTGCTCACGCCGTTTCTGTTGGCGGCGCCGCCGATTCCGCGCGAGGAGCTCGAACGCGCGCTCACCGAGCACGAGTTGTTCCTGCTGTATCAACCCAAACTGATCATCTCATCGGCGGTCCCGAAAATTCGCGGCGTGGAGGCCTTGGTGCGCTGGCAGCATCCGCGCCGCGGCCTGCTGCAGCCGCGGCACTTTCTCGGCGCGGTCGAGGAGTACGAACTCATGGCGCGGCTGACGGATTTCGTCATGACGGAGGCCGTGCGCCAGGCCGGCGTGTGGCAGGCGAAGGGCCTCGGTCTCGAGTTGGTGATCAACTTGAGTCCGAGACTCGTGCGCGATCGCGACTTCCCCGAACGCCTCGCGACGCTGCTCCGCGAAAGCGGATTTCCGCCGGACCAGTTGACCTTCGATGTGACCGAATCGACGAGCAGTCAGGATCGCAGCCTGATGCTCGACGTATTCACGCGCCTCAGGGTGCTCGGCGTCGGCCTGTCTCTCGACAACTTCGGCACCGGCCTGTCGTCCCTCACGGAGCTGTACCGGCTGCCATTTTCCGAAATCAAGGTGGATCACACCCTGATTGCCGACGTGGTGCGCGAGCGTGAGGCGCAACTCATCGTTCAGGCCATCGCCAATCTCGGCCACACGCTGCAGCTCGGCGTCTGCGCCGAGGGAGTCGAGACGCGTCAGACGCTCGAATTCATCCGCTTCATCGGTTTCGACACGGCCCAGGGCCGGTTCTTCGCCGAGCCCGCGCAAGGCGCGGAAATCGAGCGGATCGTGCAGGCGTGGCCAAGCTCGGGTCCCGCGGCGACGGGGAGCTGGCAGGCGCTCAAGCCCATCGACTTCGACAGCACGTCGACAGCGGTACGGCCGATGCGCGCCTACAGGGACTGACGGAGAACCGTGAGCCTGTCCGTCAGACAGGCTCCTCGCGCCCCGGTGTGCTAGCATTCGGCGCCATGGAACCCAATCAGATCAAGCGATTCATCAAAGATCTCGAGGAGCGCACCGGCTCTTTGAGGAGGTATCTTTGATTACGACAACAAACACGAACGTCTGCAGGAAGTAGAGCGCGAGCTCGAACAGCCCGGCATCTGGGATAACCCCGAGCGCGCGCAGGAACTCGGCAAGGAGCGCGCCAAGCTCGAGCAAGTCGTCGGCGGTTTGGACCGGCTGACCAGCTCCTTGAGCGAGAACGGCGAACTGCTCGACATGGTGGCCGATGAACCGGATGCGCGCGCGGCCGAGGAAATCGAGGCCGACGTCAGCCGGCTGTCGCGCGAAGTCGAACAGCTCGAATTCCAGCGCATGTTTCCGGGCAAGATGGATTCGCACAATGCGTTTCTCGACATTCAGGCCGGCGCGGGCGGCACCGAGGCCCAGGACTGGGCCGCCATGCTGCTGCGCATGTACCTCAAATGGGCCGATGCCCACGGCATCAAGGCCGAAATCATCGATCAGAGCGCGGGCGAAGTGGCCGGCATCAAGGGTGCGACCGTCAATATGATCGGCGACTATGCCTACGGCTGGCTGCGCACCGAAACCGGCGTGCACCGCCTGGTGCGAAAATCGCCGTTCGATTCGGGCAACCGGCGCCATACCTCGTTTGCGTCGGTGTTCGTCTCGCCCGAAGTGGACGATGACATCGACATCGAGATCAATCCGGCGGACCTGCGCACCGACGTGTACCGCTCGAGCGGCGCGGGCGGGCAGCATGTCAACAAGACCGAGTCCGCGGTGCGCATCACGCACGTCCCGAGCGGCATCGTGGTGGCGTGCCAGGGGGAGCGCAGCCAGCACAAGAACCGCTCGACCGCGATGAAAATGCTCAAGGCCAAGCTGTACGAACTCGAGTTCAACAAGCGCAATGCGGCCGCGAAGGTGCTCGAGGATTCGAAGTCCGACGTGAGCTGGGGCAATCAGATCAGAAGCTACGTGCTCGATCAGTCGCGCATCAAGGACCTGCGCACCGGGGTGGAGATCGGCAACACCACCGCCGTGCTCGACGGCGCGCTCGATGAGTTCATGCAGGCGAGCTTGAAGCAGGGTTTATGACCCGGGGATTATGCGGGGATCATGAGCGATAGCGACGAGAACCATTTGATCGCGGAGCGGCGCGCGAAGCTCGCGCGACTGCGTGAGCGCGGCAATCCGTTTCCCAACGACTTCCGCCGCAATGCGCTGGCCGCGGATCTCGCCACCGCGTATGGCGGGAAAAACCCCGCGGCGCTCGAGGCGGCGGCGATACGCGTGAGCATCGCGGGCCGCATGCGCGCCAAGCGGGTCATGGGCAAGGCGAGCTTCGCCAATCTCGAGGATTCGAGCGGCGCGATTCAAGTGTTTCTGCAGCAATCGGCGCTCGGGCCCGTGTATGACGAGTTCAAGACCTGGGACGTGGGTGATGTGATCGGTGCCGAGGGAACGCTGTTCCGCACGAAGACCAATGAATTGTCGGTGCGGGTCGATCGGCTGGTGCTGCTCACCAAATCGCTGCGGCCGCTGCCCGACAAATGGCACGGCATCGCGGATACCGAACTTCGCTACCGGCGCCGCTACGTCGATCTGATCATGAACGAGGACAGCCGGCGCGTGTTCGAGGCGCGCTCGAGGATCGTGCGCTACCTGCGCGCGTTTCTCGACGCCCGCGGCTTTCTGGAAGTGGAAACGCGGTGCTGCATCCCATCCCGGGCGGCGCCGCGGCGCGTCCGTTCAAGACGCACCACAATGCGCTCGACGCGGACATGTACCTGCGCATCGCGCCCGAGCTGTATCTGAAGCGGCTCACGGTCGGCGGTTTCGAGCGCGTCTACGAGATCAACCGGAATTTTCGCAACGAAGGCGTGTCGACCCAGCACAACCCCGAATTCACGATGCTCGAGCTGTACCAGGCGTACGCGGATTACGAGGATCTCATGGAGCTCGTCGAGACGCTGTTCCAGGGACTTGCCGACACTTTGCTGGGGACGCGAGTACTCGACTATCAGGGCACCCGGATCGACCTGTCGGCGCGCTTCGCGCGCAAGAGCATCGAGGACATCATTCTCGAGAACAATCCGGACGTCGACCCCATGTCGCTGCGCGACGTGCACTATCTGCGGCGCGTCTGCGAGCAGATGAAAATTCCCTTCAAGGCCGCGGACGGCGCCGGCAAGCTGCAAATCGAGATCTTCGAGAAGACCGGGGAGCACACCCTGGTGCAGCCGACCTTCGCCTATGCCTATCCTGCCGAGGTCTCGCCGCTGTCGCGGCGCAATGATCTCGATCCTTTCTTGACGGATCGCTGGGAGTTCTTCGTCGGCGGGCGGGAACTCGCCAATGGCTTCTCCGAACTCAACGACGCGGAGGATCAGGCGCAGCGCTTCAAGGATCAGGTCGAGCGCAAGGATGCCGGGGACGAGGAGGCGATGTACTACGATGCCGACTACGTGCGTGCGCTCGAATACGGTATGCCGCCGACCGCGGGCTTGGGGTTGGGCGTCGACCGCCTGGTCATGCTGTACACCGATTCGCCGTCGATTCGCGATGTGCTGCTGTTTCCGCACCTGCGGCCGGAGTCTTGAGACTCGCCGGCCGGGACATAGGTCCGATCGGCGTGTTCGATTCAGGGGTCGGCGGATTGACCGTGTTGCGGGAACTGCGCTCGAGGCTGCCCGCCGAGAATTTCATTTATCTGGGCGATACCGCGCGGCTGCCCTACGGCACCAAGAGCGCCGAGACCGTGGTGCGCTATTCCCTGCAGTGCGCGGCGGCGCTCCTGGAGAGGGAGATTCGCTGTCTGGTGGTCGCCTGCAACACCGCGTCCGCCGCCGCGCTTGGCGCCTTGCGCCGGGAGCATCCGGCGCTGCCCATCATCGGTGTGGTCGAGCCGGGCGCCCAAGCCGCGGTCTCCGCCTCGGCGTCGCAGCACATCGCCGTCATCGCCACCGAAGGCACGATCAGCGGCGGCGCGTATGAGGCGGCGATTCATCGTCTGAGTCCATCCGCGAGGGTCACCTCTCGCGCCTGTTCCTTGTTCGTGTCGATGGCGGAGGAGGGATGGAACGACGGGCCGATTGCCGAGGCTGTCGCGCGCCGCTATTTGGATCCGATTTTCGCCGTCGCCGACGGCTCAGACAGCGCCGACGGCCGAGACAGCGCCGACGGCTCAGACAGCGCCGATGCCCCCGACACGCTGGTGTTGGGTTGCACGCATTTCCCCGCGCTGCTCCCCGCCATCCGCAGAGCGCTGCCGCCGCAGGTGCGCATCGTCGACTCGGCGGCGACCACGGCCGCCGCGGTAGCGCTCGAGCTGCAGGGCAGCACGGCCCCGGGTATGACGCTCGGGGACTCGCGCGGCCGCGTCACCTTCCTCGCCACCGACGGCGCGGAGCGCTTCGCGCGCGTCGGCAGCGCATTCCTGGGCGAGCCGCTGCGCGCAGACGCGGTGGAGATCGTGGACCTTTGATCGTGCGCAGGCGCCGGGAGGCACGGGCCCCGGAGCGGCGCCTGCGCGAACACTCTCCAACGGGAGCTGCGGCCGGAAAAAATGACATATATTGGAATCAGAATAACTAAAGCAGAACTGTGAAATACGACAATGCGTCGATTCCGGGCGCGGCGCGTAATATGGCAAATCCTCAGAAAACCCAGGTGGAACAACCAACATGATGTTTGCCAAACCCGTTGCCCTCGATCGCCACACGCACCGCGAGCTGCTGTTCCAGCCGATGGGCGGGTTCGAATTCGCCGCCGGACTGCACGTCGCGCCGTTGTGCGCGTCGGAATTCTTTCCGGCCGCCAAGGAATATGCGATCGTCTTCGTGGCCGGCGCCCAAAATGAGGCCTTCCCCGTGATCGTCCTGGGCCTCAATAAGGACGAAAACTGTTTCGTTTCCCCGGAAGGCCGATGGAACGCGCGCTATCTGCCGCTCGCCGTGCGGGCCTACCCATTTGCCGCGGTCGAAAGCGCGGCCACCGGCAACCTGCAAGTCCTGATCGATGAATCCTATCCCGGATTCGGGGATACCGCCGGCGCGGCACTGTTCGGCGATGCCGGCGAGCCCGGCCCGGAACTGCAGCAACGACTGAAGTTTCTGCAGGCCCATCAGCAGGAGGTGAGCCGGACCCGCCGCTTCGGCGCGGAGTTGGTCCGCTTGGGCCTGCTGACCGAGCGCAGCGCGCAATTACGCCTCGAGAGCGACGCGCACTTCCAGTTGAACGGCTTCTCGGTCGTCGACGAGGCCAAGCTCGACGCGCTCGGCGATGCGGAACTCTTGAATCTCGCGCGCCATGGGCATTTGTCGCTGATCACCGCGCACCTGTTGTCGATCAGCAATCTGGGACTGCTCGCACCGCGGCTTCAGCAACGTCAGGGGCAGCCGGCGCCGGGATGACGGGCATCCGATCCGCGCAACGTATTCTATTTAAAGAATATGTGTGAACCGGGTCGAGGCGAAATAGCGAAAATGACGATTCAATGACCTCGGGCTCAAGGATGCCCGTATCGGCCCCCTGTCGATGGAGGATTCATGGATCGGATGCAGATAGAGTTCTGTATCGACGCTTTTGTGCAGGAGACCGGCTATATCCCCATGGCCGCGCACTCGGTTCGAGACGCCGGCCGATTGTCGCCGACACTGGAGCGATTTGTGCAGAAGCTGCCGGCGACGGCCGCCTGGCGCGCCTGGGCCGACGCGGATCAGGGTTGGTTCGTGCAAGGCAAGCTCTCCGAGTCCTCGCAAGATCAGCCCGATCGCCCCACGGTGTATTTGATCTTCCGCGATCACGACGCTCACCCGATGGCGGCGGGGCTCTGGTGTCGCAGCGCTCCCGCGCGCTGGGACTTGCTGCAATTCTTTACTTGCCACACCGTTCCGGCGGCGCGATCACGAGACCATGGCTTCCTCGCCGAATGTAGATCGTGAGCCGCGGCCGTCCGCCGTCGCGTCCGAAGAAACCGATCAGTCGTCGGTCTCCGCGCTGGTCAAGGCGCTGAGTGAAACCGATCGCCTGATCGAGGAGTTGACGGCGGGCGAGGTGGATTCGGTGACGGACCGCGAGGGCCGTTCCTACCTGCTGCACCGCGCCCAATCGCAGTTGCGTCAATCCGAGATCGAGAGGCAGACGGCCATCCTCGATGCGCTGCCCGCCAATATCGTCCTGCTCGATGCCGACGGCGTCATACTGGCCGCAAACCAGGCGTGGCGGCGGTTCGGCGACAGCAACGAGTTGTGCGAATCGAACTACGCCATCGGCCGCAACTACCTCACGATCTGCGATGCCGTCGTGGGCGAAGCCGCCCCTGAGGCGGCGCGGGTTGCCGCCGGTATCCGCGCGGTGCTGCGCGGCGAGGATCGAAGTTTTTCCTGCGAATATCCCTGCAATTCGCCGAGCGAATCGCGGTGGTTCCTGTTGACCGTGACGCCCGTGGATCAGGAGAGCCCGTTGGGCGCGGTCGTCATGCATCTGGACATCACGGCGCGCAAGCGCGGTGAAGAAGAGTTGCGCCACTTCGTTGCCGCGATGGACTCGACGCCGGACGGGATCTTCTTGATCGATCGGGCCAGCATGACGCTGATACATGCCAACGAGGCCGGCTGCCGCTTGCACGGCAAGCGGCGCGATGAAATGAACGTCCAGACTCTCTGGGAAGTCCTCGACACGACGCGTGACGTGCTCGAGAATCTCTACGACGATCTGATCGTCACCGGCGGTTTTGCCAAACCGGTCGAATCCTTGTGGCGCCGCCCGAACGCGCCGCCGATGTGGCGGGAGATCCGCCGCCACGCCCAGCGGATCGACGGCCGCTGGGTCATCGTGGTCCTGGTGCGCGACATCACCGCGCGCAAGGAATCGGAGCAGCGGATCGCGTACCTCAATCGCGTGCACGCCGTCTTGAGCGGCATCAACTCACTCATCGTGCGCGTGCGCGACCGGGACACGCTCTTCGCGGGAGCCTGCCGCATCGCGGTCGAGCAGGGCGCCCTCTCCATGGCCTGGATCGGCATGGTGGATCCGCGCACCGATAAAATACTCACCGTCGCCACCGCCGGAATGGACGAGGCATTTCGCGCCGCCATCACGCAGTTGCACGACACGGTATCCATACAGTCGCCGGGAGATTCGCTCACGGCGCGCGCGATCCGCGACAACAAGATCTGCGTGTCGGACGATATGAGCAACAATTTGAGCGAACATCACGCCAAGCACGGCATTCAATCCTTCGCGATTTTCCCCCTGAGCGTCGCCGGCGAGGGGGCGGGTGCCATCGCCTTGTTCGCCCGGGAGCGCGGTTTCTTTCATGAGGAGGAACTGCGGCTCCTGACGGAACTCGCCGGCGATGTGGCATTCGCCGTCCAGCAAATCGAAAAGCAGGAACGCCTCGACTACCTGGCCTACTATGATGTGCTCACCGGACTTGCGAACCGCCATCTGTTTCTCGAGCGGGTGGAGCAGCAGTTGCGCGGGGCCTTGAGCGCCGGCCACAAAATGGCCTTGTGCTTGATCGATTTGGACCGCTTCAAGAACATCAACGACAGTCTCGGCCGCTCCGCCGGCGATTCGCTGCTGCGGCAGGTGGCGAACTGGCTGACCG
>Ga0181537_10005041_pt1 | contig 10758 bp, 10 predicted proteins | sample PEATcosm2014_Bin_39_FD_119765 | JGI IMG/M metagenome (GOLD analysis project Ga0181537, IMG submission 119765) | Peatland microbial communities from MTU Mesocosm Facility, Houghton, MI, USA - PEATcosm2014_Bin23_10_metaG | ecosystem: Environmental > Terrestrial > Soil > Wetlands > Peat | place... | reverse complement strand
GGCTTCGAGCCGACTGAATACGATATGCGAGTACTACACATCACTTCCGAGATCACGAAGCAGGTATTCCCGTTCACGCTCGACTTGGAGCATCCGAAGTTTCGCGGCGGGCTCGATCGGCTGGCGCGACTCGCGGCCGCAGCCGATGTGGCCAAGCGGCGAGCCGGAATCATGGGCCGGATGAAGCAGGCAGCGCTGGGCCTGGCGATGGCGGCACAGTTTCTGCGCATGTACCTGTTGCCTACCAAAGCGAACATGCTGCCGCAGGAAGTACGTATGGAGCCGAGCTGGTAGCCTCCGGTGCTCACAGGACTGCTGCTGGTGTTGTATGTGATCGGCGCCTGGTGGGGAGCCACCGGGCTCATTCTCTATCTAGGTCGGCGCCACAAGCGCACATTCGCGCTGACGCTCAGCGTTGCCAGCGCCCTGCTGATACCGGGCGCGCTGCTTCTGCGCTGGAGCAGCCATGAGCGCTCCATCGCGGGCGCCTGCCTGGGTTTCGCGGCCAGCTTGATTCTGTGGGGCTGGTTGGAGATGAGCTTTCTGCTCGGGGCAGTCACCGGCCCGCGCCGCGCGGCCTGCCCCGCCGGCTGCCGTGGCGTGCGGCACTTCGGACACGCAGTCGAGGCCATCCTGTACCACGAGCTGGCAACCTTGGCTGCGGCCGCGCTGATCATCGCGATCAGCTGGCGCGCCGCGAACTCGATCGGCCTTTGGACCTTCATGATGCTTTGGGGCATGCGCATCAGCGCCAAACTGAATTTGTTTTTTGGCGTACGCAATACCGCTGAGGTCATGCTACCGCCGCATCTGAAATATCTTGTCGCGTTCTTTGGCCGCCGCAGACTGAACCTGCTGTTTCCGTTCTCGGTGACGCTGGCGATGTCGTTATCAGTGCTATTGATCGCAGTCGCCTACAGCGCTCCGAGCTGGGACTTCGGCGCTTGTAAGCTCGCGCTATTGGCTACTTTGGCAGCGCTGGCCTCTTTCGAGCACTGGATGTTGGTCATGCCCATGCGCGCCGATGCACCCTGGCGCATGCTCCGCAGTGCCGAATAGATTCGTCCGGGCGTAAGCCAGCCTGCCTTGACGCGCACGCCGCCGGCAGCGTTACTGTGATGGTGACTGTGCGTGCGGGCCCGCGAGCTCCGGGTAGTCCTTGAGCATGCTGACGCCAAACAGCGGCTTGTAGACTCCTTGATGGCAAGTTTCACAATTGACTTTGGCCACATCGCCCAGTGGCCCCTTGCGATCAGCCGGGAAGGTTGCAGTCAGAGGCTCAAGGAAATGCGCGTTCAGATCGCGCACCATACGAATGCCATACCATGCCGTCGCGCGCTGCGGAGTACTGCTATCCCAGGAGGTGAATGAGCGGCTGTTGTGGCAGAACGTACAGTTGACCCCCAAAGCCTCCGACATGTGCATCATGAGGCCGTAGGTCTGCTCGGCTTGCTTGATGGGGGCGCCGGGCGCCTGCGGTAGGGGCGTGGTTGCCACGACCCGAATATTGGTGGCCTCATCGCCGAGAAATTCGCTGAACGGTTCGTTAGGCAATGCGGTGAGTCCCACGCTCGGCGCCGGGGCGTTCTTGCCGGCGCGGTTACCGGCGAACTGCGACGGGTGAGCCGGCCCCGGATCTTGATACCAGACAAAGCTGGGCACCGCGTTGCCGCGATGGCAGGTATAGCAGGTCACACCGGTCAGTCCCACATGCGTATGCCAGTCGCTGTTCATATGTTGCACCATGCGCAGCATCTGCCTGGCGACCACCTTGCGATAGTTGTCATCGTTAGCCATGTCAGCGCCGCCATGGCAATAGGCGCAGCTCTGATCCGGCGGTGCCACCCAGGCAGTCATCGCGACCATCAGGCGTGCCAGCTCCCCAACACTTAGATCGTTGAGCACTTGCAGGTTATGGTAGACGCTCGAGGCCGGCGGCCCACCAGAATCGACCATCGGACTCGCCGGCGGCACCGTGTTGACGCTCTGCAGCTGCGCCACTGTGCGCGGGTTGTACACCTGATCCATGGCGAGGCCACGGTAGCCGCGCTGAATCATATCCGTCGGCGGTCGCTCGCAGCCGGCCGCGGCAATTGCGAACAAGGCCCCTAGCATCACTGCGCGCAGAATCGATGGGTTCATTATTGCGCTCCGGGCAGCGTGGCGGGATCGATCACCGCGGGGAACACCTGCGGATAAGATGGCGCCACACCGTGTTTGACGGCCCACAGATACCAGTTATCGACCACGGTGCCCGTCAGCAGAATTCCGATGCCCCCGACCAATGGGCACAGCACCGCAAACCACCAGGCCCAGCGGTGAATCGACTCGACCGTGGCGTTGAATCCCATCGTCCAGCGCCAGAACAGCGCCGCGCGTTCGCTGGCGGTGCCGCGGTCGACAATTTGCTCGAGTTCACGATCGCCGCCGAATCGACTGACAGCGAGGATCGTGCCCCCGTGCATCGCAAACAGCAGTGCTGAGCCGTATAAAAAAGCGATCGACAGCATATGAAACGGACAATAAAACAGGTTGCCGTACCGAATCGAGAACGCCGCGGTCCAATCCAAGTGTGGGAAGATGCCAAACGGTACTGCTTCGCCCCAACTGCCCATCAGCAAAGGCCGAATGAAGCCCAGCACCAGCATCAACCAAATCGCCGAAGCAAACGCCCAGGCGACGTGCGTGCCCATCCCGAGTGCGCGCGCGCGGCGGTACATGCGCGCCCACCACAGCAGCACTGAGGTCGTCATGAAAAATCCCGCCATGAGCCACCAGCCGCCCTGGTTGAGCGGCGGAATATGCAAGCCGTTGCTGGGAGCCGGGGGCTCCAGTGCCAGCCAGGGCAATTGGCGCACCAACTGGATCGGACTCCAGTTCACTGACGCCAACATATTCAATCCGATGATCTCGAACGCGATGAAGCCGCACAGAAGCGATGCCAACCCCAGCGTACCTAAGTAGATGGGACCAATCTGGGCATCGCCAATACGCCCGAGCCAATAGCTGAAAGAGCCTTTGCCCTGGCGCCGCCAAACTCCCGCAGACAGTGGAACACCGACGTACACGGGCGGCCGGACCTGAACGCGGGAGAAGAAGTTTTGATATTCCGCCATGAGCGCTCCCCCTTACGTGATCAGTACCACACCGGTGATCAGTGCCACACCGGCAAACTCAGCCACCAATTCCACCACTCCGGCCAACCTCGGGTCCAAAACGGTCCGCTTATGACGATACACACAGCGCTCCAGAACGCGGCATTGATCGCGAGAAACAGTCCCAGGCGGTGGATGCCCAAGGAGCCGATCGAATAGCCGATCGTGTCGCGAAAGAAAGTGTTTTCATGCTCCGCGGTCTTGACGGGCTCGCCATTGGGCGGATTGACCGACGACAGAATCACCGAACCATGCAGTGCCAGTGCCAAGGTGGTGGTGAAAAAGAAGCTCACGGCCAGCATATGCGCTGGGTTGTAGTGAAAATGCAGATATTGATAGCCGGTATTCGACACCCAATCCAGGTGACTGAGAATGCCGTATGGAAAGCCGTTGCCCCAGGCCCCCAGTAGCAGCGGCCGCAGCACCACGAGGGTAAAATAGGCCAAAATCGCGAAGCTGAATGCGATCGGCACGTGATAACCGATGCCCAGCTTGCGACATATTTCGATTTCGCGCAGCGCCCAGGAGATGAACGCGCCGAGCGCACAGATCGTGACCACCTGCCACAGGCCCCCCTGCGCCAGAGGCGCAAATCCGAGACCGTAACTCAGATCCGGTGGCGCGATGCTGATCTGCCACAGATTCCAGGTCGGTCCGATCGCCGCGCCCCAGGCAAGCATTGCGACGCCAAGCAGTGAGAAGAACATCGTCGTCACACCAAAGAAGCCGACGTAGAACGGACCCACCCAAAAATCAAACAAGTCGCCGCCGATCAGTGTGCCGCCACGTACTCGATATTTTCTTTCAAAGCTCAGCATCGCCATAACTGCGTCCCCTTGCCCCGCGGCCTACGCTTCCGGCAGCGGACCCACCGCGCACCAAGGCTCGGCGGTCCGCTGCCATCAGCAGTGCCTTTAAACCCAGTACACGCTGCTACTTCGAACCCGAGGCCACAACTGCCGGCAGACTGGAGGTCTGCGCGGCCGCCGCGCCGGTGTGCGGGCCCTTCATCCAATTGAACCGGTCGGTGCTTAGCAGGATGAAGTGAATCACCAGCGCAAGCACAAACAGGAAGATGAACAGCGCCACTAGTGCTCTTCGTGGATCGAATAACATCCAGATTCGCCACATTTCCCTAACTCCTTAAGATGAATCTCACCATGACGCGCCGAGCTATTGCAGCCAGGGACGCCACTGCCATACAAGGATGTGGGCGACCACAGCAATCGCCGTGAACAGCAGAAAACTGGTCACGAAGATCCTGTGAAACTGTCTCGCCTCAGCCTCCGTCAGCCCCGAGAGCGAGCCGCGTCTTTCCTCATTCATACAACCTCCGTCAAGGTGGCCTGTGGGCCATTACCGCGCTGACCCACGCGGCCGGGTTTGCCGTGGCGGCGCCGCCACAGCTGCCGGTTCGGTCGGCGCGCCGACCGAACATCGGGAACGAGCCGGCCGACGCACACACACCTGGTGTCGTGCGATGACGGCATCCTCGTTGCCCAATTCTGTTCATGCGCCTTGCAACTCGCGCGCGAGCGCGCCGCGACTACTGCGCAATCGCTCGACGCTCACCTGCTCCTCTCCGGCTGCACGTGCCGCGCGTTCAGCACCATCGCGCAGTCGCTTTGCCGCCGAGATGCGCACCAGTACTGGCTCAGACTCCAGCAGTTGCTCGAGCAGTACCTGCGCCGGCTCGCTCCATGGCAGCTCTTGGTGCAGCCGTGTCGGAGTGGGCTCCACACGGTCCATGTCAGTGGCCAGTGGCAGAATGTTAAACAGCGCATCGAACAGCGCGTTGCACACTTCCTGTAGCAGGTACGCCGCGCCGCTGTATCCCATGAATGGGGTGCCGATGTGGCGGCGGATCACAGCCCCTGGGAATGACGCCGGAATATATACGCCGCGCGCACCGCACTCGGCCAGGTACATGCGCTCGTTGTAGCTGCCAAACACGATAAGCGGATGTCGCTCCTTGATCAGCTCGCGCACCCTGGCATTGTCGGGCTTGACACCGGCGCAACGCGACTGGCTGAAAGCGCATGGCAAACCCAGTTCTTGCTCCAGATAATTGCGCACGCCACGCGCGTAGGTGTCGGTCGCGACGATGGCAAAATTTGCGGTGCCAAAGAAATCCTGTGTCACCGAGCGCCACAAATCCCATAATGACTTCACCGTGGTGTGCTTTTCGCGCTCAATGAACGGCGTCGGATCGAGCCCCAGCAGCTCGCCCAGGGCGTGCAGAAACTTTGTCGTGCTATGCAGCCCGATCGGAGCTTGCAGGTAGGGTCGCTCCAAGGCCTCGCACAACATGCGACCGAATTCCCGATACATGCAGATATTGACATCGGCGTCCATCAGCTTTGCGATGTCCGCCAGATGGCTTCCGAGCGGGAACACCATGTTGACTTCGGCGCCTATACCCTCCACGAGACGGCGAATCTCGGCCAGATCCGAGGCACAATTAAAGTAGCCGTACATCGGCCCGATGATGTTGACCCGTGGCTTCTGGTTCGCGGCGCGCGGCGGCCGCGCCGCAATTCGCTTCTTGCCGTATTGGCTCCAGAGCCAGAACAGCGCGCGGTTCGCGCTCTGCCATTGATCCTCATCGATGGTCCGCGGCAGGAAGCGCTGAATGTTGGTTCCCTCCGGCGTAACGCCACCGCCGATCATCTCGGCAATCGAGCCGGTCACGACAACACTCGGCAGACCGGGATCCAGGGTCCGGTGCGCGCGTCGCATGGCACCTTCCGTACCATGCTGACCGAGGTGCTCCTCGGACACACCAGTGACAACGATCGGCAACTCATGCGGCGGCAGCGCATCGGTGTAATGCAGCACCGAAGTCACCGGCAAGTTTTCGCAGCCCACCGGGCCATCGATGATGACCTGCAGACCCTTGATCGCGGTAAAGACGTACACCGCGCCCCAATAACCGCCCGCCCGGTCGTGGTCGAGTACCAGCATCAGATGCCGTCCTGCGCCGTGGAGCGAACGGCTTGCTTAGCGAGCTGACGCTGGTATTGCTCGCGAAATTCCGGCCGATCGACCGGCGTGTGATCCCAGATACCGGCTGCGTGGCCGGTGCCGACTTGCTCGAAAAACGACTTGAATCGGTCGAAGCGCGCCTTGTTTGCGAGCGCTGCATTGATCACTTGTGCCAGCGAGCCGGCACCTGCCGGTCCCATCAGGGGTCGCGCAGAGATCAGATTAGTGAAATAAAGCGCCGGGATGGCGAGCTCCTTTGCCAGCTGCACCACCGGGGTAGTACCGATCGCGAGGTCGGGATGAAATTCATGCACCGCGGCCTCGTCCTGCTGTAGCGACGAGCGGTACTGCACGCGCACACCGCGTCCTTCAAGCCACAGACGATCCGGCTCCGACCAGGCAGTTCGCGGACAAGCACTGCCGACGTAGGGGACCTCGGCGCCCGACTCGATGAGCAATCGCGCAACCAGCAGCTCTGAGCCCTCATAACCTGAGACAGTGATACGGCCCCGGATCGGCGCCGCGCTCAAAGCGCCGCGGATTGCGGGCAAAAAGCGATCCTTGGCCGCGCCAATCGCCCCCGCATTCACGTTCGCCGCCGCGCCGATATTTTCAAGCCACGCCGCGGTTCCCTCATACCCCACCGGAGCAGATCCGACGATAGGTCGCCCGGCCTCCGTGAATTCGCGACAGGCAGCGGCGTAAAAGGGATGGATCGCAGCCACCAGTGTCGCATCCAGTGCTGCATATAGCTCGCGCCACTCGCGTGTCGGCACGCACGGACCCGCCGCCAGTCCCAAGGGTTGTAAAAGCGCATTGATACCGACCGGATCGGCCGGAAAAATCTCGCCCAAAAGCGCGACCGTCGGTCGATCGGCGCGGCCGCCATGAGGCGCCTGCACAGGCCCAGCTTGTACTTCGTTGCGGGCGAAGCGCAGCATGGCGCCCGCCAACACATCCTTGGCCTCGGCGTGCGTGGGCACGCCAAATCCCGGCACGTCGATGCCGATAATTCGCACGCCGTTGATCTGCTTTGGCAGCAATTGCAGTGGCACACCGGAAGCCGTGGGCACACATAGATTGATGATCACGACCGCGTCGTAAAGTTGCGGATCGGCCAGCGCAAACACCGATTCACGGATGTCCTCAAATAACTTGCCCGTGACCAGTGTTTCGGAATTGAACGGCACGTAACCGACCGTGCGACGCGCACCGTAAAAGTGCGACGTAAAGGTCAGTCCGTATACACAGCAGGCTGAGCCGCTCAAGACCGTCGCAGTGCGCCGCATACGCAGGCCGACCCGCAATGCACCGAACGCCGGACACATGCTTTGCGGTTGATCATGCGGTCCGAGCGGATAGTCAGCGGCATAGCGTTGCAGCGTCGCCCCTTTGCCGGCGTTTTCGGCCGCCTGACGCAGCTGGTGCTTGCCGGTGTGGCAGCCAAGCCCGTCGGTCTGCGGCACGGGCTCGATGGTCGCGCTGCTGCCCTCTTTTGTGTCCAAGCTCATGGCGCCCAGCCGATCGCGTCAGACCGCTTCGTAGATGACTTCAAGGGACGGCTTGGTGACTACCTCGCCGCCACACATGTCAGCCAGCGTCGCCGGTTCGAGCACCACATTGCGACCGACCACATCTCCCTTAAACAGTCCCAGTAGGCCATCCTGCGCGAGTGGCTTCGGCCGCACCGGTGGTGCGTCCGCCACGGCCGCGGCCAGCTGTTCGAACAGCGGCGCCCAAGTCTCACCCGGGCGGCCGATGATCTGGTAATTGGCGCTCTTGCGCCTGATCTCTTCGTGCGCCGGAATGGCCGCCAAGACCGGGATTTCAACTGCTTTCGCAAACGCCTGCGCCTCGCCGCTGCCGTCATCTTTGTTGATGACCATGCCGGCGACGCCGACATTGCCGCCCAAATTGCGAAAGTAGTCCACCGCCGAGCAAACATTGTTCGCGACATACAGCGATTGCAGATCGTTCGAACCGACAACAATTACCTTCTGACACATGTCGCGGGCGATCGGCAGACCAAAACCACCGCATACCACGTCACCCAGGAAATCCAGCAACACGTAGTCGAAACCCCATTCGTGAAATCCGAGCTTTTCCAACAACTCAAACCCATGAATGATTCCGCGACCACCGCAACCGCGACCAACCTCCGGACCACCAAGCTCCATCGCGAACACGCCGTCACGCTTGAAACAGACGTCGCCGATGGCCACCTGTTCGCCCGCCTGCTTTTTGCGCGCTGAGGTCTCGATGATTGTCGGGCAGGCACGACCGCCAAACAGCAGCGATGTGGTGTCGCTCTTGGGATCGCAGCCGATCAGCAGCACCTTCTTGCCCTGCTGCGCCATCATGTAGGAAAGGTTGGCGAGTGTGAAACTCTTGCCAATGCCGCCTTTGCCGTAAATGGCGATCACCTGCGTGTGCTTGCGCGGCGGAGCTGAGGCGACCGGATCGGGTTCGATCGCTGCTTCCGCACGTAGGTGACGCACGCGCGCGTCGGGCATCGCGATGGCAGCGGCGCTGACGGAACAGGTGCTCATGAGCGCTTTCTCCAGTCCAAATGCATCTTCAGACACGCCGGGTCGCTGAACGCGATTCGGTAGGCCGACGCCGCATCGCTCGCCGGCGCGGCATGGGTAATCAGACCATCGAGCGATAATTCGCCCGATTCGCATAGACGCTGCACGCTTGATAGGTCCTCGGGTTGCCATTGCGCTGCGATGCTCAGGCGCGCTTCACGCCTGAATGCCTGCGGAAAATCAAATGCGAGCGGTGTCGCATAAAATCCCGCGAGCACGATCTCACCGCCCGGCGCGATCCGGCCAATCAATGAGTCGAGAGCCCCGGCGTCGCCGCTGACATCACAAATGCAAGCATAGTCAGTGCGCCGATCGGCGCCGGGCTCGATGACCTCATAGCCGAGTGCACCGCCGCGGCGCGCGGCTTGAGTTTCCCAGACCACGACTGGTTGCTTCGAGCGTAGAACGCATAAGCGCGCGATCAAGCGGCCAAGCACGCCGTGGCCCACGATCAGTTGTGGGGTTTCGCGGCCGATGTTTATTGCGTGTAGCGCCGTGGCGGCCAGCGCCAGCAGAATCGCTCGTTGGCCTAGCGCTTCGGCAACCGGCAGTACGCGTGCCGCGGGAACTACCACTCTGGAAGCGGCGCTGCCAAATAATCCACGAACCTCCCCAAAGCAGCGTGCACCCGGCACGAAGACTCGCTGCCCAACGGCCAGACCAGCGTGATCGCCCGACGCACTAACGCGGCCTACGCCCTCATAGCCGGGCACCAGCGGATAACCCATGCCGGGGAAAGATGGCATGCGACCGGACCACAACAGTCGCTCGGTGCCGGTGCTGATACCTGACCACTCCATGTCGACCACGACATCCGCAGCGCTAGGTTGATCCAGCGCTAGTTCGCGTAGCTCCAATTGCCCAGGCGCCTGAAGCACCACTGCGGTGGCCGTCAAACTTGAGCTTGAGAACTGGTGCTGCATGTCACTCTGGAGCGCAGGAAGGCTGAAGCCGTTATCGTGGTGTCAAAATACTATTACTGTTTTAAATGTCAAGCTAGATTAACACTCTAGCAGACCCGCGCTGACACTACCGCGCATTGCCATGGCTGCGCGGTGGCGTGCTGACGGGCACCCACGAAGCCAGCGGCGCGAAGAAACTCGATCAGCTCAGCTGCGCTGCGCACGCGCCCCTGCCCCATGGCCAGCAAATAGAAATCAAGGTAGCGTTCGGCGGCTGGTACAGAGCGCCGCAAGCCGCGCATCGGCTCGGCGATGACCACCCGGCCGCCACACGGCAGCGCACGCCGGACGGACTGCAGCAGCGCCCGCACGCTCGCGTCCTCGTGATCGTGCAGAACGCGAACCAGAGTGACCACATCGGCGCCCAAAGGCAGCGCCGTCGATGTGAAATCACCGCCGTACACCTGTGCGCGCGACCCCAGGCCAGCCGCGCCCAGACGCGATCGCGCCCGCTCGGCGACGGCTGGAAGATCAAACAGCATCAGCTTCAGTTTGGGCAAGCGCAGGCCGAGTGCTCGCAAAAAAGTGCCCTCTCCCCCGCCCACATCCAGCACACAATGGTGTTGGCGGAACAGGTACGCGTCGAGCAGATCCTCGGCAACAAGCGATTGGGTGGCCGACATCAGGCTGGTGTAGCTGCCAATTGCCGCCTCGTCGAGCTGCTGAGGAAGTGCGTTGCCCGCATAGGCCCAATAGCGCGCGAGCTCCCCCGGCGCCGCTGTACCCTGCAATAGAGCAATGGGCTCGCGCAGATCTTCATACATCAAGGGTTGGTGCTCGATCATGCGCAATACCGCCGCATTGCCGAGCAGGGCGGCGCCAAGCATACCCAGACCGCAGCACTCGCCGCCACGTGGTTCGGTGAGTTTGAGCTCGTCGGTGGCGGCAAGTAGCAGGCGCAATGGCGCCTCGGACAAGGCGCAGCGTCGCTGCAAATCAGCCAGGGACAACGCCCCTGCGCGCAGCGCCTCCAGCAGACCGAGCCGAACGCTGGCATACAACACCTGCGCATTGACAAAGCCGGCGCACAAATCAAATAACGCAGCCGCTTGACGCCGCGCAATGCCG
>Ga0181537_10005040_pt1 | contig 10758 bp, 8 predicted proteins | sample PEATcosm2014_Bin_39_FD_119765 | JGI IMG/M metagenome (GOLD analysis project Ga0181537, IMG submission 119765) | Peatland microbial communities from MTU Mesocosm Facility, Houghton, MI, USA - PEATcosm2014_Bin23_10_metaG | ecosystem: Environmental > Terrestrial > Soil > Wetlands > Peat | place... | reverse complement strand
TTGGTCGTATCGACCTTGGCCTGTTGGGTATCGACGTCTTGCAGCGTCTCGGCGTTCCTGAGCACGAGTGTTTTAAAACGCGCCAGATCTTTTTCGTTATCGATCAGTTGCGCTTCGTCCTGGCTCTTCTTGGCCGCAGCCTGGTCGTAGGCGGCCTGGAACGGCGCCGGATCGATCTTGGCGAGCACGTCGCCTTGTTTGACCTCCTGGCCCTGGCGAAAGTCGATGGAAACGATCTGACCGGTGACCTGGGCGCGGATCGCGACAGTGTTGAGTGCGGAGACGGTGCCAAGCGCATCGTAATAGATCGGCACGTCTTTCTGCTCGGCTTGGGTCACGATGACCGGTATGCCGGGGGGCGGCGCCTGCGCGGCTTGCGTGCTGGTATGGCGCCAAAAAATAATGAAGGCAGCCAGTCCGGCCACCGCGATACCTGCAATCAGGTAGGCAATCTGTCTGGGGCTACGCCCGGTCAACCACGCCCGCATGTTCTAGCTATACCTTGCCTTCGGTGACCCCTCAAATTCCCCGTTTATTCCATATTTTGGGCACTTCCGGCCCGGCTCGGCCGCGTCGACCCGCTGCGAACTATAGCGCAGGATGCGCGCATTCAATGGCCGGCGCGTTAAAGCTGCGCATTAAGTTTCTGTAAGACGACAGTGCTGCGCCAGCCGTGCGGTGCAGCGCAATATTTACGCCGCGTTTATGAGGCGGCGGTGAAGCTTCCGGGTTCGGCCTGGCGTTCCTGCCCGCGGAGCAAGCGCGTTCCCATTTTCAGCTTATCGGTCAGCGTCTTCTGCGACAGGCAGGTGATCAGGCACAACCGGTCGCAGGCCACGGTTTGCCGGCGAATTTCCTGCGCTCTTTCGCCGTACCAGACGTCACGGGCGCTCTGTTCGCGCAAATTTCCGACCGGCGGATAATAGGCGCACAGCGCGACTGAACCGTCGGGCCGGATGAAGAATGTCCGCAAACCGACGCGGCAGGGCCGCGCCGAGTCGGGCGCTTTCTTTTCACGGAAGTGATCGGCCATCAGCCTTAAATTCGCGGCCGGCGTGAGGATCGGCGCGCCGGCTTCCTGCATGGCGACGAGGCGCTCCACGACCTGCTCGAATTCCGGCAGATCCTTTTCCTCAATCCACAGCTCGTTGTAGGTTTCCGGCGTCCAGCGATCGACCGGCTGCGGGCTCACGCAGCTTGCGCCCATCGCCATTGCCCATTCGACGAGCTGCGGCAGCACGCGGAAATTCTTGACGTTCACCGTCGGCTTTATCGTGATCGGAAATTTCTTGCCTTGTCGCTCGCGCTCATCGAGCAAATAGCGCAGGCCGTTTGACAGCTTGTCGAACAGTCCTTCATAGCCGCGCAGATGATCGTGCAATTTGGCGTCGGCGGCGTCGACCGAAATGTTGACGTTGAACGGATTGGCGGCGACGACCTTTGCCGCGTTGCGTTTGGTCAGCGCCGAGCCGTTGGTGGTGACGCCGGCTGGAATTGAATTCTCGTCGCACCAGGTCAACAGATCGATGAAGCCCGGTTTGATGAACGGCTCGCCACCGCTGAAATTGATCGAGAAATCGCCGACGAAATCCTGCACGCTCAAAAGCGCGCTCTTCCATTCGTCGATCGACATTTCCGGCAGGTAGTGTTTCAGCCGCCAGTATTCGCAGTAGCGGCACTTGACGTTGCAATGCTCATTGACGAGGCCATAGAACACGACCGGCTTGGTGTGATCGTGGCCGGTGCGCAGATAAAGCTCCTCCGCCGCCGCGCTGACGGTGTGCTTCCAGGCCAGCCTCGCGAGCTGCAAAGTCTTCATCGGGGCGCCTTCCTCATGAATTCCGCCGCTGCCATCATAGGAAAAACGACGCAGCACCGGGCGACTTGTCGCGATTAACCCTACTGTGAGCGCGGCGATTTACCTTGCCGCAGAGAAGCCAAATTGTTTGCGCGTCGTCCATTAACGACGCTCACGCGAAATCGCGTCTGATCCTTGATCCGACACTGGAAAACGTGGCTATTCCTGCTGCGGGCCGGGGGAATACGGCGTCTTTATGTTGGTTCGTACGGAAGTTCGTCGGTCGGGTCTTGCGGTGGTGATGTCCGCCTTCATCGGCGGCGGCGCACAGCGCGACATGATTCTGCTATGCAACGCACTCGCCGCCAGAGGCGTCGCCGTTACGTTTTTGGTCTTGCGCGACGAAGGCCCGCTGCGGCCGCTGCTCGATCCCGCCATTTCCGTCATCGAGATCGGAGCGCGCAAATTGCGCTACGCCATTCCGGGTCTTCGCCGCGCCATTCGTGACGTCGCGCCCGCCGCCGTTATCAGTTCCGAAGCGAGCTTTAATCTGTGCACGCTGATTGCAGTGCGGACCCTGCCGCGTCGGGACCGCGCCACATTGATCCTCCGCGAAGCCGGCAGCCCCTCGATTGCGCAATATCACGATCCCTATCGCCAGCACCGTATCGCCTATCGCATCCTTCGGCGGCTTTATCGCCACGCCGACCGTGTCATCACGCTGACTGAAGGTGCGCGCGTCGATCTCATTCACAATTTCTCCGTGCCAGAGCAGATCGTCAGTGTGATGCGCTCTAATGCCGTAGTGCCGGAAGCGACGGCAAAGCGGCTCGCGCAATGGGACGGCGAATCCGGCCGTGCCGGCGATCTCATCGTCTGCGTTGGGCGTCTGTCGCCGGAAAAGGATCATCGCACGCTGTTGCGCGCGGTCAGCATGTTGCCGGCCAGCCGGCCGTGGCGGCTTGCCATCGTCGGTGAAGGTCCAGAGCGTACCGCGCTCGAAGCCTTCGCGCGCAAACTCGGCATTGCCGAGCGCGTTATTTTCACCGGCCCGGTCGCCGATCCGTTCCCTTGGATGATGCAGGCGCGCATAACGGTCTGTTCGTCGCGCTACGAGGGGCTCGGCAATGCGATCATCGAAGCGCTCGCCTGCGGCACGCCCGTCGTGTCGACCGATTGTCCCTACGGCCCGCGGGAGATCCTGCAAGACGGCCGTTACGGCACACTCACGCCGATAAGCGATGCCGTGGCCATGGCGGACGCGATCGCGGCGGCGCTTGATGCAGTTCCCGACCGCCGGGCTCTCATGCGGCGTGGGCTCGATTACACCGCCGAGCACGCCGCCGAGGCTTTCCTCGACATCGTATACGAAGTCGCTGCGATTTCGCCGCATATCAAACGCGCGCCGGCCATAGTGGCCCAGCCCGAGCGCAGCCATGCTTGAGACTCTCATCAAAACTGCGCTCCGCCGGGCCGCCCGGCATTACCGGTCGAAGCCATTCGCCATGCAGAACAGCACGCCGGTCGTCAGCTTTACCTTCGACGATGTTCCGGCGTCGTCTTATATTCATGGCGCGCCGGTGCTCGACGAGCGCGGCGTTCGCGGCACGTTTTATGTCGCGAGCGGCACCTGCGGCACCATGGACGACCATTGGCGCGTCATTGAGCGGGACCAGGTCCGCGCGCTCTATAACGACGGCCACGAAATCGGCTGCCACACTTTCTCTCACGTTGCGGTCGATCGCCTCAACGCGGCGGATCTGGAAGAGGAATGCCGCCGCAACTACGAGCTTTTGCGCGAACTTTGCCCCGGCGTCCAACTGACCAATTTCTGCTATCCGTTCGGGCGCACTTCGCTGCCGTCGAAGCTCCGCCTTGAACGCTGGTTCGATAGCTGCCGCGGTATTTACGAGGGCGTCAATTCGGGCACTGTCGATCTTGCGCTGCTTCGGGTGATCGAGCTTTACGACCGGACGCTCACCCGCGACAAACTCATCCGCGTTTTACGGCAAACGCGCGAACGCAATGGCTGGCTGATTTTCTACACGCACGACGTCACGGATGCGCCGAGCGGCATCGGCTGCACGCCGCGCGCGCTGCGCGCCACCATCGAAGCGGTGCAGGCCGAGGGGATGCAATGCTTGCCGGTGTGCGATGCGCTGGCCGCGATCGGCTACAGCCGCGGCGTCAAAGCGGTGCCGAACCTTACCGGTCGCGCGGCCCGCGCGACGCGATAAAGATCCGCAGGATTTTCGGCGATTCGACGAGATAGCGCCGCCACAGCCGGCGCGGTTCCTGCGCCAGCCGATAGGCCCATTCCAGGCCGAATTCTTGCAGCCAGCGCGGCGCGCGGATTTGTGCGCCAGTGATGAAGTCGATTGACGCGCCGACGCAGAGCGCGACGCCGGATGCGCAGCCGAGTTCGGCGAGCTGTCGCGCGATCAGCTCTTGCGCCGGGCAGCCGACGCAGAGCAGCGCGATATCCCATTGCCGCTCAAGGCAGGACTGGGCCACGGCAAGGCGCAGCCCGGCATCGCGCGCAAGCCCGGACGGTGCGGGAATGACATCGCAGTTTACGTTGGGAAAAGCGTCGCGCAGTTTCGCCACCACACCCGCCGGCGGGCCGACGATGAGAATTCTTTTCGGCTGATGCGACAGCTTCTGTGCATTGAGCGCGGCAAACAGCGCCGGCACCAGATCGCTGCCGGTCACGAGCGGCAGCGCGTGGCCTTCGAACCTCGCTAGCGCCCGAACGATGCGGCTGTCGCAGAGCGACAGCCATGCCCCGTGATAGAGCGGCAGCAGGTACGCCGGCTCATCATGCGCGGCGACGACGTGGTAGGCATTCGGCGTGACCACGTACCGATAAGGCGATCCAGCCTCAATCACGCGCCGGATTACTTCGGCCTGCGGCAAAAGGCAGAACCGCATACCGAGAAATTCGGCGTGCGGCGTTGTGACTGTATCGAGCATGGCGTCAGGGCACCGTAAGGCCGTCGACGACGTCTTCGGGCGGCGGCGACGCGAACAGATCGAAGTGCCGGACGGCAAAGGCGCCGGCCACCGCGAACAGCGCGGCGTCGACGACAAGTGCCTGCCCATGGCTGGGAATAAGCCCGTCCCACGTGTGTGCTGCGAATACGATGAGGGTCGCCAGTGACGGCAATACGCCGAGTGCGGTGAGATCGACCGGCATTTTGTACCAGCGCCGCCCCAGCAGCATGAATGCGAAGCAGGCGATGATCGAGGCCGTCATCAGCGCCACCGCCGCGCCGTGGGGACCGTAGGCCGGAACCAGCAGCAGCGATAATGCGGCCGACGCAGCTAGGAACACCAGCGAGATGATGAGCTCGAGATAGCTGGCGTTGGTGAAATAGATCACTTGCGCGAAGTAAAAATTACGCATGGTCATAAAGGCAAAGGCGATGGCGAGAAACGGAATCAGATCTTCGGTCGGCGCAATGAATTCCGGCTGCAATATCGCCTTGAGCACGACGTGGCCAAACACCATAAAAAACGCAACGCCGAAGGTCGAGGCGGCGAGGCAAGCATTGAATGCCTTTTGCAGCGTCCGGTTGGCGGCATCGACATTGCCGCGGTTGGCCTGCGTTTTGGCGACCGTGACCAGCGACAGGATGATCACCTCGCCCAGCACGGTAAAACTCTGCCGCAACATGTCGGCGACGACACCATACGTGCCGACAGTGGCGAGCCCGAGATAGTGGGCCAGCAGCAGCCGGTCGATACTTTGCCCGACCGCGGTGACGCCGAAGGACAGGAGCAGCGGCCAGCCGTAGCTGACGATGTGCAGCGAGGCGGCGCGCGAACTTTCCGACAGACGGATGCTGGAAAAAGTCGCAAGCGACGGCACAGCGGCGATAAGGTGCGCGAGCGCGATGCCGAGCGCGAGCCCGCGCGCTCCGCCGCCGAGGTAAAGGCTGAGACTGCCGAACGCTATGGTGAGCACCGCTCGCGCGATCATCGACAGAGCGGCGCCGCACACATGAAGGAGCGTGCGTGCCACTTCGAACGCCGCTTCATAAACGGTGATGCCGCACACCAGCGCGAACACAGCGACGAGAAAGCTCGGCTCGAACAAGCCAAAGAAACCCAGAGCGACGAGCGACAGTGCGACGAGCGCCAATCCGGCGCCGAGCAGCCGCGCCAGCGACGCGACGTATTCGCCGAAGCGCTCGTGATGATAGACGCCGAAATAAGCAAAGCGCATCCACTGCGCGCCGAAGCCGTAGACGATCAGCGACCAAGCAAAGATCAATACGTAGTGGCCGTATTCGGTAGGACCGGCCATGCGCGAGAAGATCGCGACGGCGAGAAGATTCCCGGCCGCCGCCAAAGCGCGTGCGCTGAAATAGAGCAGGCCCGACGTGTTAAGCATTCTGCGTGATAAGTCATTGGCGGCGTGAATAAAAGCGGCTAGGACGGCTTTCACGGAGTATCGTTAAACGGTGCCCGTTCAAGGAACAAAATTAACGGGCGGCGAGTGCTGGTCTGATGCGTATCCTGCAATTGATTCACGATCGTGAACGCGGCGGCGTGCAAAAACTTGCCGCAATGATTGAAGCCGGATTGCGTCCGCAACGCTTCGAGATTGAAACCGTCTATCTTTATCCGCGCCCCGGGACGCCATTCTACGCCAAGTTCCTTTACGCGCTGCGTGCGGCGCAACAAATCTGGCGCGGTGGTTACGATGCGGTGATCGCTTATCAGTCGACGGCGTCGATTCTCGCCGGTTTCGTCGGTGCGCTCTCCGGCTGCCGGCTGCGCGTCGTTCACCAAACCTGCATGCCGGGCGAGACCGCGCGTCCGCTTCGGTTAATGGACAAGGTTGTCGGAGCGCTTGGGCTCTATTCCGCCAATATCGTAAACAGCGCAGCGACCTGGGCCGAGTTCGCGCGCTATCCGGCCCGCTATCGCCGCTCCATGCTTCTGATCGAGCATGGGCTCGACGCTCCGCTCGCGTCGCGCGACCGCACTGAAACGCGCCGCCGTTTCGATCTGCCGCTGCGGCAGCCGTTGCTTCTCAATGTCGGACGGCTGGCGGAGCAGAAAAATCAGGACGTTCTCATTCGCGCGCTCGCCTGTCTGCCGCAAGCGCATCTCGTTCTTGCCGGCGCTGGTCGGGAGCATGAAACGTTTCATGAGCTCGCGGTGACGCTCGGCGTTGATGACCGGCTGCACATGCTCGGCGCGCTGCCGGACGAGGATATTGCCGATCTCTACGCTGCGGCCGATCTGTTCGTGTTCCCTTCGACGTGGGAGACTTTCGGGCTTGCCGCCGTCGAAGCCGCGATGACCGGCCTGCCGATGGTGGTCGCCGACCTGCCGGCGCTGCGCGAAGTGTTGCGCACCGACAATCCGGATCGGGTTACTTTCGTCAAGCCCCATGATCTCGAAGGCTGGATTGCCGCGATCGGCCAGGCGCTGACGCGGCCGCCCGTGGCGCGCACCGCGACCGCCTTCGCCCGCGCTCTGGCCAGCAAATATTCCAAGGCGCGTATGATCGAGAGCTATCTCAGCCTGTTCGCAGCGCAAGTCCGGCGCGACCGCGATGAAATCACCGGATTGCCGCAAGCGGCCGAGGAAGCGCGTCCGTGATGGGCCTTCGCACTCAATGCTTTTGCTCCTCGCTCGCCGCACTCGTGCTGATCGCTTGCAGCTCGATCGCCGATCCGGCGTATAGCGACTTGGCAGCGCCGGGTTTTAAACGCGGCGCAACGCTGGTCGAATTCTTTCAGTTTCCGGCGACGAAAGGCGAGGGCGCGGCGAAGACCTATGCCGACCCGGCTTACCCGCACGCGCAATCGGCGCTGAACCTGTTCGATTTCGACGAATTGCGCCGCATGGGTTTCGATCACATGCGCGTGCCGCTCGACGTCGGTCCGCTGATGACCGGCGACGAGGACGAGCGGCAGGCGATCATCGATCAGCTTCTCGACATCGTTTCCGAAATCAACAGACACGGCTTGAGCGTCGTGGTGCCGCTGTTTCCGCCGTCCTTGCAGCACGAACTGCCGGAGACCTATCTCGACGGCCTCAACGGTCCGAAATTCACCGCCTATCTGGCGCAGGTCGAGCGCGTCGCCGCAGCGCTGCAAACCGTGCATTCCGGCGTCGTGGCAATGGAAGCCATGAACGAGCCGCAGGACAAATGCCGCGCGCTGTTCGGCACCGACTGGACGACCTATCAGGAATTCATGGTGGCTCGCATTCGCCGCGTCGCGCCGCAGTTGCCGCTGTTCCTTACCGGCGGCTGCTGGTCGGACATCCAGGGCATTGTCGAACTGAATACCGATCTCGCACGCGATCCGCGCAATTACATCAGCGTGCACTTCTATCGGCCGTTTTTGTTCACCCATCAGGGTTCATGGTGGACCACGACTTACGCTAAGGGCACGATCGGCGTGCCTTATCCGGCTTCCGCCGGCAGTGCCGCCGAGACGCTGGCGCTGACACGGGCGCGCTTTAGCGGGTTCGCGGCGACTCCTGATTTCGATCCGGTTGCCGCCGAGCACAAGGCGGAAAGCGAGATCGGCAAATATTTCGCGACCGGAGAAGGTCCCGCCCAGATTGACGGCTGGATGAACCAGCTCGCCGAATGGCAGCAGCGCGAACGGGTCAATCCAGGCCACATCGTCTTCACCGAATTCGGCGCGATTAAGCAGTCCATCGACGGTTCGGAATTCGATCGCACTTCGCGCATGCGCTGGCTGCGCGATACATCGTCGGCGATCGAAAGTCACGGCTGGGGCTGGACGGTGTTCGTGCTGCGCGACGATCCGTTCGGGCTCTATGTCCGCGAGGGCGAGCGCTATCCCGATCCGCGGTTGCTGCGCGCTCTGCGGCTCAATGTGCCGAAGGACGCCGCGGCGCCACAGCCGGGCGGCTGAAACTTTGCTTTTCAGATGCGGATGCGGGTTGCCGACAGATAGCGCAGCCCAAGCGCGCCGACCATAAACAGGAACGAGCCCTCGGCGAGCTCCTGAAAAATCACGCTTTCAAAACACGATGCCAGCATCCCGAACAGGCAGGCGCGCAGGAACAAAATTTGCAGCGGCCGCGACGGTACGTCGGGTGGCAGCTTGCAGAAGTCGCTGACCGGGAGGATTACCGACCACAGCACGATCAAAGCAAGCCCTGGCAGGCCGATCGAGAGGGCAAGATTGAGATATGAATTATGCGCGTGTTCGGCGGTATTAGCCCACTCCGAATGACTGGCCATACCGTAGACGACCTGGTCGGTGCCCCAGAATGCGCCGTAACCGTAACCGAATATCGGATGCACCATGACGTGATCGAGGGCGAATTGCCAAATCTCGGTGCGTCCGGTGTAGGTGACGTCGGGCAGGACCATCGAAATCAAATCGCGCACCCAGGCGAACGCGACGCTGCCGACCGAAGCGAGATTGAAAGCCGCAATGACGCCGATCGTCAGTGCAAGGCCGGGCCATGGCCGTCTGCTGTGAACGATGACATGGGAAATGACCATGACCGGCACCAGCACGCCAATGGCGGTCTTTGACTCGGTGAAGATCAGAAAGATCGTCGCCAGCACGACGATGACGCCGCCAAGCGCGACGCTGCGCACGCGCGCCACGAACAGGCCTACGAAAATGAACAGCACCATATTGGCGCCGGCTTCGTTCTTGTGCTCGAACACGCCGCGCCAGTCGCCTTCGTGGGCCGGTTCAAGGTAATCGTTCGCCTGATGCACCGCATATTGCGGGATCAGAAATACGCCGAGATAGCAGACCGTGAGCACGATCAGCACGGTGATCGCAAGAAGATCGGCGAAGTGGCGCAGATTCTTCGGCAGCAACAGCGTCATGCCGGCTATGCTCATGATCACCAGCATGAAGGCGACACGGCGCGCGGCGAGCGCGGGTTCCCACGACGTGAGTGTGGTCACCACGAACCAGGCCAGCACCGCGAGCAAAGCCGGCCGCAGCAACAGCATCAGCCGGCCTGGTTCGTTGAAGCAGAGCCAGGCAGCAAGCATCAGGAAAATAGTCGAAAAGCCGATCTGGTTGGCGACGTCGCCGCCCTCGGTGACCTGCGATGTCGCTTCGGCAAGGCTCTTGAATGGATGAAACGAAATCCAGACCGAGAGGAAGACCGCAACGAAGAGAATGCTGCGGAGGATCGTATCCAAATTGGCGCCGGCCTGCGCGGCATTTGCCGGCCTGTGGGTGCCGTAGCTTGCCGTTTGGCTCATGCTGCCGTTGCGCCGGTGAGCACCGCGCCGCGCACCTTCGCGGCGTCGAGCCCGATTTGCGCGATGAACCGTTCCGCGGCGGCTTCGTCGAAGGCCGCAGCGGGCGCGACGATCAGGATATGATCGACCAGGCCGCCGAAGAAACGAATGCTCGGATCGCCGCCGTTCATGCCCGCGATAATCACCATGTCGTAGCGCTTGGTCTGGTCGAAGGCGCGCTTGATGTCGGCGTCCTCGATGCGGCGGTCGCGCCGGCTCTCCGGCGTTACGAAGGCGATAAGGTTGATATTGGTGTCGCGGTCGAGCGTGATCGCGTCCGCCAGCGGCCGCCGTCCGGTCGCGACGTCGACCAGGCCGGCGTCACCGTCGTCGGCGTCGATCGCAGACAGCGTGCGAAGCTGCAAATCGGCATCGATCAGCAACACGCGCTCGGTCGCGGCGCCGAGCGCGGCGAGCGACAGCGCGACGGTCGCGGTGTCGTCATCGTCGCCATCGGCGGCAATGACCAGAACGCTCGGACTGCGGGCAGCGGTATGGCTCGCCCGCACCTCGTCATAGACCTTGCGCATTTGCCGGCCGAACGGCGAGGCCGGATCGTCGACTTCACCAAGACCAAATGAAACGTCAGTGGCCGGCAAGATCGCAAGCACCGGAACCCCGCGCGTCGCCGCTGGGAAAAACCCGCTGCCGGTGAACAGCCGGCGCAGCGCATCGCCGATGCCGAGGC
>Ga0181537_10005038_pt1 | contig 10761 bp, 14 predicted proteins | sample PEATcosm2014_Bin_39_FD_119765 | JGI IMG/M metagenome (GOLD analysis project Ga0181537, IMG submission 119765) | Peatland microbial communities from MTU Mesocosm Facility, Houghton, MI, USA - PEATcosm2014_Bin23_10_metaG | ecosystem: Environmental > Terrestrial > Soil > Wetlands > Peat | place... | reverse complement strand
GCGGCGTAGGTTGATTACTAAGAGTAATTTGGCCCACAACGCCGGGGTTATTTACATTTTGGGAAATGGCATTTGTGTTGATGGCGGTAACGGTGGTGCCTGTAGGAATAAATCCAGACAGGTCCGAAACAGTCGCGCCAAGAAGGCCGGTGGTGAAGTCAATGCGTCGGACTAACTTATCCGACGCATTGATATGGCCGCGAACGGTGACCGGCGGAACAAGTAAAGTAACTGCCGTGCCGACAATAGTACCAATAGTGGTGCCGGGCGGCACATTTACACTATTTATCGCAGACCCGCCAGCAAGCCCCGTACCGGAAGCCACCGTAGCATTTAGCGAGCCCGCTGTTGTGGTCAATGCTTGGTTAATATTTGCCCAAACATCAATATCAAACGGCCCATAGAATACGAAAGGGGCAGTAGGGCCAAGAGCAGTAATCGTGCCAGAAAGTACCGCATTGGCTTGATCACCCGGTTGTGGCTGGCCCGACGCACTGATATATGGCCCTAAAGGATTGCCCATTTACATACGCCTTTCTTCACCAATAGCGTTTTGAATTGCAGGCTTTGCAAGGGTGCCAAGAATATTTACTTCTTTGGCGTTGGGATCATTGGGGAGCATGAGGTCCAGACCTTCCGAGAAGCGCTCAGAAGTATTGTCCGGGCTGTAATGCGGCACTTCAATTTCGCCCTGCGAGCGCGGCCCCGCGCCGTTAATAATTAGGCCGTTTGAAGTAGCCCAAGCCGAAGTTTTGGGAATCGGGGCGCCCACGTAGTTCCCGCGAGACTCTTTGAAGAGTTTGTAAATCTTCTTAGCTTCATCGCAAAGGGGGTACATGCAATCATTCGGCTCGCCATCCCAGCCAAAAGTGACCGGGATCATCTTGCCGCCCTCGCCGCGAAAGTAAGGGTTGATCATGGTTTCATTAAGCACGGACTTGTTAGTTGCGCGATACTGGGGCTTGTATTTGCGCGCCCGTACTTCCATGATGGCCGCGCCCATGGCTTCGCGAGCCCGCTGGCGTCTTTCCATCTCGGCAGGGTCAATTCGCTTGCGCTCTTCCGGCATACCCTGGTCCGAGAGCCGCGCAATCTGCAAGGCCAACGCGCCCATAAGACTTTCAGCATCTTCAGTAGTAGCAGTGTTGGCCACCTTGGGAACGAGATGCGAAAGAGCCTCCTTTACCGCCTCTGCAACTGCGTTCTTAAACTCCGCACTTTGGGTAGGGATATTCTCCCTACCCGGAGTGCCGATAACATCATTTTTCTTTGTATCGGACATTATATTATTCCTTAGACCACAAAGTTCTTAGAGGCGAACTTTTCGGTGTAATCGTCGCGGACCATGGTGGTAATGGCCGAGGCGATAGTACCGGCAGTGAAGTTGGTGAGCGCGGGCACGGCAAAGTTCAACTGGATGAAGCGGGGGAGAACTTCAGCTTCGGGGAAAACTGCGGGCCAATCCAGGCGGATTACCTGACCGGCAGTTAAGTTCGCCACCGCAATCGGACCCGACTCGGCATAGGTAGTAAAGGCGCCCGGCTGAAAATTGCCGCCAACGCCAGTATCGGGCGCGCCCTGGAACTGAACATTGAGCGTGGCCCCGTTCGCAGTAGTAAAGGCCGTGCCGATGATTGCTTCAATCTGGATTTTGATACCGCCGATCGAAGGGTCTTCTCCGAACAGGGTACGAGTGCCAATGAAGTTCTGGGGCGCGGTGCCGACGCCGGTACCAAGCAAATCGATAATTACCGGCCCTGGAACGGCCACGCCCGCAGCGGCCACAATGCTTAAGTTAGTGTTAACGGGAACGAAGTTAAGTTGGGCATCTGTCATCATGATAAGGGGTAATCCTTTGAATACTATTAGACGACGCGAGATTCAGTGTTGACGATCTGGTCAACGGTCTTAATCGGAATGCCGCGATAGGAATCGACCACACGACCGTCGTAGTCATTCATGGAGAGAAGGACATTGCGGTTGCGAATGGCCTGCACGTTCATGAAGTGGCGAAGAGTACGGTCACAGTAGAAGACAGTGCGAACGCCCTGGGCCGGGTCCATTGGGGCGTCGGTTTTGGTAATGCCCGAAGTAGTCTTGGTGAGCTTGGGGAACAGCAGAAGCATCTGATCCATAAAGGCGAAAAGATCTGGCGCATTGGGGCCGGCGAGACCGGCGGAAGTAACGTCGATGTTCGCCAGACGAACGCCGTAACGCCAATCCTTCGGGCACAGACCTGCGCGCTGCTCAAACAAGATAGTATAGGCTTCAAAGCGATTACCAACCGAGTCGAAGCCGGGAGTGACGGTGCCCTTATCTTCTGAGAAAAGGCCCGCACGAGACTGGCGGGGGAAAATGCCGAAGATAGTTTCCGGCGACCAGCCAATCAGCCAAAGGGATGTATTACTAGAACCGGTGCCGCCCGCGTCAATGACGTTGGCCGCGTTCTGGGCAGTGTTGAGCGACACAGTATTATAGAAAGGAGCCAGACCCATGAACTGAGTAGGCAAGGTCACGGTATTACCATAGATATAAGTCTCGGTAATAGTCTGGGACATACCCTCAAGAAAGGCCACATCTTCAGACATACGAAACTTTTCCGGATCGCCCGAGTCTTCAGCAAGAAGACGGTCAACCTGGGAGTAGTCACGAAGGGTACCAATACCGACGCGGGACTTGGCCGTGGTGCTCTTACCGTAGGGAGTGCCCTGGTAGTAGCTAACCCAAGAACCAGTCGGAATGGAGGTGCGGAAAATAAACTCATGGCCAGTACGCTCATTGGCTTCAACCAACGGCAGGTCATCAGTCAGTTCATTGCTCTGGGAGAGCAGTTCAGCAATTGTGGGGATATTGCCTTCCGGGTCCAGCCGGTTAGCAACGTCAACCATAGTGGGCCAACTACCAGTCGCCATAATAAATTACTCCAATAATTAAGAATTACTTGTTGGATTTGTGTAAAGAGACTTAATGCCCTTTCGGCTCGGGGGCTTTCCGTGATTGGGCGGTGGGGTTCCGCCCGCCGGAGTTGGCGCGGGCTCGTCAAAAGCCTTTGCAACATTATTAAGTAAACGCCAAAGGGCCGGATGTTCGCCCGCGCCAGTGACGTTTAGGAAATCATTGAACTCTTGGTAATGCTTTTGCGGAACAAATCTATCTCGCATACGGGCGACCGCCGCTTCGACGGTTTTAAAACCGCTGCCGCCAAGTTCAGGATCGGACATGATCTTTGCTTGCTGTTCTTTACGAAAGTCAGCGAAGGCCCGATGCTGATCGGCCAGGACAGAGTTGTTGATTTCTTGAATTGCTTGGTAATGCATGTCGAAGAGTTTTTGGCCGACTTCGGGAGAGATGTTATTCTCTTTAAGAATATCGACGTAGGGGGTAATTTTTGCTTCATCGATGGTTGCGCCCTCGGGGGGAGTAAATTTATACTCGACTGGCGCAACTTCGACCTTTACTTCTTCAGGCTTGACTTCCGGCTTGACCTCTCCCGGCTTGGCCTCTTCAACCTTTGCTTCTTCCGGCTTGACCTCAGTCTCTACTTTCTCAGGTGTAGTGGCAGAAACTTCAGCAACTACTGGCGCTTCGGGGGCCGCCGCTTCGGGCTTTTCGGCGGGAACGTTCTTGTCTCCAATGGCTAAAAGAGACGGAACGTCGGTATGCACGAAGGGCTTTTCGGTCGAAGTAACTTCAGGAGTTGGGGCCTGAGTTTCTGCCACTACCTCGGGGTTAGGAGTTTCGTCAGCCATTATTGGTTGTCCTTGGGGGAGAGTTTGATGGAGTAGTAAGGATCGTTTTCATCATGCATTTTAAGGAGAAGAATACGATCGTTGCGGGCCAGCATGTGGTAGAGGCGAAGGCCGAAACTTTGCTCGCCCGCTTGAAACCATGTGGCCTCGGTTTGGGGGAAACCGTTTGGGCCGCAAGCAAAACGCTGCTCGAAGCAATTGGCCTGGATTAGTAGTTTCCAAATTGAGCGCCGCCCAACTTCAGAAGACATTGCTTGACGCCAAAATTCAGCCTCTTGCTTTTCAGCGGACTGGATTTTTTGGCGCCGCCGCTTCATCTTTCTATCATCTGCGGCATTGTCATTTAATGACATATCATCAATGTCATTGGGATATTCTTCTTCATTCTCCGGGAGCATTATACCTTACCCCTTCAGGAATGAGAAGGCCGGAAGGAAGCTTTACTTGTACCGGGCGGTTTTGCCTGTGCGGCCCTTCAAGTACCTTCGGAAGGATCGGCCCGATGCGGCCTGTGGCTTTGAATTGTAATTCCACAACTTGAAAGTGGAGCTTTCTGAGATTGTCGGCCAGTTTCTGAAATAAGGGAATTGCCTTATCTCTGGATTCTTTTGACTGGGTATTACGAAGCCAGTCGCCCGCTTTATTATGCACCGCGTTCATTGAGAGGCCGATAGGAAACCAGCGACAATCACCGTCGCGATATTTTCCGACCTGATTGCAGAGCTTTTCAATGATCTTTAATCTTTTTCTCATTGAATCGTAGACAAAGCCGCGAAAAGGATGAATGGCGATTTTATCGCACTCTTCAGCGGCTTGGCGAAGATTGTCTTTCAGTTCATCAAGAAGTTCGGCTTCGGTGTAGTTAAGCATTATTGAGCGCCTGGGATAGAATTGGAGCCGCCTACTAATTGACCAAGGGCCGTATCGGGAGTGGTTTTGGCGTTGCCAAGGGCTTGGGCCGCCTGGACTGCCGTGGCCGACTGTTGCATCATTTGAGCCTGCTGAGCCTGCTGCGCCTTGTCTTGATCCATCTTTTGAACTTGGTCAACAGTGTAGAGAATTTTTGGATTGGCATTGGCATATTCTATATATTCGCGCATGGCTTCGTCAAGGTTAATGATACGCAATGGCGAAGGTAAACCGGCTGTTTGGGCCGCTTCTGTAAGTTCCGCGCCAGTAGTCAAGACGTCCTTAAGTGCCACACTTTCGGCGGCCCGCTGGGCCAACTTCATAATAGAAGTATAGACCAGATTAAGTGGCACATTTTTAAGACTATCAGGCTTAGGTTTAAGTATATTCCGGCGGGTGAGAATTGCCATGACGCGCTGGATAGCCGGGCCTGCAACTTCCGTTTCAAACATGTGGATGAAGGGGCCAAGAACTTGAAGGCGTTCAAGATCACGTTTAGTAAGTTCAAGTTCATTACGCGGTTGTACGCCTTCCATGCGGCTAATTGCCATGAAGATGTCGACAAAGAAGCAGCGGTCTACTCGCGCATTTACTTTGTCAATGTCATTGGAAATTGCAGGGAGCCAATTGGAATTGGGCTCGAAAAGAGGGAAGAAGCCTTTTTTGCCGGACTCGGTTGTGAAGTAAGTAATTTCGCCGGGCTTGATAGAAGCGGGTTCGTTCTTTAATTCAGGGTTTGCGCCCATGGGCGGGCGAACGCCTTTTTCAATAAACTCGCCTTTACGACGGGTTTCTTGTTGTACTTGGCGGATGTCGCCCAAGGCATCCATGCCAGGGCTACGGCCATAGGGATCATTACTGACGGTAGACCAGCGCGCCGCCATAAAGGGCCGTTCGTTAAAGCCTCTGCGGCTAAGCTCCTTTACCCCAACATCGCCCTTGAGCCAGTAGAACTCTCTGAAAGTAAAAGTGCCCGGAACCGGGTTGATCTTTGTGCCTTTTTTACTTCCACGACCTTGGAGAGGGGAATTGGGTTCGATAGTATGGCAGACAATGAATTCTGTTTCTAGGCTGCCGCCCGCCGATTCCCAAGCGGTTTGAATTGCAGACGGGCAATTTTCCAGGCCGAACATTTCTACAATGGCCGCGACAGTCATAACAAATTCGCGGGAGAAAACGTCTACGGAATTTCGGGCGCCCGTGGCCAAGAAAAACTCACCAACGCAGGGGAGATAAAGACGAATTACATCTTCATGGTCTTCGTAAATGATAAATGGCGACGTGCCAAATGTGGCCACGTCCTGAAACATTTGTGCCATTGTGGTGTAGAAGTTACTTTGACCCAAAACAGTGTAAATTTTCTGTTCTGTGTCTTCAAGCCACTCTTGGCCATCTTGGTCTAATTGCTTCCAGGGAAGACCTGAAGATAGTTTAAACCAAGGGCGCGAGGGGGAAGTTAATCCCGACCAGAGGCCCGCCGCACAAATTTGCATGGCCAGAGTGGCATTACTATCAATGATTTGATTATTAATTTGGCCGCCTTTCCACATACGGTTAGCGACGATAACCCAATGGTGTCGGCGGGGAAGAATGTATTCGGCGAGCACGTTCCAGTGCGCCCACCATGACCAACGCCAGGAACGGAGAGTATTTTGACGTGTGTTTAAATGTTCGTAAATTGTGGCCCAATCTTCATTTGGTTCGGACTTACTTTCAGGCGTGGGCGGCACTTTTGAAAGTAGCGTCGGCCCCATGTCTTCATATACTACGGTATTGGAGAAAGAAGACTCGGACATGGGGTTACTGGCCTAGAAGAGTTTTTTGCGCAACTGCGGGGGCGGCGGCCCCTTCAGGAGAAGTAAATAAGGTGTTGTTGAAACCGGCGCCCCCAGCAGTAGCAGCAGCGGCGGCGGCTTGTTGGCCGGCGGTCTGTACCTGCTGAGAAGCCAAAGTAGGCGGAATTGGGGGCGGCGGCGGCGGGCCGGGCGCTTTTGGTCCTCCTAGAAATCCCATGGTAATTCCTTAGTGAACTGATTGGGAAAGATGCGCGGTTGGGTCAGGATAGGGGTCGAAATCGACTTTCATCCTGGTACTACGTGAGCGGGGTAATGCGCCCGGACGGCCCTGCCATTCATCGTAGGGGCGAAGTGCTGCGATAGTTAAACCTGAATTGACTAAATATCTGGTCGCATCCATTAAGTGGTCATCGGATTTGACGATTTTGCCTTTTTCGTCTCGCCGGTAGATGCGGAACTCATTGAGCCAATTTGTGCAGGTAGTAAAGACTTTTAGGCGGCCCGAGGAAAGGCGGGTCCAGATTTTGTTGATGCCATCGGAGACAGAGTTGTCGGCATTGGTGAGGTTTAGCCCATACTCGCGGTAAGAGTCAATAAGTCTGCTACCGTCTTTTTGGCTACGGCCATTGGCGGCGGGATCAATTACGCCAGGAATCCATTTACCCCGCCCGCGAATTGCTTCAGCGTGGATCGGGGGTTCAACTTCGCCTCGGTAATATTCGGAGTAGAGATAAAGGATATCGGTTTCAGGGTCCAGCGCGCCGAAAATTGCCGCCGTGCGTTTCCAACCAACGTCAAAGCCGAAAGCGTGTTTGTAGTAAGCCGGGATGATGAAGGGCTCACAGGTGATGTCATCTTCAACTACTGGATAGATAGCGCCCGCGCCAAGTGACGGAATACCTTTTGTGCGCGCGGCCCGCTCAGCAGGAGTAAATGATGCTTCCAGAGAGGCTTTTGCCTCTTCTGAAAGATGCGGCACGTCTAGCCAAGTAGCAAAAACAACGTATTTACTCAATTCGCAATTTCCCCTTCAACTCTTTGGCCGCCCGGCATAAATGAAAGTACAACGCCGCTGAGGCCCTTAAGAGGGGTGAAAGTGCTCATTACTATGCCTGAAGGCTGGCCCGGAACAGTAGACATTGTACGGGTGAGACCTTCGGTGTAGATTTGAAGAGGAGGCTCTTCGTCGAAAAGAACTATGGCAACTTTGGAAGCCTGGAAAGATTCGCGTCCCTGGTCATAGGATTTAAATACTAAGCGCCAAGTGCCGCCTGAGGAATGCTTTACTGTGACGATATCAACCGCGTCAGGCACACCGGCGCGCGGCGTAATATTTATAATACTTTCAGCCGGAAGAAGTCCTGTGCCGGGCTCGCCGGGCTTGCCAAGAAGGGTTTGCTGGAGAGACTCGCGGACTGATTTACTATCCTCTCCGCTGGCCCATGCAGTATTGCCTTCGTAAAACTTGCGCCCTTCCCACCATTTGGGGTAGTATCCTGTAAGATGACAGGACAGTTCGTAACAGGCGGCCATCGTTTTACCAACACGGTTGGCCGCGATAAATGCCCGCTCTTGGTGTTTGGCGCCCGCTTTGAAGAACTCCATATGTTTGGGGTACTTGTGGCGGGAAAGCGGGCCGGTTTCTGGGAAGAGGCGATAGAGGACAGTGGTCGATTGAATTTTCTGTTCTGCGTCGAGGAGCGCTATAAGTTTTGCCAGTTCTAATGGCGGCAGCTCTGCAATTTGCTCTTCGGTTAGTTTCAGAAATTCAAGCGGGATGGACATGGTTATTCTTCAATATCAACATCGATAATGTTGGTATTGTCGATAATTTTGGCCTCGGGCTCTAGGGTGCGGTCAACGAGTTGGTTGATGCGGCGCAAGACGTTACTAGCTTCGGCGCGGCGTTCTTCTTCGTTCATCAGCATTACCCGAGCGAGCATACTTTCGGACGGGTTCTGGGTAACTTTGGGCGGCGCGATGCTGCGGTCAAAGGCCGCCTTTTGAACTTCTAAGAGGTCGCGCGTAGTAAAGTTGCCGGGGTTCTCTTCGAGGCGTTCGCGAATTTCTTCGGTGGCGGCCATGCCAAGATCAGCGAGGCGCTCTTGCACATTTGAGAAGATTGCATTTTGTTGGTTTTTGTAGAATGCAACTAATTCCTGAAAGGCCGGATCGCTTTGAAGAATACTGATACGGGATTGGGAGTATCCCATGATTAGGGAAATTTCCGTGCCCTTGCGGCCCTCGGCAACAAGCTGTGCAATTCTATGGTGAGTGCTGCGAATGCGCTGGATTACTGGCGGCGCGGTACCCAGCGGGGTCGGATTTTCCAGTTCGGAAAGATCCTCCTCAGTAAGTTCTCGCGGGGTGCCAATAGTCAAAGGCGCGGCGGGCCGCCTGCCACCTCGGGCCGGGGAAATTTTGGCATTCAGGATTGTGGTTAGATCGGAGCTATTCATAAGTACAGTATATAAGGAACGCGCACGTATCGCAACTAGGGATGGTAGGTCAATAGAAAAATTCACATAGGCAAAGTGTTCGTTAATGGGCCTCAGTGGGCCTCAACGTGGGGCGGCGGCCCGAGCAGGGCAGTAAAGACGCGGCCCGATAGTAGAAGAAAAATCGGCCCGGTGTTTTTAGTTTGTTTTAGAGGTGATAGGAATAAAGTGATGTAGGTAAATGGGCCTCAAAGAAATGAACTTGGCAGGTGAGGTACCCTACACGTAATCCTGGACGTGGCTAGGTATCCCCCCAAGGCGGGGGGACTAATTTTGTCAAGAAATTTATTTTATTGGGGAGGAATATTTTTTTTTTGCCTATCCGGTTAAGACGCATAGCCACTAGATGGAGCTTGGTTATCTGACAATATCGAAGACGGTTAGGCATTGATCGTAAGTTTTACCAATGTAGAGCGTGTTAGAGTTGCCAAAGCAAATGCACTTGACGCGATACCAATGCCTACGCCACTTAACCATGTAGGGCGTAGGAAGGGCGCGGCCATATCCGGTTAGTGTCCGTCCCTTCCAGGGCGTTGTCGTTTCTCTGGCCGGTACGCGGATTGTCAGATAACTGTCAAAAGTGCCATCTGCCTTCGCGCTTTTGGTCTGGATATAAGCTTCCATGATTATAACCTTTCCCGTTTGCTTTTAGCCGTTTCACGCAAATTTATTGCCATGCCTTCGCCAAATCCGCGTCCGACATATTCACGCCCCGCAATACGCGCGTAAAACATGGCCATGGTGTGACCATAGGCGGAATAAACTCGCCATTCCTTGCCTTTCGTGGCAAAGCCAATTTGCGCCCCAGTCCAAACGGTAATGGGGTAAGTCTGTCCAACAGAGCGATCAACACCCATGCCGTTAAGGTTAGGTTTGCCAATATATGCCGTCAATTTTTCGGGCGGATTTGTAAGCAATTCGTATTGCTCCACCTCTCCTCGAATTTCGTTTGTGCAAGTAGCATAATCAGGATGTTCCGCCAATTCAGCGGATAGGGTAGCCCAACCCGACGTGTGAAAGGTCGCGTTTGCTTTATGGTAGGCATCCGCCTTGTCGCAAATGGCGCGCTTTGCCAAATATTCGGATTCTGTCAAAATTTTCATTTTATTCCCCACGTTCGAACCATGCAGTAGTGCCCAGCCGAAGCTGGGCAAGGCTGAAAAGCCTTAATCGATACCGCTTACACCACAATTTCAATTTCAGCGGTAAAGGAATTGAATGGTCATGCGAGAAGCCTTTCAGGTATGGGTTGTTCTGAGAGGGAAGATATAGAGAAGTTAGTTTGGTGTCAATGGGATATTTTTGTGAGAATGAAAGTAGAACAAATTGCGGAACGGAATTTAGGGCAAAAACGCACCTAGGGGGCTTTAAAACCGGAAATAGAGGCATGTGGTGGTAAGGGGGTAGGTGAGATAGTAGTTTTTGAATGGGGCTGGTAAAGAGAAATGAAGGCCACGAGGCGATAGGAAGGGCAAGGGTGAGAGTTGGGGTGGAGATAAGGGATTGGAGCGGGAAAGGGGCTTTGCTTATCCAGGGCCGGGAAATCGGCCGCGCGCGGCATGTCATAATCATCGCTTACCTCGCCATTCCCTCAAATGCTGCTCATCACTAAAACTACTACATGAATGCGACTGAAACGCCTACAATGATTTTCGCCGGGGTCTCTCGTAATTGTACACTAAAGTTTTGTTTTTTTTTTTTTTTTTTATATATACAAATAAAAAAAGAGGAAAATATAAAAAAGTTTTATTTTAAAACAAAAACAATAAGCTTTTTGGCGAAAACAATACTAGGCTTTTTAGTCACAAT